>Ga0210115_1000006_pt1 | contig 43688 bp, 41 predicted proteins | sample MayberryNW_TuleB_2_FD_185526 | JGI IMG/M metagenome (GOLD analysis project Ga0210115, IMG submission 185526) | Wetland microbial communities from San Francisco Bay, California, USA, that impact long-term carbon sequestration - MayberryNW_TuleB_D2... | ecosystem: Environmental > Aquatic > Marine... | reverse complement strand
GCTTGTTCACGCTGACGAGGACCGCGGTCAGGCCCTCGAGCGCGCGGGCGCTCGCGAGCGGGCCCGCATCGACTGCGCGCCCCGCGGTGGCGTGCTCTGCGAGCTCGAGCGCGAGCGCCTTCGCCTCGGCGTCGTCGCCGCACACGAACGCGTCCTCGTCCGGCGCCTCGTCGCCGCCGAGGCTCGAGGCGGCAAGCGAGTGCAAGCCGGCGACGACCGGCGCATCGAGCTCGGCCTGGATGCGCTCGGCGAGCGCGGTCGCATCGGTGCAGGGGAAGACGCCCTCGGGCGTGACCCGCAGCTCCGAGGCGACCGAGAGCACCGGTGTCCGGCCGATCGCCTCCCGCAGGCTGCGGGCGGTGTCGAGCGCTGCGTCCGCCTTCGTCGCCAGGACGACGAGATCCGCGCCACGAAGGGCGTCCTCGTTCGCGGCGCCGTCGACCCCGATCTCCGCGGCGGCCGCAGCGGCGCGGTCCGCGTCGCGCGAGCCGATCACGACCTCATAGCCCGGAGCGTCCCGGAGCCTCTTTGCGAGCGCCGTGCCGAACGGCCCGGTGCCGCCGACGACCGCTACGCGCACGCCGCCTCCAGGACGCGCTCGGCAAGCCGGCGCGCGGCCTCGCGGTCGCGCATCAGTGTCGAGGCCACAACGAGCTCGACCGGCGCTTCCGCAGGCGCATCGGTCTCGTCGATCACGAGAGCATCGAGCAAGCCCTCGTGACAACTCGCTACATGAGCGGGTGTGGTGCCGCCGGCCATGCGCAGGAGCATACGGTCGAGCGGGCCCGTTACTGCCCTGCCGCCGACGAGCGGGCTGACGGCGACGCAGCGCACGTGCCGCGAGGCGAGCGCTTCCCGGATCGCGCGCACGGCGAGGATCGGCCCGAGGGAGAGGTAGGGGTTGCTGGGGGCGAGGAGGATCGCCGTTGCCTCGCGGAGCGCTTCGAGGACGCCGGGCGCCGCGCTCGCCGCCTCGGCGCCTTCATACACCACGTCGTCCACCTCGTCCCGGTGCGCGCGGCCGACGAACCATTCCTGGAACGGGAACGTGCCCGCAGGCGTGACGACCTGTGTGCGGAGCCGGTCGTCGGTCGCCGGCAGGATGCGCGTGCGCAGCCCCGCGCGCTCGGCGAGTTCGGCGGTGACCTCGGAGAGAGCCCTCCCCTCCCGCAGTGCACGCGTGCGCACGAGGTGGAGCCCGAGGTCGAGGTCGCCGAGCCGGAACCAGTCCTCCCCGCCCCAGGCGCCGGCGGCCGAGAGCGCGTTCCACGTCTCCCCGGCGCGGCCCCAGCCGCGCTCCTCGTCGAGGAGGCCAGCGAGCGCGTACAGCAGGCTGTCGAGGTCGGGCGAAACGTGCATCCCCAGCACCTCGACGTCGTCGCCGACGTTGCCGACGACGGTGAGCTCGCCGGGCTCGAGCGCGTCTTGGAGCCCGCGCGCGAAGCGCGCTCCCCCGCCGCCGCCGGAGAGGAGCACGAACTTCAAACGTGTGCGAGGAGCGCTCGCGTACGGCGGCCGAGCGGCAGCACGAGGCGCTCGAGATCCGCGCCGGAGTCCACGTCGGCCGCGAGCTCGCCGATGGCGACCGTGGCGAAGGGCGCGTGCGCCCGGAAGCGCTCGGCGCTCCCGGGCCCGTAGAGCGGCTCGAACAGGGAGGGGTCGGGAAGCGAGAGCGCGTTCGTCGTCCCGTCCTCGGCCTCGACGAGCGCGAGGCCCGCGGCGGCGAGCCGCGCGATTGCGGCGGAGGTCGCGCAGGGAAGGTCGGCGTTGACGACGAGCGCATGGTCGTCCAGGCGTGCAAGGCCGGCAGCGACCGCCGCCCCGAGCCCTTCGCCCGGGTCGGGGACGTGCTCCGCGCCCGGCGGGACGACGGAGGCGTCGTCGGTCACGACGCGGACCCACCCCACCTGGAGCGCCGCCGCGACGACGTCCCCGAGCATCGCGACCGCCGCAGCCGCGCGAATCGTGGCCGGGAGACGCGACTTCGAGTCGCCGCGGTACGGGACGACGATCGTCGGCACGCGCGACAGCGTACGCGCGGTGCCTACGCGGCGTCCGAGACGTCGGCGTCCCGGAGGGGGGCGTCGATGTCGACCTGCCCGACCTCGGTGCCGGGGCCCGAGGTCGCCCACTCGTGCACGTCGAACCAGTGCGACTCGCGCAGCGCGTCGTAGACCTCCGCATCAGTGTGACCCGGGTTGACGACGTGCTTCTCGAGGTCGCAGCAGATCTCCACGTCGCCGAGCGAGACGTGACTGACACTCGCGAGCACCTCGGAGGGAAGCTGAGCCTCGGCGACGCTGTAGTGCTTGAACTGCAGGTCGGGCGCGAGCTCCATCAGCTCGGGCCAGTCTGGGCAGGTGCGCGCGGTCATCAGGTCGCTCTCTTCTCTTCCAGTATCCACCTCCCTTCAAAGCGCACCACCCCCCGTTCGTCACCCCCCGGATAGACCACGAACACCAGTGCGTCGTCCAGCCAGTGGTAGAGCCGCTCGCCGCTCTCGTCCGTCAGGCCGAGCCGGAGGTGGAAGCGGCCGTCCGCGAGCGGCAGCGAGCCGATCTCGTACCGCACCGTGCGGGCGCCGTTCCCCGCGGCCCAGCCGAGCTCGCGGAGGCCGACTGACTCGCCTGCGACGAGGGTGCCCGCGTCGTCGCGCAGCTCGAGCTGGAGACGGGGCGGCGGGACGCCGTCCGGCGTCGCGACCTCGACGCGGAGCGAGAACGGCTCGCCCGAGAGGAACTGAAGCCGGTCGCCGCCCTCCTTCCCCACGAGCGCGGCCGAGGCGATCGTCGCCTCGCCCGAGCCCCACTCGCGCAGACCGGCACCGCGCTCGGCGGGATCGAGCTCGTCCGCGAGCGCCCGCCGGTAGCGCGTCACGGCCTCGCGCGTCGGGCCGTCGAAGGCGACCCTACCCCGGTCGAGGAGCACTGAGCGCTCGCATAGCCGCTCGACGGCCGAAGCGTCGTGCGAGACGAAGACGATCGTCCCGCCCTCCTGCTTGAAGCGGAAGATCCGGCCGAAGCACTTCCGCTGGAACGCCTCGTCGCCGACGGCGAACACCTCGTCGAGCAGGAGGACATCCGCGTCCAGGAAGGCGGCAATCGCGAAGCCTAGCCGCATTGTCATTCCCGACGAGTACGTGCGCACCGGGCGGTCGATCGCGTGCTCGAGCTCCGCGAAGGCGACGATCTCGTCGAAGCGCTCGCGGATGTCCGCGCGCCGCAGTCCCTGGATGGCTCCGTTCAGGAAGACGTTCTCGCGGCCGGTGAAGTCGAGGTGGAAGCCGGCGCCGAGCTCGAGCAGGGAGCCGATCCGGCCACGGGCCCCCACGGTCCCGGTCGTCGGCTTGATGATCCCTGCGATCAGCCGCAGCAGCGTCGTCTTGCCCGAGCCGTTGCGGCCGATGAGCCCGACTGCCTCGCCGGCCGCGACGTCGAGCGAGACGTCGTGGAGCGCCCAGACGTCTTCAGGCGCTACCCGGCCGCGCTGGACGAAGAGGTCCTTCAGCGTGTGCGCCTCGCGCGCGTGGACACGGAACCGGCGCGAGACGCCCTGAACGCTGATCTCGCCGGGTTCCATGAGGGGACCTACACTAGAGGTCGATGAGCGACATCGACGAGGCCGCGAAGCGGCCGTCTTCAGGGATCTTCGCGCGGCCGGGATCCGTGCGCTAGCCGTATCCCGGCCTTGCGCATGATGCAGCGAGTCGGCGAGCACCCCGTGCCGGTGGGGCCGCTCGCCGTCCGCTGGCTGGCGCACGAGGTCGAGGAGCCGCGCGCGGGGGTGACGGGACGCGCCCGGCTGCGGCTCGAGAACGCGGGCTCGGCTCCCTGGCGCTCGCGCGGCACGGAGGGCGTGCACATCGCCTACCACTGGCTCGACCCGCTGGGCAACCCGATCGTCTGGGACGGGATCCGGACGCCGTTCCCGCACGCGGTCGAGCCGGGCGCGACCGTCGAGCTCGAGGTTCCCGTCGTCGCGCCGCGCCCTCCCGGGACGTACCGGCTCGCCTTCGACCTCGTCGAGGAGCTCCGCTTCTGGTTCGAGGAGGTGGGGTCCGTGCCGCTCGAGCTCCCCGTCGACGTGCGGCCCCGGATCGCAGAGCGGCGGCTCCGCGTCGTCGTCCGCGGAGGCCAGAGCCCCGAGACCGAGACCGCGCTCGCCGCTCTGGAAGAGCCGGTCGTCGACGAGGCGGCGGTCGCGGTCGCGCACCTCGTCCCCGGGGCCGCTCCGGCCCCCGACTGGTCGCGGCTCCTGCTCGACGCGCACGCCGAGGGCTACGCCGCGGTCGGCGGCGCGCTCGAGGTCGAGGGCCGTGGTGAGCGCCGGCGCTTCGCGCCCTGGGCGCCGGGCGGCGGGCGGAACCCGCGCTTCGGGCACCCTCTGCTCCTCCCCTCGCTCCTCGACGGGCTCGAGCCGGCGACCCATCTCGACCTGCCCGCGTTCGCCGGCGACGACGCGCTCCTCGAGGGGAGAGCGGTGGTCAGACTTCGACGGCGATCCGGTCGTCCGAGCGGCTGAAGACGAGCGCGCCGACCGCCAGCGCGACCGCGGCGGCGGCCAGTGTGTAGACCGCGTCCCCCGCAGCGGGCAGCTCGCCGTCGAAGAGGACGGCTCGCATGGCCTCGATCGGCGGGGTCAGGAAGTTGACCCAGTGGAGAAGGAACTCGAGCGCCGGGTACTCGTCGACGCCGGGCAGCTGGTCGAGGCTGTAGAGGACGGGTGTCAGGAAGAACCAGGGCAGGAGGAGCGCCTGCAGCAGGTGCTCGACGTCGCGGAAGAGCGCGTTCAGCGACGCGACCGCGAGCGCGAAGCCGGCGACGACGCAGGCGAACAGCGCGCCGAGCGGGAACGCCAGCCAGACCGTGTCGCGGGCCTCTGGCACCTGCCAGAGGCTCAGGACGACGACCACGCCCAGCATGACGGCGAAGCTGACGAGGTTCGTGCCGACGATCGAGAGCGGGACCAGCTGGCGCGGGAAGCGCACCTTCCGGATGAGGTTGGCGTTCTCGAGCAGGCTGCGCGACGCTGCCTGCGCCGCCGTGGCGAAGAACACCCAGGCGGGCAGGGCGCAGAGCAGGAAGAGCCAGTAGTCGTCGCTTCCCACCTCGGCGACGCGCCAGAGGACCGAGAACACGAGCAGGTACACGCCCATGAGCACGAGCGGGTGCAGGAGCGACCACGCGAGCCCGAGGAAGGAGCCCCGGTACTTCGCGCGCAGGTCGCGCCGGAAAAGGCTCCCGAAGAGCTCGCGATAGCGGATTACATCGGCGTAAACGCTCACGGAAGGAGTCTAGGGCGGCAGGCCGCTGCTCTACGCTTTCCGGGCTGTGGACGCAATCGTGGCGATCGCCGCGTTCCCCGTGACCGTCGCGGTTCTCTGGGCACTCCTCCGCTCGCCTGCCGGCGGGCATCTCGTCGCCGTCCCCACCGGGGAGCGCTGGCACGCGGAGACGACTCCGACGTTCGGCGGCGTCGGTATCTACGCGGGCTTCCTCGGCGGCGTCTTCCTCGCCCTTGCGGTCGGCGCGGTCGAGTGGAGCGGCGAGCTCGGCGGCATCCTCGCGGGCGTCACCCTGCTCTTCATCGCAGGGCTCGTCGACGACCTCCGCCACCTGAGCCCCCTCGCGAAGCTCGCGGCCCAGATCGCCGCGGCCGTGATCGTTCTCGCGAGCGGGCTCGAGGTCGAGATCGTCGGCAACGAGGTGCTCGCCTGGGGGATCGGCCTCCTCTGGCTGGTCGGGATCACGAACGCGTTCAACCTGCTCGACAACATGGACGGCCTCGCAGCGACCCTGGCCGCGATCGCCTGCGCCTACTTCGCGATCGACGCGGTGACCGAGCACGAGTCGGAGACCGTGCTCGTCCTCTCGCTCGCGCTCGGCCTCGCGTGCGCGGGCTTCCTGCCCTTCAACATGCGCCCGCGGCGCGGAGCGGCGTTGTTCATGGGCGACTCGGGGAGCCAGGTACTCGGGTTCGGGCTCGCCTCGCTGGCGCTCGCGTCGAGCTGGACCGTGGCCGGGACGACGACCGCGACCATCCTGCTGCCCTTGCTCATCCTCGCGGTGCCGATCCTCGACACGACCCTCGTCACGCTGAAGCGGCTCGCGGAGCGGAGGCCGGTCACGCAGGGCGGGCGCGACCACACCTCGCACCGGCTCGTGTACTACGGCCTCTCGGAGGCGAAGGCGGTGCTGCTGCTCGCGCTCGTCGCCGCGGCCATCGGCGCGACCGCGCTCGCCTACAACGTCCTCGACAACGGGCGGCTGACGGCGCTCGGCGTGCTCGTCACCTTCGTCCTCCTCGTCCAGTTCGCGAGCTTCCTCAGCGACCTGGAGGAGCGCTCGCGGAGTGGCGTCGTCGAGGGGCCCGAGCCCTCCTTGTGGCGTGCGCTCGTGTTCGAGCCCCGCCGGCTCGTCGAGGTCGTCGTCGACTTCCTCGTCATCTGCGGCTCGTTCCTCGCCGCCTACCTGCTCGTGGTCGGAGGCACCGGCACCGAGTACGAGCGCTCCGTGTTCCTCTCCGCGCTCCCGATCCTGCTGGCGACGCGGTACGTCTTCTTCGTCGGCCTCGGCGTCTACCGGAGGGTCTGGCGCTTCGCAACTGCGCGCGACGTGCTTCCGATCGCGATCGGTTGCGCGGGCTCCGCGATCGTCTCCTACGCGATTCTCGTCGCGCTGCGGCCGATCGGGTCGTTCCCGGCGGTCGAGATCTTCGTCGTCGACGCCGTCCTCGCGACCGTCCTCGTCGGCGGATCGCGCCTCGTGCTCAGGCTCCTCCCGGAGCTTCAGGGGCACCGGCGCCACCGCCGGCGGGTGCTCGTCGTCGGCGCGGGCGCCTCGGGCCGGACTCTCGTGCGCGAGCTGCGGGAGAGGCAGGCTGCGCGCGTCGTCGGCTTCCTCGACGACAACCCGCGCGTGCGCCGACGCCGGATCCTCGGGATCACCGTCGTCGGGAGCACGGACGAGGCCGACCGGGCGATCGCGAGCACACGAGCCGAGGAGGTGCTCGTCACGATCCCCGACGCGGTGCCAGAGCGGCTCGACGCCGTGGTGCGCGCGGCCGAAGGTGCCGGCATCCCGTGCCGGATCGTGCGCAGGCACACCGAGTTCTCCGCAGCCGAGCCGGTCGAGGCGTCGCTCACGTGAGCTCCGCGCCGCCCGCTGCGAGGCCGCCGCGCCTCGACCTCTTCGCCCGCTTCCAGACGGCGACGCCGCTCCTCGTCGTCTACTTCGCGCTCGCGGCGCTGTACGCGTGGCAGGCCTCGCGCCACCCGGTGCCGACCATCTTCACCGACGAGCTCGAGCTGACGCAGCTCTCGCGCGCGATCGCGGAGACCGGCGAGCCGGCGCGGCGCGGCGAGCCGTACGGGGTCGCGACGCTCGTCGCCTACTTCCTCGCGCCCGCGTGGTGGCTCGCGTCAACCTCCACCGCGTACGCGGCGGTGAAGCTCCTGCTCGTGCTCGCGATGACGGCATCGGTCTTCCCGGCGTACGCCCTCGCACGGCTCGTCGTCTCGCGCTGGTACGCGCTCGCGGCCGCCGCGGGCGCGACCGCGGTCCCTGCGCTCGCCTACTCGACGATCATCGTCGAGGAGCCGCTCGCGTACCCGATGTCGACGCTGACGCTCTGGCTCGTCGCGCGGGCGCTCGCGAGCCCGAGCTGGATGCGGGTCGCGGTCGCGGGCACCGCCGCCGTCGCGGCCGCGCTCACCCGCACGCAGCTCGCGATCCTGCTGGTCGTGCTCGGGCTCGGCCTGCTCTGGATCGGGTGGGAGTCGGAGCGCGTCCGGGCCTGGCGGTCGGAGTGGTCGCGCTGGGACTGGGCCGGGGCGGTGACGCTGGTCGTGGGGGCAGCGCTCGGCTTCGGCGCCTTCTCCGGCCACTACTCGACGAGCTGGCGAAACACCACCGGCTTCTACAAGGAGCGGATCTTCGACCACTCGGTCTGGGCGATGGGCGCCCTCGCGATCGGGATCGGGATCGTGCCCATGCTCGTCGGGATCGCGGCGCTCGCACGCCCGAAGGACGAGCCGCGCGACCCGCAGACACGAGCGTTCGTCGTGACGAGCGTCGCCGCCCTCGCCGTCTTCCTCGGGTACGCGGGGATCAAGGGCGCGTACATCTCGACGGTCTTCGCGACCCTCGTCGTCGAGCGCAACGTGATCTACCTCGGCCCGGTCCTCTACGCAGCGACGGCCCTCGCGATCGAGCGCGGCGTCGGCCGCGGCTGGGCGATCGCCGGGGCGACGGCGTTCACGCTCTTCGTCGTCGCCTCGACGCCGCTCCACCTCGAGAACTACCCGTACTACGAAGCGCACGGGCTCGCCATCGCCGCGTTCGCCAACCGCGAGCTCTCGTGGCCGGAGGGACGGATCGAGACCGGGCTGCTCGTCGTATGCGGCCTCGCGCTCGCTTTCGTCGTCGCGCTGCGCTACCTCCGCCGCGGCTCGGGCGCGTACCGCGTGCTCGCGGGCACGGCCGCGGTCTTCGTCCTCGCGTGGACGCTCACCGCGCAGGTCTACGCCGCCGAGGGCGAGCGCGACCTCTCGACGCGCATCGCGAGGAACCTGCCCTCGCCGTACGACTGGGTCGAGAACGAAACGGGCGGCAAGTCGGTCGTCGTCTTGGGCCAGCAGGTCGCCGACCCGACGAACGTCTGGCTGACCGAGTTCTTCAACCCCTCGATCCGGAAGATGTGGAGCCTCGACGGCACGGCGCCTGGCCCGGGGCCGATCCTCACGCCCGATCTCGTTGCCGCCGACGGCACGCTCACGCCCGCGCCGGAGACGGAGTACGCGCTCGGGATCAACGGCGTGGAGCTGCAGGCTCCGATCGTGGAGCGGCGCGGCACGACGACGCTGTACCGGCTCGACGGCGCGCCCCTCAAGCTCGGGTCGGCCGTCACGGGCCTCTACTCGGACGGCTGGATCGGCGACCGCGACGGCAACGGCGTCGCCGAGGCCGCCTACACGCGCTACGACGTCTCGCGGGACGGGCCGGGCTTCGCGCTCGTCAAGCTCTCGCGCGTCGCCTGGTGCGGCGGCGACGTACCGGGGAAGGCGACGGTCAGGATCGGCCCGGTCGCGATCGGCGAGGATCGGCAGCCCACGCTCACCGAGGTCACGGAGACGCAGGTCAAGACCGTCCATCAGTGCGTGACGACGCCGTTCCTGCTCCCCGCGCCGAACGTCCCCTGGCGGGTCGAGGTGACGATCGAGCCGACGTTCTCGCCACACGACCTCGATCCCGAGAACTCGGACCGCCGCCAGCTCGGCGCGACGATGGACGTCGGCTTCCGGCCGCTGTTCGGCAGCTAACGCGACGCCGCGACGAGGTAGGTGAAACGGGCCCGGAGCGCCAGCCGGGCGAGCGGGCCGGTTCGCTCGAGCGCGGTCGCGACCCCGACGAGCCTGCGCGGGAGCGCGACCGTCTGCGGCAGGAAGAAGGGGCGCAGCTGGACGCGGGCGAGGCCCGCCGCGCGCAGGTCGGCGAGGACGTCGTCGAGCCGGTACTGGCGCGGGTTCAGGTCGAAGACGAGCTTCTTCTGCGTGTACCCGGCGACGCACCGGAAGAACGCTTGGCGGTCGCGCGCGTAGTAGATCGCCCGGAACACGGTCGTGGCGGCGACCGGGGCCGGCGGCACGTAGTCGTTGAGGTCGCCGACGTCGACCGGCGCCCGGTCGCCGAGGTGGACGCGTGCCTCGGCCGCCATCTCCGGGGTCGAGTCGACACCGCGGTAGCGGAGGCCGCGCTCCAGCAGGAGCTCGCCGAGGCCGCCGTCACCGCAGGCGAGGTCGAGTACCTCGTCAGCGGGCTCGAGGCGCGGCCCGAGCGAAACGACGAGGTCGGCCCGGTGGGCGAGGTAGGCACGCGCGTCCGCGTACGCGCGCTCCGTCCACGCGTCGGCCTGCCTCGCGTACTGCTCCCGCTCGCTCATTCCTTCACAGCGCGAGGAGCCGTTCCGGGTGCTTGCGCACGAAGCGCGCCATGCCGCGCGCGTGCCAGAGCGTGTGGCGCGAGAGGAACCGCTTGTCGATGACCGCCGCGTAGTCGTGCGTGACGAACGCGGCCGGGACGTACCAGCGCTCCCAGCCGGCACGCATCGCCCGGTAGCAGAGGTCGATGTCCTCGACGTAGTGTCGGTACCCCGCATCCCAGCCGCCGATCTCGTCGAGCATCGTCCGCCGCATGAGCAGGAACGCCCCGAGCAGCCAGTCCGCCTGTACCGGCACCGTCGGGCGCTCGTCGAGCTCGTAGTGGTCGCGCTGCGAGTAGGTGCCCCGGAAACGGCGGAGCGGCGTCCGGCGGACGATCGTCCCCCCGACAGTCGGGAAGCGGCGCCGCGAGGGCTGCCAGCTTCCGTCGGGCCAGCGGATCTCGGGGCCGGCGATCCCGCAGCGGGGGTGGGCGTCGGCGAAGGACACGAGCGCCTCGACCGCACCAGGCTCCGCGATCGCGTCGGGGTTCGCGGCGAGGACGTACTCGCCGGCGGTCGCCGCGATGCCGAGGTTGACGTTGGCGGAGAGCGTGAGCGGGTGCGGGTTCTCGACGACACGAACGCCCTCCGGAAGGCCGACGGCCGAGCCGGGTGGCACGTTCGCGACGACGAGCACCTCGTCGACCTGCGGCAGGAGCGCCGGGAGCGATTCGCGCAGCTCGGCGGCGTGACCGTGCGAGACGACGACGGCGGACACCTTCACGTGCCGAGTATCTCCCGGTACGCGGCGAGCGTCCGCTCGGCAGCAGCGCGCCAGCTGAACGCGCGCGCGCGCTCGAGCCCGGCCGCCACGAGCTGCTCGCGCTCCTCGAGCGCGCGCCGGATCCCTTCCGCGAGCCGCGTCTCGGGAACGAGCACGGCCGCGTCCCCGGCCACCTCCTGCAGCGCCGGCTCGGGGACGGCGACAACCGGCGTCCCGCACGCCATCGCCTCGAGGACCGGCAGCCCGAACCCCTCGTAGCGCGACGACTGCACGAGGCAGGCCGCGCCGCGATAGAGGTCCGCGAGGCGCTCGACGTCGACGTAGCCCTCGAGCCGAGCGCCGCGCCGAGCGAGCTCCTCGGCGAGCGAAGCGTCCTTGGCAGGCCCGGCGATCCGGAGGGGGAGACCCACCGCCCGGGCCGCCTCGAGCGCGGCGAGCTGGTTCTTCCGCCGCTGGATCGCGCCGACGGAGAGGACGTAGTCGCGGTCACTGATTTCGCCGTCCTGCGGCCGGAACGCGGGGTCGACGCCGTTCGGCGTCACCACGATCCTCTCGCCCGGGACGCCATAGAGCTCGACGAGGTCGTGCCGCGACCGCTCCGAGACGGTGATCACCCGCGCGGCCCTGCCGAGCGCGCGAGGGACGACGCGACGGAAGACGAGCCGGTCCTTCCACCCCATCAGCTCCGGCGCCCGCGCGAAGGAGAGGTCGTGCACCGTCACGACGCACGGGCAGGGGGCGCGGAGCGGGAGCGCGTACTGGGTGTGGCAGAGATCCGCGCCGACCCGCCCGAGCAGGCGCGGGAGCGTCCACGCCATCCGCAGCTCCTGGGAGCTCGTGCGCAGCTCGAACGCCTCCAGGCCGGCCGGTACGAGATCCGGCGTGCGCGTGACAGCGGCCAAGCGGATGCCCGCGGCGGGCGCGAGCGGCGCGAGCTCGCGGAGGAGGTTGCGGACGTAGGTCTCGTCCCCGGTGCGCTCCCTCCCGAGGACGTCGGCGTCGACGACGACGAGCGCGCTCATGCGAGGTCCTTCCAGAGCGCCTCGACCGCGTCGGCGGACGCGGGCCAGGTGAACTCCGCCGCGCGCGCGAAACCGAGGGCGACGAGCTCCTCGCGCCGCTCCTCCGTCTCGGCGATACCGGCCGCGAGCGCGTCCGCGCTCGCGGGATCGGCCAGGACGGCGGCGCCTCCCGCGACCTCCTCCATCGCGGTGCTCGGCGACGTCACCACGGGGGTGCCGCACGCCATCGCCTCCAGCACGGGCAGCCCGAAACCCTCGTACAGCGACGGATAGAGGACGCAGCGTGCGCCGCGATAGAGGGCAGCGAGCTGGCCGTCCGGGACCTCGCCCACCCAGCCCGGGACATCGACGCCGCCCCAACCGCGCGCGCCGACGACGCGGAGCTCCACCCCGGCGAGCTCGGCGGCCTCGACCGCGCGCGCGAGGTTCTTGCGCGGCTCGAGCGTCGCGACCGCGAGCACGTAGTCGCCCTCGGCGCGCGGCCCCTCGGCCGTGAAGATCTCGTCGACGCCGTTCGGCACGACCCGAACCTGCTCGACAGCGGTGCCGACGAGCTCGACGACCTCGCTCTTCGTGAACTCGGAGACCGCCACGACCGCGCTTGCCGCGCGCAGGACCCTCCGGAGGCCGGCCCGCCCGTACTGGCGGTGCCAGAGCGGGAACGCCTCCGGGAAGCGGAGGACTGCGAGATCGTGCACCGTGACCACGACCGGAACCTCCGCGCGTGCCGGCCCGCGGAAGGTTGTGCAGTGGAGGAGGTCGAGTCCGCGCGCACGTCGCGCGAGACCGACCGGGTACCAGAGCGTGTCCCGAGCGACGCTCGAGACGCGGCCCGGTCCTCCGAAGCGCAGGAGCTCGAGGTCGAGCCCGGCCCGGCCGCGGAGCGCACCCACGAGCCCACGCACATGGCGCGCGGTCCCCGCGCGCGTCTGCACGAGTGGCGAGACGTCGACCCCGACCCTCAACCCCGCGCTCCCGCGAGCGAGCGGGCGGTTCGTCGCACCGCGTCCTGCGGCTCCGGGTACCGCAGCAGCGCCACGGCGTCCTCCTCGGAGCACCACCGGTGCGCCACGTGCTCCTCGTCGAGCGCAGGCTCCCACCCGGGCGGAGCCTCGGCGGCGAACGCGGTCACCGCGATCTCGGTCACGTGCGGCTCGAAGCGCTCCCGCACTTCTCGCGGCTCGTCGGCGAGCGCGTACGCGTACACGCGGTCGAGCGGGCTCACCTCGGCGTCGAGCCCCGTCTCCTCCTGCAGCTCGCGGTGGGCGGCGCCAACCGCGTCCTCCCTCTCCTCGAGCGCGCCGGCCACGACATGCCAGTACCCGTGGCGCTCCGGAGAGCGCTCGAGGACGAGGAACTCCGGGCCATTCGATCCCGGCCGATGGACGACGACGAGCGCCTCCTCCGGCCGCCTCACCGCGCAGCCTCCTCGTAGCCGCGGAGGAAGATCTCACCCACGGCGCGCCACGTGAACCGCTTCGCGTGCTCGAGCCCCGCAGCGGACAGGCGCTCGCGATCCCCGAGCGCGCGCTCGACCGCCGCGGCGATCGCCGCCGGATCCTCGGGCTCGGCACGGAGGGCGGCCTCCCCGCTCGCCTCGTCGAGCGAGAGATGGGCGGACGAGACGACCGGGCAGCCGCTGGCCATCGCCTCGAGGACCGGGATGCCGAAGCCCTCGAAGCGGGACGGGTAAACCGCGACCGCGGCACCGCGATAGAGACTGGCGAGCTCCTCGTCGGACACGAACCCGAGGCGGCGGATCCGGTGATCGCCGAGGAAGGGCTGCTCGCCCCAGCCCTCGGCGCCCACCACCGCGAGCAGCAGATCGCCGGCCAGCAGACGGTGGGCCTCGACGAGCGTCTGCAGGTTCTTGCGGGGCTCGAGCGTGGCGACGGTGAGCACGTACGGAGCGCCGAGGTCCGAGGCCGGCCCGTCCGGGCGGAAGACGTCCTTCACCGCCGGGCGCGCCACCCTCACCCGCTCCGGCTCGATCTCGAGCGTCTCGACGACGTCCCTTCCTGTGTACTCGGAGTTCACGTAGACGACGTCGCAGGTCTGCGCGGCGTTGCGGTACTTGCGCCCGTGCATCGACCTGGTCCTGGCGGTCGCCCACTCGGGATGGTGGAGCGGAACGAGGTCGTGAATCGTCGTCGCACGGACCCCGCCCCGCTGCGGCGGGAACATCCAGTCGCTGAAATGGAGGACATCCACGTCCCCGAGCAGGCGCTCGGCGGCGGGGCGGCCGAGCGCGCTCCAGCCGGTGCGCAGCGCGTGCGAGAACGGGAGCCGCCAGCTCCGGAGCTCGACGTCGATGCCGTCGAGGGCCGCGCGGATACGGTCGGGGCCGCGCAGGCTCGTCGGCGCGAACGCGACGATCTCGTGCTCGCCGCCCGCGACCTCGACCAGGCCGCCGAGCGAGCCGCGGATGTAGTTGCCGATCCCGAGCAGCGGGTGCGAGAGCGGGGAGACGTCGAACGCGATCCTCATCGCACGTTCGGCGTGTAACGGAACCGGTTGAAGTGCGCGCCGAGCACGCGGTCGTCCGAGTTCTCGCCTCCTGTGACCTCGGACGGGACCGCCGTCGGCGTGACCGTGAAGACGACGCGGCACTCGTCCTCGCCCGCCGGCGGAGCCAGCGGGACCGCGAACGCGGCCTGGCCTCCGACGGGCAGGCGAACGCGGCCGACCTCCTTCCCGTTCGCACGGGCGACGACCGTCTGCGGCTCGAAGAAGAGCGCGGCGTCGCCCGAGAGCTCGACCATGAGGCGGCCGGGCTCGCAGCGTCGGCGCACGTAGGTGACCTCCTCGCCCGACCATGTCTCGTTCGGGTACAGGCCGTCGACCCGCGTGGCGGACACCAATGGCGTGTTCACGCGCCAGAGCCGGATGCCCCACCCGAGGTCGAAGGCGATCGCCCTGCCCGTGGGCTCGAAGGTCGCGTCGGCGAGGAGGTACTCGTCCGTGACCGGCGAGCCGTCAGGGAGGGTCACGGCGCCCGTGCGCGGGTCGATCGTGACGCGGGCTTCGGGAAGGTTGCCCGGCGTCGGCTGGTCGACGTAGTACACCGGCCCGACCCCGCGGTTGAAGAACTCGTTCTGGTTCACGGTCAGCCGGTCCGTGCGGCCCGTCCACAGGAAGCCCGCCCTCGCACCGTCGGGGAGCGCTCGATCGATCCAGTCGCGGTGCGGTGCGCGGATCCCCTGGAACAGCACTCCGCGCGAGAACTGCTCGAAGCCGTGCTGCCCCCACCAGATCTGCTCGAACGCGACGGCCCAGAGGCCGAGCACGAGGAGCGGAAGGACGACGGCGAAGCGGCGCGGCACGAACAGGAACGCCAGGGCGAGGAGCAGGCCCAACACGAGCGCGGCTGTCGCGATCCACTCCTCGCCGATCCGGTCCTGCAGCGACCAGAGGGGGAGCAGCATCAGCGTGTCCGAGATCGCGGAGGTCGTCAGGAAGCGGTCGAACGGGATCGCGAGCACAGCCAGCGCACAGGCGCTTGCGGCGACGACGGCGATCGCGCGCGGGCGGGGTGCACCGCGCTCGACCCAGGCGAGGAGCGCGACGAGGTAGAGCGGCGCGACGTAGAACATGTTCCGCTCCTCGATCCGCTGCGAGAAGACGGACGCGAAGGCGGCGACGACCGGGAGGATGCACAGCGTCAGTGCCAGCGTCGCGGCGAGGAACGCCTGCAGCCGCCCGTCGAGGGAGCGGGCGCGGGCGACGAGGACGATTGTCGCCGCCACCGGGACGACGAGCAGGTAGAGCACGAGCTCGGCGACGTGGTAGACGAGGTAGCGGAGCACTTCACCCACTTCGTAGTTCGCCTCGCCGACGGGCTCGTACGCCCCGAGCAAATCCTGTGGGGAGTTCCCGGTGGCGAGGCGCAGGACGAGCGCGAGCGCGCCGAGCGCGACGACGCTCCCGAAGAGCACGCGGTAGCGGCGGACAGTGTCGCGCAGCCCGACCCCCTCGAGCGCGGCCAGCACGAACGGCGCGAGCAGGATCGCAGGCACGAAAGCCGCCGCCTGGACGCGCGTCGCGAAGGCGACCGCGACGAGCCCGACGAGGAGTGCCACGCGCAGCCCGGTGGGCCGCTCGAGCACGAGGACGAGGACGAGCGCGACGACGAGAAAGAGCGGGTAGAAGACGTTCTCCGTCATCACGGTGCCCGTGTAGGCGAGCGAGGGAACCGCGACCGCAAGGACGGCTGCGAGCAGCGCGAGCCACTGGCCGACGACCCTGCGCGCGAGGAAGTAGGCGGGGATCGCCGCGAGCGACATCACCGCGCTGTTGACGAGCTTCACCGCCGCGTAGGCGTCGACGAGGCCGTCGAAGGCGAGGTAGGCAGGCGCGATCACGAGCGGGTACACGATCCCGAGGCCCGGATCGGGCGTATCCCGGACGAGCGGCTCACCGGCGTCCGCGAGCCCGCGCGCGACCTCGGACCAGAGGATCTCGTCGACGATGATGAACGGCGCCACGATCCCGCGCACGAGGACGCTGCGAAAGAGCGCCGAGAGGCCGACGATCGCGGCGAGCCAGGCCCAGACGGGGACGCGGCCGAGGCTAGGGCGCAAGATCGACCTCGGCGAGGCGCTCGGCGAGCTCCGACGACTCGCGGGTCGCCGGCGCGATGCCGACGTCCGCTGCAGCCTCGCTCACCTCGCGCAGCACCGTGTCGACGACGGCGGGGCCTCCGGCCGCCTCCTCGAGGGCCGCTGCGTACCGCTCGGCGACGCGCTCGAGGTCGTGCTCGCGGCGCGCGAGCGCCGCACCCGCACGACCCAGCTCGTCGCGTACGTCGTCCCGCGTCAGTAGGAGCTCGAGCGCCGCTTCCAGGTCGTCCGTCTCGCGCTCGTCGACGGGAACCTTCAGCGCGACTCCCTCCGGAAGCTCCGAGAACCAGCCGACGTCACTGACGACGAGTGGCTTCCCGAGCGACAGCGCGCGGATGACGCTGCCCGAGGTCTCGCCCATCGTCGGGTGCCGCAGGTTCACGCACACGTCCGCGCCCGCCATCAGCGCCCAGAGCCGGTTCTCGTCCACCCATCCCTCACGCTCGAGCCCCTGGCCGGCGAGCCCGAGGCGCTGGAGCCGGCGGTCGAGATCGAATCCGGGGGCGGTCGGACCGACGAGCAGCAGCGCGGCATCCGGGTGGCGTTCGCGGACGCGCGCGAACGCGCGCAGGAGCTCGGGGGTCCGCTTGCTGGCGTTGACGACGCCGAAGCAGCCGACGACGAGCCCGTCGCCGCGTCTCTCCGGCTCGACGTCCGGCACCGGCCAGGCGGGGTGCGGGATCACCCAGATCCTCCGCTCGTACCCGGCCGCGCGGGCGAGCGACGCGACCGCGTGGGAGTGGACGACGAGCCCGGTCGCGTGCTCGAGGACGAACGACGCGAGCGGGAACTCCTCGGGGCGGGACTCCCACAGCGGAGGAATCCGCTTGTCGAGGACGCCGTGCGCGAGCAGGCGTCCGACGACCCCGTGGTCGCGCTCCATCGCGTCGAGGTAGCCGTGCCCGTCGCGGCGGCCGACCGTCATCCCGGCGACGAGATGGTGCAGGACGAAGTCGTGGAGAACGACGACCCCGGGTCGGCGGCGGAGCGCATCGACGATCCACGCGTGCGCGTCCGGGTTGTTGCCGACGTGGTAGAGGCAGAGATCAGCGCCGCGCGGCGCGCGTTTCCGTCCCCGAGACTGCACGTCGAGGTCGACCCGGCGGCTCAGGGCAGGGACGAGAAGGGCCGAGTAGTCGGCGACGCCCGTGCGCTCCGGCGGCATGGGCGAGTAGTAGGCGACCCTCACGCGAGCAGCCTCTCCACCGCACGACCCCAGGTGACGCCCTCCGCGATCGCCTTCCCGGCCCTCCCGAACGACGCCGCCTCGTCGCGGTGCGCCCGCAGCCAGCTCGCCGCGCGCGCGAGCTCGTCCGCCGCAGGCGAGACGACGAGTCCCGTCCGCCCGTCGCTGACGACCTCGAGCGGGCCTCCGGCATCGGTCGTCGTGAGCACGGGCTTCTCCGAGAGGAACGCCTCGAAGGGGACCATCCCGAAGTCCTCGTCGACCGGGGCGTAGAAGACCGCGAGGCAGCGCCCGTAGAGGTCGGCGAGCTCGTCCTCGGACACGCGCCCGGCGAACCGCGCGCGCCCGTCGAGCGAGCGGGCACGGGCGATCTCCTCGAGCCGCGGGCGGTCCGGGCCGTCGCCGACGATGACGACCTCGAGCGAGGGATCGAGGGCGGCGGCCTCGAGCAGCAGGTCGATCCGCTTCGCCCGGTCAAGCCGGTTCACGGAGAGCACGAAGTCGCCGTAGGACTCGCACCGGTACGCGAGCTCCTGCGGCGGGTGCGGAAGAACCTCGGCGTCGAGGCCCGTGGCGCGCTCGAGCCGGTCGGCGACGTTGCGCGAGGTCGCGAAGAGCCGCGCGGCCTCGCCGAGCGCGACGCGGTCGAGCGCCTGCACCTTCCGCCTCGTCGCCCGGTCCTCGGGCGAGCCCCCGAACTGCCCCAGCTCCGTCCCGTCGAGCTCGTACGCCTGGCGGAACTGGTGCAGTAGCCATACGCGCTTGTTGCGATGGCGTACGAGGTACGAGGGGAACTTCGTCGCCAGGACGAGGTCGATCGGCCGCCCGTCCGCCTCGTCCAGGTCGAGGAGCCTCCACAGGAACGCCTGGGTGAGCACGCGCGCGCCGGGGTACCACTTGAACGGCACCGTGACGAGGTCGGCCTCGTGCCCGTGCTCTCGGAGCTCGTGGACGAGGCGGTCGGCCATGATCTCCGCGCCGCCCCGCTCGAACGGCACCTGCGGCCTGACGACGGCGATGCGCATACCTAGCCCGTGCGGCTCTTTACGGCGGACACCCCTGCAAACAAAATCCCTGCAGATACCGTATTTCCGGCTTCGTCACAGGGCATCGGAGCATTCTATCGGCGCCGTCTGCCGGGTCAGGTCGCGCCGAGCCGGCGGCGAACCTCCTCGGGGTCCGGCTCGCTGGGCGTGCGCATCCAGGGCTGGAGGCCGCCCTTGAGGACGGCGAACGCGAACAAGTTGGCCTGGCCCGGGAGGACGGTCACGAGCGCGCGCAGCGGCCAGCGTGCGAAGCGCCAGGCGCTCTTCCCGCTCTGCTCGAGGACGGAGATCGGCAGCTCCAGCTCGCGAAACCAGAGGAAGCGGTGCTCGCGCTCGGGTGCTGCCGAGCGGATCGTCTTCTCGACCTCGCGCTCGGTCCAGCGGTACACGTAGTTGGGGACGGCGCTGTTCGCGACGCCGCCGGTGCGGAAGCCCTCGGCCGCGACGACGGTCAGCTCGTACTCCTCGGCGACTCCGAGGCGGTTCGCCAGCCGCATCAGCGTCGAGTCGCGTGCCTCGAGCGCGAGCACGCCGACGCGCGAGACGCGGTAGAGCTCGAGCAGCGCCCGGTGCGGCGAGCGGCAGTGGTGCAGCGCCGCGGAGACGATCCCGAAGTCGAAGCTCCCGTCCGCGTACGAGAGGGCCTCGGCGTCCTCGACCTCGCCCTGCTCGGGGTCGAGGTTCGTGAGCGTCACGGTCTCGAAGCCGTGGCCCGAGAGCACCGAGCGGTCGAGCTCGCCCCCGCCGACGACGACGAGCGAGAGGTCGCGGGTGAGCACGCCGCGCTCGAGCAGCTCGCCCACGACGCGCCGGTAGAAGCGCTCGCGCTCGACCGGCTCCGCCGCCGGAGCCTCCCTCACGTGTGTGGTGCGCGCTCGGCGCGGAGCTGCTCGACCTCGGCCTGGAGCCGGTCGACCTGCTCCTGGAGATCGTCGACGAGGCGCAGCGCGGCAGCGTTGAACGACCGCTGGTCGTACGCGAGCGGCTCGACGTACCAGCGCATCAGCTTGCGGAGGACAGCCTTCACCGGCGTGCCGAGGCCGCCGCGCACTCCCGGTCGCAGGCGGAGCGAGCGGTCGGCCGAGACGGGCCAGAGCCGCTCGGCCTCGGCGCGAGCCGCGCGGCGCTCGGCCGGGTCGCCGGACACGGCGCCCGGATCGGCGCCCGAGCGCCGGACCTCCTCCTTCAGCTGCCGGAAGAGCTCCTCGACATCGACCGAAATCCCTGCATCTTCGCCGTTTTTCGCGGTCTCGGAGAGCATCGCGGGATTCTAGCGGCGGAGTCGGTAACCAAGCCGTCTAGGATCGAGCCGTGCGCGTCGGCATCTCGCTGCTCACGCTCGCGCCGAGCGATCTCGGCGGGTCCGAGACGTACGCGCGCCAGCTCACGCGCACGCTCGCGACGGTCGGGACGCACGAGTACACGGCCTTCGTGCCGGGGCGTGCGAAGGACGCGGCCGGCGGGCTCCCTGCCGTCGAGGTACGCGACACGCCCGCGGCGACCCGGGGGCCGTCGCGCATCCCGGCGCTGGCGATCTCGTCGCTCCGCTCGCGCGAGGTCCGGTCCGAGCTCGATCACCTCGACGTCGTCCACTACGCGCTCACCGTCCCGCTCCCCCGCACCGACCTGCCGACGGTGGTGACGCTGCACGACGTGCAGCACCGCGACCTACCCGAGTTCTTCGGGCCCGGGCGCCGCTCGTTCCGGCGGATCGCGTACGACCGCGCAGCGCGGAACGCAGCGGCGGTGATCGTCACCAGCGAGTTCGTCCGTGACCGCGCAGTCGAGCTGCTCGAGCTCGACCCGACGCGCGTCCACGTCGTCCCGCACGGCGTCGACCACTCGGTGTTCAACCCAGGAGACGACGAGCGCGAGCCGTTCATCCTCTACCCCGCTCGGCCGTGGCCGCACAAGAACCACGCGCGGCTGATCGAGTCCTTCGAGCGCCTCCGCGAGACCCGCCCGCGCCTGCGCCTCCTGCTGACGGGAGGGGGGCTCGAGCGCCTCGACCCGCTGCCCGAGGGCGTCACGAGCCTCGGCTCGGTCTCGACGGAGCGCATCGTCTCGCTCTACCGGCGAGCCGCCTGCCTCGTCTTCCCGAGCCTGTACGAGGGCTTCGGGCTGCCGCCGCTCGAGGCGATGGCGTGTGGCTGCCCCGTCGCGGCGTCCAACACGGGCGCGATCCCGGAGGTGTGCGGGGACGCCGCCGTCCTCTTCGACCCGCTCGACGTCGACGCCATCGCCGCGGCCGTCCTCGAGGCGGACGAGCACTCGCAGGAGCTCCGGGAGAAGGGCCTCGCACGCGCTGCCGAGTACAGCTGGGAGCGCGCCGCCCGCCAGCACGAGGACGTCTACGTGGCAGCTGCTAGCGAAGCGCCCGTAGGTATGCCCACGACGTCCTGAGCCCTCGCGGGCGAACGAGGGCGACGAGCACGACGTAGGTCACGAGCCCCGCGACGGCCGCCGCGAGCGAGCCGAGGACGAGCGCAGCCGGCAGGAAGCCGAGCAGCGAGAGGAGCGCGATCACCGCGGCCGCGGACGCGAGCCCGCGCGACGCGGGCGAGAGGGCCCGCAGCTCGACGAGCAGCGCCGCGAGGACGAACGCCGTCGAGACCGCGAGTGCCACGGCGAGGCCGTCGAGGTCCGCGAGCTCGACGGCGAGCCAGGCGAGGAGCACGTGGATCCCGAGGGCGACGACGGCGATCAGCGGCAGCGCGCGCAGCTTCTCGACGACGAACGCGAGCGGGAAGGCGACGTTCACGCCCACCGAGACCACCATCCAGGGCGCGAGCACGACGACCAGCCGCCCCACCTCGGCGCCCACGTCGCCGCCATAGGCGTCGCCGAGGAACGCCTCGACGACGTCCGCCCCCGCGAGGGCGAAGACCCCGGAGGCGGCGCCGATGAACACGAGCGCGACCCAGGACGCAGACACGACGTGCCGGGCCGCGAGCTCCGGCGAGAGCCCGCTGCGCGCGAGCGGCACCGAGGTGACGAGCCCGAGGGACACGGCTGTCACGGACACGAGGCTCGCGGCCGCGAGGTACGCGTAGCCGAAGCTCGTGACCGAGCCCGAGCCCAGCCGCCCGGCGAACGGCAGACACACGACATACAGGAGCTGGAGCGCGATCGGGAGCGACGCTGCAGTGGCGAAGACGCCGAGGCGCGTGACGAGCGGCTTCCCGGTCGGCCGCACCGCCCCCCGCGGCATGCGCGTCGCACGCGCCCGCCACGCGAGCCCGGCCACCGGCACCGCGAGCGCGATCGTCCCGTTCAGCATCATCCCCCACCCGACCGCGACGATCCCGTCCGGCTCGAGCCGCGCGAGCATCAGCGTGAGCCCCGCGGCGCTGCCCGCCGCGTAGCCGAGCGCAGCGGTCGCGTAGTCGTCGAGAGCAGCCAGGCCGCTCGCGGCGAGACCGGCGAAGAGGTGCGCCACCGCAGCCGGGACCATCCACCGGAGCGCGTCGACGGCGGCCTCCTGCGCGACCTCCGACCCGCCGCCCGTGAGCAGGCTCGCGAACGGGTCCGCGGCGAGCTCGGCGAGGAGAAGCAGAGGGACGGCGACGACGGCGATGGCGACCGCGAACCCTGCGATCTCGCCGGCGAGGCGCCATTCCGCGCGGCTGCGGGCGAGCGCGGGCAGGACGGCGATCCGGATCGCCTGGGCCGCGAGGACGACCACGAAGAAGACTCCGTAGGCCGCGAAGAACCCGTCCGTCTCGTCCGTGCGCCCGAACTCTCGCGCGATCAGCACCCCGACGATGGCGGCGAAGGCCGCGACGAGGAGTGTCGAGCCGGCCGTCAGCGCCGCGCTCGCCAGCGAGCCCAGGCCGCCGGGCGGGTCTGTACGCTTGCTCACCGACGCGGAAGCGTACGCACCATGCCGAACGACAGCCTCTGGACAGGCGGCACGCTCGACGACCTCCGGCGCGAGTTCGGCGACGTCTACGAGGGCCGCACCGTGCTCGTGACGGGAGCGGACGGCTTCATGGGCTCGCACCTCACGGACGCGCTCGTCGAGCTCGGGGCGACCGTGCACGCCTTCGTGCGCGCGAACTCGAGCGGGGCGCTGAACAACATCGGGCACCTGCGCGAGCGGCTGAAGGTGCACTTCGCGGACCTCACCGACCGCACGTCCGTCGACTACCTCGTGCGCGAGCTGAAGCGCGCGCCCGACCGTCCCTACGTCTTCCACCTCGGCGCGCAGGCGCACGTGGGCGAGTCCTGGCACCGGCCGTACGAGACCGTTGCCGCGAACGTCCTCGGAACGCTGAACCTGCTGCAGGCGATCGTCGACTGGGAGCTCGAGGTCGAGAAGTTCGACACCGCCGGCACGTCGGAGGAGTACGGCAACGTCCGCGAGACCGTCGCCGACCAGCACGACTTCGACGACGCCGGCGGGCTCATCCTCCACGAGCGCTCCCCGATCAACCCGAAGTCGATCTACGCGACGTCGAAGGTCGCGGCGGACTTCCTGACGATGAACTACTTCGACGCGTTCGGGGTGCCCGGCGTCGTAACGCGCATGTTCAACAACTACGGGCCGCGCCAGAACCCGCGCTACGTCACCGGCACCATCGTGACGCAGGCGCTGGCCCGCGAGACGATCGAGCTCGGCAACCTGGAGCCGATGCGCGACTTCTGCTTCTGCACCGACGGCGTGCGCGGTCACCTCACTGTGGCCGCCCAGGGCAGCCCGGGCGACGTCTACGTCTACGGGCAGGGCGAGAACGTGTCGATGCGCGAGTGGGCGGAGACGATCCTCCGCCTCGGCGAGGAGCACGGCTACTGGCCCGCCGGGCGCCGGCTCGTCTCGACCGAGGACCGCTTCCGGCCCGGGGCGAGCGACGTGCTCGCCCTGCGCGTCGGCCACGAGAAGCTCACGCGCGAGACGGGCTGGCAGCCGAGGGTCTCGTGGGAGGACGGGATCCTGCAGACGATCGCCTGGTACGCGGGGAGCCGCGACCGCTGGATCGGGCGCGTCGACTGGCTACCCACGGGCTCCCCGCTCGTCGCCGAGCGATGACCCGCACGCTGGTCACCGGCGGGGGAGGCTTCCTCGGCTCCCACCTCGTCGAGCGTCTCGAGCGGGACGGCCACGACGTCGTCGTCGGGCGGCGCGCCGACCACGACCTGACCTCGCCGGAGGCGACCGCGAGGCTTTTCGCAGAGGCGGAAGCCGACCTCGTCTTCCACCTGGCCGCGGAGGTGGGCGGCATCGGCGCGAACCGCGCCAACCCCGGGCGCTACTGGTACGCGAACCTGGCGATGGGGACGAACGTCCTCGAGCAGGCGCGGATCCACGGGACGCGGAAGCTCGTGATCGCGGGAACCGTCTGCTCGTACCCGAAGCACGCGGCGATCCCCTTCTCGGAGGACGACCTCTGGGACGGGTACCCGGAGGAGACGAACGCGCCCTACGGCGTCGCCAAGAAGGCCGTGCTGGTCGGCGCCCAGGCGTACCGCGAGCAGTACGGCCTCGACGCGATCTTCCTCCTCCCCACGAACCTGTACGGGCCCCGCGACAACTTCGACCTCGAGACCTCGCACGTGATCCCGGCCCTGATCCACAAGATGGTCGAAGCCGAGGACGAGGTCGTGCTCTGGGGCGACGGCTCGCCGACGCGCGAGTTCCTATACGTCGAGGACTGCGTGGACGGGCTCGTGCTCGCGGCCGAGCGGTACGACGGCCCCGAGCCGGTCAACCTCGGCGCGGCGAAGGAGATCTCGATCCGAGAGCTCGCGGAGCTCGTGGCCGAGGTCACCGGCTTCGAGGGACGGATCACCTGGGACGAGAGCCGGCCGGGAGGGCAGCCCAGGCGCTCGGTCGACCCGAGCCGCGCGCGCGAGCTATTCGGCTTCGAGGCTCGCACGCCGCTGCGGGAGGGGCTCGAGCGCACGGTCGCCTGGTACCGGTCCGCGCTGGCCGGTGTCGGTCGCTAGCTCGTCGATCGGCGCGGCCAGGGAGGCGGGGCGCACCGTCGACCAGCTGCTCGAGCGCCCACGCGCCGTCCTCGCCACGCTCGCAGGCCTCCAGATCGCGGCGACGGCGGTCCTCGGGCTCTCGGTCACGCACAACGGCTGGGTGTGGTTCCAGGGCGGCGACCAGATCTGGCTGACGACCCAGGGCTGGCTGCTGGGGCACCTCGAGCTCCCGCCGACCGAGGTCGGCTACCTGTGGTCGCTGCTGGTCGCGCCGATCATGTGGATCACCGGGCCGACGTACGTGCAGGCCCTCCCGCCGCTCGTCGTCCTGCAGGTGCTCGTGCTCGGGCCGATCGCGATCCTCTGCGTGTACGGGATCGCGTCCCACATCGGCGGCCGGCTGCTCGGCTACTGGGCCGCGTTCCTGTGGGTGATCGCGCCCTTTACCGCGATTCCGCTCTTCGTCGACCGCTACCACGAGCGCTGGACCGAGCAGTTCGTGCCGCAGGCGCTCGGCCTGACGGCGATGTCCGACTTCCCCTCGACCGTGCTCGTCCTCGCCTCCGCGCTCTTCCTCGTCCGCTCGCTCGACGCCGACCGCCTGACGGATGCCCTGCTCGCGGGCCTGCTGCTCGGCGCGGCCGGTGGGACGAAGCCGCCAAACCTGCTCATGGGCTTCGGCGCCGTGCTCGCGTACCTCGTCGCGCGGCGCTGGCGGGAGGGGATCGCGTTCTGCGCCGCCGTCTTCCCCTCGCTGCTCGTGATCCTGCTCTGGAAGGAGCGCGGCCTGGGCTCGCTCCCGGTGCTCTCCTTCCAGGAGGTCCGCGTCGCCGCGAGCGCGACGGGCGTCCTCGCGCTCGACGTCGACCGCTACATCGAGCTCGACCTCGACCACTGGCGCCAGCAGATGAACTACCTGCGCGAGTTCTTCTGGAGCGCGCGGCTCGCGCAGTGGGCGCCGTTCGCCGGGCTGCTCGCGGTCCTCCGGATGCGGCGCGGCGCGATCGCCGCGCTCCTCGGGGGCTGGCTCGCGGCGTTCCTGCTCGTGAAGGGGTTCTCCGTCCGGGCGGATATCCAGGCGAACACGTTCTGGCGGCTGCTGATGCCCGCCTGGCCAGCCTATCTCATCCTCTTCGCGTCGATCCCGCTGCTCCTGCCGACACTGGCGCGACGGCTCGGGGGGCGGGTGCAGCCGCCGGGCACGCGGCCGGTCGGGCGTCGCGCACTCGTCGTGGCGGCCGTGCTCACGGTCGTCGTCCCGGCCGCCGCGATCGCGGCCTCGTCCCCGAGCACCGGCCCCGAGCGCGCGGTGATGCAGGACGACGCGGGCAACTTCATCCTCACCTCGATCGACGACGGGGTCGAGCTCGAGGTATCACCGGCGCCCGGAGGGCAGCTGCTCCGCTGGACGAGCGGCGGGCCGTGGCGCGCGAACGTCTTCTATCGCGTGTACCGCTCCGAGGACGAGGGCACCGACTGCGAGCACAACGAGGGCTCGACTGCGGTCTACTGCTTCATCCGCGCGCTGCCGATCGCGACGACGCGCGAGACCGAGTACCTGGATCCCTCGCCGCCACCAGGTGCGACCTACCGGATCGGGGTGGCGACGAACTGGGCGGACGACGCGGAGCGGGGCGACGTCTTCGCATTCAGCCGGCCGGTCACCGCGGCCCCGTAGGCGGGCGCCCGACCCGTTCCTCGAGCAGCGCGATCCGTTGCGCGAGCTCGACGTTCTCGTCGGTCAGCTTCGAGATCACGGTCGAGTAGTGCAGGAGCACGAGCAGGATGAAGAGCGTGGCGACCGCGAACAGCACCGCCGGCGGGTAGCTCGTGATCCCGACCCAGCCCGCGATCGTGTTCAGGCCGCCGCGCCAGGCGGAGAGCACGAGCAGGACGACCCCGGTCGCGAGCCAGAGCAGCGCGTAGCGCTCCTTGAGCCGGCGGCCGCGCACGAGCTCGAGCACGACGAGGATGAGGAGGACGGAGGCGAGCACGCCGACGATCGAGACGCGGACGGGCGTCACCGGCGCGCCCCCTCGAGCCGCGGGTAGCGGCGCAGGCTCGCGACGAGCAGCGCGAGGAGCACCTTGACGATGTAGTAGAGCGAACGCACGAACGTGATCGACGAGGCCCCGGTCTCGCGCTCGCGCATCTCCACCTGCACCTGCGAGAGCCGCAAGCCGCTGCGGAGCGCCACGAGCGTCGCCTCGACCTCCGGGTAGTCGTGCGGGTACTCGCGGGCGAAGAGCTCGATGCCTGCGCGGTCGAGGGCGATGAAGCCCGAGGTCGTGTCCGTGACCCGCTGCCCGCCGAGGAGCGACACGAGCCGGGCGAAGACGCGGATCCCGAGCCGGCGCCCGAACGGGGGCCGATAGGAGCCGCCGCCGTCGACGAAGCGCGAGCCGATGACGAGGTCCGCCTCGTCGCGCACGAGGGGCCCCAGGAGCCGTCCGATCTCCGCGGCATCGTGCTGGCCGTCCCCGTCCAGGCGAACCGCCCGCTCGTAGCCCTCCTCGAGCGCGTAGCGGAACCCGGTCTGCACCGCACCGCCGATGCCCACGTTGAAGGGCAGCCGCAGGACGGTCGCGCCGAGCGCTTCCGCGACCGCGGCGGTGTCGTCCGTCGAGGCGTCGTCGACGACGACGACGTCGATCCCGGGCTGCGCCGCGCGGATTTCGCCCACGACCCGTCCGATCGCACCGGACTCGTCGAAGGCGGGGACGACGGCGACCGTCCGCGGGCCCGTCACACGGTCACCCCTGCCTCGAGCCCGACGAGCTCGAGCAGGCGCCTCGCGCGGTGCGCGTACGTGTGCTCGTCGAGGACGCGCTCCCGCGCGCGCCGCCCCATCTCCTCCGCCTGGCCCGGGTCGGCGACGAGCTCGCGGTAGACGGCGACCGCCTCCTCTGCGCTCTCGACGACGACGAGCTCGCGGCCCGGCTCGAACCAGCGCTCGATCCCCGCGTGGGGATTCGAGACGATCGCTGCGCCGGAGGAGGCGAGCTCGAACGGCCGTGCGGTCGACGAGGCGGTGACGGTCGCGTGCGGGCGCCGAGTGATGTTGAGGTTGACGCGGGCGGACGAGATCACGCGCGCGAAGAGGTTGAAGGGGACGTCGCCGAGGAGCCGTGCGGCTCCCGTATCGCCGCGGAAGTCCAGGCCCCCGAGGACGACGTCCAGCTCCGGCGCCGCGCGCGACGGCTCGCCGACCATCGTCTTCATCCACTCGCGCCGGAACTTGTCGCCGTACCCGTAGAAGAAGACGTCGAGCTCCTTCTCGACGGGCTGCGGGGAGAAGAACTCGGGGTCGGCACCCCAGAACAGCGCCTCGGCGCGGCGCGCGCCGAGCTCGAGTAGCCGTGGGATCGCGCCCTCGGAATTCGAGACGACGAGGTCGTACTCCCACGGGTCGGCACCGTGGTAGGGGTTGAACCCGGTGTCCATGCCGCCATACTCGGGGAGGCTCATCGGCACGTCCCCGTCGTAGAAGACGATCGGGATCCCGAACCGCGCGCGCAGCGCCTCGGGCACGCCGGCGAGGTGCGCCATCGGCACGGTGAAGACGAGGACCGCGTCCGGCCGCTCCCGCTCGATCAAACGCTCGAGGTGACGCTTCCAGCGCGGCGTCACCCAGCGGCGGATCGTCTCGCGCGTCACCCGGTCGAACCCGCTCTCCTCCGGGCTCGACTCGTCGCGCCGCAGGTAGCGGTCGCCGTTCAGGCGGGCGAGGACGTCCCGCACCCTCTGGTACGACTCGCCCTCCCGGTACGTCGGGTTCGGCGCCACGCGCCACCACGGCGACTCCACCGGGCGGCCGCGATACGGCGTCACGACGAGGTCGACCCCGGCCTCGTACACCCCCTTCCACAGCTGCCACCAGGCGGGCGTGCACCCGTACCGGAAGTCGAGGTCGATGGCCGAGGCGACCGCGAGGAGCTTCGGTGTCTTCACTAGTACGCACCCCGTCGCATGACGACCGCCGGGATCGTCCTGGCGATGATCGTGACGTCGAGCCAGATCGACCAGTTCTCGAGGTAGGTGAAGTCGAGCCGCACGAGGTCGTCGAACCCGAGCCCGGAGCGGCCCGAGATCTGCCACAGGCCGGTCATCCCCGGCAAGACCGCGTACCGGGCCCGGTGCCAGTCCTCGAGCAGGCGGTAGTCCCGGAGGGGAAGGGGGCGCGGGCCGACGAGGCTCATCTCGCCCTTGAGGACGTTGACGAGCTGCGGGATCTCGTCGAGCGAGAACCGCCGGAGGAAGCGCCCCACGCGCGTCACGCGCGGGTCGTCCCGGATCTTGAAGAGCGCGCCCTCGGCCTCGTTCGCGGCCTCGAGCTGCGTCTGCAGCGAGCCCGCGTCGGCCACCATCGTCCGGAACTTCAGCATCCCGAACTCTTGCTCACCGACGCCGATCCGCCGGTCGACGAAGAAGACGGGGCCGCGGGAGCCGAGCTTCACGGCGAACCCGATCAGGAGCCACACGGGCAGCCCGAGCACGAGCACGAGCGCGCTCACGACCAGATCGAACGTGCGTTTCAGCGCCCAGTCCCAGCCGGTGAGCACGGGCGGGCGCAGCTCGAAGAGCGGCGCCCCGTGGCCCGGGACGTACTCGCCGCGCTGGACGAGGAGCTCGGTCGTCTCGGGAGCGAGGCGCACCTTGATCCCCTGCCGGTGCGCGAGCTCGACGACCTCCAGGACCGCGCCCTCGTCGAGCGCGGCCTCGGCGAGGATCACCTCGTCCGGCCGGATGCGCTCCAACACCGCGGCGAGCTCGTCGCGTCCGCCGAGGCGCGGCGTGCCCGGGACGCTGTCGTCGGAAACGGCGCCGACGAGCTCGTACGCGATCCCGCCGTGGGCCGAGGCGAGCGTGGTGCGGAGGTGTGCCAGGCCCTCCCCCTCCCCGACGAGGACGACCCGCCTGCGGATGCCCGCTGCGCGCATGACCTCGAGCGAGACCGACTCGTAGGCGGCGCGCAGGAGGCCGATCGTGATGGCCGAGAAGACGACCGAGGTCGGGATCAGGCCCGAGGTCGTGAAGTCGTATCCGGTCCCGATCCCGAAGGCGAGCACGATGAGCGCGACGACGATGAGGCTGGAGAGGACCCGGCCCGCGCCCGGTCTCCGCTCTCGCACGCGGTAGAGACCCGCCTGCGCGAACACGAGCACCGTGATCGGGGCTGCGAACCTGAGCCATTCGGCCGCGCCCTCCTCCCACAGGAGCCCCCAGTAGATGCCGCCCTCGCCGGCGACGAGCTCCCGGAAGACGAGCGCGAGATAGATCCCGAGCGCGAGCCCGGCGACGTCGAGGAGGACGAGCGACGCGACGGAGACGATGCGCCGCACGAGCGTGAGCAGCGGGCCGCGCGAGAGCAGGTAGACGCGGGAGGCGCGGACGTCGCGGCCCGGCGGCGCGCTCGGCGGCACGGGCGGCGGCTTCGGTGCCGGCGGAGCGGCCTTGGACACCCTGTGATCTTAGAACCGGGCCACGTCGGCCCAGGGAATCTCGGGCGCGCCGCCCGCCACCGTGCCGCGCAGCGCGTCGAGGTCGGTCGGCCCGGCGACGCGGGCGAGCAGCGGCAGGAGCGCTCCGAGCAGCATCCGCCTGCGCCGGTCGAGGAGGTCGGTGTCGTGGAAGTAGACGTGAACGACCCCGGGCATAGCCCTCGGCCGCAGCAGGGCGCGCGCGAGGTCGCCGAGGGAGTGCGTGGTCGGGAGCGCGAGCAGCTCCGCGCCCGAGGGAAGGGCGACGCGCGCCGGTGCGGGCAGAAGTGCCCACGGCTGGCCGGGCGCGAGGTAGGCAGGCCGCGACGCGCGGGGGGTGCAGTCGACGTAGCCGAGCGCCGCGCACGTCTCGGCGACCTCGGAGTCCGTGTACCAGCCGCCTCCGCAAAAGAGGATCGGCGCGAGGCCGAGCTCGCGGAGCCGCTCGCCTTCCGTGCGAACGCGCTCGCCCGTGCCCTCCGACGTCGGCCGCGCATGGTCGGGCGCAGTCCAGTGCGTGTGGTGCCCGAGCGGGCCGCGCGCCGCTGCCGCGCGCGCACGTTCGAGCCAGGACTTCTCGTCCTCGCCGAAGGCGGGATCGGCAGGGCGCATGAGCGCCGCGACCGCGAAACCTCCCGGGCGGCGCTCCTGCAGCGCCGAGAACCGTGCCCACACGGCGTCGTCCAGCGGGCGCTCGACGTGGCAGGAGACGACCGCGTGCCGCTCGGCAGGGATAGCCGTCATCAGCGGGGAAGTATCGTCGGCACGCCCGATGCGCCGGTCCACCGCCATCCTCGTCGTCGCGGCCTGCGCGGCCGTGCCACGGCTCGCAGTGCTGGCGCGGGAGCGGGAGACGATCCTCGAGGAGTTCGTCGACAAGAGCGACCGGTTCGCGACGACGCTGGTGGAACACGGCACGTTCGGCTTCCTGCCGGACGTCCCCTCCGCCTACACCCAGCCGCTCTACGGCTGGTTCCTCGCCGCCCTGTACTGGCCCTTCGGCCGCTCGTGGCTCGCAGTCGGCCTCGCGCAGATCGCGATCGCCGTGGCGACGGCGCTCGTCGTGCTCGCCATCGGGACGCTCCTTCGCTCGAGAGGAACCGGCGTCGTCGCAGCGCTGGTGACGACGCTCCACCCGTACGTCGTCTGGCACGACGTCCATGCCAACCGGGAAGTGCTGGACGGCCTTCTGCTCGCGCTCGTCGTCCTCTGCGCGCTGCTCGCGTACGAGGAGCGGTCGCTCGAGACGGCGGCCCTCACCGGCGTCACGGCGGGCGTCGCGATCCTCGGGAACGCGCGGCTGGCGCTGCTCCCGCTCCCGCTCGCGGTCTACGCGGCCTGGCGCGTCCGGCCGGGAGGGCGTGCGCTGCTGACCGGCCTCGCGCTGATCGCCAGCGCCGGTGTGGTCGTTGCGCCCTGGGTGGTCCGGAACGAGGTCCAGGTCGGCTGCGTGGCCTTGACGACCGATGCACGCGCGCTGTGGAAGGCCAACAACCTCAACACCTACGACGTCCTCGACCGCGGCGGCTGGATCGACGACGTGCCCGAGCTTCCTGGCGCGCCGCCCTGGCCGGAACTGGCGGCCGACCTGACGCTCGCGGGGCAGCCGACCTCGGTGGACGAGTGCGCGCAGATGCGCCTGTACCGCGAGGAGGTGCTCGACTTCTGGCGGGAGCACCCGGGTGAGAAGAGCCGGCTCGCGGTGCAGGCGACGCGCATGCTCTGGAGCCCGGTGCCGTCGGAGTCGGACGAGAGCGGCAGCGGGCTGGCCCGCGCGGCGCGCAAGACGTTGGAGCCGGCGTACGCGCTCGTGCTGTACGGGCTCGCGCTCGCCGGCCTGTTCGTCGCCCCTCCCCGCTTCGCGGCGCTCGCCGTGCTCATGCTCGGCTACAACACGCTCGCTGCGATGGTCTTCGCCGGGACCGCGAGGTACCGGGTCCCGTGGGACTTCCTGCTCGCGCTCCTCGCCTCGTTCGCGCTGGCGGCGCTGTGGGAGCGCTATCGGGGACGACGCTCCGCCGGCGCGCCGTCCCCGAGCGCGCCGGCGTAGAGCTCCTCGATCCGCTGCGCGCTGCGCTCGGGCGTGAACTCGGCGAGCGCACGCTCCCTGCCCGCGAGCCCCATGGCCCGGGCGCGGTCGAGATCTCCCGCGAGCGCGACGATCGCCTCCGCCAGCGCATCGGCGTCGCCCGAGGGGACGACGAGGCCCGTCTCCCCGTCCGCGACGATCTCCGGCAGGCCGCCGACGGCGCTCGCGATCACCGGCCGCCCCCGCTCCATCGCCTCGAGCGCGACCATGCCGAAGCCCTCGCCGAGCGAGGGCACGACGACGATGGCCGCGTTCTCGATCGCGTCTCCGACGGGTGAGACGAAGCCGAGGAAGTGAACCGCCCCATCGAGACCGAGCTCACGTGCGTACGACTTGAGTGCTGGCTCGAGGGGCCCGCGGCCGGCGAGATCGAGGGTGACTCCCGGAACGGCCTTGCGGGCCTGCGCGAGCGCGCGCAGAAGGACGAGGTGGCCCTTGATGGGAATGAGCCTCCCGATGCAGAGCAGGCGCGGCTCGGGGCGCGCGTAGGGGACCACCGAGTCGTGCGCGGCGATCCCGTAGTGCACGATCTCGAAGTCCTCCTCCTCGAAGCCCTCGGTCTCGGCGAGATAGCGGGCGAGGCCCTGCGAGATCGCGATGTGCACGTGCGCGAGCGAGCCGACGGAGCGGTCGGCGAGACCGAACCAGCGCCCCTCGCGAAACTCGTTGAAGCCGTGCTTCGTCGACAGCCGCAGCGGCACGCGCGCCAGCGAGCCCGCGAGCTGGCCGTAGACGTCCGCGTGCACGAGGTGCGTGTGCAGGATCGTCGGGCGGGCCCTCGTGAGGAACGCGACGACCTCGCCGAACGCGATCGGGTCGACGTCCGCGCGCAGGCGGATCTCGTCGAGCGGCACGCCGCGCGCGGTGAGCTCGCGCGCGAACTCCCAGGCGCCGGGCTCGTCCTCGTGGAGCATGAGGAAGCGCACGTCCCAGCCGCGCCCGCGCAGGTCGGGGAGCAGCTGGAGCAGGTACGCCTCCGACCCGGAGATCCCGGCGACCTTCTGCACGTGGAGGACGGGGCCGTCGTTCATGTCTCAAGGCCTGCTGCGGTCAGAATCCCACGCGCCCACGACTGCACGGAGTGCCCCTCCTCGACGCGCGCCCGCAGGCGGTGCCCGATCGCCGCCCGCTCCTCGGTGCTGGCGGCGGCGAGCGTGCGGATCGCACCTGCGAGCGCGTTCGGGTCCCAGCGGGTGAAGCGCTGCTCCCGCTCCAGGAGCGAGTCGAAGATCGGGTTCGACGCGAGGACGGGAAGGCAGCCGGCCGCGGCCTCGTAGACCACCTTGTCCGGGGCACCCGCGCGCATGTTGTTCACGAGCGCGTCGTGGGCCGCGAAGAGCTCCGGGAGCTCGGCTCTGGGGACCGCGTCGCCGAGCACGACGCGCCCGTCGAGCGCGAGCTCCGAGGTGAGCGCTTCGAGCTCGGCCCGGTGGTGGCGCTCGTCCTCCGACAGCGTGGGCCCATGGACGCGGAGCTCGACGTCCGGCCCGGCGAGGTTGACCCCGGCGAGCACGACGTCGAGGCCCTTCGCCGTCGAGTAGCGGCCGAGCGCGAGGAGTCGCGTCCCCGTGCCCTCGCGCGGGCGGGCGCACGGGAACTCCGCGAGGTCGATCCCGTGGCCGATCGCCGTGAGCTTCCGCGAGGGAAGCGGGAACGAGCGCTCGTCGACGGACGTCACCGCTGTCGAGGCCCGCTCGGCGGCCTGCAGCAGGCGGCTCGCCCGCCAGTGCGTGAACCAGAGGACGAGCGGCACGCGCAGCGGACGGACGAGCGGCGCGGCCAGGACGGCGTAGATGGGGCACATGTGCGCGACGACCGCGCCACCGCGCAGGCCGCGAAGCTCCCGCGCGAGCGCGGTCTCGAAACGGAGGCCGCGACCGGCCTTCCGGCGCGCGCGGAACGTGCGCACGCGAGCGTTCGCCGGGAGCACGCTCGGAACTGCCCCGTCGGCGAGCACGACGACCTCGTCGACGAGCTCGGCGAGCGCCCGGATTTTTGGCACGGTCGCGCCGAGCGCCGGGTGCGCCGGGTCGACCTGCTGCGTGACGAAGACGACCTTCGGCATCAGAAGAAGTCGAAGTCGCCGAGGGTGAAGTGCCACGCGCCCTTCCGTCCGTCCAGCGCCGCTCCCTCCCGCAGCGGCTTGCCGATGAAGCGAAGCTGCTTGTTCGTCGGTGCGAAGCCGGAGGCGAGGAGCGCACGGCGCGCGGCGCGCCCGGGGGGCGGGAGCAGGACGAGCGCGTCCGCCCCACCCTTCACCTCCTCGACGGCGCGCGCGACGAGCGCCCGGACGACGCCGCTCGCGTCCGGCGCGGCGACGAGGTCGGCCAGGAAGCCGGCGGAGACGCCGTGCTTGAACGTGTGCCCGACGACGGCGACACCGCAGATCTCGCCGTCGCGGTAGGCGCCGAAACAGCGGTAGTCGCGTGGCGAGTCGAGGTAGCGCCATGCGAAGTACTCCGCATCGCGGACGAAGTGGCTCCCGTAGGCAGCGGCTGCCCGGCGGCCGAGCGCGTCGAAGTCCGCCCCGAACGCCTCGACGGGACGTACCTCGTCTCCCCGGATCGTGCGCGCCGCCTGATCCGGCGCCCGCAACCCGCCCTCCTCTCCCTTCCGCCCGAGGGCGTAGCGGACGACGGCGCCCGCGCGCAACGGGCGTGCCCACAGCCGCAGCCGCGGCAGGTCGACCCATCCGAGCCGGTTCACGAAGATCGGGTACGAGGCCGCGTTCGGGAAGGTGACGGTGAGCGGCGCGCCCGTCTCCGCCGCCGCCGCCTCGTTCTCCTGCTCGAGCGTCGAGAAGACACCCTGGCCGCGGTAGCGCGGGTCGGTCGCGACGTTCACCGGGATCGCGAGCCGCGTCACCGAGCCGTCCAGCACGGTGCGGAAGAAGCTCATCGCCGCCACGCCGACGACGTCACCGCCGTCGACCGCGAGGGACACGATCCCCTCTCCCGCCGGGTTGCGCTCGAACCACCACGCGAACTCCGAGTCGGTCAGCTGCGTCGTCCCGACGCGGGCGAGCAGGGCGACAAGGGCTTCACGCCGATCCGGCGTGTAGCGCGCGGTGGTGAACGTCACCGGGACGCGGTCCCGAGGACGGCGTTGAACGCCCGCCGGGCGTGGGAGCCGAGCACCGTGTCCTTGACCGCGATCAGGTCGCAGGCGCCGGCGAGGACGAGCTCGAACGTGCGCGCGGGATACGGCTCGACGTTGTAGCGGCGGAGCCGGAAGCGGTCGGTCCCGGGGCCGTTCGCCCCGGACACGGAGGTGAACGCGAGCTTGTACCCGGCCTGCTGCACGAGGCTCGCATGCTCGGGGCGGTAGTCCGCGAGCGACCCCTTGACGAAGGCGTACGCCTCGACCTCACGCCCGAGTCGCTCCTCGAGCCGGAGCTTCGAGATTGCGATCTCGCGGGTCGCCTCGGCAGGATCGAGGTCGGAGAGCGGCCGGTGGCCGATGCCGTGGGACTCGATGCGGATCCCGCCCGCCTCGAGCGCGGCGAGCTCGTCCCAGTCCACCGTCTCGTTCCGCACCCCGAGCAGCCGCAACGGCTCCTCGTGCGGGAGCGGGCGGCTGTCGTCGAGGAACGCGATGGGGACGAAGACCACAGCGGGATAGCCGTGCCGCTGCAGGATCGGGACGGCGTTCTCGAGGTTGTCGCGGTAGCCGTCGTCGAACGTGATCAGCACCGCAGCCGGCGGGAGCGGCGTCCCGTGCAGGTAGTGGTCCCGCACCGCGTCGAGCGAGACCGGCGCGTAGCCCAGCTCGGCGAGTAGCGCCATCTGCTCGGCGAAGACCGCCGGCGGCACCGTCGTCGGGTTCGGCCAGAGGTCGTTGATCTTGTGGTACATGAGCACGCGGAGCGTCCGCTCCTCCTCGCCGTCGAGGACGCCGACGCCGCTGACGGTCTCGCCGATCGCGCGGTAGACGCCGTTCTTCAGCAGCTGCTTCGCCCGGTCGGCCCGCATCGCCTGAGTCTAGGGACGCCCGACGACCTGCTCGACGAGGTCGCGCACCTGGCGCGCGTACTCCTCGGGCGTCGCGAGCCAGGGGTCGATCGCAACACGGGCGGCGGCGCCGAGCCGCTCCGCCAGCGCGCCGTCGGAGAGCGCGAGGACGAGCACGTCCGCGAGCGCGCCGGCGTCCTCGGGCGGGACGAGGAGCCCGGTCTCCCCGTCCGTGACGAGGTCCGGGATGCCGCCCACCCGGCTGCCCACGACTGCGCGGCCGCGGCAGAAGGCCTCGACGACGACGCGGCCGAGGCCCTCCGAGCGGGAGGGGAGCACGAGCAGCGTCGCTTCGTCGAGCGCGCGCGCCACCTCCGCCGTCGGCAGCGACTCGTCCCAGCGCACCCGCCCGCCGCCCTCGGCCACGAGGCGCTCGGCGGCCTCGCGCAGCGTCCCCCGGCCGACGAGGCGCAGTGTTGCGTCGGGCACCCGGGGCGCCGCGAGCCGCCACGCCTCGGCGAGCACGTCGACCGCCTTGTACCGCTCGAGTACCCCGACGAAGAGCGCCGCCGGGCGCTCGGGCAGCTGCGCCGGCGCGGTCGCGAGGAACGGCTCGAGGTCCATGAAGGCGGCGAAGGTCGCGGTGGGCTGGGCTCCGAGCTCGCGGACGACGCCCGACGTGTAGGCCGAGATCGTGCGCACGCCGTCCGCCCTCCGCAGGCCGCGGCGCGCGAGCGCGTCGGCGAGCGGCGAGAGCGCCTTTCGCAGCGGCGAGCCGTACAGGCGCGTCGGGGCGGCCGGGTCGCCATGGACGTCGGCGATGACCCGCGTCCGGACCCGGGCGAGCCGGCGTCCGAGGAGCGCAAGCGCGGTCTCCTGGCCGCCCTGGGCGAGCACCGCGTCGGGCCGGAAGGCGCGGAGCTCCCTCGCGACGCGGAACGGGAGGAGCGCGTAGAACGCCAGGCCGTCGAGAGGTCGCGGCCGAACGGGGGTATACAGCTGGAAGCGGGGGTCCGAGCCGCTCCCGCCCGCCGCCGTGCCCAGGACCCGCACGTCGAGCTCAGCCGAGAGCGCGTCGAACTTGCGTGCGAGCGACGTGGAGAGGGGGAGCGCGTAGCGCATCCGCCCCACCATCAGGAGCCGACGCCTCACGCAGCCGCCGCCCGCAGGAGCTCCTCCTCGATGCGCGCGAAGGTCGCCTCCTCGCCGAGGCCGGCGACCGAAGGCGCGGCAGCCCGGCCGAGCCGCTCCCGCAGCGCGTCGTCGTCGAGCAGCCTCGCGAGCGCGGCGGCGAGCGCGGCTGGATCGCCGGGCGGGACGAGCAAGCCGTTCTTGCCGTCGGCGACCACCTCGGGGACGCCGCCGACCGCGGTCGAGACGACGGGCGTCCCCACGGCGAGCGCCTCGACGACCGTATGCGGGAAGTTCTCCCACGAGGACGAGAGGAGCGCGGCGTCGGCGGCCCGGAAGAGCCGGAGCACGCGGTCCCGGGGCAGTCCTCCCAGGAAGCGGGCTCGCTCCCCGAGCCCGAGCTCCTGCGCGTGTCGCTCGAGGTCTGCCCGGTCCGGGCCGTCCCCGGCGATCGCGAGCGTCACGCCGGGGACGGCCGCGACCGCCTCGAGCGCGACGTCGAGCGACTTCTGGGGCCCCAGCCGGCCCGCGAACGCGAGCAAGCGCCCGTCCAGCCCGAGCTCAGCGCGCAGCTCCTCGCGCCGAGGGAGGTGCGGCACCTCGGGGGCGGGGTTGGGAAGCACCGAGACCCGCTCGGGGTCGAGCCCCCAGCCGAGCGCGAGCCGGCGCAGGTACGCGCTCGGGCAGAAGACGTGGCGCGCCCGGCGCAGTGCGGCGTCGCGCGTGGCACGCAGGGCGCGGAAACGTGCTTCGCCCGCCGACTGGAACTCGTCCAGGGTCCCGTCGAACCGTCCGCTCCGACGTGCGCGCTCGAAGGCCTCGTCCGAGACGAGCTTCACGACGAGCGGGCGTCGGGCCAGCGAGGCACCGAGCGCGGCCCGGCGGATCATGCTCGTGGCGTAGACGATCTCGGCGCGCGCGGCCGCGCTTCGCACGAGCGCTGTCGCCCGCGCGTGCCTGAGCGGAGAGCTCCTGTCCGCCCAGCGAACCGGGTAGCCCGTCGGCTCGGGCTCCGCGCTCGCCGTCGTGACCACCTCCACGTCGTGGCCGCGCCCCTGCAGAAACGCCGCCAGCGCCGGAGCGTGGCTCGCCGGGCCTCCCGAATCCGGTGGCCAGATCCCGCTGACGACGAGCACTCTCACGGCGCCGCCCCGGGGGCGAGCCGCGTCGGGTCGTCGCCGACCGCGGCCCGCAGGCGCGAGAGCGCGACCGCCCAGGCGGCGGCGAAGACGACGGTCGAAGCGAGGACCGCGACTGCGGCTCCGGTCGCCCCCCACTCGACGCCGAGGACGGCCACGAGCGGGATCGCGACGACGGTCTCGAGCCCGTGCGTGACGATCCGCAGCTGCGGCCGACCGATCGTCACGGGCAGCGTCTTCGTCCACCCGATCGCGAACTGGATCGCCGCGGCGAGGAGAACGATGCGGGCCGCGTCCACGGCGCCCGTGTACTCCGTGCCGAACACGACCTCGACGAGCCACGGCATGGCCAGGAAGAAGACGGGCACCGCGATCACCATCAGCCCGGCCGCGCCGAGCGTGTACTTCCTGATCCCCGCGAGAACGCCGGCCTGGTGACCCCGCTCCCACTCGCGGGTCTGCTCGGTGAGGAGGACGAGGCGCGCAGGCGAGCTCGCGGCGGCGAGGCCCGTCTGCGGGGTCTGGGCGATCCGGAAGAGGCCGACCTGTGTCGGCCCGGCGACCACGCCGAGGATCACCGGGACGAGCGTCGTGCGCAGAGAGATGACGCCGGTCGCGACGGTCGACTGGAGGACGAACGAGCGGATCCCGGGCACGTCCTCGCCGAGGGGGCGGGGTGCTCCGTGAGGGAAGCGCCGCAGCGCGGAGAGGCCGACGAGCGAGATCCCGGCGGTGGCCACTGCCTGGGCCACAACCATCGCCGCGAGCGCCTCGGTGACGCCGTACTGCGCGCCGACCGCGATCGCGACGAGGCGCAGCGCCGCCGAGCCGGCCTGGTACGCGCCGCGCAGGTCGTAGCGGCTGTGCAGGATCAGCGCGGTCGCGCCCACGTTCTCCGTCGACTGGACGAGCGGGAGGAGCGCCGCCGCGAGCAGCGCCGAGCCCACGCCCGACTCGTCGAAGATCGCGTCCGCGAACGGCGCGAGGAGGACGAGGAACACGGTCGCCAGCACGCCGCCGACGACCTTGAGCAGCAGCGTCTGCCGGAAGAGGCGGCGGAGGCGGCCCCAGTCCCCGGACGACACGTACCGGAAGCCGTACTTCGTCAGCGACTCCTCCACCGTCAGGTCGAGGAGCGCCTGGAAGAACCCGACCGCCGCGAGCGCGGTCGCGAAGACACCGAACCCGTCGAGCCCGAGCGTGCGCGCGGCGACGATCGTGCCCAGGATCCCGAAGGCGACCGCCGCGTAGATCCAGGCGGCCGCCGCGGACCGGCGCCGGAGAACGCGGGAGGACATCGGCGGTTCAGTGTAGGTGGTCGCCCCACCGACTCAGATTCGTCGGGCCCGCGCTTCGGGCCGCCATATAGTGCGCCGCGTGGCGCTCACGAGCTCGCTCCCGCCGTCGGTGCGCCTCCGGCAGCTCGTCGACCGCGAGTCGACCGGCGCGCTTGCGCTGACCGCGGCCGTCCCGTTTCTCTTCCTCCACGAGCGCTTCCAGCCCGAGTACGGCCTCGAGCTCGGCTCGACGACCGTCGACCTCCGGCTCTCGGACGCCGCCGTCGTGCTCGTGCTCGTCGCCGCGCTCGTCGTCGCCTCACGGCAGGGGATCGAGCGGCTGCGCCCGGGACGCGCCGTCTGGATCCCGGGCGTGCTGCTCCTGCTCTGGCTCGCGTTCCAGGTCGTGCGGCCCGCATCGACCGACGACGCGCTCTTCGATGACCACGTCGTCACCTACCTCAAGCTCGTCGAGTACGCGCTCCTCGTGGCGGCGGTGCCGCTGCTCGTCCGCCGCGCGCAGGACCTCACGATCCTGCTCGGCGGGCTCGTGCTCTGGAGCGCGGTCGCGACCACCGTGGCCGTCGTGCAGTTCGGCGGCGTCGACGTCTTCGACGCCGCGAATGCCGGCTGGCGGCAGCCCTCGTTCGTCGGCTTCCACGACCTCGCCGGGCTCTCCGCCCTTGCCCTGAGCCTCGTGGTCGCGGGCATCCTCGCAACGAGGCGCCACACCCCCGCGGGAGCGCTCTTCGGCGTAGCGCTGGTGGCAGGCGTCGTCGGCCTGATCCTGGCCGGCTCCGTGACGGCGGCCGCCGGCCTCGCGCTCGGCGCCTTCGTCGCCTTCCTCGCGGGACGCGGGCGCTTCCGGCCGTCCGGCAGGCGCGTGCTCGCGCTGGTCGCTGTCGTCGCCGTCGTCGGCGCCGGGGTGACGGCGATCCGCAGCGACACGCTGAACGACTTTCTCCAGTTCGTCGGCCTGCGCGAGGAGGAGCAGTCGCTCGGCGTCGAGAGCTACTCGCAGCGGACCGTGCTCGCCTACATCGGCCTCCGGATCTTCCAGGACGAGCCGATCCTCGGAGTGGGCTGGCAGCGGTCCTCGCGACCCGACGTCTTCGAGCCGTACCTGGCCGACGCGCAGGCCCGCTTCCCCGACGTCGACCCGCTCGCGTTCCCCGCCGAGGGTCGCGAATGGGGCGTCCAGAACCTGTACGTCCAGATGCTCGCGGACGCGGGCGCGATCGGGCTCCTCCTCGTCCTCGCCCTGGGGGTCGGAGGCACGATGCTCGCCTGGCGGACGGCCGGGTACGCGCCGAACCCGTGGGCGGCGGGCGCCGGGCTTGCGATGCTGTGCGCGCTCGCGACGATCGCGGGCACGTGGGCGTCGCTCGGGATCGTCGCCGGGATCCCGCTGCAAGCGGCGACGAGCCTCGTGCTCGGCCTCGCGGTCGCGGGCGCGGCCGCAGCCGAGGAGCACACCGCTGTCTGACCCGCGACTCGACCCGCCGCGGTCGATGCCGACGTACGCGGTGCGGGCGCCGCTCGTCCGCTGGCTGCGTGACGAGGCGCGCCGCGCCTACGAGCAGCTCGGCCCGTACCGCGTGCTCGACGTCGGCTGCGGCACGAAGCCGTACCGGTCGTTCTTCACGCCGTACGCATCGGGCTACGTCGGCGTCGACCGTGTCGAGAACCCGTATGCCGATCTCCTCGGCACGGTCGAGGATCTCCCGGTGGAGGCCTCGGGCTTCGAGGTCGTCCTCTGCAACCAGGTGCTCGAGCACTGCGACGACCCCGTCCGGGCCGTCGCCGAGCTCCGGCGCGTGACGGCCCCGGGCGGCCGCGTGCTCGTCTCGACCCACGGCGTGATGGCCTATCACCCCTCCCCGACCGACTACTGGCGCTGGACGCACGCCGGCCTCGAGAAGCTCTTCACCGAGAACGGGGCCTGGGAGTCCGTTAGGGTGACGCCCGCCTCCGGCACGACCGCCTGCCTCGGAATGATGGCCTCGATCTACCTCGACCTCGCGTTCAACCAGCTGCGCGCGCGGCGGCTCGCACGACCCGTGATCGCTGCGATCAACACCGTCGCGGGGGCGATCGACCGCCACCCGGCCCGGCTTCGCGAGCCTGGCCCGGGGACGCTGTTCGCGAACTTCCACGTCGTCGCCGGGGCGCCGCGGTGAGGACCCTCGTCACGGGCGGGGCGGGGTTCATCGGCTCGAACCTCGTCCGCGCGCTGCTCGCCCGCGGCGACGAGGTCCGCGTGCTCGACAACTTCTCGAGCGGCAACCGCGCCAACCTGGCCGGGCTCGAGCACGAGGTCGAGCTCGTCGAGGGCGACCTGCGCTCGTACGAGCGCGTGCACGCCGCCGTCCGCGGCGTCGAGGTCGTCTACCACCAGGGCGCGCTGCCCTCGGTGCCGCGCTCGGTGCAGGACCCGCTGACGACGACCGCGGTCAACGTCGAGGGCACGCTGAACGTGCTCCTCGCCGCGCGGGACGAGGCGGTGCGGCGGGTCGTGAACGCGTCTTCCTCGTCCGTGTACGGCAACGCGGGCGAGCTCCCGCGTACGGAGACCCAGCTCCCCGACCCGATCTCGCCGTACGCGGTTGCGAAGCTCGCGGCCGAGCGCTTCTGCACGAGCTTCAGCAGGGTGTACTCGATGGAGGTCGTCTCGCTCCGCTACTTCAACGTCTTCGGACCGCGCCAGGACCCCCTCTCGCAGTACGCGGCCGTCGTCCCCCGCTTCATCCGCGCGGTCGCCGCGGGGCACGCGGTGACGATCTTCGGCGACGGCGAGCAGTCGCGCGACTTCACATACGTCGACAACGTCGTCGCCGCCAACCTCCTCGCTGCGGACGCGCCCAGCGTGCACGGCGAGATCGTCAACGTCGCCACCGGCTCGTCCGTCACCGTGAACGCGCTCGCGGACACGATCGGACGGCTGCTCGACGTGCCCGTCGAGAAGGCGTACGAACCGGAGCGCGAGGCGGACGTCCGGGCCTCCTGGGCCGATCTCGCGAGCGCCCACCAACTCCTCGGCTACGAGACTCAGGTGGAGCTCGAGGAGGGGCTGCGGCGCACGATGGACTTCCTGCTCGACCGAAAGGAGCACCGATGACGCATGCCTTCAGCTCGCTCGACGAGCTCGGGGAGAGCTACGGCTTCCGCAAGATCCGGGGCGCGCTCGGCGTCACGGCGTTCGGCGTCAACGCGATCGTCTACCCGCCCTCCTACGAGGGCTTCCACCATTACCACGACACGCAGGACGAGCTCTACTTCGTCCACGCCGGCACCGCGCGCGTCGAGGTCGAGGGCGAGGTGCGCATCCTCGAGCCGGGCGGGCTGATGCACGTCGAGTCGACGACGCCGCGGAAGGTGTCGAACGCGAGCGACGAGGACGATCTCGTCCTGCTCGTGATCGGGGGCAAGGACGGCTACGTCGCCCGTGATGGCCACATGGTCGACGAGGCCGACGTCGAGCGGCGAGCTGCGTTCGGCCGCGGCGAGAGTACGGGCTAGCCCGCCGGCCGCACGCCGCGGAACACGAGGTCCCGCGCGAGCAGGCGCGGGTGCAGCCGGCGGTAGCGGCCGCCGACGTAGGCGAGCGTCAGGCCGTCGAAGCCGGAGAGAAGCTCCCGCACCGCTGCCGGCGAGAAGAGGTGGAGGTGCGTCGGATCGTCCTCGGGCGGGCTGCCGCGCAGGAAGCGGAGCCGGCTCTGCAGGCGAAAGGCGTTCGGCACCGAGCCGACGAGCACTCCGCCGGGCCGCAGGACGCGCCGCGCCTCCGCGACGAGTGCCTCCGGGAACTGCAGGTGCTCGAGCAGCTCACCGACGACGACCGCGTCGAAGCTCCCGTCGGCGAAGGGGAGCGGATCCTCGACGTCTCCCTCCACCGGCTCGATGCCGAGCGCCTCGGCCTTCGCGAGCGCCGCGCGGTCGACGTCGAGGCCGACGACCTCGTTCCCCTCGAGGAAGTGCCGCGTCAGGGCGCCCGAGCGGCAGCCGAGGTCGAGCACGCGCTTCCCGGTCCCGATCGCCGCCCGGAACAGCGGGATCCGCTCGGGGACGAAGACGAAGTCGCCCTCGTCGCGGCGCTCTCGATGATGCTCCTCGTACCGC
>Ga0210115_1000005_pt1 | contig 44064 bp, 47 predicted proteins | sample MayberryNW_TuleB_2_FD_185526 | JGI IMG/M metagenome (GOLD analysis project Ga0210115, IMG submission 185526) | Wetland microbial communities from San Francisco Bay, California, USA, that impact long-term carbon sequestration - MayberryNW_TuleB_D2... | ecosystem: Environmental > Aquatic > Marine... | reverse complement strand
TGCCCGGGGTCTGACCCCGCAGGGTGTCTCGTCCCGCCTCGACCGCTTTGCAGGTGGAGAGGTCTTCCCCGAGACGCTCGTCCTCGAGCCACGCCGCTTCGGTGACGCTTCCGTGCGCCTTTTGCCCGGGGTCTGACCCCGCGGGGTCTCTGACCGCCTCGACCGCTTCGCCGGCGGCGAGTTCCTCCCCGAGACGCTCGTCTGTTGGTCGCCCGGCCCCTCGTTCGAGATCAAGCAGCCACGGACCGACGTCGATATTCGCTGCATGCCGCAGGAGTCTTCCCGGCCGCCTTGGTGGGGGGCGAAGGCACGCAGCCTGCTCGGGCAGCGTCTCCTGCTGGGCGTCACGGTCGTGGACGAGGGTGGCGACGTGGTCGCGCAGGCGCAGTTCCACGGGCGGCTCGTCGAGGCCGACGCGCGGGAGGGCTTCGCGCTCGAGCTCGCCGACGGGGCGCTAGCCTGGCTTCCGCCCGACCTGCGTGGGTTCGAGCGGGCCGCGCCCGGCGAGTACCGGCTCCGGTCGACCGGCGAGGTCGTCGTCGACCCCGACCTGCTCGCGAGCTGGACGGTGACGGCCGACCCCGACCGGCGCGAGGACGGCTGGTCCGGTCTCGTGCTCCGCCGGCTCGCCGAGGTCGACGAGCCCGCCTAGAACTCGAACGCGAGCCCGAGGCGCGAGAGCTCCTCGACGGCGAAGCGGCCCTCGACGGTCGCCTCGACGTCGAACTCCTCGCCGATGTCCGGGTCCTTGCCGATCAGCTCGCGGGCCCGGCCGGGGAGCTCCTGCTGGGCGGCCTCGCGTGACTCCCACACGTAGACGGCGCCCCAGCGCTCGGTCACCTCGTCCGAGATCCACGCCTTGAAGCGCAGCCCCTCGACCTCCGAGAACCGGTCGACCGACTCCTCGCGCAGGTAGCGCCGCAGCTCCGCGACCGTCGTCTGCGAGTCGGCGAGGTTCCAGAGGACGAGGCGGACGACCATCGCCGCCAGACTACTCGGCGCCGCTCAGGTACAACGTCCGTGTGCTCGAGATCGACCACGGGGACGCGCGGCGTCGGCGCGAGGAGTTCTTCCGCAGGAACCGCCGCCTGGCGGTCGCGCTCTGCGTCGGCCTCGGCGTCGTTGCGGCGGGCCTCGCGGCGGTCGGCTTCCGCTCCTCGGTCGGCGTGACGCTGCTCGGCGTCGTCCTCGGCGTCGTGCTCGTCCTCGGGTTCCGGCTCTTCCGGACGCAGCCGCACCGCGGCACGGGCCCGACGGCCTGGGTGGTGCCGGTGGCCGCGATCGCCGGGACGGTCATACTCGCCTCCCTGCCGCCCGAGTGGGAGCCGCTCGCCTGGGGCATCTTCAGCGGCGGCCTGCTCGCGATGATCGCGGGCATCCTCCAGGTGCGCCGCCGGCTCGTGCGGGACGACGAGCTATTCGTCCAGGCGGAGCGGGAGGCCGGGGAGGCCTAGCCCCACTCGGGCGGGACGTACGGCCCCTCGACGGGGGAGCCGAACACGACGTACTCGAGGCCGTCGGGCCCGGAGACGGGCACGCGGGTCGTCTCGGGATCGACGCGGACGAATGTTCCCGCGCGCAGCTCCACCTCGTCCCCGTCGACGCGCATGACGCCGGAGCCGGAAACGACGAAGTAGACCTCCTCCTGGCGAGACTCGACGTGGTCGTGCTCGCGTCCGACCGTGTCCGGAGGGAAGCGGAAGAAGTTGAAGCCGAAGGCGCGTCCGCCGAGCGCGCGGCGGGCCTTGCGCACCATGCCGCCCGGCCCCTCTCCCTCCAGCTCGTCCACGTGGACGACGCTGTACCCCCGCATGCGGCTCACATCCGGAAGACGCCGAAGGAGGTCTCGGGGATCGGCGCGTTCAGGCTGGCCGCGATCCCGAGCGCGAGCACGGTGCGGGTGTCGCGCGGGTCGATCACGCCGTCGTCCCAGAGGCGCGCCGTCGAGTGGTACGGGTTCCCCTCCCGCTCGTACTTGGCGCGGATCTCGTCCGGGTCGGCGGTGCCCACGGTCGTCAGAACGGTAGCCGCCTGCTCGCCGCCCATCACGGAGATGCGTGCGTTCGGCCACATCCAGAGCTGCCGCGGCGCGTAGGCCCGCCCGCACATCCCGTAGTTCCCGGCCCCGAAGGAGCCGCCGACGATCACCGTGAACTTCGGAACCTCGGCGGAGGCGACCGCCGTCACGAGCTTCGCGCCGTCCTTCGCGATCCCGCCGGCCTCGTACTCCTTGCCGACCATGAAGCCGGTGATGTTCTGGAGGAAGACGAGTGGCACGCGCCGCTTGCACGCGAGCTCGATGAAGTGCGCGCCCTTGAGCGCGCTCTCGGAGAAGAGGACGCCGTTGTTCGCGAGGATCCCGACCGGGAAGCCCTCGATGTGGCCGAAGCCGCAGACGAGCGTCTCGCCGTAGAGCGGCTTGAACTCGTGGAGGCGGGAGCCGTCGACGATCCGTGAGATCACCTCGCGAACGTCGTAGCCGATCCGGTAGTCCTCGGGGACGATGCCGAAGAGGTCCTCGGGATCGTGGAGCGGCTCCTCGGGCTGCTCGGGCTGCCACGGGAGCTGCGGCCGGCCGAGGCTCAGGTTGGCGACGATCTCGCGCCCGAGCGCGAGCGCGTGCTCGTCGTTTTGGGCGTAGTGGTCGGTGACGCCGGACACGCGGGAGTGCACGTCCGCGCCGCCGAGCTCCTCGGCGCTCACCTCCTCGCCGGTCGCCGCCTTCACGAGCGGCGGGCCCCCGAGGAAGATCGTGCCGTTCCCCTTGACGATCACGGACTCGTCGCTCATCGCCGGGACGTACGCGCCGCCGGCCGTGCACGAGCCCATGACGAGCGCGATCTGCGGGATCCCGGCCGCCGACATGCGGGCCTGGTTGAAGAAGATCCGGCCGAAGTGGTCGCGGTCGGGGAAGACCTCGTCCTGCAGGGGGAGGAACGCGCCGCCCGAGTCGACGAGGTAGAGGCACGGGAGGCGATTCTGCTCGGCCACCTCCTGCGCGCGGAGGTGCTTCTTCACCGTGAGCGGGTAGTACGTGCCGCCCTTGACCGTGGCGTCGTTGGCCACGATCACGCACTCGCGGCCCTCGACGACGCCGACTCCGGAGACGATCCCGGCCGCCGGCGCGTCCCCGTCGTAGAGGTCCCAGGCTGCGAGCGCGTTCAGCTCGAGGAACGAGGAGCCCGGGTCGAGCAGGCGGTCGACCCGCTCGCGCGCGAGGAGCTTGCCGCGGGCGCGGTGCTTCTCGATCGCCTTCGCCCCGCCGCCCTCGGCGACCTGCGCGTGGCGCCCGCGGAGCTCCTCGACGAGCGCCTCCATCCGGGCCCGGTTCTCCCCGAACGAGGGCGCGGAGCGGTCGACGCGGCTCTCGAGGATCATGGCGCCGTAACCCTACGCCGCCGGCGTGTCGTCGCCGCCGCCCGTCCGGCCTCACGTGAACTGTGCTCCCCCGGGGCCCTCGGCCCGTCGCCCCCGAATCTGACGCCGGCGGCGAATTGCGCGCGGAGGACAGACCGATCGGGTCGACTTCGTGCCGGCGGCGGCTTACGAAAACTTTCCGCGCCGCTGCAAGAAGGACAACACGGCGGTCGTAGCGTGACCGGGTCTTCGTCTCGAAAGGAGCCCCCCGTGCGACGAGCTCTACCGCTAGTGATCGCCCTGGTCTCGCTCTTCGTCCTCGTGCCGGTCGCGGCCGCGGCCTTGATCTACGGCACGGCCGGCGACGACACGCTCACCGGCACGGACACGCGGGATCACATCTACGGCAAGGCCGGCAACGACTCGATCATCGGCAAGGCCGGAAGCGACTTCCTGCACGGAAACCGCGGAGACGACACGATCTCCGGCGACGAGGGCGTCGACTACCTGTTCGGCGGCCCCGGCGGGGACACGCTGAACGGCGGGGACAACGCCGACTGGATCTGGACCGGTGCAGGGATCGACATGGTGGACGCCGGCGCGGGCAACGACCACGTGTACGCGTCCGCCGACGACGGCGCCGCCGACGTCATCGACTGCGGACCCGGGCGCGACCGTGCGGTCCTCCGCACGGGCGACATCGCGACGAACTGCGAGCGCGTCCGTGTCCTCGCGGGCCACCGCCCGCCCGCGGGTGGCGGCGGAACGCAGAAGGGGACGCGGAACGACGACGTCCTGACCGGGACGCCCGGCCGCGACTTCCTGCTCGGCTTCCGCGGCAACGACACGCTGAACGGCCTCGGCGGGCCCGACTTCCTCTTCGGCGGCGGCGGCAACGACACGCTGAACGGGGACGACGGCAACGACCGCGGCTGGGGCGGTCCCGGCAACGACACCGTGAACGGCGGGGACGGCAACGACTGGCTCCACGCAGGCGAGGGCGTCGACTCCGTCAACGGCGGGGCCGGCGACGACCACCTCTTCGCCGCGGCCGACGACGGCCAGCACGACGCGCTCGACTGCGGCGACGGCACCGATCGGGCGCTCATCCGCCCGGGCGACACGGCCGTCAACTGCGAGCGCGTCCGCAGCGTTCCGACCTCCTAGGGCCCCTCGGCCCGCGGCGCTCGTCGCGCCGCAGCTCCCACCACCCGGAGCTGCGGCGCGGCGAGCCTACGTCGGGACCGCGTCCAGGGCCGCGCGCAGCGAGCCGACGAAGCGGCCGAGCGCGGCGGGGCCCTCCGCGTGGGCGATCTCGACCGCGCGGCTGCCGACCACGACGCCGTCGGCGAGCGCCGCGGCCTCGGCGGCGGCCTCGGGGCTCGAGATGCCGAACCCGGCGAGGAGCGGCGCGTCCGTGACGGACCGCGCCCGCTCGACGAGGTCCGGGAGCTGGGAGGAGACCGCGTCGCGCGACCCGGTCGTCCCGGTCAGCGAGACGAGGTAGAGCCAGCCGTCCGTCGCCTCGGCCGCGAGCCGGATCCGGTCGGTCGGGCTCGTCGGCGCGACGAGCTGGACGCGCGGGAGGTCCGGTCTCGCCTCGATCGGCAGGTCGGCGACGATCAGGCTCGTGGCGCCCGCCTCGCGCGCGTCCGCCAGGAAGCGCTCGTACCCGTAGGCCTCGAGGATCGAGGCGTACGTCATGGGCACGAGCGGGACGTCGACGCGGGTTCGAACCTCGCGCAGGCACTCGAGGCAGCGGGCCGTGCGCATGCCCTGCGCGAGCGCGCGCTCTCCGGCCAGGCGGATGACCGGCCCGTCCGCGAGCGGGTCCGAGAACGGAAATCCGAGCTCGAGCAGGTCGGCGCCCGCCGCGACGGCGGCCTCCGCCAGCTCCGGCGTCTCCGGGCCGGCCATCAGGTAGACGGAGAGGCGCTTCACGGCGACTCGTGCTCGAGCACGGTCGCGAGATCCTTGTCGCCGCGGCCGGAGAGCCCGACGAGCACGAGCTCCGCGTCCAGGTCGAGCGCCCGCGCGAGGGCGTGGGCCGGCTCGAGCGCGGGGATGATCCCCTCGCGGCGCGCGAGCAGGTGGAACGCCGCCAGGGCCTCCTCGTCGGTCGCGGCGCGGTACTCGGCCCGGCCCGTGTCCCGCAGGAACGCGTGCTCCGGGCCGACGCCGGGGTAGTCGAGCCCGGCGGAGATCGAGTGCGCGTCGGCGATCTGCCCGTCCTCGTCGGCGAGGAGCGAGGAGCGGGCGCCGTGCAGGACGCCGGCCCGCCCGCTGCCGAGGCTCGCGGCGCCGGCTGCCTCGACCCCGACGAGGCGCACCTCCGGGTCGTCGAGGAAGCCCGCGAAGAGCCCGATCGCGTTCGAGCCTCCGCCCACGCACGCGACGACGGCGTCCGGGAGGCGTCCTTCCTGCGCGAGCACCTGCTCTCGGGCCTCGCGGCCGATCACGGCCTGGAGCTCGCGGACGATCTCGGGGTACGGGTGCGGGCCGACGCACGAGCCGATCAGGTAGTGCGTCGTCTCGACGTTCGTGATCCAGTCGCGGATCGCCTCGCTCGTCGCCTCCTTGAGCGTCTTCGTGCCGAACTCGACCGGCCGCACCTCGGCGCCGAGCAGCCGCATGCGCTCGACATTGGGCGCCTGGCGGCGCATGTCCTCCGCGCCCATGTAGACGACGCACTCGAGCCCGAAGCGCGCGCAGACGGTCGCGGAGGCGACGCCGTGCTGGCCTGCGCCGGTCTCGGCGACGATCCGTCCCTTGCCGAGCCGCCGTGCGAGGAGCGCCTGGCCGACCGCGTTGTTGATCTTGTGCGCGCCGGTGTGGTTCAGGTCCTCGCGCTTGAGCAGGATCCGCTTGTCCTCCGCGAGCCGCTCGGCTGCGTAGAGCGGCGTGGGCCGGCCGACGTACGAGGCGGCGAGCGCGTCGAGCTCGGTCCGGTAGGAGGGGTCGCGTTCCGCCTCCCGCCAGCCGCGCTCGAGCTCGTCGAGCGCGGGCACGAGGGTCTCCGGCACGTACCGCCCGCCGTAGACGCCGTAGAGCCCGTCCTTTGGGGCCACGCTCACCGTGGGCCAACCCCGGGGTCAGACCCCTTTACAACGGACCCACAGGCTCGCGCCCGAAGGCCGCTTGGGCTCGTTCGGTGGTGGAGGGACCGTTTCACCTTCCTGCGCCTTCCTCGCGTGGTTTGCGCGGGGTCTGACCCCTGGAGCCGGCCCGAGTGGGCGTGGCCGAGCGGGTCATCGGGCCGCCTCCACGAAGGCTCGCACCTTCGCGTGGTCCTTGATCCCCGGCTTGGCCTCCAGGCTCCGGCTCGCGTCGACGCACCAGGGGAGGACGGCCTCGATCGCGGCGGCGACGTTCTCGGGCCCGAGCCCACCGGCCAGCAGGATCCGTCCTTCGACCGCGGCCGCTCGCCGCCAGTGCGCCGCGTCCTCCTCGAGCCACGGGAGGTCGACGACGCGCGCGACCGCGCGGCGCTCGCGCAGGAGCACGCCGTCGCGGGTGCGGTGCCCGTTCTCGGCCGCGTAGAGCTGGAGGAGGTCGGTGCCCACGTCCTCGGCCTCGCCGACGAAGACGCCGACCGACAGCATCGTCTCCGGCACCGGCAGCGGGGCCTCGGCGCGGCGGGGGCTTTCGGCGAGGACGAACCCGGCCAGGTCGGCGCCGGCCTCGGCCGCAGCCGCCACGTCTTCCTCCCGCGTCAGCCCGCAGACCTTCACGAGCGGCCGGCGCAGCAGCTCCGCGAGCCGGGCCGCGGGATCGAGCGCGCGCATGAGCGCGGAACCCACGAGGATCGCGTCGGCGCCCGCGAGCTCGGCCGCGGCCGCCTGCGCGCGATTGGCGATCCCGCTCTCGGCGACGACGACCCGGTCGCGCGGCGCCCGCGCCACGAGAGCCAGCTGGGCCGCGCGGTCGATCGCGAACGTGGAGAGGTCCCGCGCGTTCAGTCCGACGATCTCGGCGTCGAGCGCGACCGCGCGGGCCAGCTCGGACGCGTCGTGGGCCTCGACCAGGAGGTCGAGCCCGATCCGCGCGGCCTCGTCGGCGAGCAGGCGCGCCCGGCGGTCGTCGACGTCCCGCAGCAGGAGGAGCGCGGCGTCGGCGCCGGCGGCGGCCATCTCCTGCAGGTGCTCCGGCTCGGTGAAGAATCCCTTCGCGAGAAGCGGCGTGTCGGTCGCAGCGCGGGCCGCGGCCAGATCGGCGACCGTGCCGCCGAAGCGCTCGTCGACGAGCACCGAGACGGCCGCCGCCCCCCGGGCGCCGAAGGACGAGGCCAGCGAGGCCGGGTCGGCGTCCGGACGCAGGTCGCCGGCCGAGGGCGAGCGGCGCTTCACCTCCGCGATCGCGGCGAGGCCGGGCTGCCGTAGCGCCTCGGCGAATCTCATGCCGCCTCCGGCGACGGCTCGGAGCCGGCCCGGGAGAACACGATCAGCGCCTCGAGCCGCATCGCCGCCGCGCCCGAGTCGACCGCCTCTCGGGCGATCGCATAGCCCTCCGGCAGGTCGGCGGCCCGCCCGGCCGCGGCGATCGCGCCCGCTGCGTTCAGGAGCACGGCCTCGCGCTTCGCCCCGGGGGCGCCGGAGAAGACCTCGCGGACGGTGGCCGCGTTCTCGGCCGGCGTCCCGCCCTCGAGCGCGCCCGGCGCGAACCGCGGCACGCCGAACTCGAGCGGGTCGATCTCCCGGATGGACACGTCCCCTTCGACCACCTCGGCGACGAGGTTCGGCCCCGCGGGCGAGAGCTCGTCCACGCCGCCGTAACCGTGGACGACGAAGGCGCGCCGCGCGCCGAGCTGGGCGAGCACGTCCGCGATCGTCGGGACGAGATGCGGCGAGTAGACGCCCACCACCTGCGCCCGCGCGCCCGCCGGGTTCGTGAGCGGACCGAGGACGTTGAAGACCGTCCGCGCGGCCAGCTCCCGCCTGACGGGCGCGGCGTGGCGCATCGCCGGGTGATGCGAAGGGGCGAAGAGGAACCCGAAGCCGAGCTCGTCGATCGACCGCTCGATCCGCTCCGGCGGCTGCTCCAGGTCGAAGCCGAGCGCCTCGAGCACGTCCGCCGAGCCGGACGCCGAGGAGACGGCGCGGTTGCCGTGCTTCGCGACGCCGGCGCCCGCGGCGGCCGCCACGAGAGCGGCCGCGGTCGAGATGTTGAACGTGCGCTGACCGTCGCCGCCCGTGCCGGCCGTGTCGACCAGGTCCTCGCGCTTGGGGTGGACCGAGAGCACGTGCTCGCGCATCGCCTCCGCGCACCCCGCGATCTCGTCGGGCGTCTCCCCCTTGAAGCGCAGGGCGACGAGGAGGCCTCCGATCTGGGCCGGCGTCGCCTCGCCGCGCATGACGCATCCCATCACCTCGCGCGCCTCGCCGCGCGTCAGGTTGCGCCCCTCGAGCAGCCGCGCGAGCGCCTCCTGCACGGTCATCGCGCGCCCTCCAGGAACCTGGCGAGCAGGTCGCGTCCCTGCGGGGTGAGCACGGACTCCGGGTGGAACTGGATCCCGTCGACCGGGTACTCGCGGTGCCGGACGCCCATCACCTCGCCGTCCTCCGTCCGCGCGGTGACCTCGAGCTCGTCGGGGACGCGGGTCGCCGCGAGCGAGTGGTAGCGGCCCGCCTCGAGCGGGTTCGGCAGGCCGGCGAAGAGCCCCTCGCCGCCGTGGCTCACGAGCGACGCCTTCCCGTGCACGAGCCGCTGCGCCTGACCGACCTCGCCGCCGAACGCCTCGACGATCGCCTGGTGGCCGAGGCAGACGCCGAGCGTCGGCGTGGTCGGCCCGAGCCGGCGGACGATCTCGAGCGTCGCGCCGGCGGCCTGCGGGCGCCCGGGGCCGGGCGAGATGACGAGGTGGCTCGGCGCGAGCCGCTTCGCCGAGTCCGCGTCGACCGCGTCGTTTCGGAGCACCGTCACCTCGGCTCCCAGCTCCTCCAGGAGGTGCGCGAGGTTATAGGTGAACGAGTCGTAGTTGTCGACGAGGAGCACCATGTCAGGCGCCCCGCTCGGCCAGGTCGATCGCCGCCTCGAGCGCGGCCAGCTTGTTCAGGCACTCCGTGTGCTCCGCGGCGGGGTCCGAGTCGGCGACGATCCCGGCGCCGGCCTGGAGCCGTGCGAGGCCGGGCGTCAGGACGACGGTCCGGATCGTGATGCACGTGTCGAGATCCCCGTTCGGGAGCGCGTAGCCGACCGCGCCCGCGTACGGCCCGCGCCGGTGGCCCTCGAGCTCGGAAATCAGCTGCATCGCCCGCACCTTCGGCGCGCCGGAGACGGTTCCCGCCGGGAAGCAGGCCCGCAGGAGGTCGAAGGCGTTCCGCCCGTCCGCGAGCTCGCCGGCCACCTCCGAGACGAGATGCGTGACGTGCGAGTAGCGCTCGGGCTCGAGCGACCGGACGACGCGCACGCTGCCCGCCTTGCAGACGCGCGAGAGGTCGTTGCGCCCGAGGTCGACGAGCATGACGTGCTCGGCCCGGTCCTTCTCGGAGGTGAGCAGGCGCTCGGCGTCGCCCTCGCCGGCCTCGGTCGTGCCGGCGATCGGGTTCAGGCTGGCGCGGCGCCCGACGAGCTTCACGAGCGTCTCCGGCGAGGAGCCGACGAGCGCCAGGTCCGGTCCGAGCTCGAGCAGGAAGAGGTAGGGCGACGGGTTCACCTGGCGGAGCGCACGGTAGAGCGCGACCGCGGAGACCGGCGTCGGCCGCTCGACGCGCTGGGAGAGGACGATCTGGAACGCCTCTCCGGCGGCGATCTCGCGCTTCGCCGCGGCCACCGACGCCTCGTACTCCTTCCGCGCCGGCGCACGCCGCGTCTCGCCCTGCGCCGCGCCGGTCGCATCGGGCGGCGGCGCGGCCGGCCAGTCGAGGAGCGTGGCGACGGCGTCCCGGTCGCCCGCCAGGACCTCCGCGGACGCGCGGGCGTGGTCGAAGCGGACGAGTGTCTCGGCGACCACGAAGCGGCTCCCGGGCAGCTCGGGGCCCGGGCCGGGGAGGGGGACGGTCGGCTCGAGCCGCGCCGCGTGGTCGTAGCCGAGGAACCCGACCACCGGCCGTCCGGCCCCCACCTCGGCCTCCGCCTCGTCGAACGACACGAGCCGAGAGCCGGCGCCGACGAGGCTGTGGCGGCCGAGGCGTCCCTTCTCGACGGACTCGAGCAGGAAGCTCGCCCTGCCGGTCGAGCGCAGGGCGAGGTAGGCCCCGAGGGGAGTGACGAGATCGGTCTGGATCGAGGTCGTGGTCGTCATCGTCATCGCATACGAAAAGACCCTCCGGGCGGAAGGTCTCGAGCGGGTCGGGCTGTTCGCGCCTGGATCAGCAGGCGACGCTCCCGCCCCGCTCGCACGGCCAAGCCCAGATCGCGGAGGGGAGGGAGGTCGTCATCGGTCGGAGCGTACGCCAGCGTCCCGGCCGAATCAAGCCGGCCTAGGAGACGTCCCGCCGGAGCGACACGGCGGCCGCCGCCGAGGCCAGCGCCGTCCAGCCGAGCGTTACGAGGGCTCCCTGCCGCGGCGAGAGGTCGTCCGTCCCGCCGTCCATGCCGCCGGTGATCGCGCCGGACGCCCGCGACGGCAGGTAGGGAGCGACGCCGCCCGCCCCGATCACCTCGAGCAGCGCGCCGACGAGGAACTCGAGGAGCAGGAACCAGACGAGGATCCCGACGACGGTCGCGACCTGGCTCCGCACGGCTCCGCCGATCGCGGCGCCGAACGCCCCGAGCAGCGCGCATGCGAGGAGCGCGCCGGCGAAGGCGTCCCGGACGATCGGCCCCGTGAGCTCCACGTCGACCCCCTTCGCGTCGAGCCAGGGCGCGGCGATCGCGAGCGTGAGCGCGCACGCGACGAGGCCGAACCCGACGCCCACGAGCGCGAACGCGAGCAGCTTCACGCCGAGGAGGCGCTCGCGGCGGGGCGTGACGAGGAGCGTCTGGCCGATCGTCCCGTGCCGGAACTCGTTCGTGAAGCCGACGGAGCCGAGCAGAAGGACGAAGAGCGTCGCGAGCCCGGGCGTCTCGAAGACGCCCCGCACCTCGTCGTCGCTCCAGACGCCCTCGTGCGCCGCGATCGTCCCGGCGACGCCGAGCGCGGTCACGCCCACGAGGAGCGCGACGTAGACCCAGAGCCCCCACGTCGTGCGGAGCTTGAGCCACTCGGCGCCGACGAGGCGGATCATCCGGGCGTCGCCTCGCCCTCGGCTCCGGTCAGCTCGAGCACGACCTCCTCGAGCGACGAGGACTCGGCGGCCAGCTCGTGCAGGACGATCCCGTTCGCGGCGGCGATCTCGCCGACCCGCTCAGGCGGCGCGGCGACCGCGAGCGCGTCGCCGGCCTCCGTCGCCTCGATGTTCGCGGCGGCGAGCAGCCCGAGCAGCCTGGCCGCGTCGGGCGAGCGCACGCGCGTCCCGGCGCCGGCGCGGGCGGTCAGCTCCTCGACGGGCGCGTGTGCGACGAGCCGGCCCCTGGCGATCACCGCGACGTCGTCGGCCGTCTGGGCGAGCTCGGCGAGGACGTGGCTCGAGACGAGCACCGTGCGCCCCTCGGACGCGAGCCCGCGGAGGAACGTGCGCAGCCAGCGGATCCCTTCGGGATCGAGGCCGTTCGCCGGTTCGTCGAGGACGAGGATCTCGGGATCGCCGAGCAGCGCCGCGGCCAGCCCGAGCCGCTGGCGCATCCCGAGCGAGTAGCCGCCGACCCGCCGGCGCGCCGCGTCGGCGAGGCCGACGAGCTCGAGCACCTCCTCGACCCGCGCCCGCGGGACCCCGGCCGCGGCGGCGACGGTGCGCAGGTGGTTCCGGCCGCTTCGGCCCGGGTGGAAAGTGGCGGTCTCGAGCACCGCCCCCACGCGCCGGACCGGATCGTCAAGCTCGTGGTAGCGCCGGCCTGCGACGAGGGCCTCTCCCGAGGTCGGCGAGACCAGCCCGAGCAGCGAGCGGAGCGTGGTCGTCTTCCCGGCGCCGTTCGGCCCGACGAAGCCGGTGATCCGCCCGGGCAGGACGGAGAAGGACAGATCCTCGACCGCGACGACGCGCCGGAAGCGCTTGGTCAGGCGGCGGATCTCGATCAGCGGCGCGGCCACGGGCCGGGCCAACCTACCCCACGCGCAGGCGGGTCTCGCCGTCCGGCGAGGGCGGCCATACTGCCTGCGTGGAGCAGCCGCCGAGCTGGGGACCCGGGCCGGCGACGGGGGGAAGGACGCCGCCGCATCCGGTTCGGCTTCGGGTCGCGGACGACCGGCGCAGGTCCCGCCTCACCGTCGCCTTCCGGCTGCTGCTCGCGATCCCGCATCTCATCTGGGTCGTCTTCTGGTCGCTCGGCGCGTTCCTCGCCGCGCTGGCCGGATGGTTCGCCGCGCTCGCGACCGGCCGACTCCCGGGGGCGCTCCACCGCTTCCTCGCCGCCTACGTCCGCTACGTGACGCACCTCTACGCGTACCTCTACCTCGCTGCCAACCCGTACCCGGGCTTCGCCGGCGACCCCGGGTACCCGGTCGACCTCGAGATCGACGGCCCCGAGCGTCAGAGCCGCTGGAAGACCGCCTTCCGCCTCGTCATCGCGATCCCGGCCCTGCTCGTCATGTCGGCCCTCGTGGGCTGGCCGTCCGCGAGCGGCGGATCCTCCCAGCAAGGGCAGGACGGCGAGTGGACGAGCGGCGGGACCGCGGCCGGCGTCGCGGTGCTGGTCGCCGTGCTGGGCTGGTTCGCGAGCCTCGTCCGCGGGAGCATGCCGCCGGGCTTCCGCGACCTCGTCGCCTACGCGCTCCGCTACGGGGCCCAGACGAGCGCCTACGTCCTGCTGCTCACCGACCGCTACCCCTCGACCGACCCGTTCGAGCCGCCCCCTCCGCAGCCCACCCCGTCTCGGCCGATCCGGATCGTCATCGAGGACGACGAGGGCCGCCGCTCGCGCCTCACCGTCCTCTTCCGGCTGCCGCTCGCCTTCCCGCACCTCGTCTGGCTCGCGCTCTGGACGGTCGTCGCCGTCCTCGCCGCGTTCGTCAACTGGCTGGCGACGCTCGTCACGGGCCGCTCCCCTTCGGCGCTTCACCGGTTCCTCACGCGCTACCTGCGCTACGGCGTGCACGTCTACGCGTTCCTCACGCTCGCGGCCAACCCGTTCCCCGGGTTCACCGGCGAGCCCTTCCGCTACCCGGTCGATCTCGAGGTCGACGGTCCCGACCCCCAGAACCGCTGGGTTACGGGGTTCCGCTGGATCCTCGACGTCCCGGCGTGGCTCGTCTCGTTCGCGTTCACCGGGCTCCTGTTCGCGGTCGCGTTGCTCGGCTGGTTCGCGTCCCTCGCCACGGGCCGCATGCCGGTCGGATTCCGCAACGCGGCCGCCTACGTGATCCGCTACTGGGCCCAGACGAGCGGGTACGGCTTCCTCGTCCTGACCGACCGCTACCCCTACAGCGGGCCGTCCGAGCGCCGGGTCGAGCCCGAGCCGGCCGAGCTCCCGCCCGGCGCGCCCGAGCCCGGCACGCGCCTTGCGCCGGCCTAGCGCAGGCGGGCTCGTCGCCCTCGTCGTCCTGCTGGCGGCCGCGGCGGCCTGGGTCGTCGTGGCGCTCCTCCTCTGGCGGACCCGCGTGCCGTCCGACCTGACGCTCCCCCACCTGGACGAGCGCGACTACTTCACGGCCGCGGAGCTCCGCGACGCCCACGAGTACGAGCGCGTCGTGCGCCTGCTCCTGCTCGGGTCGCTCGCGACGACGCTCGTCGTGCTCGCCCTCTACGCCTGGCGCGGCGCGCGCTTCCTGCGCGAGTCGGCCGCCGGCCCGATCGGCTCGGGGATGCTGCTCGCGATGCTCGGCCTGGCGCTCGTCTGGCTGAGCCTGCTCCCGTTTGGCCTCCTCGAGCTCTGGTGGCAGCGCCGCCACGGCCTGAGCGAGGCCGGCTACGGCGACCTCGTGGTCGGGGGCTGGCTCGCCCTCGGCGGCGAGTTCGTCGGCCTCTCGCTCGCCATCCTGATCGTGATGGGGTTCGCGCGCCTCCTGCCTCGCTTCTGGTGGATCCCCGGCGCGGCGGTCTTCGTCGGCATCTCCGCGCTCGGCGCGTTCGTCTACCCGTACCTCGGCGCCGGCGACCGGCTCGAGGATCCCACGCTCCTCGCCGCGGCCGACCGCCTCGAGCGCGAGGACCGGCTGCCGGACATCCGGATCGACGTCGCGACCGTCTCGACCGAGACGACCGCGCCGAACGCGGAGGCGGCCGGGATGGGTCCGAGCCGGCGGATCATCCTCTGGGACACGATCCTCGACGGTCGCTTCCCGGACGACCAGGTGATCGTCGTGATCGCGCACGAGCTCGGCCACCACGCGAGCGAGCACATCCCGAAGGGGGTCGCGTGGTATGCCCTGTTCGCGTTCCCCGGCGCGTGGCTGATCGCGCGGACGACCCGCAGGCGGGGCGGCATGCGCGAGCCGGCCGCGGTTCCCCTGGCGCTGCTCGTGTTCGTCGGCCTCCAGATCGTCGCGCTGCCGGCGTTCACGGCGATCGGCCGGCACATGGAGGCGGAGGCCGACTGGGTCGCGCTCGAGACGACCGACGATCCCGACGCCGCCCGCGAGCTCTTCGAGGGCTTCTCCACGTCGCTCCTCGCCGAGCCCGATCCGCCCGCCTGGACGAAGGCGTTCGTCGAGACGCACCCGACCATCCTCGAGCGGATCGCCATGGTCGAGGCGTGGGAGGCACGCCGCGATCGGTAGCCCCGCAGGGCGCTGGTAGCCTCCGGGCCGTGTCTCGCTCGGTGATCGTTTCCGCGGTCCGAACACCGTTCGGCAAGCTCGGCGGCGGGCTCGCGAAGCTCGAGGCGACGGAGCTCGGCGCCCACGCCGTCCGGGCGTCGCTCGAGCGCGTGGGCCTCGAGCCCGGTGAGGTCGAGTACGTGGTCCTTGGCCAGGTGCTGCAGGCCGGCGTCGGCCAGGCTCCCGCGCGTCAGGCGGCCGTCGGGGCCGGTCTTCCGGTCGAGACGCCGGCGGACACGATCAACAAGGTCTGCGCCTCGTCGATCCGGGCGGTCGAGATCGCCGACCAGATGATCCGCGCCGGCGACCACGAGGTCGTCGTCGCCGGCGGGATGGAGTCGATGTCGAACGCGCCGTACCTCCTGAAGGGCGCGCGCTTCGGCTACCGACTCGGCGACGCCGTCGTGATCGACTCGATGGTGCACGACGGGCTGACGTCGACGTTCGACAAGCGCCACATGGTGCAGCAGGCGTCATTCGTCGCCCGCGAGCTCGGCATCTCCCGCGAGGACCAGGACGAGTGGGCGCTGCGCTCCCACGAGCGCGCGGTGAATGCGATCGACCACGGGCTCTTCGAGGAGGAGATCGTCCCGGTCGGCGGCCTCTCGATCGACGAGGGGCCGCGGCGCGACACGTCACTCGAGAAGCTCGCGTCCCTGAAGCCCGTGTTCGATCCCGAGGGGACGACCACGGCCGGGAACGCGCCCGGCGTGAACGACGGCGCCGGGGCGCTCGTCGTCACGAGCGAGGAGTTCGCGCAGCGGCGGGGGCTCGAGCCGCTTGCACGCATCCTCTCGTCGGCGTACGTGGCGGACGACTTCGCGTACCTCGCGCGCACGCCGGCGAAGGCCGGCGCCCGCGCGCTCGAGAAGGCCGGCAAGGGAATCGACGAGGTCGAGCGGGTCGAGCTGAACGAGGCGTTCTCGTCCGTCGTCCTCAACTCGACCGCGATGCTCGGCGCAGACCCCGAGCGCGTGAACGTGAACGGCGGCGCGGTCGCGCTCGGCCACCCGATCGGGGCGTCCGGCGCCCGGATCCTCTCGACGATGATCTACGAGCTGCGCCGGAACGGCGGCGGGCTCGGCCTCGCGGCCATCTGCTCCGGCGGCGGCCAGGGCGACGCGCTCCTGATCGAGGTCTAGCCCGTGGCGGGGCTCGTGCTCCGCGGCGAGCGCGTCGTGCTGCGTCCCCTCCGTCCCGAGGAGTTCGACGCGGTGCGAGCGGCCCAGGACGGCCCGTCATACGGCGGCGGCCCTCCCGACGCCGCCTCCGACGAGCGCCTGCGGGCGCGTATCGCCCGCTCGGGCCGCGACGAGGACGGGTGGCTCGACCTCGCGATCGAGGTGGACGGCCGGCTCGTCGGCGACATCGGCGCACGCCACCCGTACGGCGCGGTCCCGCCCGGCGTCTACGAGCTCGGGGTCTCGATCTTCGCCGAGGCCGACCGCGGGCGGGGCGTCGGTCGCGAGGCGGTCGAGCTTCTCACCGACCACCTCTTCGCCGACGGCGCCGAGCGCGTCCAGGCGACGACACCGGTCGCCAACGCGGCGATGCGCGGTGTGCTGCGCCGGCTCGGCTTCGCGGAGGAGGGCGTCCTTCGTGCGTTCCTGCCCGACCGATCCGGCGGCCGTCTCGACGCCGTCATGTGCGCCGTCACCCGGGACGCCTGGCGCTCTAGAGTCACGCCGTGACCTTCGAGCGCGTCCTCGTCGTCGGCGCCGGCCAGATGGGCGGCGGGATCGCGCAGACCTTCGCCGCCTCCGGCCGTCACGTGCTGCTGCACGACCCGTTCCCGGGCGCGACCGACAAGGCGCTCGCCACGATGGAGAAGAGCCTCGCGCGGCTGGCCGAGAAGGGCGCCGACGTCCATCCGGCCGCGGTGCTCGAGCGGATCGAGCCGGCCGAGGACCTGGCCCCGGCCGACCTGATGGTCGAGGCTGTCGTCGAGGACGCGGACACGAAGAAGGACATCTTCCGCCGGGCCGACGCCGCCCTTCCGCCGGAGGCGATTCTCGCCTCGAACACGTCCTCGATCCGGATCGCCTCCCTCGCCGCCGAGACGGGCCGCCCCGACCGCGTGATCGGCATGCACTTCTTCAACCCCGTGCCCGTGATGACGCTCGTCGAGGTCGTCCGCCATCCGGGCACGTCCGACGAGACCGCCGCCGCGGTGGTCGCGCTGGCGGAGGAGCTCGGCAAGACGCCGGCGCAGGCGAACGACTTCCCCGGCTTCGTCTCGAACCGGATCCTCATGCCGTTCGTCAACGAGGCGGTCTGGGCGCTCCATGACGGCGTGGCCGAGCCGGAGGCGATCGACACGATCGCGCGGCTCGGCTTCAACCACCCGATGGGGCCGCTCGCGCTCGCCGACCTGATCGGGCTCGACACGTGTGTGGCGATCCTCGAGGTGCTCCGCGACGGCCTCGGCGACGACCGCTACGAACCGTGCCCGCTTCTCCGAGCACACGTCGCCGCGGGTCGTCTCGGGCGGAAGTCGGGTGTAGGTTTCTACACGTACTGAGACGCTGGCGCCGATTCGGCCCGACGAAAGCTTGATCCCGGGCCTAAAGGCCCTTTACAACCGGCCGATAGGTACCTAGTCAGGGCCCCACGAGAAGGGGAGGAGGGGACGCCAGGGTGAGGCTCTTGCTCGTTGACGACGACGCGGGACTGAGGGCGCTCGTCAGGACGACCTTCGAGGCCGTCGAGGTCGAGGTCGAGGAGGCAGAGCACGTCGCCGGCGCCCGCCGCGCAGTCGACGTGAGCGCGCCCGACGCGATCGTGCTCGACGTGACCATGCCCGGCGTCAGCGGCCTCGACTTCTGTCGCGAGCTCAAGGCCGACCTCACGACTGCGACCATCCCCGTCGTCCTGCTGACAGGCAGCGAGACCGGCACCCGGGCCGGCGCCCAGGCGGCCGGCTGCGACGCGTACCTGCGCAAGCCGTTCAGCCCCCTCGAGCTCCTCGCCGTCGTCGAGCGCCTCGCGGGCGGCCTGCACGGGACGCCCTTCCGCGCCTCGAAGAGGACCGAGCCGGAGGAGCAGCTCTTCCTCTACGCCCGCGACCTGCGGCACATCCTCGAGATCGAGCGCGGCCAGCGCCTCCTCCTCCAGAAGGCCTACCAGGAGACGGTCTCGGCGCTCGCGAGCGCGCTCGAGACGAAGGACACGGGCACGCGGGCGCACTCCCAGCGCGTGCAGCGGTACGCGATCGAGCTCGCGCGCCTCGTCGCGCCCGAGCTGGCCGACGAGCAGAGCGCGCAGTACGGGTTCCTGCTCCACGACGTGGGCAAGATCGGGATCCCCGACCAGATCCTCCAGAAGCCGAAGCCGCTGACCGAGGCCGAGGAGCGGCTCATGCAGACGCACACCGTGCTCGGCGAGCAGATGCTCGGAGGCGTCGCGTTCCTGCGGGGCGCGGGCCTCGAGGTCGTCCGTCACCACCATGAGCGCTGGGACGGCGCCGGCTACCCGGACGGCCTCCGCGGCGAGGAGATCCCGCTCGGGGCACGGATCTTCGCCGTTGCGGACTCGCTCGACGCGATCACGAGCACCCGTCCGTACCGGAGGGCCCGCTCGTGGGATTACGCGCGCTCCGACATCTTCGACGAGGCCGGGCGCCAGTTCGACCCGGAGATCGTGCAGGCGTTCCGCGAGGCCGAACCCCGCCTCCGCGCGATCTCGGTCGAGTTCGCCGCCGCGTGACCGCCCGGCTCGCGCGGGTCTAGCGACCCCCGCGGCCTGCCGCCGGCCCGGCGCGGCCCGAGGGGGCGCGCGGCCGCCCTACAATCGCCGCATGGACTTCGAGCTGAGCCCGGAGCAGCGCGAGATCCAGGCGGTGGCGCGCGAGTTCGCCGACGCCGAGATCGCGCCGCACGCGGGCGCGTGGGACCGCGAGCATCGCTTCCCGCACGAGCTCGTGCCGAAGCTTGCCGAGCTCGGCTTCATGGGCGTCTGCGTGCCCGAGGAGCTGGGCGGGGCGGGCACGGACTTCCTCTCCTACATGCTCGTCCTCGAGGAGATCTCGCGCGCGGACGCGGGGATCGGCGTCACGGTTGCGGTGCACACGAGCGCGGCGACGCTGCCGATCGCCGCCTGGGGCACCGACGAGCAGCGCGAGACCCTCGTCCCCCCGATGGCGCGCGGGGAGAAGATCGGGGCGTTCGCGCTGACGGAGTCGGGCGCCGGCTCCGACGCGCGCTCGCTCCAGACCCGGGCGGAGCCCGCCGGCGGAGGCTGGCGGCTGAACGGGGCGAAGCAGTGGATCACGAACGGCTCGTTCGGCGGGACGGCGCTCGTCTTCGCGCGCGGCGAGGCCGGCATCTCGTGCTTCCTCGTGGACGGCGAGGCGGAGGGGCTCGGGGTCGCGAAGGAGCACGCGAAGCTCGGCCTCCACTCGAGCTCGACCGTCGACCTCGTCCTCGAGGACGTGGCCGTTTCCGGTGACCTGCTCCTCGGGGAGGAGGGGAAGGGGTTCCAGATCGCGATGGCGACGCTCGACGGCGGCCGCATCGGGATCGCGGCGCAGGCGCTGGGGATCGCGCAGGCCGCCTACGACGCGGCCCGCGCGTACGCGCTCGAGCGGCACCAGTTCGGCCGGCCGATCGCGGAGTTCGGCGCGATCCAGGAGAAGCTCGCCGACCTGGCGACGGAGCTCGACGCGGCGCGGCTGCTCGTCTACCGGGCCGCGTGGCTGCGCGACCGGGGCGAGCCGCACGGCGAGGCCGGCGCGAAGGCGAAGCTCTTCGCCTCGTCGCTTGCGCGCCGCGGAACCGGCGAGGCGATCCAGATCCTCGGCGGGTACGGGTTCACGACCGAGTTCCCGGTCGAGCGCTACTTCCGCGACGCGAAGATCACGGAGATCTACGAGGGCACGAGCGAGATCCAGCGCCTCGTGATCGCGCGCTCGGTGCTCGGCCTGGCCGAGCGGCCCGAGCGGACGCCCACGCCCGCATGAGGTCTCGCGACGAGCCCGTTCGGCTCGACCGGATCTACACGCGCGGTGGGGACGGCGGGGAGACGAGCCTCGGAAGCGGCGAGCGCGTGCCGAAGGACGACCCGCGCATCGAGGCGTGCGGGGACGTCGACGAGCTGAACGCCGTGCTGGGGGTCGCCCTCGCGCGCGGCGCGCCGCCGGATCCGCTCGAGCGGGTGCAGAACGACCTCTTCGACCTCGGGGCGGATCTGTCCGTGCCGCTCTCGGACACGAAGCGCGAGCGCCTCCGCGTGACGGCCGAGCAGGTCGCGTGGCTCGAAGGCCTCTGCGACGAGGCGAACGCCGACCTGCCGCCGCTTCGCTCCTTCATCCTCCCGGGCGGGAGCGAGACCGCCGCCCTGCTCCACCTTGCGCGCACCGTCTGCCGGCGCGCCGAGCGGCGCGTGGTCGCCCTGGCCGTCCGCGAGGAGGTCAACCCGGAGGTCCGTGCCTACCTGAACCGCCTGTCGGATCTCCTCTTCATCCTCGCCCGCGCCGGGAACGCGGAGACGGGGGCGGAGGAGCCGCTCTGGAAGCCCGGCGGGCCCGGCCGCGACGCCTGAACGAGGGCGGGATTTCCACCGTAACCGTCGGCGGCGCGCGCCTTCGTGCCTGCGTCGGGCCGATTCGGCGCGGGCACCGACCCATGCGGCGCCGGTCGGCGGCGCCGGCGACGTCCGTCCGTTCGGGTCCACGGCCCCCTCGGGGGGAGCGGGGCCCCAACACGAACGGTAGCCGGAAGGTGTGCCCTGTCCGTCGCCGAACGTGACGGAACGGTGAACGCTTCGCGCCCACTTCGTCGCAAGCGTCGCGGCCGCCGCCTCGTGCGGTAGAAGCACGCCGGCGTGGAGCCCGTCGACCTCGTGATCGCCGCGGCCGGCTCGTTCGCGGCTGCGCTGCTCGGCTCGGCGGTCGGGCTCGTGCTCGGCAGCCTCCGGCTGCCCGCCGTCCTGCTCGCCTCGGGGAACCCCGCTTCGGCGGCGGGGACGAACATCGCGGTGAGCGCGGTCTCGGCGCTCGTGGGCGGGATCGAGCACGCCCGCGCCGGACGCGTCGACTGGCGGATCGTCGCCTGGATGGCGCCTCCGTCGGTGGTCGCGGCCTTCGTCGGTGGCGTCTTCTCCGGCGTCGTTCCCGAGGCGGCGCTGCTCGGGCTCATAGCCGCGGTCCTCGTCTACAGCGGGCTCGACCTCCTCGTCGGGCTCGCGCCGGCGCCGGAGCGGCCGCGCGAGCCCCGCACGGTCGCGGTCGTCTCCGGCACGGCGATCGGCCTGCTCGGCGGGGCGGTCGGGCTCATCCTCGGGACGCTGCGGCTGCCGGCGCTCCTGAAGGGGATCGGCATGACGCCGCACCGGGCGGTCGGCACGAATCTCGTCGTCGGGTTCTTCCTCGGGGTGTCGGGCTTCGCCGGCCACCTCGTCCGCGGGGAGGTCGAGTGGGCCCTGCTCGGCGTCTCCGTCGCAGCGGCCATCCCGGGGTCGCTCCTGGGCGCGCGGCTCACCGGCCGTCTCTCGGAGCGGGCGCTTCGCCGGGCGATCGGCGTTGCGCTTCTCGCAGTCGGCGCCGTGATCGCGGTCGCGGCAGCCGGGTAGCCCGAACGCGCTCCGTAGAATGCGACGCATGGCGACGGCGGAAGAGCGCGCGGCTGCGGAAAACGCAACCGACGCCTGGCGCGAGGAGCTCTACGAGTCGAAGCCGGAGCGCGACGCGCTCTTCACGACCATGTCCGGCCTCGAGCTCGAGCCGCTCGCGACGCCGGACACGGTCGCGGTCGACTACGACCGCGACCTCGGCTATCCGGGCGTCTATCCGTACACGCGCGGCGTGTACCCGTCGATGTACCGCGGCCGCCTCTGGACGATGCGGCAGTTCGCGGGCTTCGGCACCGCGGAGGAGACGAACGAGCGCTTCCGCTACCTGCTCGAGCACGGCCAGACCGGGCTCTCGACCGCCTTCGACATGCCGACGCTCATGGGCTACGACTCGGATCACCCGAAGTCGCTCGGCGAGGTCGGCCGCGAGGGTGTCGCGATCGACTCGCTCGAGGACATGGAGCTCCTCTTCGCCGGCATCCCGCTCGACGAGGTCTCGACCTCGATGACGATCAACGCGCCCGCCGCGATGCTGCTCGCGTTCTACCTCTGCGTCGGCGAGGAGCAGGGCGTCCCGGCCGACAAGCTCCGCGGGACGATCCAGACGGACATCCTCAAGGAGTACATCGCGCAGAAGGAGTGGATCTTCCCGCCGGAGCCGTCCATGCGGCTGTGCGTGGACATGATCGAGCACTGCGCGAAGGAGGTGCCGCTCTGGCACCCGGTCTCCATCTCCGGCTACCACATCCGCGAGGCCGGCTCGACCGCGGCGCAGGAGCTCGCCTTCACGCTCGCGGACGGGTTCGCGTACGTCGAGGCGGCGATGGAGCGCGGGCTCGACGTCGACGACTTCGCGCCGCGGCTCTCGTTCTTCTTCAACGCGCACATCGACTTCTTCGAGGAGATCGCCAAGTACCGCGCCGCGCGGCGGATCTGGGCGAAGGAGCTGCGAGAGCGCTACGGCGCGAAGAACCCGCGCTCGTGGCTCATGCGCTTCCACACGCAGACCGCCGGCGTGTCGCTGACGGCGCAGCAGCCGGAGGTGAACATCGTCCGCACCGCGCTCGAGGCGCTCGCGGCCGTGCTCGGGGGCACGCAGTCGCTCCACACGAACTCCTTCGACGAGGCGCTCGCGCTCCCGACCGAGCACGCGGCGAAGCTCGCGCTCCGGACGCAGCAGGTGATCGCCCACGAGACGGGCGTCGCCTCGACGATCGACCCGCTCGGCGGCTCGTACTTCGTCGAGGGCCTGACCAACCGACTCGAGGCGGAGGCGTACGACTACTTCGACCGGATCCGCAAGCTCGGCGGCGTCGTCCCGGCGATCAAGGAGAACTTCTTCCAGCGGGAGATCGCGGAGGCGTCGTTCCGCTTCCAGAACGAGGTCGAGCGGGGCGAGCGCGTGATCGTCGGCGTGAACCGCTACGAGGATCCGGACGAGAAGCAGATCGAGATCCTCTCGATCGACGCGGCCCTCGAGCAGAAGCAGATCGACCGCGTGCAGTCGCTCCGGGCGCGGCGCGACTCGGCCGCGGTCGAGGCGGCGCTCGCGCGCCTCCGGGCCGACGCGGCCCACGAGGACACGAACCTCATGCCGGCGATCGTCGACGCCTCGCGCGCGTACGTGACGATGGGCGAGATGTGCGACGCCCTCCGCGACGTGTGGGGCACCTGGCGCGAGACGCCGGTCTTCTAGGCCGCGAGCCGCAGGCCCCGCCGCCCGCCTCCCCCGTCGGGGGGATTCCGGGCGCCCCCCGTTCGGCCGACCCAAGGTGGGAACGCTCGCGCCCTCACACATGCTGGCAAATCCGGAGAACGAATCCACCATGGAGCAGTCCAACGGCACTCGTTGGGAGCGGCCCGACGCTCCGCTCGGCACCCTGGTCTACCGGGCCGGGCTCCTGAGCAAGGAGAAGCTCGAGGCTGCCCTCGAGGAGGGCCAGCGCTCCGGCCGTCGGCTCGGTGAGATCCTGCTCCAGAAGGGCTGGATCGACGAGAAGGACCTCGCCCGGCTCCTTGCCGGCCAGAAGGGGCTCCAGTTCGTGAGCCTCAAGGGCCGCGGGTACGAGCGGGAGACGGCGAAGCTCCTTCCCGAACGGGTGTGCCGCTACCACAACGCCCTGCCCGTCGAGGCGTCCGGCGAGCGGATCCTCGTCGCGATCGCCGACCCGACCGACGAGGGGGCGCTCGCCGAGATCCGGGACGAGCTGGGCCGCCCGATCGAGCTCGTGGTCGCGACCGCGAGCGAGATCCGCGGCGCCCTCGACGAGATCTTCGGAACCGGAGCCGCGCCCGCGCCGGTCGAATCGGCGCCGAGCGTCTCGGCGATCACGCCGGTCGGCGAGCTCGGCCTCCGGATCGCCGCGTCCCCGCCCGTCTCCGAACCCGAGGTCGAGCCGGAGCCCCCCGCCGCAGCGCCCGAGCCCGCGCCCGAGCCGGAGCCCGTCGCCGCCGCCGAGCCCGTGGTCGAAGAGCCGTCCGTCGCGCCCGAGCCCGAGCCGGAACTCGCGCCCGCGGTGCCCGCCGAGCCCCAGCCGGCCGTGGCCGCCCTTTCTGATCCGGCGCCCGAGCCCGCCCCGGAGCCGCGCATCGCCGCGCTGCCCGACCCGGTCGCGCAGCCCGAACCCGCTCCTCCGGCCGAGCCGGACGTGCCTGCAGCGCCGGCCCCTCCCGCCGCGCCGGCCGGCCCCGTCCCCACGCTCGAATCAATCACCCGCGCCCTTCCCGATCCCGTCGCTTCCGCGGGCGAGCCGACGATCGAGCGCAACGAGGCTGCGCACGTGAGCGTGGCCTTCAACGCGCCGCCCGTCGCCGAGCCCGGGCCCGCGCCCGAGTTCCTCGCGCCGCCGCAGTCGACGGCAACCGGACCGCAGCCGGTCGCGGATGCGCCCGACCACCGTCCGCCGCCGGGCGACGCGCCCTACTGCCTCGTGCTCAACCTCGTCGACGGCGAGCAGGTCGACGTCGCGTACTTCGCCGAGCCGGCAGAGGCGACGTCGGCCGCGAGAGCGCTCGTCGCCGGCATCACCCGTGACGCCGAGTGGCCGCAGGTCGGCCGGACGTTCTACCCGCCCGAGCGCATCGCCTCGGTCGAGATCCGTGAGCGCCAGCGGTTCGCGGGCAACGCCGCCCGCGCCGGCTGGGGCGGCGCGGACGACCGCCCCGCCTCGTAGCTCCTACCGCGGCTCGACCGGTACGACAAGCCCGTCCCAGGCGAGCGGGATGCCGTCCGGGGCCGGCAGCTCGGCCGGCCGGTGGGTGAGCAGGATCGGCCCGTCGCACGCCTCGAGCGCCTCGACGGCCGAGAGGTGGCCGCGCACCTCCCCGTCCAGGGAGCCGTCGGCGAGCGTCGCCTCGCAGAGGAAGAGGTCGGCGCCCTCCGCGAGGTCGCAGAGGTCCTGGCTGGGAGCGGCGTCGCCCGAGTAGGCGAGAAGTGCTCCCGAGTCCGTGTCCCGGATCCGGAATCCGAAGGCCTCGAGTCCGTAGTGGAAGACCTGGCGCGCCTCGAGCTCGTAGCCGGCCGCTTCGAACGGCACGTTCGGCGTGAACTCGCGCAGCTCGAACGCCTTCTCGAACATGCGCTCGTTGCCCCAGAGGGAGGCGAACGTCGAGAGCTGCGCCATCCCGCCGGGCGGGAGCCAGAGCTCCGCGTGGCGGGCCCGCTCCTGCCCGTACGCGACGAGCCACGCCCACGGCACGAGGTCGCCCCAGTGGTCGAGGTGGAAGTGCGTGACCGCGATCGCGTCGACGCCGAGCTCGCCGCCCTCGCGCAGGCGCCCGAGGACGCCGGGACCGCAGTCGAGCAGGAGCGTTCCGGCGCCCTCGACGAGGTAGCCCGACTGGGCGCTGCCCGGGTTCGGCCAGGCAGGTGAAGAGCCGATGACCCTCAATCGCACGCTCATATACTCCCATCGTGGCCAGGACGATCAGAGTCGTCGTCGCTAAACCGGGTCTGGATGGACACGATCGTGGCGCAAAGATCATCGCCCGGGCCCTGCGCGACGCGGGCATGGAGGTGATCTACACCGGCCTCCATCAGACCCCCGAGCAGATCGTCGAGACCGCCCTCCAGGAGGACGCGGACGCGGTCGGGATCTCGATTCTTTCGGGCGCGCACATGACCCTCGTACCCAAGATCCTGCACGGCCTGCGCGAGCAGGGCCTCGATGACGTGCTCGTGGTCGTCGGCGGGACGATCCCGAAGCCGGACATCGACGCGCTGAAGGAGCAGGGCGTCGCCGAGGTGTTCACGCCGGGCGCGCCCGTGTCCGAGATCGTCGACTTCCTGCAGGCGAAGGTCCCGGCCGAGGCCTGACGATCGTCGCTCGTCTCGTGACGCTTCCACGTATGTTCCGGCACCTTCCGCGCATGTTCCGGCTCGTTCCGTCACAGACACGCGCATCGTTCTCCGGTAGCGTCGATAGCGGGGGTCAGGGGCCGAAGGCCCCCGGGGGAAATCGCGCGCGCGAGCGGGCGGCGCGCTGATGCCGATCGACGTCCAGCGCGAAGGCGGGGTCGCGACGCTGACCGTCGACCGGCCGGATGCGATGAACGCGCTCGACCTCGAGCACGCCGAGGCGCTGCGCGACCGGCTCGAGGGGCTCGCCGCCGACGCGGAGACAAGGGTCGTCCTCATGACGGGCGCCGGCGACCGCGCGTTCGTCGCCGGCGCGGACATCAAGTACATGCAGGCGCTCGGCGTCATGGAGGGACGCCGCTGGGGCGAGCTCGGCCAGCGCTGCGCCACCCTCCTCGAGACGATGCCGAAGCCGACGGTCGCCGCGATTAACGGGTTTGCGCTCGGCGGCGGGTGCGAGCTCGCGCTCGCCTGCGACATCCGGCTCGCGTCGGCGGCCGCCAAGCTGGGCCAGCCGGAGGTCAACCTGGGGATCATCCCCGGCTGGGGCGGCACCCAACGGCTCGCCCGCGCGACGACGCTCGGCTACGCCAAGCAGCTCGTCTACACGGGTCGCATGGTGTCGGCCGACGAGGCGCTCGCGCACGGACTCGTCGAGCAGGTGCACCCGCCCGAGGACCTCATGCCGAAGGCACGCGAGCTCTGCGCCGAGCTCGCTGCGAAGAGCCCCGTCGCGCTCGCGTACGCGAAGGAGGCCGCGAACCTCGCCCTCCAGGGCGACCACCGCGGCAACCTCGAGACCGAGGCCCGGCTCTTCGCGATGCTCTTCGCGAGCGAGGACCAGAAGGAGGGCATGGCCGCCTTCGTCGAGAAGCGCGAGCCGCGCTTCACCGGGCGCTAGCGTCCGCGCGCTACCCTGGACCGAAGATCGCGGGAGCCCCTGCCGGGGGCTGAGAGGCGGCCACGGAGGCCGCGACCGCCGAACCTGATCTGGGTCATGCCAGCGAAGGGAGCGAGATGACAGACACCCTCACGATCGCCGGCCGGGAGTTCGGCTCGCGCCTGATCACGGGGACAGGCAAGTACGACACGTTCGAGACGATGCGCGACGCGGTCGCCGCGTCCGGCTGCGAGATGGTCACAGTGGCGGTGCGGCGGATCGACCTCGACGCCCGCGGCGGCGGCGAGGACATCACGGACTTCCTGCCCGAGGAGCTCCTCCTCCTGCCGAACACGGCCGGCTGCGAGACCGCGGACGAGGCCGTGCGGGTGGCGAGGCTCGCGCGCGCCGGCGGGCTGCCGGACTGGGTGAAGCTCGAAGTGATCCCCGACTCGCGCTACCTCCTGCCCGACCCGGTCGAGACCCTGCGCGCGGCCGAGCAGCTCGTCGACGACGGCTTCACAGTACTCCCGTACATGCTCCCCGACCCGGTACTGGCGCGGCGGCTCGAGGAGGTCGGCTGCGCGACGGTCATGCCGCTCGCCGCGCCGATCGGCACCGGCCGCGGGCTCAAGCTTCGCGACGCGATCGGGATCGTGATCGAGCAGGCAAACGTGCCCGTCGTCGTGGACGCGGGCCTCGGCTCGCCCTCGCACGCCGCCGACGCGCTCGAGCTGGGCGCCGACGCGGTGCTCGTGAACACGGCGATCGCCCATGCGGACGACCCGGTCGCGATGGCGCGGGCCTTCCGGCTCGCCGTCGAGGCCGGGCGGACGGCGTTCCTGGCCGGCGTCATGGCCGAGGGCGAGACCGCCAGCCCCTCGAGCCCGGTCGGCGGGCTCGTGACCCAGCCGTGAGCGCCACCTGCACCGTGAACGGGCGCGAGCACCGGCTCGAGCCGGGCGAGACGGTAGCGCGCCTCCTCGAGCGGCTCGAGCTCGGCGGCCGCTTCGCGCTCGTCGAGCGCAACGGCGAGGCGGTCGAACGCAGCGCCTACGGCGACTTGGAGATCGCCGCCGGCGACCTGCTCGTCGTCGCACGGCCGGTCGCAGGTGGCTGACCTCTTCTCCGAGCGGCGCCTCTACCTCGTCACGCCCTACCGGGCCGATCTCGCCGGCCTGCTCGAGGGCGCCGTCCGCGGGGGCGTCGACCTCGTCCAGATCCGCGAGAAGCTCCTGCCGGATGGACGTCTCCTCGACGTGCTGGTCGAGGCGCGCGAGATCACGCGCCGCCTCGGTGTCCCGCTGGTCGTGAACGACCGCCCGGACCTCGCGCTGCTCGCGGGAGCCGACGCCGTCCACGTCGGACAGGGCGACCTGCCCGTCGCCGCCGCCGCCCGGTTGGGCCTGCCCGTGGGGGTCTCGACTCACGGGCCGGCGGAGCTCGCCGCGGCCGCGAACGCAGCGTACGCGGGCGTCGGCCCCGTGTTCGCCACTCCGACGAAGGAGGGACGCGCGCCGGCCGGTCTCGAGTACGTCCGCCACGCGGCCGTCTACGCCCGCAGGCCGTGGTTCGCGATCGGCGGGATCGACCGCACCACGGTCGAGGACGTCGTAGCTGCGGGCGCGCGGCGGATCGCGGTCGTACGTGCGATCGTCGACGCCGCGGATCCCGAGGCCTCCGCGCGCGAGCTGCGGGCCGCGCTGCCCTAGCCGTCGAGGCCGAGCAGGAGGATCTTTGCCGAGGCGAGCGTCCGCGGCCCGGCGAGCCGCGTCGCGAGCGTCGGCTTGAAGTAGGGCGTCCAGAGCTTCACGCGCTCGTCCACCTGCGCCTTGGCGAGCGACGTGGTGCCGACCCGTCCGTCCTTCGCGCGCCGCTCGACGATCAGCTCGGGCGTGAGCGCGATCCGCAGCCGGCGCGAGATCCAGGTCGCGCCCGGCCCGGCCGAGACGAGCACCCGGCTCACGCGCACGACGACAGAGTCCTCGCCGACCTCCTTGAGGATCCCCGTGAGCCCGAGCCGGACCGAGTCCACGCCCCCGCGCACGGTATAGAGGAGCCTCGGCGCGACGCGCAGCCACTTGTAGGGCGAGACCGCGCGGCCGCCGTTCGGATGGAGCTCGAAATGGAGATGCGGCGCGATCCCGCGGGCGTCGCCCGAATTGCCGACGAAGCCGATCAGCTCCCCGGCCCTCACGCGCTGGTCGTTCCTGAGCCCGGGCGCGTACGCGACGCCGAGGCGGCAGTTCGTCGCCTTGTTGTCGTCCTTCGTCGTCAGGTCGTCGTTCAGATGGACGTACATGTAGGTCGTGCCGCTCGCCCCGTAGAGGTAGAGCATGCAGCCGGCGCTCGCGCTTCGGCGGTAGATGCGGACTCGGCCCGGCTCGACCGCGACGACCGGCGTCCGGCGCGCGGCCATCAGGTCGTTCCCCTGGTGGCGGTGCGAGCCGCGCGGGGCGCCGAAGTCGTTCGTGTACCGCGTGACCCCGACGACCGGAAAGATGAGCCGGTCCGGCACGGCGGCGCCGGCGGGTCCGGCGACCGAGCCGGCGATCAAAGCGGCTAGAAGGATGCTTCGGGCTGTCGTCCGGTGGCCTGGGCGCATGAGCTCCGGTGCGTCGCGCGAAGGGCGGAACCCTAGCAGACATCCCGGCGCGGGCACCTGCGGCCGGGTCCAGGCGTGCTGGATATGCTCGCGCCCGTGAAGATCGTCGTCTGCGTCAAGGAGGTGCCCGACGCCGCCGCGCCCAAGCGGCTCGACCCGTCGACGCACCGGCTCGACCGGTCGGTCGAAGGTGCGCTGAACGAGTTCGACACGCACGCGCTCGAGGAGGCGCTTCGCGTCAAGGACGGCGCTCCCGACACGGAGGTCGTCGTCGTCTCGATGGGCCCGGCCCGCGCGGCGGAGTCGCTGCGCAAGGCGCTCGCCATGGGTGCCGACCGGCTGCTCCTGGTCTCAGACGACGCCGCCGCCGGGTCGGATCTCGTCGCCACGACCGCGGTCCTGGCGGCCGCGATCGAGCGGGAGAGCCCGGACCTCGTCCTCTTCGGCCAGCAGGCGGGAGACTCCGACGGGGCGGTCCTCTGGGCCGCGGTCGCCGATCGGCTGCGGCTGCCGATGATCTCCCAGGCGGCCAGCCTCGAGCTCGGGGGCGGCACGGCGAAGGCGAAGCGGCAGACGGAGTACGGCTACGACGTCCTCCAGAGCCCCCTGCCGGCGGTCGTCGCCGTCTCCGATGCGATCAACGACCCTCGCTACCCGTCCCTCAAGGGGATCATGGGCGCGAAGAAGAAGCCACAGGACGTGGTCACGCTCGCCGACCTCGGCGTGGATCCGGGCGCCGCCGGCGAGGCCGGCTCCAAGACCGAGGTGCTGGCCGTCTCGGACCCGCCCGCCCGCGGCGACACCGTCCGGATCGAGGACGAGGGCGGCAGCGCCGCCGAGGCGATCCTCTCCTTCCTCCAGGAGCGAAAGCTCGTCTGATGGCGAAGCCGCTCGTCTTCGTCGAGCACCACGAGGGTGAGCCCGCGAAGGGGTCGCTCGGCGTCCTCGCCAAGGCGGCGTCGCTCGGAGGCGACGTGGCCGCGGCCGTCGTCGGGCCGGGCGCCCGCGCCGTGGGCGAGGGGCTCGGCGCCCACGGAGCGGGAACGGTGCATGCGGCCGAGGGTCCCGCCCTCGAGTCGCCCCTGCCCCAGCCCCGCGTCGACGTGCTCGCGCGCCTCGTGGCCGACGGCGGCTACGACACCGTGCTCTTCGCCGCGAGCGTACTCGCCGCGGACGTCGCCGCCGGCCTCGCGGCCCGCCTGGAGGCGGGTCTGAACTGGGACCTCGTCGACCTCGAGCTGCGCGACGGAGACACGCTCGTCGGACGCCGGCCCGCGCTCGGCGACACCGTGCTCGTCGACGTGGGGTGGAAGGAGACGCCGAGGATCGCGCTCTTCCGCTCCGGCGCGTTCGAGCCGGGGGCCGGCGACGGCGCCGCCGCCGAGGTCCTCGACGCGCCGGAGGAGGTCGAGGAGTTCTCGACCGCGACGGCGATGCTCGAGCAGGCCCACGAGGAGTCCTCGGGCCCGTCGATCGAGGACGCGGACGTGATCGTCGCGGGCGGCCGCGGGCTCGGCGAGGCGGCCAAGTTCGCGCTGCTCGAGGAGCTCGCGAAAGCTCTCGGCGGCGCGGTCGCGGCGACCCGGGCCGTCGTCGACGCGGGGTGGTACCCCTACGCCGCGCAGGTCGGGCAGACCGGGAAGTCGGTCTCGCCCAAGCTCTACGTCGCCTGCGGCATCTCCGGCGCCATCCAGCACAAGGTCGGCATGCAGAGCTCAGGCACGGTCGTCGCGATCAACAAGGACGCGAACGCGCCGATCTTCGAGTACGCCGACCTGGCCGTCGTCGGCGACCTCCACGAGATCGTCCCGAAGCTGACCGAGCTCGTCCGGGAACGACGGGGATAATCTGCGCCGCTCGTGCGTCCCGCCGACTTCCCGCCTCCCTTTGACCCGGCCGAGTTCGTCCGCGAGCCGACCGACCCCGCCGACGAGCGGATCGACGTCGGGATCCTGATCGTCGGGGCGGGCCCGGCGGGCCTGGCCGCGGCGGTGCGCGCCGGGCAGCTCCTCGAGGAGCGGCCCGAGCTGGCCGAGCGCCTGGGGGACGTCCCGGTCGCCGTGCTCGACAAGGGCAGGACGCCGGGCGCCCACCTGCTGTCCGGCGCGGTCGTGAACCCGCGAACCTTCCGCCAGCTCTTCCCGGGGATGACGACGAGAGACTTCCCGTTCCAGGGCGCGGTCACGAGCGAGGGCGTCTACTACCTGACCCGGCGCTCGGCGATCCGGATCCCCGCGCCGCCGCCGATGTGGAACCACGGCAACTACGTCGGCTCCGTCGACGAGATGGGGCGCTGGCTGGCCGAGCGCGCGGAGGAGCTCGGCGTCGCGGTCATTCCCGAGACGTCCGCGACGCACCTGCTCGTCCAGGGCGGCCGCGTCGTCGGCGTGCGCACGGGCGACAAGGGCCGCGGCCGGGACGGCGAGGAGCTGCCCAACTTCGAGCCGGGCTCCGACCTCAGGGCCCGCGTGACGATTCTCGCCGAGGGGACGCAGGGACACCTGACCGGCGTGGCGCTCGACCGCTTCGGGCTCCAGTCGCGCCCGCAGGTCTGGGCGCTCGGCGTGAAGGAGGTCTGGGAGGTCGAGAGGCCGCTCCACCGGGTCATCCACACGATGGGCTGGCCGCTCCGGGGCGCGCCGCACCGCCGGGAGTTCGGCGGCTCGTTCGTCTACCCGATGGGCGAGGGTCGCGTGGCGCTCGGCATGGTCGTCGGGCTCGACCACACCGACTCGACTCTCTCGGTGCACGATCTCCTTCAGGAGCTCAAGACGCACCCGAAGATCCGGAAGATCCTGCGTGGCGGCACGCGGGTCGCGTGGGGCGCGAAGACGATCCCCGAGGGCGGCTATCTCGCGTTCCCCGACCGGTTCCACATGCCGGGGGCGATGATCGCGGGCGACGGCGCCGGCTTCGTGAACGTGCCGGCCCTGAAGGGCATCCACTACGCGATGCGGACCGGAATGCTCGCCGCCGGGACGGCCGTGGACGCCGTCGGTCCCGGGCGAACGGCCTGGGCGCCCGGCGCGCTCGCGGGCTACGACGAGGCGATCCGGGCGGACTACGTGTGGCGCGACCTCAAGCGCGTGCGCAACGTTCGCGCCGGCTTCAAGTACGGGTTCTGGCGGGGAGCCGCGCTCGCGGGCATGTCGATCACGTCGTTCGGCAAGTTCCCGCGGCGCGACTTCGCGCTCGAATCCGACGCCGGCGTTCCGGTCGGGATCCCGAAGGCGCCGCGGCGCTACCCCGCGCCGGACGGGACGCTCACGTTCGACAAGCTCTCGAGCGTCTACCTGAGCGGGAACAAGACGCGCGACGACGCGCCGAACCACATCCGCGTGCGGCGGACGGTCGCCGCGGAGGTGGCGGATGCGTGGGTGCACATGTGCCCGGCCCAGGTCTACGAGCTGGCCGGCGAGGCGGGCGGCGGGCTCGTGACGGTGGACGTGACCGCGTCGAACTGCGTCCAATGCGGCGCGATCACCGCCAAGGGCGGGCGGCTCACGCCCGCCGAGGGCGGCTCCGGCCCCGAGTACTCGGTGATGTAGCCGTGCGGCGCACCCGGCCGACCGTCGCTGCATACCCGGGCGCGCGCGACTACTACGGCGCTCCCGGCCTCCTCCCCAAGGCGATCGTAACGCCGAAATTCCGACGCGTGGCGCACGAATCCGTGCCAAGACGCGCACGGCTCCCATGACCGCCGCCGCGCTCGCCGTCACGCCGGACGACGTGGCCCGGGCCACCCGCGCCGTGGGCAACCGGCTGCACCGCACGCCGAGCATCGGCTCGCGGACGCTCGGCGAGCGCGTCGGCGCCCGCGCGATCCTGAAGGCGGAGCTCTTCCAGCGCACGGGCTCCTTCAAGCCGCGCGGGATCCTGGCGAAGATCGCGTCGCTCTCGCCGGACGAGCGGGCCCGCGGCGTCATCACGATCTCGGCCGGGAACGCGGCGGCGGCCGTGGCCTTCGGCGCGGCCGCCGAAGGGATCGACGCACTCGTCGTCATGGCGAGCACGGCCAGCCCGGCCAAGGTCGCCGCGACGCGGGCCTACGGGGCGACGGTCGACCAGGAGGCGCCCGACCAGCCGAGCGCGTTCGAGCGGGTCCGGGAGCTGCAGCGCGAGACCGGGCGCACCTTCGTCCATCCGTTCGACGACGCGACCGTGATCGCCGGGCACGCGTCGCTCGGGCTCGAGATCGTCGAGGACGTGCCCGATGTGGACGTCGTCGTCGTGCCGGTCGGCGGCGGCGGGCTGATCTCCGGGGTCGCGCTCGGCGTCAAGCACGCCCGGCCCGACGCGAGGATCGTGGCCGTCGAGCCCGAGGGATCGGCTGCGCTCGCGCTCGCGCTCGAGGCGGGCCGTCCGGTCGCGATCGACCCGGTCTCGGTCGCCGACGGCCTCAACGCTCCGTACGTGGGCGATGTCTGCCTTCCGATCTGCCAGGCGCTCGTGGACGACGCGATCACCGTCACGGAGGCCGAGATCGCGGCCGGATTCCGGTTCCTCTACGAGCGTGCGAAGCTCGCGGCGGAGCCCGCCGGAGCCGCGTCGACGGCCGCCTTGCTGGCGGGAACGGTGCCGGACGTCGCGGGGAAAACGGTGGTCGCCGTCGTCTCCGGGGGCAACGTCGCGGCGAAAACCGCCTCTGCTATCCTCGATTCCGATGAAGCCTGACATCCATCCCGACTACCAGCTCGCGACCGTGACGTGTTCCTGCGGGAACACGTTCGAGACGCGCTCGACGAAGCCCGAGTTGCACGTCGAGATCTGCTCCGCCTGCCACCCGTTCTACACGGGCAAGCAGAAGCTCATGGACACCGGCGGCCGCGTCGAGCGGTTCCAGCGACGCCTCGAGCGCGCCGGCGCCGCTCGCCGCTAGGGCGAAAAAGCCTCAGGTGGAGGGCGCGTGCGGCCGATGACGACCAGGATGGCCAGGGTCACCCGCTTCCTCCGCGCGCTGCCGCTTGCCTCGGCCGCCGCGCCGATCGGCGGCCAGGCCGTCCTCGAGGGCGTGATGATGCGCGGCCCCTCCGCGTGGTCGGTCGCCGTGCGCAAGCCGGACGGCGTGATCGCCGAGGTCAACCGGCCGATCGAGCCGTTCTCGCTCCGGCACCGCTGGGCGCGCATCCCGGTCGTCCGCGGCGTCGTCGCGCTCGGCGAGTCGCTCTCGATCGGCTTCCGCGCGCTCGCGATCTCGGCCAACTACGCGGCCCAGGAGGAGGGCGAGGACGAGGACGTCCAGACCGAGCTGACGCGCGGTCAGCTGCTCTTCGCCTTCGGCATCGCGATCGGCTTCGCGCTCCTGCTCTTCAAGGTCTCGCCCGCCCTCATCACCAACTGGCTCCCGATCGACGGCACGACGTGGTTCGTGATCGTCGAGGGACTCGTCCGCGTCGCCATCTTCATCGCGTACCTGCTCCTCATCTCGCTGCTCCCCGACCTGAAGCGCGTCTTCCAGTACCACGCCGCCGAGCACAAGGCGATCAACGCGCTCGAGGCCGGGGAGGAGCTGACGCCGGAGCGCGTCAACCGTTTCAGCCTGCTGCACGTGCGCTGCGGCACCGCCTTCCTGCTCTACGTGATGGTGATCGCGATCTTCGTGTTCGCGTTCTTCGGCCGGCCCTCGTGGTACTGGCTGATCGCGACCCGGATCCTCCTGCTCCCCGTGATCGCCGGGCTCGCCTACGAGGTGATCCGCTTCGCCGGGAAGCACCCCGACCACGTCGTGCTCCGCACGATCCTGGCGCCCGGCCTCTGGCTGCAGCGCCTGACGACCCGGGAGCCCACCCTCGACCAGGTCGAAGTCTCGATCCGCGCGCTCCGCGAGGTGCTCCGCCTCGAGGGCCGGCCGACGCCGGAGGAGCGCAAGGTCGAGGTTCTCGCATAGCCACCGATCGAAGTCCGCCCGCTTCGCGGGCATGACGACTTCGATCGGAAGAGGCAACGGCCCGGATTGCGTCGCGAGCCGCGGCCGCCATGTCGGCCGCGGCGGCAGAAGGCTGAGCGCGTCCTCCAGGAGGAATCGGGACCCGCGGGCTACGCTTCGTCTATGGCCATTGACGATCTCGTCGCCGAGCTCGAGCGCTCCTTCGAGGAGGCGCGCGACCGTATGTCCGACCCGGCGGTCTTCAACGACCACCGGACGGCGGCCGACGCCGGCCGGCGCTTCAAGGAGCTCGAGGAGCCCTACGCCCTCGCGCAGGAGTGGCGGTCGGTCCGCGAGGACCTCGACGACGCCCGCGGCGACGGCGAGTTGCGCGAGCTAGTCCCGGATCTCGAGGCGCGCCTCGCCGCCGTCGAGGAAGCGTTGAAGCTCGCCCTCGTCGAGCGGGATCCCGCCGACGCGAAGGACGTGATCGTCGAGGTCCGCCAGGGCGTCGGCGGGGACGAGGCGGCGATCTGGGCGGGCGACGTCATGCGCATGCTCACCCGCTACGCCGAGCGACGCGGGTTCAAGACCGAGGTGCTCGGCTCCAGCCCGAGCGAGGCCGGCGGATACAAGGACGTGACCTTCGCGGTCAAGGGCGACGGCGCGTACTCCGTCTTCAAGTGGGAAGGCGGCACGCACCGTGTCCAGCGCGTGCCCGAAACCGAGTCCCAGGGCCGCATCCACACCTCGACCGCCACGGTGGCGGTCATGCCGGAGGCCGAGGAGGTCGAGGTCGAGATCGACCCGAACGACCTGAAGATCGACGTCTACCGCTCCACGGGCCCGGGCGGCCAGAGCGTGAACACGACCGACTCCGCCGTCCGCATCACCCACGTCCCGACGGGGCTCGTCGTGGCGATGCAGGACGAGAAGTCCCAGCTCCAGAACAAGCAGAAGGCCCTGCGCGTCCTGCGCGCGCGGCTGCTCGAGCTCGAGCGCCGGCGCCAGGAGGCGGAGCTCTCGGCTCGGCGGCGCTCGCAGATCGGCACCGGCGAGCGCTCCGAGAAGATCCGGACGTACAACTTCCCGGAGAACCGGGTGACCGACCACCGGATCAAGGTCACGCTGCACCAGCTCGACCGCGTGCTCGGCGGGGAGCTCGACGAGCTGACCGGCGCCCTCGTGGCCGAGGATCGCCGTCGCGCGCTCGAGACCGCCGCGCTCGCGTGACCGCGCGCGACGCGGTCCGGGAGACGGAGCGGACGCTGGCCGCGGCCGGCGTCCCGGATGCCCGCGTGGACGCGGAGCACCTCGTCGCGCACGTCCTCGGCGTGCCGCGCTCCCGGCTCGCGGGTTCGAACGGCGCGCTCGGGCCGGCCGAGCAGGAGGCGCTCGCCGCGCTCGTCGCCCGCCGCGCCCGCCGGGAGCCGCTCCAGTACGTGCTCGGCGAGTGGGACTTCCGCCGGCTGACGCTTGCGGTCGACCCGAGGGCGCTGATCCCGCGGCCGGAGACGGAGGGGCTCGTCGAGCGGTGCCTCGCGCTGCTCGACGCCGTGCCCGAGCCCCGCATCCTCGATGTCGGCACCGGGTCGGGGGCGATCGCCCTCGCGCTCGCGGACGAGCTTCCCGGGGCGAGCGTCGTCGCCGTGGACCTCTCCGCCGACGCTCTCGCGCTCGCGGCGGAGAACGTCGCGCGGACCGGGCTCGGCGATCGGGTCGAGCTGCGGGAGGGCAATCTGCTCGACTCGGCCGACGGGCTCTTCGACCTCGTCGCCTCGAACCCGCCGTACGTGCCGCCCGCGGACGTGGTCGGCATGCAGCCTGAGATCGTCGGCTGGGAGCCGCACGCCGCGCTCTTCGACCACGGCCAGACGGACGGGATTGCGGCGGCGGCGCGGACCGTCCTCCGCCCGGGCGGCTGGCTCGTGCTCGAGCTGGCCGAGGGAACCGCCGCTCGCGTCACCGGCCGGCTGCGTGCGCTCGGGTACGACGAGATCGGCGTCACCTCCGACCTGGCGGGGATCGAGCGCGTCGTCGAGGCGCGGTCGCGGTGAGCGAGGTGGGCGCGGCGGTCGAGGCGCTCCGGGCCGGGATGCCGATCGTCCTCCCGACGGACACGGTCTACGGCCTGGCCGCGGACGCCTACCGCGAGGCCCCGGTGCGCCGGCTCGCCGCGCTGAAGGGCCGGCCCGAGGGGATGCCCGTCGCGCTCCTCGCGGCCGATCTCGACACGATCCTCGACTGCGTGCCGGAGCTCCGCGGACGCGCGGCCGTGCTCGCCCGGGCCGTGCTGCCCGGGCCGTACACGCTCGTGCTCCCGAACCCGGCGCGGCGCTTCCGCTGGCTCTCGGGGGAGCGGCCGGACACGATCGGGATCCGCGTGCCGGTCTTGCCGCCGCCCGCCGAGGCGGTGGTCTCCCGGTTCGGCGGCGTCGCGGCCACGAGCGCGAACGCGCACGGGAGCCTCGACCCTCGCCGGCCGGAGGACGTCCCCGAGGCGCTCCGCGCGGCGGCCGGCGCGGTGGTGAACGCAGGCGAGCTGCCGGGCACGCCGTCCACCGTGCTCGACCTGACCGGCCGCGAGCCCGTCGTGATCCGCGAGGGTGCCGGCCCGGTTGAGGACGCGCTCAGCGCGATCGCCGCGGCGCCGGCGCCAGGGTCGGCCTGAGCGCGGCGGTCGCGAGCGAGTAGGCGAGGATCGTCAGGACGACGGTTCCGAGCCACTGGAGCCCGGGACGCTCGGCAAGCGGCGCGGTCAGCGCGAGGCCGAGCGCGAGCGCCGGGAAGAGGGTGAAGGCCGTACCGACCGCGGCGAGCCGGCCGACGCCCCATTCGCGGCGGAAGGCGAGGTATTCCCGCACGAGCGGCGCGAGGACGGCGACGCCCACGACGGCGAGCGGGAGGGCGGCGTCGAGAGTCATGCCGGAGTCGTACCCCTTCCGGGCCCGTCCCTCAACCGGGGGACGCGGAAATCCCTCGAACGAGGGACACCTCGAGGCGAGGCTCTAGACTTTCGGCGTGGCCGTCGCACAGCAGACGTTCGAGCGTCTCCGGGACGCGTCGCTCGCCGAGCTCGACCCGGACGTCGCCGCCCTGCTCGGCCGCGAGCTCGAGCGCCAGCGGGGCCAGATCGAGCTGATCGCCTCGGAGAACTTCACGTGGCCGGCGGTCTTCGAGGCGCAGGCGAGCGTCCCGACGAACAAGTACGCCGAGGGGTATCCCGGGCGGCGCTACTACGGCGGCTGCGAGGTCGCCGACGAGATCGAGCAGCTCGCGATCGACCGGGCGAAGGAGCTCTTCGGCGCCGAGCACGCGAACGTGCAGCCGCATGCCGGCGCCCAGACGAACATGGCCGTCTACTTCGCCACCCTCGCGCCGGGCGACACGATCCTCGCGATGCGCCTCGACCACGGGGGTCACCTGACCCACGGCCTCAAGGTCAACTTCTCCGGCCGCCTCTACGACGTCGCGACCTACGGGGTCGAGCGCGACACCGGCCTGATCGACTTCGACGAGGTGCGTAGGGTCGCGCACGAGACGCGGCCGAAGCTGATCGTCTGCGGCGCGTCGGCCTACCCGCGCGCGATCGACGCGGCGGCCTTCCGCGAGATCGCCGACGAGGTCGGCGCGCTCCTGCTCTGCGACATGGCGCACGTGGCCGGGCTCGTCGCCGCCGACCTCCACCCGAACCCGGTCCCGCACTGCGACTTCGTCACGACCACCACTCACAAGACGCTCGCCGGCCCGCGCGCCGGGCTCGTCCTCTGCAAGGAGGTGCACGCCCAGGCGCTCGACAAGGCGGTGTTCCCGGGCATGCAGGGCGGCCCGCTCCTCCACACGATCGCGGCGAAGGCCACGTGCTTTGCGATCGCCGCGTCGGACGGCTTCCGCGACTACCAGACCCGCATCCGCGCGAACGCCGACTCGCTCGCCGCCTCGCTGCAGGAGGGCGGGCTCGACCTGCTCACCGGCGGGACGGACACGCACCTGATCCAGATCGACCTGCGGCGGAGCGACTGGACGGGCAAGGCGGCCGAGGAACGGCTCCACGACGTGAAGATCACCGCCAACCGCAACACCGTGCCGTTCGACGAGCGCCCACCCACCGTCGCCTCGGGCCTCAGGCTCGGGACACCGGCCGCGACGATGCGCGGGTTCGGCGAGGACGACTTCGGCGAGGTCGGATCGATCATCGCCGCCGCGCTCGGCGCCGGCGCGGACGTCCCGGGGCTCGCGGCCCGCAGCCTGACGCTCTGCGACGCGCACCCGCTCTACCCGGGCTTCCGCGGCTACACGACCTACGTGCGCGATGGCGGAGACGGCGGCGCCTGAGGCGGCGGGCTCCGTCACGGAGGTCCGCCATCCGCTCGTCCGCCACAAGCTCGGGCTGCTCCGCGACGAAACGACGCCGACGCAGCTCTTCCGCCAGCTCGTCGACGAGCTGACGCTCCTGCTCACGTACGAGGCGACGAAGGACATGGCCACGGAGGAAGTGGTCGTCTCCACGCCGCTCGAGCGGACGACCGTGGAGCGGATCTCCGGCAAGAAGGTCGCCGTGTGCCCGATCCTCCGCGCCGGGATCGGGATGCTCGACGGCGTGCTCTCGCTCGTCTCCGGCGCGCGGGTCGGCTTCATCGGGCTCTACCGCGACGAGGAGACGCTCGAGCCGGTCGAGTACTACGTGAAGCTCCCGCAGGACATCGCCGAGCGGGACGTCCTGCTCCTCGACCCGATGCTCGCGACCGGGCACTCGACCGCCTACGCGGCGCGGCTCGTGAAGGAGTCGGGCGCCGCGAGCGTGCGCCTGATCGCGCTGATCGCCGCCCCCGAGGGCGTCCGGCACATGCAGACGGAGCACCCGGACGTCTCGATCGTCGTCGCCGCCGTCGACCGGCAGCTGAACGAGCAGGGCTACATCATGCCCGGGCTCGGTGACGCCGGCGACCGGCTCTTCGGCACCCGCTAGCGCGGGGCCGGAGCGAGCAGGCCCGGGCGGGAGAGGGCCTCGAGCCACACGGCGCGTGCCTCGTCCCGCGCCGTTCCGTCTCCGAGCCGCTCCGCCACCCAGGCGGGCGCCGCGGTCGGCACGCCGCCGACGATCGGCGCGATGCCCTGGAAGCGCTCGTCGCCGACCGACTCGGACGCGCCGACGAGGATCTCGCTCATCGTCTCGCCCGGCCGGATGCCGATCACCTCGGTGGCCGGCGCGCCGCGGCGGCCCGACTCGCGCCAGATCCGTCCGGCCAGCTCGCCCACGGTCAGCGTGGCCGGCTCGGCGGCGGTCGCGAGGAGCGCACCCTCGGGGGCGAGCAGCGCGGCCTGCGCGGCGAGGCTCGCGGCGTGGGCCATCGTGATCCAGTACCGCACCATCCCGCCGTCCGTGACGGTGAGCGGCAGCCCGGCGCGGGCCTGGCGGAGGAAGAGCTCCGAGACCGATCCGGCCGTTCCGAGCACGTTCACGAAGCGGACGGCGATCCGCCGCCCGCCCGTCTCGCGGGCCGAGTACGCGGTCACCTGCTCCATCAGGCGCTTCGTCCGCCCGTAGATGCTCGCGGCCGCCGCGGCCTTGTCGGTCGAGGCCACGACAACCGTGTCGACGCCCGCGCGATCCGCGGCCCGCAGGACGTTCCAGCTCCCCTGGAGGTTCGTGTCGACGAACTCCTCGGGGAAGAGCTCGGCCCAGTCCACGTGCTTGTACGCGGCCAGATGGAAGACCACGTCGGGCCGGGCCGCCGCGAGCTCGCGGCCGACGCGGCCGCGGTCGCGGACGTCGCAGAGCACGTGGCGCACCTCGGCGCCGCGGGTCCGGCGGTCGGCCGTGAGCGCGGCCTCGTGGGCGTCGAGCACGGTCACCTGCTCGGGCCGGAAGCCGAGCAGGAACGACGTCAGCGCCTGTCCGATCGAGCCCGCTCCGCCGGTGAGGAGGACGCGCCGCCCGCCGAAGCGCTCCTGCAGGTCGAGGAGGGCCGGGACCGGGTCGCGCCGCTCGAGGACGCGCGACCAGTCGAGCGTCTCGACCGGAAGCCGGCGCGGGGCCCGGACGAGCGGCGCGGGCGGTTCGGCGAGCACGCGCTCGATGCGCCGGTAGCCCGCCTTCATCGCCGGGGAGCGCGCCGGATCCGGCTCGTTCACCTCGGCCACGACGTAGCGGCAGAGCTCGCCGAGGCGGCGCACGACGGGGTCGAGGTCGAGCTCCCCGTCGCCGAGCGGAAGGCCCTCGCCGAGCAGGCCGTGCGCGTCCGAGACGTGCGCGACCTCGAGCGAGGGGGCGAGCTCCTCGACGTAGCGCGCGAGGTCGAGCTCCTCGTCCGAGTCGAGGCCGAAGAGCGACGGGTAGGCGGCCGCGAACGAGCGGAAGAGCGCCGCGTGCGACGTGTCGAACGTGAATCGGAGAGCCGGGACGCGCGCGTGCCAGCGGCGAAGGTCGCGCCAGTGCCCGCCCACCTGCGAGAGGAAGAGGCCGCCGACCCGCATGCGCAGCACCGGCGGCACGTTCTCGATCAGCGGAACCACCTCGCGGGCGGCGCACGCGCCGGCGAAGAACTCGAGAAACGCCTGCACGGCCGCCTCGTCGAGGGGCGCGGCTTCACGGTACTCGTCGGGCGGGAGCGGGGCGTAGAGGTGGATCGTCAGGACGGGCGAGCCGATCGCGGCGGCGAAGTCGGCGCTCCGCTCGATGCAGGTGCGCGCCTCGTCGGTCAGCCGGTCGACGCGGACGAACGCGCCGCTCGGCCACGAGACCGGCGCCTCCGCCGTGAGGGCGAGCCCTGCGCCGTCGGTCGCGTGGCGCACGGCCTCGACCGCGCGCGCGAGGGCGTCGTCGTCGGCCACGTCCGGCGGCATGAGCGCGAGCTCGAGGCCGCGCCACGGGCCGCCCTGCAGGCGCTCGGCGATCTGGTCAGTCCGCGGTGCTGCCTTGAGCTGCGGGATGGCGGCGGAGCCACTCGACATAGGCTGCGATTCCCTCCTCCAGCGGGCGCGGTCGAAAGCCTAGTCGCGGCGGCGGCGGGTCGGCCCCATACGTCTCGTTCTCGCCCGGCGGGAGGTCACCGCCGGGGATCTCGATCGGCACGCCGGTGCCCGCCGCCGCGACGACGAGCTCCGCGGCCCGGCGCAGCGGCACGCTCTCGCCCGCGGCGACGGTGATCGTGTCCTTCCAGAGCCCGTCGGCCGCGATCCGCTCGAGCACGGGGACGAGGTCGTCGACGAAGACGAAGTCGCGCCCGCGCTCGGGGTCGCCGGGGATCACGATCGGCTGTCCGGCAAGCGCCGCCGCGGCGAAGCTCGCGATCGCGCCGGTGGCGCCCTCCCGGGTGACCTGGCCGGGCCCGTAGACAGACGTCAGGCGGACGACCGTGGACGGCGCCCGATGACGGCGGCAGCACTCCTCGCCGAGTCGCTTGGAGATCGCGTAGACATCGGGCAGGTCGTCGAGCGCCGCGCGGATCGTCGACGGGTAGACGAGGCCGACCCCGTGCTCCAGGCATCCCTCCAGGAGGTTGAGCGTCGTCCCCGCGTTGGCCCGGACGGCGCCGGCCGGATCGTCCTCGGCCGCCGCCGGGTTCGGCACCCCCGCGAAATGGAGCACCGCGTCGCAGCCCGGGATGAGCGCCCGCGCCGCCGGGTCGCCCGCGTCCATCCGCGTCAGGGCCGCTTCGTCCGCGCCGGTGCGAGGGCGCCCGCCCGCCCGTGCCAGGCGGACGACCTCGTGCCCGCGCCCGGCGAGGAGGTCCGCCGCGCGGGAGCCGAGGAAGCCCGTGGCGCCCGTGACGAGGAACCTCATCCGCGCAGGTACTCCCGGACCGAGTGCCGATACGTGAACGGGCTCGCGTAGTGAAGCGGCGCCTCGCCGTCCGGCTCGCGGCCCTCGGCGAGCGCGGCCAGCGCCCCGACCGTCACCGTCTCGGCCGCGACGTTCTCGGCCGTCAGGCCGTCGGCCACCGTGTCGAGGAGGATCCGCGCGACGTCGTCCACGTGAACCACGCCGACGGCGGCGGCCGGATCGTGCACCTCGAGCGGATCGCCCGCCGCGGCCCGCCGGCGGAACGCGTCCACGACCGTGACCGACTCCGGTCGTTCGTGCTCGACCGGGCTCGGCCCGTAGACGATCCCGAGCCGCAGGAGGGCGAGGCCGAAGCGCGCCCGCCGGGCATGCATCGCGAGGACCTGCTCGCCGTAGATCTTCGAGAGGTGGGCCAGGTCGGACTGCGGCCCGTACGGCTGCTCCGGGCCGACCTCGCCGCGCAGGCCCGGCCCGTAGACGTGCAGGGAGCTGCCGAAGACCACGGGCGTTCCCGCGAACGCGGCCGTCTCGGCGACGAGCCGCGTGCCCGCGACGTTCGTCTCCTCCGTGTAGTCCGGGTCCTCCTCCGAGAGCGGCCGGCTCGCCTGCGCCGCCAGCAGGTAGACGCGCGCGGGCCGTTCGGCCAGGAGCCCCTCGACGTCCTCGCGCACGCGGATGTCCGCGGTCACGACGTGGGCGCCGCGCTCCTCGAGCCCGGCCACCTGCTCCCGCCGGGTCGCGTACCAGTTGTCGGCGAGGACGATCTTCTCGCCTGCGCCGAGCGCCCGGTCGGCGAGCGCGGCGCCGACGTAGCCTGCGCCGAGGACGAGCAGCACGTCTAGGAGGGATTGGCGCAGTCGCGCTCCCCGTCAGAGCGCGATGGCCGGGTCGAGGCAAGGACGCAGGGAGTGCGCG
>Ga0210115_1000004_pt1 | contig 45632 bp, 34 predicted proteins | sample MayberryNW_TuleB_2_FD_185526 | JGI IMG/M metagenome (GOLD analysis project Ga0210115, IMG submission 185526) | Wetland microbial communities from San Francisco Bay, California, USA, that impact long-term carbon sequestration - MayberryNW_TuleB_D2... | ecosystem: Environmental > Aquatic > Marine... | reverse complement strand
CCTCGCGGATGAGGAGCGCGCCGCACTTCGAGCAGTAGTTCGCGCTCTCGAGGTTCTGGAAGCCGCACTCGGGGCAGTGGACGTGGGTCATGCGACCCCCGGGGGGTGACTGAGGCGGGGGTCCCCCCTCAGATGGAAGCCGCACTCGGGGCAGTGGACATGCGTCACGGCGGCTCCGTCAGGAACCCGGGTCGGGCGGCGCCGCGCGCGAGGAGAGGATCTCGGCCAGCTTGTCGACGTCCACCTCGTAGAGCGGGTTCGCCCCCTGCTCGCCCCCCACCTGCTGCTGCAGCCGAGCCTGCAGCTCGGCCTTCAGGATGTCGATTTTCCCGTGCAGGATCCGTCGGCGGTAGGACACCTCGTTCTCCTCGTCGACGAGCTGCTGGATCAGGTCGCGAAGCTCGCCGTCGGAGAGGGTCTTCAGATCGGGCAGCAGTTCCACGCACACACCTCCAGGCGGGATGAACTCTCAAGTAAAGCATGAGGGACGACAGGCATCAACCTCAAGTTGAGGGTTCTTGCGCTTTTTCGGCTCTCCCAGCCGTTTTCACGCCTCCCCGCCCTCGATGATCGCCTCGACGAGCTCGGAGATCTCGCGCTCGAGGCGCTCGGCCTCCTCGTCCGACTCGCCCTCCGCGTAGATGTGCACGACGGGCTCGGCCGGGTCCGGGAGCACCTGCACCCAGCCGCCGTTCTCGGCCAGCTTCAAGCCGTCCGGCGTGTCGACCCGCCGGTCCTTCATCCGCTCGGTCAGGACGCGCATGACGGTGCCCTTGAGCGCCCACGGGCAGCGGAGCGTCCGGTGCACGACGTGCGGGCGAGGCAGCTCGTCCACGAGCTCGGAGAGCGGCTGGTCGAAGGGCGCGAGCAGCTCGAGGAGCTTGCAGAGGCTCGCCACGCCGTCGTAGCCGGGCAGGAACTCGGGGAAGACGAAGCCGCCCGTGGTCGAGCCGGCGAAGACGACCCCGTCGCGCGCGGCCGCTCGGGTGAGGCCCTCGAGGGAGGCGGGGGTGCGCTCGACCTCGAAGCCCGTGCCTTCCGCGAGCCGGTCGACGAGGCTCGTCACCGTGACGGGGAAGGCGAGCTTCCCGTGGCGACCGTTCACCGCGACCAGCCGTTCGAAGAGGAGCAGCGCGAGCTCGGCCGGCACCACGCGGGCGCGCTCGTCGACGATGCGGAGGCGCTCCGCGCTCGGGTCGAGCGCCACGCCGAGGTCGGCGCCGGCCGCCTCCACGAGGCGGCGGGCGTCCTCGGCCGGGTCCAGCTCCCGCCCCGTCGAGGCAACGCGTTGCTCCCGCACGTATGCGCGCGCCGCGATCGCCTCGACGCCGAGCTCGCCGAGGACGAGCGGCAGCACGAGGGAGGCGGCCGAGTAGCCGTAGTCGACCACCACGCGGAAGCCGCGGCCGCGGATCAGCTCGACGTCCAGGGTGCCGAGGAGGTCCTGGGCGTAGGTCTCGGCGGCGCGGGCCGGGTAGCGGATCTCCCCCACCTCGTCGGACGACACGCGCCGGAACTCCTGGCGGGAGAAATGCTTCTCGACCTCCTTCATGAGCCGCGAGGAGGCCTGGACGCCCGGCTGCTCGTAGATCTGGATCTCGACCGCCTCCGGGTCGGCCGAGCTGCGCCCGACGTGCACGCCGACCTCGAAGCCCTCGCTCTTCAGGACGTGCCGGTTGACCGCCGCCGGCATGACGCGCAGGTCGGCGACGTGGACACCCGCGGCGCTCGTCCCCGCCAGGACGAGTCGGCGGACGAGCCGGCACGCGGCGGGCGCCTCGCGGCTCGTGACGACGCGGGCGCCGCGCTTGAGCGCCGTGCCGAGCGCGAGCCCGAGCCGGAGGGCCGTCTCGGGCGTCAGGTCGACGTTCGGCAGGCCGCGGATCCGCTCGCGGGCGAAGAGCGTCGAGGTCGCCTGCGCCTCCCAGATGACGTTGTGGTCGACCTGCGTGCCGGACTCGACCTCCTTGAACGGGTAGATGCGGACGCCGGGCGAGACGACCGCCTCGTCCCCGATCGTCGTCTGGTCGCCGATCGCGGCGCCCTCCTGGATGCGGGCGTGCGCACGGATGTCGCACATCCGCCCGACGATCGCGCCCTCGACGATCGCGCTCGTCGCCACGTAGGTCCCCGAGTCGATGATCGACCGCGCCGTGCGCGCGTGCTCGCGCAGCGAGACGCTGGAGGAGAGCACCGTGTACGGGTCGACGGTCGCGTCCGGGTGGATCCGGCAGTAGTTGCCGATGAAGGCCGGCCCCTTGACCGACTCGAGGTCGCCGAGCTCGACGCCCTCCCCCACCCAGACGTTGCCGCGCAGGCGGATGCCCGGGACCTCGAGCCGCACCGTCCCGTCGAGCGCGTCGAAGTTCGCCTTCCGGTACTGGTCGAGGTTCCCGATGTCCTGCCAGTAGCCGTCGGCCACGTACCCGTAGAGCGGCTTTCCCTTCTCGAGGAGGAGTGGGAAGAGCTCCTTCGAGAAGTCGTACGGGCGGTCGGTCGGGACGTCGGCGAGCGCCTCCGGCTCGACCACGTAGATGCCGGTGTTGATCGTGTCCGTGAAGACCTGGGCCCACGAAGGCTTCTCGAGGAAGCGCTCGATCCGTCCGTCCTCGTCGGTGACGACGATGCCGAATTCGAGCGGATTGTCGACGCTCTTCAGGGCGATCGTGACGAGTGCCCCGCGCTCCTTGTGGAACGCGAGCAGCTCCGTCAGGTCGATGTCGCAGAGCGCGTCGCCGGAGATGACGAGGAACGTGTCCTCGAGCGCCTCCTCGGCGAGCTTCACCGACCCGGCCGTGCCGGCGGGCGTCTCCTCGACGGAGTAGCGGATGCGGGCGCCGTACGGCTCCCCGTCGCCGAAGTAGCCGCGGATCACCTGCGGCATGAACGCGAGGGTCACGACGACGTCGTCGAGCCCGTGACGGCGGAGCAGGTCGAGAATGTGCTCCATGCACGGCTTGCCGACGATCGGGACCATCGGCTTCGGCTGGTTCGAGGTCAGCGGGCGGAGCCGCGTCCCCTCGCCCCCGGCCATGACGACGGCCTTCACCGGCGCACCTCACGCCACGCCTTGAGGAGGTACAGCGCCGCCGCCACGACGGCGAGCGCGAGCCCCGTCCAGAAGAGGACGAGCGGCCAGGTCGTGCCCTCGTCCGAAGCGACCACCCCGACGAGCGCGGCATAGAGAACCCAGGTGGCGAGCTTCCCGAGGGCGTTCACCTCGAACTCGTACCCGCGGCCGCGCACGAGCGGGTAGCCGAGCACGAGCCCCGCGTCCCGGGCGAGGATGACCCCGAGCGCGAGCCAGGGCAGCCGCCCGTCGAAGCAGAGGAGGACGACCGCGGCGTCGATCATCAGCCGGTCTGCGAGCGGGTCGGCGAACGTGCCGAAGCGGGATTCCACGTGCCAGCGGCGCGCGAGCCAGCCGTCCACCTGGTCGGTCGCGCCCGCGAGCGCGAAGACGGCCGCCGCCGCGTAGCTGCCCTCGCCGTCCGCCGCGAGGAGCATCGCGCAGAACACCGGGATGAGCGCGAAGCGGAAGAGCGTGAGCGCGTTCGGCAGCTTCGCGAGTGGTGCGGGAACGGCACGAACTGCCATGGAGGTCATGGTATCGGGGTGCGGATCGGCATATCCCATGCGGGATTCGCCGTGCTGCCCTGGTAGCCTCGCGCGGTGCGGCTCCCGGGCTTCGTGAACGCCCACTCCCACGCCTTCCAGCGGGCGCTCCGCGGACGCGCCGAGGGCGGCGACTTCTGGGCCTGGCGGGAGTCCATGCTCTCGCTCGCCGGGGAGCAGACGACGGACCGTGTCCGCCGGGAGTACGCCGCCGTCTACCGCGAGATGCGCGCTGCGGGCTACACGGCGGTCGGGGAGTTCCACTACCTCGGCCTCGACGAGGCCCGCGCGGCGGCCGAGGCGGCCGAGGAGGCGCGGATCGGCCTCGTGCTGCTTCTCGCCGCGTACGGGCGCGGCGGGCTCGACCGCTTCCGCCAGCCGTCGGTTGCGGACTACCTCGAGCAGGTCGAGCGCCTGCGCGCGGACGGCGTGGCGGTCGGCGTGGCGCCGCACTCCGTTCGGACCTGTCCCCGGGGGTGGCTCGACGAGCTCGGCCGCTACGCGGACGCCGAGGGGCTCGTCCTCCACGTGCACGCCGACGAGCAGCCGCGCGAGATCGAGGAGTGCCTGGCCGAGCACGGCCTCAGGCCGGTGGAGCTGCTCGCGGAGACCGGCTGCCTGGGACCGCGGACGACGATCGTGCACGGGACGCATGCGTCCGACCGCGAGCTCGACCTCCTGGCCGAGCACGGCGCGCGCGTCTGCCTCTGCCCCACGACCGAGGCGAACCTCGGCGACGGCTACGCCCCGGTCGAGCGGCTGCGGGAGCGCGGGATCCCGCTCTGCATCGGCTCGGATTCGAACGTGCGCATCGACCCGCTCGAGGAGCTGCGTGAGCTCGAGGGGATCGCGCGGCGCTCGGCGCTGCGGCGCAACGTCGTCTCGCCCGACGATCTGCTCCGGATCGGCGGCCCGGAGGGCGCCGCCGCGCTCGGTCTCGCCGCGTGGGACGACGTCGAGGCCGACGCCTCGCATCCGTCGCTCGCCGGTGTCGACGGGCCGGATCTTGCGGCCGCGCTGGTCTTCGGCTGCGCCGCGGACGTGCTCTCGCCGGTCTAGCGCGTACCCTGAAAGCCGACGCGGGCCCTTGCGGTCTGCGGGGGGAATGCCCGTCAAGCGAGCCGTCGTCATCTGGGGGGTCGCCGTGCTGGTCGCGGCGTTCGCCGTGCCGCCCGCGGCAGGCATGGGCAGGCCGCCCGTCGCCGCGCTGCAGGTCGGGCTCGCCGCGAAGGGCCTCTACGGCGGCACGATCGACGGCGTCCTCGGCCCGCGCACCCGCCGGGCGGTCCGCGGGCTCCAGCGCCGGGCCCGCATCGCGGTGGACGGGATCCCGGGGTCCCAGACGCGCCGCGCGCTCGGCCGCCTCGGACGCCACCCGCTCGGGAGCCGGATCCTGCGGAGCGGCGACGTCGGCTGGGACGTCTCGGTCACCCAGTTTCGCCTCGCCTGGCACGGATTCCCGTCCGGGCGCCTCGACGGCGGGTTCGGGCCGCGGACGAGGGCCGCCGTGCGGCGCTTCCAGCGTTTCGCGCGCCTGGCCGTGGACGGACTCCCCGGACCCGCCACGTACCGGGCCCTGCGCGGGCCCCCTCCCCACCCGCGCATGACGCTGCGGCGGCCCGTCCGGGCCCGGGTCGCCGACGGCTTCGGTCCGCGCGGCGACCGGTTCCACGGCGGGCTCGACTTTCCCGCCGCGCGCGGCACGCTCGTTCGCGCGGCAGCCCGCGGCCTCGTCGTCGTCGCGCGCCGGCACTCCGGCGGCTTCGGGAAGCTCGTCGTCGTCCGCCACCGGCGCGGGCGCACCACCTGGTACGCGCACCTGTCGCAGATCGGCGTGGCGCCCGGCCGGCGCGTGTCGCGCGGCGCGCCGATCGGCCGCGTCGGCGCGACCGGCGCGGCCACCGGGCCGCACCTGCACTTCGAGCTCCGCGTGCGCGGCGCGGCGGTGAGCCTGCTACCCGCCCTCCGCTAGCTCCTTCGAGCGCACCATCGCCGCCTGGATCGCGTTCAGAAAGGCGGCTCGGACGCCCGCCTGCTCGAGCTCCCGGATCGCGGCGATCGTCGTGCCGCCCGGGGACGTGACCATCTCGCGGAGCTCGACCGGGTGCATGCCCTCGTCCCGCAAGAGCTTCGCCGTCCCGAGCATCGTCTGGACGACCAGCTCGGTCGACACCTCCCGCGAGAGGCCGAGCAGGATGCCCGCCTCGATCATCGACTCCGCAAGGAGCGCGAAGTACGCGGGCCCGGAGCCGGAGACGGCCGTCACGGCGTCCATGTAGCCCTCCTCGACGCGGACGCAGCGACCGAGGTGCGAGAGGACCTCCTCGGCCTCGGCCATGTGGCGCTCCTCGGCGTGGCTTCCGGCCGCGATGCCCGCCATCCCCTCGTGCACGGCGGCGGGCGTGTTCGGCATCGCCCGGACGACCGGCACGCCCTCGAGCTGGCGCTCGATCAGCGCGGTCGGGATGGCGGCGGCGATCGAGATGACCGTCTGGTCCGGGCCGACCGCGCCCGCGAGCTCGGCGAGGAGGGCCTCGATGTCCTGCGGCTTGACCGCGATGACGACCACGCCCGCGCCGGCAACCGCGTCCCTGTTCGACGAAGTCGTCTCGATCCCGTGCGCGTCCGCGAGCGCCTTCAGGCGCGCCTCGGCGCGTGCCGTGGCGACGATCTCGTCCTGGGTCCGCCAGCCCGACGAGAGGAGGCCGGAGATGAGCGCCTCGCCGATCTTCCCGGCGCCGAGGATGGCGATCCGCCTGTTCATGGGCTGACCTTACCGGGCCCCCGGATCGCAGACATCCGCCTCAGGAGCCGCGGGAACCGGGGCCGCCGGGGTTCCCGCCCGCGCCCGCGGGCGACTAGCAACGGTCGGTTCGGGCAACAGGAGGGACTGCGATGGCCGTCTTCGACCGCATCCGGAACCGTCTGCCCGCGTCGCGGCGGGACGTCCGGCTCGTCGACTTCGGCCTGGCCGTCTGGGTGATCGCCTGGCTCGTTGCGGCCGGGTTCGTCGTCCACTCGATCACGCAGCTCGAGGAAGGCGGCCGGGCGGTCGTGTCGGCCGGCGAGGGGATCGACGAGACGAGCGACGCGCTCCACCGCGCCGCGGGCGGCCTGCACGAGACGGGCCGGGCGCTCGGGCTCCTCGGCGAGCTCCCCTTCCTCTCCGGCGACCCCGGCGCCGCAGTCGAGCAGACGGCGGACGACGTCGAGCGGCTCGCCCGGCGGGCCCGCGCGACCGCGGAGGACGCGCGGACGACCGGCGCCGACGCCGAGCAGGCCGCCTCGGACCTCGCGATCGTCCTCGGGCTCGCGGTCGGAATCGCGCCGACCCTGCCCGTCCTCCTCGTCTACCTGCTCGTCCGTCCGACCGTGGCCGAGCGCCTGGAAGCGGCATGAGCCCCGTCTCGCGCACGGCCGCCTGGCTGATCGTCCGGCTGCGCTGGCCGATCGTCCTCGCGTGGGTGGCCGCCGCGATCGCCGCGGTCGCCTACCTCCCCAGCCTGCAGGAGTCGGGCGACGAGACGTCGCTGCTCAGCCTCGTCCCGAAGGACGCCGAGTCCGTCGCGACGAGTGAACGGATGGCGGAGCTCTTCGAGGCGCCCGTCGAGACGCACACCCACGTCGTGCAGCGCGACCCGGGCGGCCTTTCGGAGGAGGCGGTCGACCGCGCCGCCGAGCGGACGAAGCTCGTCGCGGACGGCGAGGACCCGGAGCTCGCGCCGATCGTCGCCACGCTGCCGCTCCTCAACGAGCGCGAGCTCGTGCCCGCCTCCCGGGAGGACGGCACGACGATCGTCACGTACGTCTACTTCGACCCCTCCGTCACCGACGTCTTCGAGCAGGAGCGCCTCACGAGGCAGTTCGCCGAGAGCCACGTGTCCGAGCCCGGCGACGCGCTCGTCGGCGTGACCGGGGCGGCTCCCGCCCGCGTGGAGGAATGGCGGGCGATCGAGCGCGGCCTGCCGTGGGTGACCCTCGCGACCGTCCTCCTGATCGCGCTGATCCTCGGCGTGCACTTCCGCTCGCCCGTCACGCCCGTCGTGACCCTGCTCGCCGCCGGGGTCGCCTACGTCGTGTCGCTGCGGAGCGTCGGCTGGCTCGGCCAGTGGCTCGACGTCACGATCCCGCGCGACGCCGAGCCGGTGCTCGTGGTGCTCCTGCTCGGAGTGGTCACCGACTACGCGATCTTCTTCCTCCACGGAATGCGCGAGCGCCTGGACGCGGGCGACGCCCGGCTCGCGGCCGCGGAAGCCGCGACGGCCCGCTACCTGCCGATCGTCGTGACCGCCGGCCTGATCGTCGTCGGCGGGACGGCGGCGCTCTCGGTCGGCCGGCTCGAGTTCTTCCGTGCCTTCGGGCCGGGCATGGCGCTGACGGTGCTCGTGTCGCTCGGGATCGCCATCACCCTCGTGCCCGCGCTCATGGCGATCCTCGGCTCGGGGGTCTTCTGGCCCCGACGAGGCGCCCGTGAGGCGCCGGCGAGCCGGCCGAACCGGCTTGCGTACTTCGCGACCGCCAAGCCGGTGGCGCTCGTGATCGCGCTCGTCGGGTTCGCGGCGCTCGCCGTCGCGTGCCGCGGCCTGCTCGAGACGAACCTGGGGGTGACGCAGATCGCGGGCCTTCCGAGCGACTCCGAGCCGAGGCGCGCGCAGGACGCGGCCGCCGAAGGCTTCGCGGCCGGGATCCTCTCCCCCACCGTCCTCCTCCTCGAGAACGTCGATCCGGTCTCCGACCTCCCCGGCCTCGCCCGTCTCGAGGCGGCGCTCGCGAAGGAGCCCGGCGTCGCCGCGGCGATCGGCCCGGCGGACGACGGCGCCCGCGACCTGCCCGGGCTCCTCGTCGCCGAGGACGCCGGCGCGGCGCGCTACCTGCTCGTCCTCGACCAGGATCCGCAGGGCGGCAAGGCGGTCGACGTGCTCGAGCGGCTGCGTGAACGCGTGCCGGCGCTGCTGGACGACGCGGGGCTCGGAGGCGCGAACGCGAGCTTCGCCGGCGACACGGCGCTCGCGCAGGAGACGGTCGACACGATCATGCACGACCTCCTACGGATCGGGATCGCCGCGTTCCTCGTCAACTTCCTGCTGCTCGCGATCTTCCTGCGGGCGCTCGTCGCGCCGCTCTACCTCGTCTTCTGCTCGGCGCTCGCGCTCGCTGCGAGCATCGGCCTGACCACGCTCGTCTTCCAGACGCTCCTCGGCCACGACGAGCTCACCTACCACGTGCCGTTCGCGGTCGCGGTGCTCCTGCTCTCGCTCGGATCCGACTACAACGTGTTCGTCGTCGGGAGCATCTGGCAGCAGGCCGAGGACCGCCCGCTCCGCGAGGCGATCGCAACCGCGGCGCCCCGGGCGTCGCGGGCGATCGGCGTCGCCGGGCTCGCGCTCGCCCTCTCGTTCGCGTCGCTCGCGATCATCGAGCTGCGGCAGTTCCGCGAGTTCGCGTTCGCGATGTCGGTCGGCGTCCTGCTGGACGCGTTCCTCGTCCGGGCGCTGCTGATCCCGGCTCTCGTCTCGCTCGTCGGCGAGCGGAGCTGGTGGCCGCGCACCCGCAGGGCCGCCGTCGAGCCCGAGCCGGAGACGACCGCGGCCTAGTCGCCGGCCGTCTCGCCGGCCAGGCTTCCGCCCGGGAGGAAGTCGCCCCGCCTGAGGTGCTCGGCGACCTCCCGGAGCGTCCGGACGCGGCCGTCGACCCACGAGAGGTCGGTCGTCTTGGACATCTTCGTGACCTCGGCCTGCTCGGCCCACTGGTCGAGCTGCCGCGCGATCACGAGCTGGACGCGAAAGGCGTCGCCGTGCTCCTCGAGGTCGCGCCGCGCCTTGGCCGGGTCGCCCCCGTCGAAGTCGAGCAGCGCGTCGTCGGTCGGCGTCATCCTGCGGATCCTACGACGGCCGACCGCCGTTTGCGAGCAGTGAAAAGCCCCGGCCTAGCGGGGCTTTTCGATGGTCGGGGCGCCGAGATTCGAACTCGGGACCTCCAGTCCCCCAGACTGGCGCGCTAACCAGGCTGCGCCACGCCCCGCGCGCCTCATCGTAGCGCAGGGTTCCGCGGCTCAGAGGAGCGGGCGACGGCCGAGCCGCGGCCGGACGACACGCTCGCAGCCGGTCGTCCGGTCGCCCCGATCGACGCGTGCCACGTCGCGACCCGGCCCGCAGGAGACGGCATCCCGGACGCCGTCCCGGGCCTCGATCCGGTCCGCGCCGCTCCCGCCGACGAGGCGGTCGGCGCCCGGGCCGCCGGTCAGGCGATCCGGCCCGGAGCCTCCCTCGACGCGGTCCGCGCCCGCACCGCCCGCGAGGTCGTCTCCGCCGCCCAGGCCGAGGATCCGGTCGTTGCCGCCGCGCCCGCGGATGACGTCGTCCCAGGGCGTTCCCGCGAGCGCGTCAGCGGCCGCCGTTCCGATCCGGGGGAGCGCCGGCGCGACCGGGGCCGTCGACGGAGAGTCCGTGGATGCGCCTCCGGCGGCGTTCGCCGCCGTGACGCGGATCCTGAGCCGGGCGCCGACATCCGCGGGCGTCGGGACGTACCGGACGCCGTGCTTCCGCAGGGACGTGCAGCGCTTGCGGCAGCGCAGCCAGGCGATTCCGAGGGAGAGCGGCCGGGTCCCCGCCCAGGTGCCCGTGCCCGCGACAAGGACGGCGTCGCGTCGCGGGGTGCCCAGGACGGCGGGCGGGGCGGTGCTCCGCGGCGGGGCCGGGGCAACCACGGCCGACGGCTCCGAGTCGACGGTCGTAGGCCCGCCCGGGTTCGTCGCGGTCACGCGCACGCGCACGGTCGAGCCGATGTCGGCGACCCCGAGGAGCAGAGTCGAGCCGGTCGCGCCCGCGAGCTCGGCGCACGCGGCGCCGACCGGGTCGCAGCGCAGCCAGCGCCGCGCCACGGCGATCGGCGCCACGCCGCTCCAGAGGCCGTCCGTCGCCGTCAGCGTCTGCCCGTCTTCCGCCGGCCCCCAGACCGCGGGCGGAACGTCCGCGGCGGGAGGCGCAGCCTCGACGGGCGCCGTGGGGCTCGAGAGGGCGTGCGCGGACCCGCAGCCGCGCAGGCACGAGTTCTCCACGGTCGCCTCGGCCTGCAGCCGCGTGCCGAGGTCCGCGGCCGCGACGGTGTAGGCGGCGCCCTGGCCCACCGCGAGGCACGGGCTCTCCGCCGGGCACCGGAGCCACGTGACCGTCATCGTCCCGGCCGGGATCCCGGGCGAGAACCCGGTGACCGACGCCTGCAGCGACGCCCCTACGAGCGCCGGGCCCTGGACGGACAGGGTGCCGGCAAGCGGAGCGCTGCCGGCGACGATCTCGCTCGCGGGCGAGGTGGCGTGCGACGAGCCGCAACCGAGGGCGCAGGCGTTCGTCCCGATGACGGTCACCCGGATCCGCGCGTCCACGTCTGCCGCGCCGAGCTGGCGCTGGGTGCCCTCGGCCCCGGCGGCGGCGCATCCCGTGCCGTCCGCGCCGCAGCGCAGCCAGCGGGCCTGCGTCCCGATCGGCGCGGTGCCGGTCCACGTCCCGGCATCCGCCGTCAGCGTCTCGCCGACGGTGGCGGTCCCGACGATTCCAGGCGGCCCGAGGTTCTCGGGCGAACGGCCGCGCACGTCCGCGGTCGGATCGGAGTCCGCGTCGACGGCCGCCCCGCCGTTCGTGGCCGTCACGCGAACCACGAGCCGGGAACCGATGTCGTCTCGCACGGCGGTATAGGCAGGCCCGTCGGCGCCGGAGATCGCCGCACAGGGCGGACAGCGGACCCAGCGGTACGAAAGCGCGGCGGGCGAGCCCTCCCAGGTTCCGGGCGACGCGGTCAGCTCCGTTCCCTCGAGCGGGCTGCCCGCGACGGCCGGGCGCGTCTGGTTCGCCGGCGCCGCCGGACCGCGGGACACGTCGAGCACGTACGCCGCGGCGCCTGCCGCCGACCTCACGCGCAGGACGTACGTGCCCGTCGCGGCCGGCATGATCCCGAGCTCCTCCTGGCGGCCCGGCCAGGCGGGCCAGTTCGGCATGGGGCTCGTGCCCGGCACCCGGTCGGAGACGGCCACGACCGCGCCTCCCGGCCCGCGCAGCTCGAGGTCGAGATTCCGGCTCGGGTCGGTCGTCGCGTCGGGGACGAGCAGCGTCGCGGCGAGCGGATAGCCGAGATCGGACACGTCGAGCGAATAGTCGTGCGTCTCCCCCGCGTCCAGGGCGCCGGCGAAGGTCTCGTGGAGCGGGCTCGCGGGGGCCGGGCCCACGTCCGCGCCGGCGGCGCGAAGGCTCGCGAAGGCGTCGAGGCGCCCGGCGCCGTAGTCGACGTCCGGACCGGGCGGGCCCCAGTCGACCGCGGTGGACGTGAGGAGGCCCTTCACCTGGGCAGGCGTCAGGCCCGGCGCGGCGTCGAGGACGAGGAGCGCCGTCCCGGTCACGAACGGCGCGGCCGCGCTCGTGCCGGTGCCGTCCCAGGTGCCGGCCTGGGTCCCTGCCGCAGCGGACGTGATCTCGACCCCCGGCCCGACGAGATCGGGCTTCGTGCGGCCGTCCGCGGTGGGCCCGCGGCCCGAGCTCACGTGCAGCTTGAAGCCGAGGACCGGCCGGCCCTCCGTTTCCCCGGCCGCGCTCACGTCGGCGATGTTCCCCACGGTGATCGCCGACGGAGCGGCCGCGGGCGACCCGATCGTGCACCGGCCGGGGCCGGAGTTCCCCGCGGCGGTCACGACCACGAGCCCGGCCGCGGTCGCCGCCTCGACCGCCTGGGAAAGGAGATCGAGCCCCGACGAGCACCCCTCACCCTGCGGCCCGTCGACCGGGATCCCGATCGAGAGGTTCAGAGCCTCGATGCCGAGCTGCGCCCGGTGCGCGACGACCCACTCGACTCCGGCCAGCATCCGCGCCTTGTCGTCGGCGGCCGGCGAGCGCGGGTCGAGCACGCGGACGCCGACCAGCGCTGCGCCGGGTGCGACACCGTGGTCACCGGCGAGCGTGGCCGCCACGTGGGTGCCGTGGCCGAAGAGAACGTCGTCGCCGGGCGCGGCGTCGTGGCAGCCGGCGACGAGGTCACGGCAGTCGGCGAACGCCAGCACCTTTCCGCCGTCGAGATCGCCGTGGTCTGCGTCGAGGCCCGTGTCGACCACCGCCGCCACGAGGTCGGCGGGGGAGTACGCGGCGGGGTCGCCGTCACGGTCGCCGTCCAGGCCCGGAACCCGCGCTCGGGCCCGTGTCACGCCGAAGGACGCCTCGGCGGAGACGTCGAGCGTGCTCGCCGCCGAGCCGGCCTCCACGTGCACGACGCGCGGGTCGCGCGCGAGCGCCCGGACCTGCACGACGGTCGCCGTCGCGGCGAACCCGTTCACGAGCTGAAAGACGTGCCGGACCGAGATGCCGGTCGAGGCGGCGACCTCGTCCACGAGCGCGGGCGTCGCCGGGCGGTCGAGCGCGACGAGGACCGCGAGCGGCCGGTCGTCCGACCCTGCCAGCCGCCGCTCGAGCGCGTCGAAGACCCGGTCGCCGTCCCGGTCTGCGGGCGTGGAGGGCCCGACCAGCCCTCCGATCGGCTCCGGAATCGGGCCCCCCGCGGGCGCCGCGTGCGGCGCCGCCCCGCACACCGAGGCCGCAAGAACCGCCGAGGCGACAACCGCCGCTCGTTGTGCTCGACTGGACACTGCTTCCCGCCTCGGCCACGATCCCGCCGCGCGCGGTGGGGCACAACTGGCCAACCGGTCGGGATTCGCCGTGGCAGCACCGGACAGCACGAATACCCCGGCCGGGGCTTGTGGCATCGAGACACAAGCGCTATGTAGTGACCAGGACGTTCCTCACCGATGACAGGCCCTGCGGCTTGAACTCACCCGCCACACCGGCTCGGCATACCGCCGTACTCTGCGATCGCGAGCGCCTCTGGCTCGACGCGGCGCAGCACGTCCTGCACCGGATGGAGATCGAGGTCATCGGGCGCACGCACGCGCTCGAGGAGGCCCTCCGCCTCGTGCGCAAGCACCGGCCCGAGCTTCTCGTGGTCGACCTCTACGGGCCGGCCGGCATCGATGCGGACGACTTCCTCCGGCGGGTGTCGACGCGACTCGGGAACGGCAAGCTGATCGTCCTCTCGTCCGTGGACGACCCGGTCGTGGCCCGGCGTGCGCTCGCCGGCGGCGCGGCGGCGTACGTGGTGAAGAGCGAGAAGCTCTCGGACCTCGACTTCGCGGTGCGGCAGGCGCTCCATCGCTCGATCTACCTCCCGCTCGGGGACTCGACCTCGGATCCGGCGACCGCGCCGGACGAGCCCGGGCCCGAGCTGCTCACCGCGCGCGAGCTCGAGATCCTCCGGCTCGCCGCCGAGGGCAACAGCAACCCGGAGGTGGCGCGGCGCCTGTGGATCACCGAGCAGACGGTGAAGTTCCACCTCACGAACGTGTTTCGCAAGCTCGGCGTGTCGAGCCGCGCCGAGGCGGCCCGCTGGGCCCGAGCGCACGGCGTCGCCGGCGATAAGCGCGACAGCCGCCGTGCGTCGGGCAGCTAGTTCAGCGGAGCGACGAGCCTTCCCGCGTCAGGCCTCGGCCACGCCGAGCAGCACGCGGCCGTTCTCCGCGTAGCCGTCGGCCGTTGCCGTCTCGGGCCGTCCGCGCGGCGCCGGGCCGTCCGGGAGGATCCCGTGGAGCTGCGCCCAGCGGCTCGCTTCCGTCCTGTTGGCGACGTCGAGCTTCCGGTAGATGTTCGACAGGTGGAACTTCACCGTCTGCTCCGTCACCCAGAGCATCTTCGCGAGGCCGGCGTTCGAGTGCCCCTCCGCGACGAGCCTGAGGATCTCCAGCTCGCGCCGCGTCAGGTCGGCCGCCGGCTCGAGCGGCTCCGGCCTCGGCTCGGCGATCCGACGACCGCCGGCCAGGTACACGGAGTGCTCGAACGTCTGCCGGATCGCGGCCCCGAGATCCTCGGGATGCGCCGTCTTCAAGACGAACGCGGCCGCACCGGCGCCGAGCGCCTCGTCGACCTCGAGCGGGTCGGCCCGCTCCGAGAGCACGAGCACCCGGGTCTTCGGCGAGACGCGCAGCGCGTCGCGCACGCGTCCGGTGTCGAAGCTCCCCGTCGCCGTCTCGACCTCGACGACGAACAGATCCGGCTCGTGCTGCTTCAAGAGCGCGAGCGCCGTCGCGGCCGAGTCCGTCTTGCCCGCGACGTCCACCCCGGCCCGGTTCAGAACCGGCTGGATCGCCTCGAGCCAGAGAGGATGGTGGTCTAGCAGTACAGCTGTCTTTCTTTGAGCCATAGGAATTCCGCCCTTTCCCCTGGCCCCCCCGATTGGTGACCATCAGGATTGTCCCGCTTTCGCCCTGACTTTTAAAGAGGTTTAGGCACACCTAGACCGTCCAGTTTCCCCAATACGGCCGGTCCACTGTCCACACGGTGTGGAGATTTCCCCTGTCCCCCAGGCCAGCCCTGCCTTCCGGGCCGCTCGGCGCCTGCCTGCTCGCGACGCGCCCAGCAACCATGCCCCTGGCCTTCCGGGGAGCGAGCTACAGATCGTGACATTCGAGCGCTGCCACTTGGCAGCACCGAGCCCCCGCACCCACAACAGGAGTGGCCGCGGGCGGCGGTTAATCCACTGAGGGCCGGCCGGCGGAAACCGGGCCCGGACCGACGAAGCGCCCGACTGGCGTCGAGCGCTCGTCCTGCTTCGCCGTCCGCCGCGCCCTAGGGCGAGGCGTTCGTGATGGCGACGCCCATAAACGTGAAGCCGTCCGTCGGTCCGATCTTCTTGTCGATCAGCTGCTGCGTCAGCTCGGGAACCGAGCCGAGAAGCCGGATCGCGGGGGCCTCGTAGGACTCGCCGGAGGCCGAACCTGAGTGAGGATGGTGCTGGTTCACCCAGGGCACGCTAAACGGCGCAAAGGCCCATGGCAACTGGCCATGCGGCTAGAGTTGCGCGGCCCGTGACCGAGCGGCGCCCCCTGGGGGCGTATGGACTGAGGCTCGAAGGAGTCGAGGCGGCCGCCTCGCTCTTCGTCACCGCGCCGGCGAGCTGGCCGGCGTTCACGCTCCGGTCGCGGATCGGGGCCGCCGGCCCGGGCGGCGAGCACGTCACGGACGACCACGCACGCCTCCTGCTGCGCACCGGCGGGGAGATCGAGATCGACCGCGCCGCAGGGGACGTGCTGCTCACCGTCCCGGGACAGGTCGGCCCGCAGGCCCTCGTGCACCCCTACCTGGCGCCGGCGGCGGCGGTCATCGCCCGCTGGCTCGGACGCGAGTCCTTCCACGGGGGCGCGTTCGCCGCCGCCGGAGGCGTCTGGGGCGTGCTGGGCGAGCGCGAGTCGGGCAAGAGCTCGCTCCTCGCCTGGCTGGCGCTCCGGGGTGAGCCGATCGTGTGCGACGACATGCTGGTCGTCCACGACGGCGCGGCGTTCGCGGGGCCGCGGTCAGTGGATCTCCGGCGGGAGACGGCCGAGCAGCTCGAGGCCGGCGAGGAGCTCGGCGTGGTCGGCGCCCGGGAGCGCTGGCGGATCGCCCTGCCTCCGATCGAGCCCGAGCTCCCGCTGGCCGGCTGGGTCTTCCTCGACTGGGGCGACGCCGTCATGGTGCGGGCGGTCGAGCCGTCCGAGCGGCTCGCCCGGCTCCTTCACCACCGCGGTGTCCGCCTGCCGCCCGCGAGCCACGAGGCGCTCCTCGAGCTCGCCGCCCTGCCCGGGCTCGAGCTCGTCCGGCCGCGGAGCTGGGACTCAGTGGCCGACGCCGGCGAGCGGCTGCTCGACGCGCTCGCCGCCGGCTGAGCTCGAGTCCGCGAGCCACGCCGACTGCAGGAGCGTGAGCGTGCGCGCATCCGGCTGTCCGCGCGCCCACTCGCGGCGGAGCGCGTCGAGATCGACGAGCCCGGGGTCGACGCCTCCCCCGCTCCAGCGTGCCGCGAACGCGCGGCTCCACCGGCTCCAGAACGCGCCGTCGAAGCTCGCCTTCGTCCTTCGCGCGAGGATGTCGTCCGGGAGAAGGCCGCCGAAGACGGCGCGAAGGCCCTCGGTGCGGCCGAAGAACCGCCCCTCCTGCCCCAGCGAGGCGAGGGCGGCCAGGAACCCGCGATCCGCGAAGGGGTGGACGAGGCGGACGTCGGCGTCCGCCGCGAGCAGGCCGAGGCCGTCCGTGCCCACCTCCAGGTAGCGGAGGCCCGCGAGCCACCGGACCCGGTCGCCCCAGCGGAGCGGCTCGCGGGCCGCCTCGTCGGCGAGCGCCCGGTGGACGGCACGCCTCGCGTCCGGCCGCAGCCAGGTGAACCCGTCGCCGGTCCGTCGCCGCAGGACGGCCCGGCGGAGCGCCACCGGTGAGAGGGCGAGCCCGATCCGCAGGAGGTCGCGCGGCTCGGGACGAGCCCGTCGAGCGGCGAGCGCCGCCGTCCGGTGCCACTGGGATGCCGAGAACGCCTCGTCCCCGCCGATCCCGGTCAGGAGCGACCCGCCGCGGGCGGCGTCCAGGAAGGGCGCGTGGAAGTGGACGTTCGGGGGCCAGAGCAGGCCGTAGCGGCGCAGGACGGCGGTCGCGACCGGCCCGACGACGTCGAGCTCGTCCTCGCTGCGGATCCGGAGCCAGTCGTCCAGCCGCAGCCACCGGACGACGCGCTCCTGCCATTCCGACTCGGCGCTCTCGGCCGCCGCGGGCACCCGGTGCGTCGCCGGAAGCGGCGCCGCCAGCCCCTCCCGCCGGGCGAGCGCCGTCGCCAGGGCGAGCACGGTGGACGAGTCGCGCCCGCCGGAGAAGCTGACGACGCATGGCGGTCGCACGAGCGCGGGAAGCAGCGCCGCCTCGAGCGCCTCGACCGGATCGCGTTCGCCCGGATCGGGGAGGTCGACCTGCCGGTTCCCGCCGAGGACGAGTCCGGCCGCGATCTCGAGCGGCTGGAGCGCCGGCGCGGCCACGCTACGGCACCGGGAGCCGGACGAGCTCCGTGAACGGCCCGGCCTCCTCGGGATCCCCGTCGAGCCAGGCGTGCGCGCTGAAGTCCGCGGGCCCGGTCACGCCGATCACGACGTCGCGCGGCCGGCCGTGCGCAGCGTCCCAGCGCTGGACGACGAGCGCCCGCTCGAGACAGCTCGCGGGCCGCCGGCGGAGCACGGCCGCCACACCGCGCGCCGCATCCGCGGGGACGGCCGGGGGCGCCGGAAGCCGCGGCGCGCGGAACGACTCGTCGGCCAGCCCGCGCCGGACGTGCCGCAGGGCGCGGACCGTCCACCAGGCCGCCCGGAGCGTCGGCAGGTCGGGCAGGCGGCGCATCAGCCGGTGAGGAGCCCCGCCTCGTCGAGCTGGGCGAGGAACGCCTCGACGTCAGCGGACGCCTGCGCCTCGTCGATCCCGAACCGCTCGACGAGGAGCGCGCCGAGCTCCTCCCGCGTCGCGCCGTCGGCCAGGGCCGGCCAGAGGAGCGCCCCGGCCGGATTGGCGCCGAGGTACGACGCCGTCGTCATGTCCACGGCGACGACCTCGTCCTCGATCTGTCGCCAGTGGAGCGCGTCGCCGCGCAGCTTGAAGGTCATGGCTCCCTCCGGTCGTGGTCGTCCGCCGGCGGCCCGAGCTCGCGGCGGTGGTCGGACAGGGGCTCGAACGCGTGCCGGATCGCCCGGCCGACGCGGCGGAGCTTGTCGCGCCAGGTTTCGCCGTCCAGGGGGCGGACCTCCTGGGTGAGCGCGGCGAGCGTCTCGCGCGCGGCCGTTCCTCGGGGATAGACCCAGAACGGCGCCAGCCAGTCTTCGAGGTGGGCCTCGAAGACGGTGCGCTCGCGGACCGCCGGCAGGCAGCGGCCCCAGACGCGCAGGGCCACGGGGGTGCGGGCGTCGGCGAAGAGCGCATCCGCGATGGACGAGCTCGTCCGCCAGAGGCGCTCCATGCCCCACCAGCTCGCGAGCGCCCGTAGCTCGTCGGCCGGCGTCTCGCCGGCGAGGAGCGCGATGTCCAGCGCATGGACGAGCTTCGTCAACGGCCCGTGCGCGCACGCGTGAGCGGCGAGGACGAGGGCATGCCGGGCCGGCTCAAGGGTGTCGACGCCCTCGACGCCGACCGATGCCGGGACGGCCGAGGCGAGCAGCTCGGACTTCGCCGGAAGCCGCAGGCGGGCCGGCCACTTCGGCCGGTCGTGGATCTCCACGAGCAGGGGCAGCCCCGGGTAGGCGAGCGGCCGCAGGTGGTGGATGGCGGCGTACTTCTCCGGCACGCCGACGGGCTGGAAGCCGGCCGAGACGAGCTGTCGCTGGACCGCGGGGGCGTCCGGGACGAGCAGGTCGACGTCGCGGAAGCCTCGCAGCGCGGGATCCGCGTACCGAGCGGCCACTTCGGGCCCCTTCATCAGCACGAGCGGGCCGTCGCACGCCTCGCGGACTCGCTCGAGCACGAACGGCGCGACGAGCGTGAGGATCGCGGCCGTCCAGCCGTCCGCCTCGAGCTCGTCCGAGACCGGCCGGCCCAGCTCGCGCCGCCGCTGCGCGCCCAGCAGGTGGACGCCGTGGGCGCGGAGCGCGGCCTCTCCGGGCGCGCGATCGAGGAGCGCGTCGAGCCGCTCCCAGACGGCGGGCGACCCGTGCGGCCCCGTCCGCGGCGCGACCGGGACGGCGCTCGGGCGTGTCTCCGTGACCGACACTAGTAGAGCCCCAGGCTCCCCCGGCGCAGCTCACGGCGGACCGCGAGCCGGAACGCCAGCATTCCCAGCGTCAGCGAGGCGATCGACATCGGCACGAGCACCGCGGCCGTCCGGACGGCGTCGGACGCGGGCGCGTCGCCGAGGAGCGCCTCCCGCATGCCCTCGATCGCAAGGGCGATCGGGTTCAGCTCGGCGATTCCGACCAGCCAGTCCGGCAGGAGGTCGATCGGGAAGTAGACGCCCGAGACGAGCGCCAGGCCGAGCGTCGCGATCCCGACGAGGCCCGCGCCGCGGCGAAACGTGAGGATCGCCGCCGCGCTCGCGACACCGAGCCCCCAGACGAAGGGGATGAACGTGACGAGGATGAGGAGGGCCGGCAAGATCCCGGCCCGGTCGAAGTGCAGGCCGAACGCGAGCGCGATGCCGCCGAGGAAGATCGTCGTCCGCACCGGGATGTAGAGCAGGTCGAAGGCGACCGAGCCGAGCTGGATCGTCGCGGGCGCGGTCGGCGTCATGAGGACCGACTCGAGCGTGCCCATGAGCTGCTCGCCCCGGACCGCCGTCGCCACGCGGTCGAGCGCGAACTGGACGAAGACGCCGAGCGCGATGCCGATCGAGGCGAACTCGAGGTACGTGACCTCGTGGCCGCCGTAGGTCGGCAGCGCCGACGGGTCGACCATCAGGCTGATGAAGGAGAAGACGAGTGCCTGGCCGACGAGGCTCGCCGCGTCCGAGACGAAGGCCATTCGGTAGCTCCAGGCGACGAGGAAGTCGCGGCGGACGAACGCCGGCAGCTTGACCAGCTCGCCGAGGACTCCCCGAGGCGCCGCGACCGCGACGTGCGTCACGCGTCCTCCCCCTCGGTCAGCGCCACGAACGCCTCTTCGATGTCGGAGCGGTCCTCACGGCAGGCGACCACGTCGATCCGCGCGGCGGCGAGCGCGACGAACGCCGAGCCGAGCAGCGTGTGCCGGGAGAGGGTGAGCAGGAAGTGCTCGGAATCTCCGTCGCCGGCAAGCGCGACGGTGCCGAGACCGCCGAGGGCCTCCTGCGAGCGGACGGCGAGGCGGCGGCCCGTGATGCTCCCGTTGCGCAGCTGCAGCACGTACTGCCGCGGCCGCGAATGCTCGAGCAGCCCGGGGATCGTGCCGACGAACCGCGCCCGGCCGTGCGCCAGGAGCGTGACGCGGTCGGCGAACGACCGGATCTCGTCGAGCCGCTGCGTGGCCCAGACGACCGCGGCGCCCCGGCTCGCGCAGTCCTCGACGAGGCCGCGGACGCGCCGCGCGCCCTCCGGGTCGAGGTCGTGCGTCGCCTCGTCCACGAGGAGGACGCTCGGGTCGGTGATGAGCGCGCGCGCGACGGAGAGCCGCTTCTGCATGCCGTGGGAGTACGTCCCGACCGGCCCGCGGGCCGCGTCGGCGAGGCCGACGTGGTCGAGGAGCTCCTCCGCGCGCGCGAAGGCGGCCCGGCGCCGGAAGCCGTTCAGGCGGGCGAAGAACGCGAGGTTCTCGAGGCCCGAGATCCGCAGGTAGAACGTCCGGTCGCCGCTCGGCACGAGACCGACGAGCCCGCGCGCCTCCCGCGACTTGCGGTCGACCTCCCGGCCGAGCACACGCACGGTCCCGGCCGTCGGGGTCATGAGGCCCGCGAGGAGCCGGAGAAGCGTCGTCTTGCCGGCGCCGTTCGGCCCGAGGAGCGCGTGGATCTCCCCCCCGCCCACGGACAGCGAGACGCCCTCGAGGGCGACGGCGGAGCCGAACCGGCGCACGAGGTCGCATGCGTCGATCGAGGGCTCCGGCGAAGTCGGCGCGGGCGTCGCCCGCGACGCAGACTGCGCCTGCCGCTCGGGAGCGGCGACCGTGCCGCCGCTCACCTTCCCCCGTCCCGCCGGCTTCGCAGCGCGTGCTCCCTTCGGTTGCGATCAGGGGTCGTCCCGCGACCCCGCCCAAACCAGGGTAGAAGCGTGGAATCCCGCATTGAAGGCCAGATCGCCAAAACCCGCCGGGGGGCGGGGAACTAGCCGATCGGGCAGGTCACCACGACTCGAGCGCGGCGAGGATCCGGCGTGCGACGAGCGGCCAGGTGAAGCGCGCCGAGTGCGCAAGCGCGGCCGCTCCCACCGCCTGGGCGCGCTCCGGATCCGCGAGCGCGAGCATCGCCCCAGCGAGCTCGTCGTCCGAGGTCGGGTCGACGAGGATGCCGCCCTCGCCGATCAGGTCGGCGCTCCCGCCGACCGTCGTACCCACGATCGGGAGTCCGGCTGCAGCCGCTTCGACGTACGCGATCGCCGACGGCTCGTAGAGCGACGGCATCACGAAGCAGGTCGCCGACTCGAAGAGCTCCTCCAGGCGGCGCCGCTCGGCCTGATCGCCCATCGAGAGCCAGCCGTGGCACTCGACGCCGGGGGCATCGACGGTCGGGTGGTCCCCGACCAGGTCGAGGAGGGCGCCGGGAACCTGCCGCCGGACCTCGGCGAACGCCCGGAGCACGGCGGCTCCGTTCTTTCGGTGCCACTCGGCTCCGACGAAGAGGAAGCGCGTGCGCGCCCAGTCACGTCCGGTCGGGCGCGCCTCGTGGTTTCGCCCGACCCCGACGGCGTAGACCTTGTCGGGGTCGATCCCGTAGTCCTGGACGGCGGACTCCGCCGCCCACGAGGACGTGAAGCAGCACGCCGCAGCGCGCTCGTACGCGCGCCGCTGCCGCTCGACCGCCGCGGCCTGCTCACGGCGGGAAAGCCCCTGCCACTCCGGATACGGGAACCGCAGCGCCTGCGCCACGGTCAAGTCCTCGTAGGTCGCGATCCGCTGGCCCGCCGGGACCTCGTACCCGGTCCCGATCTGGACGACCGCGTCGAGGCGTCCGCTTCTGCGCAGATCGCGCCGCAGCGCCCGGCCGCGCATGCCGGAGAGCTCGGGACCGCTGAACAGGGCGATCGTCCGGCTCGTCCGCAGGCGCTCCTTCAGGGTCGACCCGGGAGTTCGGTGCATCCGTGCGAGCGCGAACGCGCTCGACGCGACGAACGTGACCGCCCTGGGTGGATCGGCCGCAAGAGGCGTCACGTCGAGCCCCAGGTCCCGGAACGCGCGGTAGAGGCCGGACGGGGTGCCGGACCAGGTGTGCGCCTGACGGACGTCCCCCGGGTAGGCGAGGCCAAGGCGCCGGATCCCGGCCTTCCGCGGCTCGATGGTCGGAACGGTGACCGCCACGGTCGAAAGGCTCGTCGTCGGCTCTTCCCCGATCAACCCCCGAAAGTCGGGGGCTGACCGAGCGTGCTCGGCGCGGCTCATCCGTTCGTCCAGTCTTCCGTCGAGGCTCTGGCCGCCCCCGCCGCCGGGTGCTAGAGAAGAACATGGAATGGAGTCGTCGTCCGTCTTCGCCCGCACGCGGAGCTGGGCAGCATCGAGCGACACGGTCCGCCGCTGGCGGGAGGGCCGCTACGAGCTCTTCCTCTCGCTCTGCCACGTCGGCCCGGAGGAGCGGATCCTCGACGTGGGCTGCGGGGCCGGCGCGGCCCTCGAGCGGTTCAACCGGACGAACGAGATCGTGGCCGTCGACCTGAAGCCGCTCGAGAGCGAGTGGCTCGCCGCCCCGAACGTCTTGGTGGAGACTGCGGACGCGACGCGGCTTCCGTATGCCGACGGCGAGTTCCCGGTGGCGTTCTCGAGCTCCGTGATCGAGCACGTGCCGCCGCAGGCGCAGCAGGCCTTCGCCGACGAGATTCGCCGCGTCGGCAGGCGGTACTTCGTCCAGACGCCCAGCCGGTACTTCCCGATCGAGCCGCACTACCAGCTCCCGTTCTTCCAGTTCCTCCCGCGGCGGATCCGTATGGCGCTCAACCGGCGCTTCTCGCTCGGCTGGCAGCCGAAGGGCGAGTGGGAGGAGATCACGCTCCTGACCGCGCGTGACCTCCGCCGGCTCTTTCCCGACGCCGAGATCCACCGCGAGCGGCTGTTCGGACTGACGAAGAGCCTGATGGCCGTTCGCCGCTAGTGGCGCTCGTCGGCGCCGGCGTCGGGCCGGCGTCCGTGCGGCCGTCGCTGCCCGTCGATGTCGAGCCGCGGATGGCTGTTCGGGTTGCCGTAGTTCACGGCCGCGGCCCCGACGCGCAGGTGCAGATCCCTCGGCGGCGAGCGGAAGCCCGTTGCCGCCCGACGTCCGCCGCACGCGCTCCCGCTCGCGACCACGTTGTAGCGCCAGACCGCCTCGTCGCAGTTCGCCGAGCTGTTGCCCGAGATGACGTTCGAGTCGAACACGAGCCCGCGGACGCTGCCGCCGAGCCACCCGACGCCGAGCGTGAACGAGTTGAAGCGGATCCGCATCGGGCCCTCGACGTCACCGAACCCGAGCGAGTAGTAGCCCGAGTAGCAGCAGTCGAAGAACGTGTTCTGGATGAGGACGTTCCGCGCGGCGCGGCCGTTCGCAAGATCCTTGCCGAAGATGATCGAGAAGTGCTCGCAGTTCCAGAACCGTGAGCTCTGGATGACGAGCCCGTTCACGTCGTCGATGCCGATGCAGTCCACGTGAGCCCCGGAGTTGTGCTTCTTGAAGTCGTGGATCCTGACGTGGTCGAACAGGATGTCGTTCGGCGTGTCGTTCGTCTGGTACGGCGCCGTGATCCAGTTCATCCCGTCGTCGCTCCCGTTCGGGCCGACCTCGGAGTAGCGGTAGCTGATGTGATCGGCGCCGCGGATGAAGAACTGGCGCATCTTGATCCAGCTGTAGGTGATCCACCGCGCGCCCTGCTCGTTGAAGGTGTCGTCGGTGACCCGGAAGCCGCGGAACGTCATGTACGACCCGCGGGTGACTCGGATGCTGTCGATCGTGACGCGGGCCTTGCCGGCGGGCCGGAAGAGGATCTTCGGCCCGTGCGCCTTGGGCCGGACGTTCATCCGCTGGCTCGGGTAGGAGCCTCCGGCGACGTACACCACGGCCCCCGGCTTCGCCACCGTGTAGGCGCGGGCGAACGACCGGCAGGGCTTCGACCGCGTGCACGGGTTCGCGTCGGAGCCGCCGGTGCTCAGGTAGCGGGCGGCCGACGCCGGCGAGGCGACGGCAAGCGCCGCCGGTACGAGCGTTGCGGCGACGAGCAAGCGGATCGTGCGGTCCTTGGGGCGCTGCGGACGGACGATCGCGGCACCGTACCAGGCCTCCCCGTCGGAGGTCGGAGGGGAACTATCCGGAAGAGGGTCGTGCACGAGGCGTGCGAGGTCTACGATCGCCGCGTGTCCGATCCCGATTCCAGCTCTGTGCGGATCGACCTGCTCGGCTGCCCGGTCGACGCGCTCACGATGGCGCAGACCATCGCGCGCGTCGAGGACGCGATCGCCCGCCGCGAGACGGTGCAGCACGTCGCGATCAACGCGGCCAAGGTCGTCCGCTACCAGCACGACGCGGCGCTCCGCGAGGCGGTAGACGGTTGCGAGCTCGCGACCGCGGACGGCCAGCCCGTCGTCTGGGCCGCGCGGGTGCTCGGGCGGCCCCTGCCGGAGCGCGTGGCGGGAATCGACCTCATGTTGAGGCTGCTCGAGGTCTCACGCGACCGGGGCCACGGCGTCTTCCTCCTCGGAGCAAGGGCCGAGGTCCTGGAGCGGGCCGAGGCGGAGATCAAGCGCCGCCACCCCGGCGTGCGGATCGTCGGGCGCCACCACGGGTACTTCGGTCGCGACGACGAGGCCCGGGTCGTGGACGAGGTCGCGGCCGCCGCGCCGGACATCCTCTTCGTCGCGCTCGAAACGCCGGCGAAGGAGCTCTTCCTCGCGCGCAACCGCGCACGCCTCGCGGTGCCGTTCGTCATGGGCGTCGGCGGATCGTTCGACGTCCTCGCCGGCGAGCGCCGCCGTGCTCCGCGCTGGATGCGCCGGTCCGGACTCGAGTGGCTGTTTCGGCTGCTGCAGGATCCGCGCCGCCTCGCGCGGCGCTACGCGGTCGGCAACACGCGTTTCATGTGGCTCGTGCTCAGGGATGCGGTTCGGATCCGGCTGCATCCCGGGGCGGCCGGCCGCGGCTAGCCGCGCTCGTCCGCGCCGGCGTCGGGCCGGTTGGCCCCGCGCGGCTGGCCGTCGATGTCGGCGGCCGGGTACGTCGTGGGGTTGCCGAAGTTGATCGCGGCGGCGGTCGACGTCAGATGGAGATCGTCGGGCTCGCCGACGAAGCCGGTCGGGGCGATGACCCCGCCCCCGCCGCAGGCGCTCCCCGAAGCCACGATGTTGTAGCGCCAGGTCGCCTTGGAGCAGTTGGCGGAGCTGTTCCCCGAGATGACGTTCGAGTCGAACGTCAGGCCGACGACGCTCCCGCCGAGCCAGCCCATCCCGAGCGTCATCGAGTTGAACCGGACCATCATCGGCCCTTCGACGTCGCCGAAGCCGAGCGAGTAGTACCCGCTGTAGCAGCAGTCGAAGAAGTTGTTCTCGAGCAGTGCGTTCCGTGCCGCTCGCTCGCTCTCGACGTCGTTCCCGAAGATGATCGAGAAGTGCTCGCAGTTCCAGAGACGCGAGTTGCGGATGACGAGCCCGTCGACGTCGTCGATGCCGATGCAGTCGACGTGCGCCCCGGAGTTGTGCTTCGTGAAGTCGTGGATCCGCACGTTGTCGAGCAGGACGTCGGTGGCCGGGTCGGTCGTCTGGTACGCGGCGGTGATCCAGTTCATGCCGTCGTTCGAGTCGTTCGGGCCGACCTCCGAGTCGATGTAGCTGATGTGGTCCGCGCTCCGGACGAGGAACTGGCGCATCTTGATCCCGCGGTACGTGATCCACTGGGCCTGCTGCCGGTTGAGCGTGGACGAGTTCACCGTGAAGTCGCGGAACTCGATGTGCGCCGCCCGGTGGACGGTGATGCTCCCGAGGACGACCGAGCTTCCCGCGGCCGGCCGGAAGAGGACGGTGCCCGTACCCGTCTTCGGCGTCTGGTCGATCGTCTGGCCGCTGTACGAGCCTCCCGCCACCTCGACCGTCTGCCCCAGCGAGGCCACCGCGTAGGCGCGGTTGAGCGAGCCGCAGGGGTTCGCCTGCGTGCAGGATCCGGAGTCCGACCCGCCCGGCGCCATGTAGAGATCCGCGGTCCCGGGCGGCGGGCACGTGCCGGTCGAGCCCGAGACGGACGTCTGGGGTGAGCGGTTCCCGGCCGCGTCCGCGGCGTCGACCGCGAAGGTGTAGGTCGTCCCGCACGAGAGCCCCGAAACGGTGGCCGTGAGCCCCGACGTGGTGCTCACGAGGTTCCCGTTGCGGTAGACCCCGTAGCCGGTCACGCCCGTGTTGTCGGTCGCCGTGTTCCAGGCGAGCGAGACGCTCGTCGCGGTCGAGCCGGTCGTGCGGAAGTTGGCGGGCGTCGTGGGTGCCTCGGTGTCCGGCGGGGGCGGGCACGCGTTCGTCGACGCGTTCAGCGTGGCCTGGCCGGAGCGGTTGCCCGCCGCGTCGGCCGCGTCGACGGCGAGCGCATACGTCGTCCCGCAGGCGAGTCCGGCGAAGGTGTAGGACGTGCCCGTGGGCGTGGCGACCGGCGCGCCGTTGCGATAGGCCCCGTAGCCCGTGACCGCGACGTTGTCGCTCGAGGCGCTCCAGGAGACGGCGATCGAGTTCTGCGTCGCAGAGGTCTTCGCGAGGCCCGTGGGCGCCGTGGGCGCCTGGGTGTCCGGGCCGGTCGGGCATGCGGCCGTCGCGGCGGTCAGGGTCGCCTGCGCGGAGCGGTTCCCCGCGGCATCGGCGGCGTCGACGGCGAACGCATAGCTCGTTCCGCAGCTGAGGCCCGTGACGGTCCTCGAGGTGCCCGTGCCCGACCAGACCTGCGTCCCGCCGCGGGAGAGCGCGTACTCGGTCACGCCGACGTCGTCGGTCGAGGCGTCCCAGGCGAGCGAGACGCTCGTTTCGGTCGCTCCGGTGGCCCGGAGGTTCCCCGGCCTCGTCGGAGCCTGCGTGTCGGCGGGCGGCGGGGTCCCGACGGGCGCGCTCATGTCGGCCTGGATCTCGCCGGCGGCGAGCGCGCGGTCGTAGATCCGCACGTCGTCGATCGTGCCGGCGAACCACTCGTCCCACACGGTGTTGCCGCCGATGCGCACCGGGCCGTCCGACGCGGACATCGGCCCGGCGACCGTTAGCGACGCGACCTGGACGCCGTTCACGTACAGCCTGAGGATCGTCCCGTCGTAGGTCGTCGCGAGGTGCGACCACGCGTCTGCGGGCAGCGCGGCGGGGGCCTGCACGCGGACGTCGTCGCCCCCAACGAACACATGGCCGCTCGGCCGGTAGCCGGTCCCGGCCGCGTAGAGCCCGTAGACGAGGTCGCTCGGCTGCTCCTTGATCACGACCGTGCGCCAGCCGGCCAGCGAGCTCGTGGGACGGACCCACGCCTCGATCGTCATCGCGCCGGTCAGGTCGAGCGAGGCGTCGTCGGCGACGGCCACCTGGTCGTTCACGCCGTCGAATGCGAGGGCGCCGCCGAAGCGGCCGCTCGCCGTGCGCGTGGCGCCGCTCACCGCGCCGTGGTTCCCGAGGCCGGACGCGTCGGTCACGCTCGTGCCGGCGCCCTCCTCGAAACCGTACGCGGCGACCAGCCCGCCCGCGGGCGGAGGCGGCGGGACACAGTCGCCCGGCGAGGCGGTGATCGCGGCCTTGGCCGAGCGGTTGCCGGCCGCGTCGACGGCGTCGACCTCGAGCAGGTGCGGCGCGCCACAGGCCAGCCGTGGCAGGTACGCCGTAGTCGACTTGACGTCCTTGCCGCGCACGCCGTCCAGGTAGACGCCGTAGCCGGTCACCTTCTTGTTGTCGGTGGACGCGCTCCAGGTGAGGGCGGTCCTCGAGCCGCCCGCGTCGGAGCTCGCGAGGTTCGTCGGCGTGGTCGGAGGAGTCCGGTCACCCGTCGGCGCGACCTTTCCGAGGACGCTCAGGTAGCCGCCGACGGCCCCGGCCCGGCTCAGCGGTCCCGCGGCGAGGTCGAGGGCGTGGCTGCGCTTGGCCCGCACGGCCGCGTTGCCCCAGAGGTTCGGCTTGAAGCGCGCCCTTCCCGGAATCGAGACCAGGACGACCACGCGGCCGGACGGAACGGTGAGCGACCTGAGAGTTCGCAGCACGGACGGGACGACCACGACGTCGGCCGCGCCGCGGGCCGCGAGCTGCTTCGCCGACCCGAGCGTCCGCGCGTAGACGGCGCACCGCGAGCCGGGCGAGCCGAGCTTGAGGTTCCGGCAGGCGGTGTGCGCGGCGCTGACGGAGACGGCCGACGACGGCCGCTCCTCCGCCAGGGGCGCGAAGAAGAGAAGGCGCCCGGAGCGGGCGAGCGTGCGCGCGCGGGCGCTCTGCGCGGCCGTCACGCTGCCGGGACGGACGATGAGCGCGTTCACCCCGCTCGCGCGCAGGCGACGGACGAACCGCGGCCCGAGGAGCGGATACGAGGCGCGGTCGACCGCGAAGCCCCAGATCGATCCCGGGAGCGCCGTGGGGGCGGTGGCGGCGCTCGGCGCCGCACTCGCGGGCGCAGCCGTGAGGGCCGCGACCGCTGCGATGGCAACGGTCAGTGCGGCAAGGCGGTGCGCAACCTGGCGCGGCGAATGGGGTGCGGCTCCCCACATACTGGCGATCGGTGCTCCATCGGTGTTTGCGGGCCGGGCGACGATCACTGGGCCGAGGGAACCGCCCGCGCGCGCTCGCGCCCTCGCCCGAAGACCGCCCGGATGGCCAGCTGGAAGCCCTCGGGGACGCTGCTACCGTCGAACGGTGACGCGGGTCTCCGTTGTGGTCGTGTCGTACAACAGCCGCGACCGGCTTCCTGCCTGCGTCGAGCCGCTCGCGGGCCGCCCGTGGATCGAGGTCGTCGTGGTCGACAACGCCTCCTCCGACGGAAGCCTTGCGTCGATCGGCGACCTGCCGGTGACGCGGATCCAGCTCGACGACAACCGCGGGTTCGCCCATGGGTGCAACGTCGGCTGGCGGGCCGCGTCGGGCGACTACGTCCTCTTCCTGAACCCGGACGCGATCCTCCCGGCCCTCGACCTCGCGCACCTGGCCGGCGTGCTGGACGGCGACCCCCAGGTGGGCGCGGTGGCGCCCAAGATCCTCCACTCGACGCTCGAGCTCGACTGGTCGCAGCGGCGGTTCCCGCGCCTGCGCTCGACCTACGCGCAGGCTCTCTTCCTCCACCGCCTCTTCCCCCGCGCCGGCTGGACGGACGAGGTCGTCCGCCGCGCGGAGGCCTACCTGGCCCCCGCGCAGCCCGAATGGGTGTCCGGCGCCTGCATCCTCGTCCGCCGGACGGCGCTCGAGGAGCTCGGAGGCTTCGACGAGGGCTACTTCCTCTACTGCGAGGACACCGACCTCTGCCGGCGGCTTTGGGACGCGGGCCACGCCGTCCGGTTCGAGCCGGCCGCGGTCGCGATCCACGAGGGCGGGGCGTCCGCGCCGCGCCCGTCGCTCATCCCGGTCCTCGTGGCGAGCAGGGTGCGATATGCGCGCAGGCACCGGGGGCGGGCCGCGGCGCTGCTCGAACGGCTCGGGATCGCGCTCGGAGCGCTCACGCACGCGATCGTCACGCGGGGCGGGCCCGCGGCACGAGCCGGGCATGCACGCTCGCTGCGACCTGCTCTCAGGCCCGCCGGGGCACCTAGCCAGATGGACAGGAGCGCCTAGGCCGGAGAACGCCTGCGGTCTGGCCGAACGGGCGTCGAAACGGTCGCGGCGCCACGGTAGCGTCGGAGGTGGTGAACGGGATCCCGAGCAGCGCGGTGCTCGACCGCTCGGCTGCCTTCCTCGAGGAGGTCTACTCGCCCGAGCGCGCGCTCTTCCCCTTCTCGACCTCGGTCGGGGCCGAGGGGTACGTGAACGACTACGGCTCGCGGGCCCTTCGCTACACGATCAACTCGTTCCTCGGGCTCCAGGAGGCGGCGCGCGCCGGCAGAGGCCCGCACCCTGCCTGGCTCGAGGGCGCGATCGACGACTTCCTCGCCAGGCGGCTCGACGACGTCTCCTCACCGGCCGACCTCGGGCTCCTGCTCGTCCTCTTGCGCGAGCGGCCCGACCATCCGGCGGCGGCCGCGGCCGTCTTGCGCCTCACACGCCTCGTCGGCTCGGGCCCGGGCTCGAAGCTGCCCGTCCAGACGCTCGCCTGGATGCAGTGGGGCCTCGATGCGTGCGCCTCGTCCGGCAGCACGGCGGCCGCGCGGGCCTCGGACCGGCTCTTCGCGACGATCATGGACGACTACGTCCACGAGGGGTCGCTCCTGCCGCGGCACAGCTCGGCGCTCTACCGGCGCAGCGTCGTGTCCTTCGGGGCGATCGTCTACTTCCTGCGCGCCGTGCACGAGCACGCACGGCGCACCGGCGACGCGACCGCACGCGCCGTCTTCCGGAGCGGCGTCGAGCGGATGCTCGAGGCGCAGGGGCCGCAGGGCGAGTGGCCGTGGCTCTACGCGGTCGCGACCGGACGACCTGCCGAGCTCTACCCCGTCTACGCGGTGCACCAGGACTCCATGGCGATGCTCTTCCTCCTCCCCGCGCTCGACCAGGGCGTGCCCGGCGTGCGCGACGGCATGGAGCGCAGCCTCGCGTGGGCCTTCGGCGCGAACGAGCTCGGCCGCCCCATGTACGTGGACGCGCCGTTCCGCGCCTTCCGGTCGATCGAGCGGAGCGACCGGTTCCCGCGCGCGGGGCGCTACCTGCGCGCGGTGCGCGGGATCGCCTCCGGCCGCCCGGCCGGCAGCGCAGGCGGCCGGGGCGTGCGGGTGAACGAGGAGTGCCGCTCGTACCACCCGGGCTGGATCCTCTACGCGTGGTCGGCGCGGCCGGAGCTCTTCGTGGAGCTCGCCGGGCGTGCCGGGGCCGCCGAGCCGCGGCCCGCACTCGCGATCGCCCGCTAGTCGGACGCCGGCTCGGCCGCGAGGACGGCGACGGCGAGGCCGAGCACGATGAAGAGCAGGAAGTTCACCTGGATGAACGCAAAGGCGTCGAACGTGAGCATCCCGACCGCGTAGGTCGCGAGCGAGGCAGCCAGGGCGACGCACAGCCAGCCCCGGTCGGAGTCGTCGTCCTTCGCGGCCCGTCCGAGCCGCCGGATCGGCCGCAGGAGCAGCAGGAGCCAGCCGACGAAGCCGACGACCCCGGTCTCGAGCAGGATGCCGAGCCACTGGTCGTCGAGGATCTGGTCGTTCGCATGCGGATGCTGCCTGTCCACGACCCGCGTCGCGAAGCCCTGCCCGACGAGCGGCGTCTGGCTGAACTCCCGCAGGCTCGGCCCGAGGTCGGCGATGCGTCCCTGGCCGCGCGAGCCCGGGTTGGACGACTGCTCCGCGATCAGGCCTCCCGCAGGGAAAAACGACTCCTTGAGCGTGCCGAGCGTCCCAGGGATGACGAGGTGCACGGCGAGGACCGCGGGCACGAGGAGCGGCCAGAAGCGCCGCGTTTCCCTCGGCCGCAGCCAGACGAAGACGCCCGCGACCGCGATAAGCATGAGGACCGACGTCCGGGAGAGCGTGGCGAGCGCCCCGATGCAGAGCAGGCCCGCGGCGATCCACCAGTACGAGCGAGCCGATCGGCGGACGAGGTAGATGGCGGGCGGGATGAGCATCACGAGGGCCGCCCCGAGCGCGATCGGGTGCTGCGCCGACGCGTAGGCCCGCGCCCCGCGTCCTTCCTCCGCCGAGGCGACCGAGAAGTCGCCGGAATCGAGGAGCGGGATGAAGCCGGTCAGGTGGTCGAACAGGTTGTACTGGGTTCGCGACTCGACGATCGCGAGCGCGGCGACCACGGCCCCGCCGACCACGAGCACGCGCAGGAGGCGGTCGACCGCGTCTCCGGTCCGCACCACGCTCGCGATGAGGAACAGCAGGAGCAGGAAGCTCAGGAGGAAGGTGACGCCCTTCACGATCTGGGGCTCCCGGGCGGCCACGCGGCCGCCGTTCATGACGATCGAGCCGAGCACGGAGGCCACGATCAGCACGACCGGCAGCTCGAGACCCGTCCGCCGCAGGCTGACCTTCGGATCGACGAGGAGCGAGGCCGTCCAGCCTGCCACGATGAAGGCCACGAGCAGCCGGTACGGCTCCAGCTCGAAGGGCAGGGAGCCGGGAAGCACGTAGCGCTGGATCGGGACGAAGAGGATGACGAGGACGAGCAGCGCCAGCAGGGTGTCCCACGAGAGCAGCGAGCGGTACGCGAGCGCGAAAGCGATCATCAACGCGATCACCGGCGCTGTCTCGAGCGGCCGCGTGCCCGTGAAGACGGTCAGGCTCAGGAGTGCGAGCGCACCGAGAACGACCGCAGACGAGACGTACGGCCCGCGGTCCTGCGTCCCCGCGACGAGGCTCACGGCGCTAGCCGGAGCGGCGCGCCCGCCGGGCCGGCCTGGCCGCCTGCGGGCTGGCCACCTCGCTCGGAACCGGGCGAACGCGCGGCCGGATGTTCTCGAGGATGAACGCGAGGCCGATCACGGCAAGCATCACGGTGAGGAAGACGACGATCGGAAGGGTCTTCGTGCGCCCCTCGAGGAGCACGGTCGTGCCGAGCGTCGGATGGCGGACCTCCGTCAGGACGACGCGCTGCTCCGCCGGGATCGCGCGGCGGTCCTGCTCCGTGTCCAGGAACTCCTGGAACGCGTTGCTCGCGCGCTGGGCCACCACGACGGCTCCCTCGGGCGACGTCGCGATGCCGCGGACGGACAGGAGGGGCAGCGATGCGTCGGAGCCGTTCGTCGAGACGAGCGGAACCGCCTCGACGAGCCCGTGAAGCGGCCCCTGGCGCAGCATGATCTCGCGCACCGCGTCACCGGTGATGAGCTGCGAGTAGACGTTCGCGAGCTCGATGAACCTGCCCGACGGGGCGAATTTCGGCGTGTAGGTCTTCGGCTTGTCCGTGCCGACGGGCGGCACCTCCTCCTCGAAGACGGACCGCCCGAGCGGGAAGTCGGGCTCGGTCACGAGGAGCGTGGCGACGCTCACCCATTTCTCGCTCTCGCGGAAGTTCACCGTCGGCGTGCCCCCGCCGAGACCGACCCGCGCGACCGAGAGGAACGTGAGCAGCAATGCGAGCACGACCCCGGCGAGAACCAGGAAGCGAAAGCGCCAGAGGACGCGGATGTAGAGCTGGAGATCCATCAAGCGGGTCCCGTGTCAGGGGGTCCCGACCCCTGCGACGAGGCCCGCAGGAAAAGGACGGCTGCCTCCGTCCTGTTCGTGACTCCGAGCTTCCGGTAGATCGCGGCAAGGTGGAACTTGACGGCATGGATGGTCACGTGCAGCCGTCCGGCGATCTGGACGTTCGTGAGTCCGAGCGCGGCCATCTCGAGCACCTCGACTTCGCGGGCCGAGAGACGCTCCCGCGGGTCGATCCGTTCATACGCTGCGTGCAGTGGCTCCAGCAATGACAGCGATGCTAGATCCGCCTTCCGAGCCTGACTACGCGACGTTGGCCTAGCGTTTCCCCCGCCAACTAGCCGTACGGCTAGCGCGATCCGGCCCAACGCGGGATGGCCACGGGGAAGCGGGCGGACTAGTGTCGGGCCGTGATCGATATCGGGATCCCCGCGCCCGCCGAGCGTGACTCGCAGGCATCGCCGGTCCGGCCGCTCGTGCTGCGGACGCCGGACGAGGTCGAGGCCGCGAAGGCGGAGCTCGAGGCGGTGCCGTGGCGGCGGCTCGACCCGGTTCCGGACTACGCGCTCGCCGTCGTCCGCTCGCGGCCGGAGGTCGTCGGGCCCCATGTCGAGCTCCTCCTTTCCCCCGCCGGGGAAAGGATCGCGTTCGTCGGGCGGCTCGAGGACGTGCCACTCACCGTCGCGGTCGGCTACCGGACGCTCTACCGCCCGGTTCTGCGCGCGATCACGCTCGTTCACGGCGGGGTCGTCGGCGCGGATTCCCCCGCGGCCGCGGCAATGCTCGTCGAGCGTCTGCGCGGGGCGCTCGCGGCCGGCGAAGCGGACGTCGTCTCGCTTCCGGCGATCCCGGTCGGCTCCCACCTGCACGCCGCCGCCACCGCCGTCCCCTGGGCCCTTCGGAACCACCTTGCCCGGCCGAGCACGCACTGGGCTCTGCGGCTGCCCGACTCGTACGACGCGTTCCTCCGGTCGCGCTCGAAGAAGACGCGGGAGAACGTGCGCGTGTACCGCAACCGTCTCCACCGAGACCACGGCGACGACCTGTCGCTCCGGGTCTACCGGGAGCCCGCCGAGCTCGGGGAGTTCCTCGCCGCCGCCGAGACGGTCGCGGTGAAGACCTACCAGCGCGGCCTCGGCGTCGCGCTCGCGGACACGATCGAGGAGCGGGCGCTCACGGGGCTCGCGTTCGAGCGGGGCTGGTTCCGCGGCTGGGTGCTCTCGGTCGGCGATCGGCCGATCGCGTTCTGGTCCGGAGCGGGCTTCAACGGCACGTTCTTCGTGGGGACGCCCGGCTACGACCCGGCCTTCGCCGAGTACAGCCTGGGCACGTACCTCCTCATGCGCGTGATCGAGGACCTGATCGCGGATCCCGCGATCGACACCCTCGACTACGGTCACGGCGAATCGGAGTACAAGCGCCGCTTCGGGAGCGAGTCGTGGGAAGAGGAGGACGTCCTCATCTTCGCCCGCACGGTTCGCGGCGTTCGGATCAACGCCGTCCGCACGGCGATCGGCGGCGCGGTGGCACTCGGGCGCGGCGTGGCCGCCCGGACGGGTCTCGGTCCCCGGCTCAAGCGGCGCTGGCGGCGCCGGCTCGCGCGTCCGGGCTCGACCTCCCCGGTCGGCTAGGTGCCCGCCGCGCGGGCGGTTTCTCGGTTCTGGTCTGTTGCGACGACCCGTGGACTCGTAGGCTCGGAGTGCGTGGATTGCGTGCGCGCATGCGGATTTCGAGGGAGTCGCCGGCGATGAGCACCGGTGTCGAGCAGGTCATCCCGGCAACGAGGGCGGCGTCCCGGCGCGGGCGGCGGCTCGGCCGGGGCCGCACCTGGATCCTCGCGACCGGGGATCTGCTCGCCCTCGTCGTCGCGTACGCGCTCGCCTACCTGGCGGCCGCCTGGCTGGGGCCGCTGCCGCCGGTGTCGGCGCCGACCTGGTTCCTCGTCCTCCTGGCCGTGACCGCGGTTCCCGTGTGGCTCGCGGTCTTCACCGGCTACCACCTGTACGAGAACGACGCGCTCAAGATCTCGGTCTCGAGCTTCGACGAGGTTCGGGACGTCTTCCACGCGATGCTCGCCGGGTCGCTCGGCTACCTGATCCTCTCCCAGGGCGTCCGCTTCCTCTTCGACTGGTGGGTGTACACGGCCGTCGAGGCGGCGCTCTTCGCCGGCGCGGCGCTCGTCCTCGTGCCGATCGTCCGCGGCTCCGTCCGGAGCTGGGTCTTCCCGCGGGTCATGGAGCGGCGCCGCACGCTGATCGTCGGCAGCGGCGACGAGGCCAGGCTCGTCCACCGCAAGCTGCGCACGCATCCCGAGTACGGCCTCGACGTGGTCGGGTTCCTGGCCGTCGACGAGGACGACGTGCCCGGCCCCACGCTCGGGACGTCCGGCGACATCGCCCGCATCGTGGACGAGCACGACATCGACCGCGTCCTCCTCGCGTCGTCGATCGCAGACCACGAGCAGATGCTCGACCTCCTGCGCACAGTCCGGCGGCCGGACGTCCAGATCTCGATCGTGCCGCGCTACAACGAGATCTTCACCTCGCACGCGACGCTCGACGACATCGAGGGCATGCCGGTCGTCACGCTGCCGCCGCTGCGGCTCGGCCGCAGCTCCCGGCTCCTCAAGCGCTCGTTCGACGTCTGCGCCTCCGGGGCCGCGCTCGCACTCCTCTCCCCCGTGCTCGGCGCCGTCGCGCTGGTCGTGCGACTCGACAGCCCCGGCCCCGCGCTCTACCGGCAGAAGCGCCGCGGGCGCGGCGGCTCGACGTTCGAGATCGTGAAGTTCCGGACGATGCGGGTCGGCGCGGACACGGAGCGCTTCGACCTCGTCCACCTGAACGAGGTCGACGGCCCGCTCTTCAAGATCAAGGGGCAGGATCCGCGGGTCACACGGGTCGGAGCCTTCCTCCGGCGCACGAGCCTCGATGAGCTGCCGCAGCTCTGGAACGTGCTGCGCGGCGACATGAGCCTCGTCGGGCCGCGCCCGTTCGTCGTCCACGAGGCCGATCAGATCACCGGCTGGGCGAGCAAGCGCCTCGACATGACGCCGGGGATCACCGGCCTCTGGCAGGTGCTCGGGCGCAACGACATCCCGTTCGACGAGATGACGAAGCTCGACTACCTCTACGTGACGAACTGGTCGCTCTGGTGGGACCTGAAGATCCTCTGCCAGACGATCCCCGTCGTGCTCGGCAAGCGCGGCGCGTACTAGTCCCATGGGCGCGCCGTCGGCCGAGGAGACCGGACGCGTGCGGGCCGAGCGCGTCTCGGTGCTCATCTCGACGCGCAACCGGGCGGCGAGCCTGCGCGAGACGCTCCGCTCGCTCGGCTCGGTCGCGGTTCCCGCGGATCTCGAGGCGCAGGTCGTCGTGATCGACAACGGCTCGACCGACGAGACGGAGCGGGTGGTCGCCGACTTCGCCCGGTCGGTCGACCTGGACCTGGTCTACGTGGTCGAGCCGAAGGCCGGGAAGTGCCGGGCGCTGAACGCCGGGATCGAACGCGCACTCGGCGACGTCTTCATCTTCACGGACGACGACGTCCGCTTCCCGGCGAACTGGATCGAAGGGATGTCGCGACCGATCCTCGCAGGGCGCGCCGACACCGTGCAGGGCGGCGTTCGCTGGACAGCGGAGCTCCTGCGCTCGTGCAATGCGACGCCCTTCGTGGCGTCGGTGGTCGCTTCCACGGAGCACAAGTCGGCCGAGGAGCTCGAGACCGGGCTCATCGGCGCGAACATGGCCGTCTCGCGCGGGGCCTACGAGCTCGTCGGAGCGTTCGACGACGAGCTCGGGCCCGGGGAGCTCGGCGCCGGCGAGGAAACGCTGCTCGGCTGGCAGATCATGAACGCCGGCGGCCGGCACCTCGTCCTCCTCGACATCGCCGTCGACCACCACTTCGACCCGGGCCGGATCACGCGATCGTGGCTGCTCCAGAGCGCGGATCGCAAGGGCCGGAGCCTCGCGTACATCGACTTCCACTGGCGCCACGAGACCGTGCAGAACGCGCGGGTCGGCATCGCACGGCTCGCGGTCAAGGAGGCCCTGAGGACGCTTGCGACGCCTGCGGCATGGCCCGGCAGGACAGCCATCCCCGAATGGAAGTACGCCTATCGCGCGTCCCGGAGCCGGCTCCTCCAGCTCCGGAGGGAGGCCGCCGCCGGCGGGAGCGCGCGGAACTACGCGTACCTCGGACTCCACAAGAATCCACGGGCGTACCGGGCGCACGAGCCGGAGCCCGAAGCCGGCGGCGCGGCAGGACTGCGCGAGCACACGCACTCCGCGTAGCCGGCTTCCGCAGCTCTAGCCGTACTGCGCGGCGTACTGGCCGTCAACGGCCGGGAAGAGCGCGTACTCGACGCCCTTGATCGTCTGGGTCGTGTAGACGACGACGCCGCCGGCCCGGGTGAGCGCCGTGAGCGTCCCGCCCGGGGCGTGCGTCGGGAGCATCCCCTGCAGTCCGCGGGCGCCGGCGCCTGCCTCCACCGTGAAGGTCAGCGTGCCGGCGTTCCACCCGATCGAGCGGAAGGACGACGCCTCGCGCCCGTCGAGCCACGTGAGCATCTGCTCCGCGGTCACGATCGGCACCGAGCGCGCCTGCGCCGATGCTACGACCGCCTCCGAGCCCGCGTGGTCGGCGTGGTCGGTGTGCATGTTGGCCGTGAAGATCCCGTAGTAGCCCTCGGGCCCGACCGCCTTGTCGAGGAGCGCGTCGACCGTGAACGGATAGGCCTGCCCGGACTCGTCGGTCATCTGGGTGGCGGCCTGATACACGTCGATCGCCGTGCCGTCCAGATCGGCGAAGCGCATCGGGATGCCCGAGCCGGTCATGAAGCCCGGCTTCGTGCCGATCCAGGCGCCCGGGTAGTGGTAGTAGTTCGTGTCGAGCCTGATCCCGTGCTCGAGCTCGATCTTCGGCTGCGACGCCCAGTCGCTCCACGCCACGCAGTGCGTCCGGTTCGTCACCGGGGCGGGGACGCTCGGGTACAGCGTCGCGAAGTCGTTCAGCTGACGGACGTAGTCGGCTGCGAGCGACGTCGGCGTCCAGTTCTGGCAGTTCGTGGAGACGTGCACCGCGATCTCGAAGCCGGCGTTCGTGTACTGCGCCGCCTGCGCGTCCGTGAGCGGGCTCGTCGGGAAGATGTAGGACGTCCCGCGGACGCACTCCCAGTCGGCCACCGAGCACCCGGCCGGGCTGAGCGCGAGGTAGCGGTCGAAGCGGCCCGCCGTGCCGCCGAGCGCGTGGTCGTCGCCGGTCATGACGACCGCGGCCTTCTCGCCGCGCGGCAGGTACCAGAAGCGCGGGATCGGGTGCCGGTCGGCCGCGACGTCCTCGATCAGGTTGACGAGCAGGCGCTGCTGCTCGTCGGCCTGTGGGATTGCGATGCGGGTCGTGTCGATCCAGTCCGGCTGGTCGTCGCCGATCGCGCCGCCGAAGAAGAGGTCGTCCGGGCGGATCGGGTTGACGCCGTCGCGCTCCTGTCCGATCCATGCGGGGTTGCCCTGCCGGGTCAGCACGACGGAGCGCGCGAGGTCGAAGGTGAATGCCGCCGCCTGGCCGCCGTTCGTCCCCACGTCGTTGACGGTCACGGCCGGGTTGGCGGTCGGCGTCGATGCGCTCGAGTAGAGCGTCGCGACCGCCCGTGCGTCGGCCGTCAGGTACCGGTCGGCCGTGCCGTGGAACTGGATCGTCTGGCCGACGATGCCGGCGCCCGGCGCGCTCGACGTGTCGATCCCGAGATAGCCGTTCGAGAGCACGCCGCCCGCATCCGTCAGGCCGAGCAGCCCGGCGAGGCGCTTGTCGGGCCGGAAGGCGACCAGGTTGCCGCCGTCCTGCACCCAGGCGGTGACCAGGTCGGCCTGCCCCGGCGTGAGCGAGCTCTGGCCGAGCAGGACGACGTCGAACGAGTCGAGCAGGTCGGCCGTGACGAGCGGAAGATCGACCGCCGTGAACGGGAGTCCCTCCGCCCGGAGGATCTCGCCGACGTAGGCCGCGTACGGGTTCCCCGGCACGTCGACCACGAGGATCGGAGGCGGAGAGGCCTCGGTCGAGAACGTCCACGTGCGCGAGGACGAGAGCGGGTTTCCGGCGAGGTCGCGGATCCGCGGGCCGGACGTGCCTCCGGCGAGCGTCGCCGTGTACGTGCTCCCGAAGCGCAAGGCCGCCGTGACGGTGAGCGTCGCGGTGCCGCTCAGCGGATCGTAGGCGACCGTGGCGGGCACGACCGCCCCGCCGGGCCCGGTCACCGAGAACGTGGAGGCCGTCACGCTCGCCGGGTCGAGGGCCTCGTTGAAGGTCGCCTCGACCGTCCCGCCCACGTTCACGTTCCCGGCTCCGTTCGGGGGCGTCGTCGCGAGGACGTGCGGCGGGTTCGTGTCGGTCGCAACCGGCGTGGCCATGTCGTTCTGGATCTCGCCTTGCGAGAGGACGCGCCGGTAGACGCGCACCTCGTCGATGCGACCGGCGAACCACTCGGGCCACACGCCGTTTCCGCCGATGCGGAGCGGACCCTCGGAGGGCGGCACGGAGCCGGCCGCCGCGCGCGTGGCCACGAGCGCGCCGTCGACGTAGAGCCGCAGCGTGCTCCCGTTGTAGGTGGCCGCGAGGTGCGTCCAGCCGCCGGTCGCGAGCGCGCTCGGGCCGCGTAGGTCGCTCTCGGATCCGCCCACGAAGACGCTCGTCGAGGGGACGCCCGTTCCCGAGGCCGCGTAGAGCGAGTAGACGACGTTCCCGTGCTGCTCCTTGAAGATCACCGTGCGCCAGGAGTTGCCGAGCTGGGCAGGCAGGACCCACGCCTCGAGGGTCATCTCGGTCGAGACGTCGAGCGAGTTGCTGTCCGGGATCGTCACCCAGTCCGAGACGCCGTCGAAGGTCGCCGCGGAGCCGAAGCGGCCCACGCCCCATCCGGCGCCGGAAAGGGTCCCTGCGTTCCCGCTCCCGGACGTGTCGCCCGCCGTCTGCCCGGAACCTTCGTCGAACGAGAGCGCGGCCACGAGGCCGACGGGCGACGTCGCCGTGTTCTGCACGGTCACGACGACGGGCGCCGAGGTGGTCGCGTTCCCCGACCGGTCGCGCGCGACCGCTCGGATCGTGTGGGAACCGTTCGCGACGGTCCGCGTGTCCCAGAGGGCGGCGAACGGGGGCGCGGTCGCCTCCGCGCCGGCCGGCGTCCCGTCGACGGTGAACTGCACGCCTGCCACCTGGTCGTCGTCCTGCGCGTCGGCGGACAGGGTCACCGTGTTCGCGAGGGTCGCTCCGGCGGCCGGCTCGGTGACGCTGACCGTGGGCGGCGTCGTGTCGCAGGCGCTCGTCGTCGCGGTGATCGTCGCGGAGCCGGACACGTTGCCCGCCGCGTCGAGGGCGGCGACGCCGAGGACGTACTCGGTGCCGCACGCGAGATCGCCGAAGGTGTGGGTCGTGGTCGTCGTCGTCCCCAGGTCGACCCCGTTCCCGGTGAGCCGGTATCCGGTCACGCGGACGTTGTCCTCCGACGCGTCCCAGGCGACGGCAAGCGAGCTCACCGTCGTGGCCGTCAGGTGCACGTTGCCCGGCACCGTCGGCGCCTGCCGGTCGGGCGGCGCGACCCCGGTCGCCATGTCGGCCTGGATCTCCGCGGCCGAGAGCGCCCGGTCGTAGATCCGCACCTCGTCGACGACCCCGTCGAAGAACCCGCCGGGCGAGGCTCCGTAGGCACCGAGACGCCAGACGTCGGAGTCGCCCATGTTCCCCGCGAACGGCCTGCTCGCCATTTCCACCCCGTCGACGAAGAACCGGGCCACCGCGCCGTCGTACGTCGCGGCGAGATGCTCCCACTGCCCGATGGCCGGCGAGCGGCCGGAGTCCAGGTACTCGTCGAGCGGGGCCTTCCCGAGCGTGAGCCGGTACCGCCCCACGACGTGGTCGGCCCAGATCATCGGCCCGCCGTCCGCGCCGGACGTCCAGGAGCCCATGACCGCGGCGTCGGTCTGCCCGCCGCGCTTCTTGACCCAGGCCTCGTACGTGAAGCCGGTCCTGTAGAAGGTTCCGAGCGCCGGCAGGTCGACGCGGTCGCTCGTCCCGTTCAGGGAGAGCGCCGAGCCGATGCGGCCGCTCGTCGTCCAGGAGCCGCCGACGACGCTCGCCGTGTGGCCCAGCCCGGACGCGTCCGCCGCCGTCGATCCGCCCCCTTCGTCGAAGGCGTAGGCGGCGACGAGGCCGGGCGGCGGGCTGGCTGAGTTGTCCACGGTGACCGTGACCGTTTCCGACGTGGTCGTGTTGCCGCTCGCGTCGCGGGCGACCGCCGTGAGGGCATGGGCGCCCGGAAGCGCCGCGTGCGTGTTCCAGTCGATGCGGAACGGCGGGACCGTGACCTCGGGGCCGACCGGGGCCCCGTCCACCCTGAACTGCACGCCGGCCACCGCGTCGTCGTCCACCGCGGTCGCGGTCACCGGGACCGTCCCGTAGACGGTCGCGCCCTCGCCGGGCGAGCCGATCGCGACGGTCGGCGGGGTCGTGTCGCAGGCGAGCGTCGACGAGCTGAGCGTCGCTCTCACGGACGCGTTGCCCGCCTCGTCGAACGCCTCGACACCCAGGTCGTAGGCCGTGGCACAGGTGAGGCCGGTGAACGTGAAGCTCGTTTCGGTCGTCGTGCCGATCGACGTGCCGCCCCGGAAGAGCCGGTAGCCGCTCACGCGGACGTTGTCCGTGGAGGGGCTCCAGGTCGTCGAGATCGACGTCGGGGTCGCGCCCGTGCGCGTGAGGTGCGAGGGCGTCGTCGGCGGGGTCGTGTCCGGCGGGCCGACGCTCCGGCCCAGGTCGGAGGCGATCTCCGCCGCCCCGAGCGCCCGGTCGTAGAGCCGCACCTCGTCGATCACGCCGGGGTAGTAGCCGGAGGGCGCGGGGCCGTACGCCGCGACACGCCACGCGTTCGAGTCGCCGGCGTTCCCGAAGAACGTCCGGCTGGCCGTCTCGACGCCGTCGACGTAGAAGCGCGCGGTCAGCCCGTCGAACGACGCGGCTACGTGCTGCCATTCGCCGACCACGGGCGTGCGGCCCGAGTCGAGGTAGTTCGAGAGTCCCTTGTTCAGGGTGAGGTAGTAGCGGCCCGAGAGGTGATCGACCCAGATCATGGGCCCGCCGTCGTCGCCGCCGACCCAGGTTCCGAGGACGGCGACGTCCGTCTTCGCGGTCCGCGGCTTCACCCAGGCCTCGTAGGTGAAGCCGGCGTCGTAGAACGTGCCCAGCGCCGGCAGGTCGACCCGCTCGCCGTCGCCGCTGAACGACAGCGCCGATCCGAAGCGCCCTCCCGTCCAGGCTGCGCCGACGACGGTCGCCATGTGGTCGTTGCCCGACGCGTCCATCGCCATCCCGCCTCCGGCCTCGTCGAAGGCGTACGCCGCGACGAGGCCCGCCGGGTCGGGATCGGGGCCGCACGCGGCCGTCTGCGCCGACAGGGTCGCCCGGGGCGAGGTGTTGCCGGCGCCGTCGAACGCCTCGACGGCGAGCGCGTAGGTCGTCCCGCACGCGAGGCCGGTGAACGTGAAGGTCGTGGCGGCGGTCGAGCCGACGACGACGCCCTCCCGCAGGATCCGGTACCCGGTCACCCCGGTGTCGTCGGTCGCGGGCTGCCAGGTGGTCGCGATCTCGTCGGGCGCCGTTCCCGTCTGTGCGAATCCGGTGGGCGCGGACGGCGGGGTCGTGTCCTGGGTCTCGACCGGGGCGGCCATGTCGGCCTGGACCTCGGCGGTCGAGAGCGCCCGGTTGTAGATCCGCACCTCGTCGATCGCACCGTCGAAGAACCCGCCCGGTCCGCCTCCGTACGCTCCGAGCCGCCAGGCGTTGGAGTCGCCGGCGTTGCCGGAGAACGCCTTGCTCGCGACCTCGACCCCGTCCACGTAGAACCGCGCGGTCCCGCCGTCGTACGTCGCCGCGAGGTGCTGCCACTGGCCGACCGCAGGCGCCCGGCCCGAGTCGAGGTAGTCGGCAACCGTCCCCTTGTTGAACGTGAGCCGGTAGCGGCCGACCACGTGGTCGACCCAGATCATCGGGCCGCCGTCGTCGCCTGCGACCCACGTCCCGAGGACGGCCACGTCCCCCGCGTCCGTGCGCGGCTTCACCCAGGCCTCGAGCGTGAAGCCCGCATCGTAGAACGTCCCGAGCGCGGGCAGGTCAACGCGGCCCGAGCTCCCGTCGAGCGAGAGCGCGGCGCCGAAGCGACCGGTCGTCCAGCTCGCGCCCCCGACGAGCGTCCCCGCGCGGCCGTTCCCGGAGCCGTCGGCCGCCAGGAGCCCCGTGCCGGCATCGAGCCCGTAGGCGGCGACGAGGCCGGGTGCGGCTCCCGACGCGGCGGAGCCACCGCCGACCGCGAGGACGGCCGTGACCGCGACGGCGAGGACCGACGACCGCCGGAGGCGGCGGGACGCCCTGCGACGCCAGATGCCCGACCCCACTACCCGTAGACCGCCGTGTAGGTCCCCCCGACCGCTGTGAACACGCCGTAGTCGACGCCCTTGACCGCACGCGTCGAGAACACGACCGGGCTGCCGCCGCGCTGGATCGAGGTCAGCTGCCCGTTCGGCCCCTGCAACGGCAGCATCGCCTCGAGGCCATTCGCGCCGGCGCCGACGGTGATCCGGAAGCCGAGCGTCGTCCCGTTCCAGGTGAAGTCACGGAAAGACGACGCGTTGCGCCCGTCCGTCCAGTCGAGGATCTGCTTTGCGCTCACGATCGGGACGCTGCGGGCGAGCGCCGAGGCGACGATCGCGTCGGACCCCGGGTGGACCGCCTCGTCCGTGTGCATGTTGGCGGTGAAGACGCCCCAGTAGCCCTGCGCTCCGACGGCCTTGTCGAGCAGCGCGTCGACCGTGAACGGGTAGGCCTGCCCGGACTCGTCCGTCATCTGCGTCGCCGCCTGGAAGGTGTCGATCATCGTGCCGTCCGTGTCGGCGAAGCGCATGACGAGACCGGAGCCCGTCATGAATCCCGGCTTGGTGCTCGCCCACGGTTCCGGGTAGTAGTAGTAGTTCGTGTCGAGCCGGATTCCGTGCTCGAGCTCGATCTTCGGCTGCGACGCCCAGTCGCTCCACGCGACGCAGTGGGTCCGGTTCGTCACCGGGGCGGGAACGCTCGTGTACTTCGCCCCGAACGTCGCGAGCTGCGCGTCGAGGTAGCCCTCGAGCTCGGCGGGCGTCCAGTTCGCGCACGGGCCGCCGCCGTTCGTGTTCAGGTGGAGTGCGACCTCGAAGCCGCTCGCGACGTACGACTGCGCCTGCGCGTTCGTGAGCGGGCTGTTCGGATAGATGTACGAGGTCGAGCGGATGCACTCCCAGTTCGCGACCGAGCAGCCCGAGGGGCTCGCCGCCAGGTACTGGTCGAAGCGTCCGGCCGTTCCGCCGAACGCGTGGTCGTCGCCCGTCATCACGACGACGGCCTTCTCGCCGCGCGGCAGGTACCAGAAGCGTGGGATCGGCTTTCGGTCGCGCGACATCGTCGTGACGAGGTTCGCGAGCAGACGCTGCTGCTCGTCGGCCTGCGGGATGTGGACCTTGTCCAGGTTGACCCAGTCCGGCTGCGGGTCGCCCGCCGCGGCGCCGTAGAAGAGGTCGTTCGTCCGCGCAGGGAAGACGCCGTCGCGATCCTGGCCGACCCAGGCCGGGTTCCCCTGGCGCGTGAGGACGACCGAGCGCGCCAGGTCGTACGTGAACGCCGCCGCCTGGCCGCCGTTCGATCCGACGGTGCGGAGCGTCACGGCCGGGTTCGCCGTCGGCGTGGTCGCGTTCGAGTAGAGCGTGGCGACGCTCGTCGCGCCGTTCAGGGTGTAGCGGTCGGCGGTGCCGTGGTACTGGATCGTCTCCCCCACGATCCCGGTGCCGGGCCCGGATGCCGTGTTCACGAGCAGGTAGCCGTTCGCGAGGGTCGTCCCCGCGTCGGTGAGGCCGAGGAGGCCGGCCAGCTGCTTGTCGGGCCGCAGCGCGACGACGTTGCCGCCGGCGTTCACCCACGTGGTCAGTGCCGTCACGGCCGAGGAGCCGAGCGGCACGTTCCCGACGACGGCGACGTCGAAGAAGCTGAGGAAGGACGGCGAGAGCAGCGACTCGTTCACCGTGACGAACTCGTTCAGGCCCTCGGCGCGCAGGATCTCCGCCGTGTACGAGGCGAACGGGTTGGACGGGCCCGTCACGAGCAGGATCGGCGGCGGGACGGGCTCCATCGCGAAGGACCAGACGTTGTCGGCGACCAGTGCGTTGCCGCTCATGTCCTTGACCCGCGTGCCGGTCCCACCGCCCTTGAGGCGCGCCGTGTAGGTCTCGCCGAAGAGCAGCGCGGTCGTCGGGGTCAGCGTCGCCTTGGCGGCGATCGCGTCGTACGTGACCGTCGCGGGTACGAGCGTGCC
>Ga0210115_1000003_pt1 | contig 47709 bp, 48 predicted proteins | sample MayberryNW_TuleB_2_FD_185526 | JGI IMG/M metagenome (GOLD analysis project Ga0210115, IMG submission 185526) | Wetland microbial communities from San Francisco Bay, California, USA, that impact long-term carbon sequestration - MayberryNW_TuleB_D2... | ecosystem: Environmental > Aquatic > Marine... | reverse complement strand
GGGCCCGCCGTAGCCGTACGGCGTCGTCACGTCCAGCCGCCCGTCGTCGCCCGGGATCGTCCGGACGAGGCACGCGAACACGGCCGTCCCGTCCGCGCCGTCGAGCTCGAGAAGGGTCGCGCCGCCCGGGTCGAGCACGGCGGCGGAGTCCAGGTAGCCCCGCAGGAGGTAGGCGTCCGCGAGCCCGAGCTGCGCGAGCCGCGCGTCCCAGGCCTCGGGCTCGACCTCCCGGAGCTCGCTCAGGCCTCGCGCTCCCCGGGACGCTTGGCCTTCCCACGCTCGATGTTGAGCGTGTCCACGACCGGCACCGGATGCGGGCGGAAGAACTGGCCGACCGTCCGCACGAGGATCCGGACGTCGACCCCGAGCGTCCAGTGGTCGAGGTACCAGTCGTCGAGCCGGAAGCGCTCGGGCCAGGTCATGTCTTCCCGGCCGTGCACCTGCGACCACCCCGTGATGCCCGGCCGGACGAGGAGGCGGCGGCGGTCCTGCGGCGTGTAGTGGGCGGCCTGCTCGACGAGATCGGGGCGCGGTCCCACGAGGCTCATGTCGCCGCGCAGCACGTTGAAGAGCTGCGGCAGCTCGTCGAGGCCGGTCCGGCGCAGGAAGCGCCCGCCGCGCGTGAACCGGGGGTCGTCCTGGACGAGGCCGAACGGGTCGTCGCTGAGCGCGAGGCGCCGGCCCACCTCGAGCGCGTCCGGCACCATCGAGCGGAACTTGAGCATGCGAAACGGCTTCCCGTTGCGACCGGCGCGGGGGCGGACGAAGAGGATCGGCCGGCCCGAGTCGACGAGGATCCAGACGGCGACCGCGAGCATCACCGGCGAGAGCAGGACGGCGAGGAGCGCGGCCAGGACCGGGTCGAGAACGGCCTTCAGGCGTCCCTGCCAGGGGTGGCGCTCGAAGCCCGTCACGGCCGCTCCGCCAGGAGCTCCTCGTACAGCCGCTCATGCTCGGCCGCCGCGGTCTCCCAGGTGAGGGTGCTGCACGCCGCTCGTGCGCCGGCCGCCGCCTCCGCCAGACGGCCCTCGTCCGTGAGCAGCTCGACGCAGGCGGACGCGAGCGCGGCCGGATCCTCCGGCGGCACGACTCGTCCGGCGCCGAACTCGCGCACGATCGTCCCGAGCGACCCGACATCGGTCACGACGGCCGGCCGGCCGTGCCCGAGCGCGGTCGCGAGCACGCCGGACGAGTCGAGCTCGCGGTACGGGAGGACCGCGCACGCCGCCGCCGCGAAGAGCTCGCCGAGTTCCTGCTCCCGGACGAAGTGCAGCCGCCACTCGACCGCGCCGTCGAGCTCGAGCTCCGCCGCGAGCGCGAGCAGCGGCGCGGAGGGCTCGAGCGGCTCGCCGGCCACGACGAGGCGTGCGTCCGGGACCCGGCCGACGATCTCGGGGAGTGCACGGAGCAGCACATCGAGTCCCTTGTAGTGGCGGACGAGGCCGAAGAAGAGGAGCGTCCGGCCGCCCGGCTCGCCCGGATCGGCGGCGCCGGGGCCCCGGGCGAAGACGGGATGGACGACGCGGACGAGCCGCCCTCGCGCGACGCCGATCTCGGCCAGCTGCTCGACGGCGCGGTCCGAGTGGACGACGACGCGGTCGACGAGGCCGAGCGCCGCGCCCCACGCCTCCGCGCTCCGCGGCCGCCGGGTGAAGACGTCGTGCGCGGTGAAGACGGTCGGGAAGCGGCCGACGACACGGGCCAGCCACCCGACGTCGAAGCGCGGCGACGGCAGCCACTGCACGTGAACGACGTCCGGCTCGAGGCGGGTGAGCAGCCGCTCGGCGCGCCGGACGCTCAGCGGGTACTCCACGGCCTTGAGGGGCCGGCGGAGGCGGGCGCGCGGTCGGCGCCGGAGCAGCTTCGAGCTGGCGGGGAGGAACGTCTCGTGGCGGGTGTAGCCGTCGGCGCGTCGCGCCGATCCGTGCAGGTCGGGCGCCGTCACGAGGTGGACGTCGTGCCCGCGCGCGGCGAGCGCGGCCGAGAGCGAGTGGTCGTACGGCGGCGTGAAGCCCGGCGGGTCGAGGATCGCGATCTTCATACCGGCCCGCTCCGCGTCACGACGCGGGAGTGCCGCGCGCCCCGTCCACGGAGCATCCCGGCACATGTCCCTGGTTCACCGTCGTCACAGCGACGGAGCGTACCGGGTCTCCCGCGGCCCGACGACGGGCCCTCTTTAGAGTGAGCGGCCGTGTCCGCCGATCAGGCTCCCTTCTTCATCGTCGGCGTCGACCGCTCGGGAACCACGGTGTTGCGGCTCGTGCTCGACCGCGGCGGCGTGGCGATTCCGCCGGAGTCGATGTTCCTCGCGGACTTCGCGTCCGTCCGCCGCGCGGGCGTGCTCGACGACCCCGACAGGGCCGCGGCCTTCGTGGCGCGCGTGTGGGAGCATCCCCGCGTCCGCGCCTGGGGGCTTCGCGCCAAGCCGCCGCAGGTTCCCCTCGGCCTCACGCACGAGCAGGCGTACCGATTCGCGGTCGAGTCGCCGTTTCGGGCCTACGCGCTCGAGCACGGGAAGGACCGCTGGGCGGACAAGACGCCCTACTACCTCGGGCGGCTCGACGAGCTCGACGCCGTCTGGCCCGGCGCGCGGTTCGTCGTGCTCGTCCGCGACGGCCGCGACGTGGCGCTGTCGCTCCTGGGCGTCCCGTTCGGCCCGAACAACGTGTGGGCGGCCGCACGCGTCTGGGCCCGCGGGATCCGGCGGGGGCTCGAGGCGGAACGCCGCTTCCCGGGCCGCGTCGTCACGGTTCGCTACGAGGACTTCGTGGCCGACCCCGCGACCGAGACCGCGCGCCTCTGCGAGTTCCTCGACCTCGCGTTCGACGAGGACATGCTCGCGATCGAGCGCACCGATCCGGCGAAGCTCGATCGGGACAAGGCCGCGTGGTTCACCGGCCTCTCGGAAGGCATCAACGCCGCAGGGGCCGGGCGCTGGCGGCAGGATCTCTCGCCGCACGACCAGGCGCTCTTCGTCGGGCTCGCCGGGGCGGAGCTCGAGTCCCTGGGCTACGAGACGGGGCCGGCGCGCCGGCCGAGCGCCCTGGCCGCGGCGCTCTACGGCGCCCAGGACGCCCTGCTCCGAGCGGCCAACCTCGTGCGGCTGCGGATCGTCGGCGAGGGTGGGCGCGAGCTCGGCTACGTCCTGCGCCGCAAGGTCGGTCGGGCCTAACCGGGCCCCGTAGGATCCACGCCCGATGGAGCCCAGCCCGGGAGTCGACGTTGCGGCCGTCACGGGCGGTCTGGCGGCGGCACTCGTCGTTCTCGCTCCCCGCCGGAGCCTGCTCGTCCTCGGGATCGTCGCGTTCGCGGCCGCCGAGACGGCCCTCGGTCTCCTGCTCCTGAGCGACGCCGAGCGCGCGACGCTCACCTCGTCGGCCGGACGGCCGGAGCTCCTCGCACCCGCCGTCCTGGCTCTCGCGGCGCTTGCCGTCGCCTTCGTTCGCTGGCCCGGGGCGGTGCCCGTCGCGCTCCTCGCCGCGGCACCCTTCCGCGTTCCCGTGGACGTCGGCGACGAGCGCGTGTACCTCCTGCTGCCGCTCTACGGCGTGCTCGCCGCTGCGCTCGCCGCGCTCGCGTACCGCGCCCTGGTCGAGGAGGACGGTCCGCGGCCGCCGCTCCTGCTGGCGGCCCCGACGGCGTTCGTCGCCGGACTGGCGGCGCTTTCCATGCTCTGGGCGGACGACGTCCGCGCCGCCGGCATCGACCTCGTCTTCTTCTACCTGCCGTTCGCCGTGCTCTTCGGCGTCGTCGCCCGCACACGTGCGGCCCGCTGGACGAACGGCGCGCTCGCGGTGACGCTGATCGCGCTGGCCGCGTTCTTCGCCCTGGTCGGCCTCGTCCAGGTCCGGACGGGGGACCTGCCCTTCGCACGCGACATCGAGGTGGCGAACGAGTACACCGCCTACACCCGGGTCACGTCGCTCTTCCACGATCCGAGCATCTACGGGCGCCACCTCGCGATCGCGCTCTCGCTCGTCATCGTTTGCCTCTGGCTGGAGCGGATCCGGGTCGTGGCCGCCGTTCCGGTCCTCGCGCTCATCTGGGCCGGCCTCTTCGTGTCCTACTCGCAGTCGAGCCTCGTGGCGCTCTTTGTCGCCGTCCTCGTCATCAGCCTCCTCGCCGCCGAACCGCGCGCCCGGCGGATCCTCGTCACGGTGTCCGTCGCTGCGACGATCGCGACCGTGACGATCGTCTCCGTGCTCGCGTGGAACGAGTCGCTGCGCCGGGCCACGAGCGGCCGCTCCGACCTCGTCGCCAACACCGCCTACGTGATCGCCGCCAACCCCGTGGTGGGCGTCGGCATCGGCGGCGAGGAACGGGCGAACCGCGAAGAGGGCGAGAAGCGCGGGCTCCTGCCGAAGCCGTCGCACACGACGCCGCTCACCGTGGCGGCGGAGCTCGGCGCCCTCGGCGTGATCGCATACGTCGCCTTCCTCGTCGCGGCCGGGCGTGGACTTCTCCTGCTCCATCGGCTCGACCGGGGGCTGGCCCTCTCGCTCGCTGCCGCACTCATCGTCCTCGTCGTCCACTCGCTCTTCTACAGCGGCTTCTTCGAGGATCCGATCACGTGGGGCTCGATCGGGCTCGCGGCCGGAACGCTGGGGGCTGCATCCCGGACTGCGCCCGAGTCGCCGACGCCGCAGGCATAGTGGGAGCTCGGCCCTCGCAGCGCCCCGTATGCGCAAGAAGATTCTCCTTGCAGTCCTCGCAGTGTTCCTGCTCGTCGCCGGCGCGGCCGGCGCGTTCTTCATGCGCCTGGAAGACCGGCCCGAGGGCGGCCTCGACACCGACTTGACCGACATCACGGTCTCGACGGCCGATCCGTCCACGGACACGATCGACGAGCCCACGACGACCCAGGAGGCCGGGCCCGAGCGGAAGCCCGAGCGCTGCTGGACGGAGTTCGGCGGCAACCCGCAGCGCTCGCTCTACCAGCCGGTCGATCTCGGGCGGCCGCTGCGGAAGCCGCGCTGGTCGCGCGGGGTCGGCGGGCTCATGGAGTACGGCCCGAGCTTCTGCGACGGGAAGCTCTACGTGAACACACAGACGACCGGGCTGACGATCGCCTTCGACGCCCGCAACGGGCGCCGCCTCTGGACGAAACGCGGCGGCCACAAGGCCTCGACGCCGGCGATCGCAGGCCCGCGGCTCGTCGTCACGTCGCAGGACGGCACGGTCCAGGGCCTCAATCGGGCAAACGGCAAGGTCCTCTGGGAGATCCAGACCGGCGCAAGGGTGGAGTCCTCGCCGGTCGCGATCGACGACATCGCCTACTTCGGGACCACCGACGGGCGACTGTTCGCGGTGAACGTCCGCTCGGGAGGCGTCCGCTGGGCGTACGACACCGGCGGGCGGATCAACTCCAGCCCATCGATCTGGGGGGACAGGATCTGCATCTCCACCTACGCCGGCTCGATCTTCTGCCTGCGGCGCACGAACGGCTCGAAGCTCTGGAGCACCTACGTGAAGCGAAACGTCGTCTCCTACGAGAGCTTCTACTCGAGCCCCTCGACCGACGGTCGACGCCTGTACACGATCGCCCGAAGCGGCAAGCTCGTCGCGCTCGATGCCGGCTCCGGCCGGATCGCCTGGACGCACCAGCTGTCCGGCCTGGGGTACGCGACGCCCGCGATCGCGCACGGGCGCGTCTTCGTGGGCACGCGCGGCGGCAGCTTCAACGCATTCGACGCGGGGTCGGGTCGGCTGCTCTGGAGCCGCTCGATGGGCGGCCCGGTCGCCGGATCGGCGCTCGTCGTGGGAGACCTCGTGTTCGCCTCGACCACCGGTAAGACGGTCGCGCTGCGCGTCGGAACGGGTGAGACCGTCTGGCGGTTCAAGTCCGGTCACTTCGTCCCCGGGATCGCGACCGACCGCATGTACTACCTCTCCCTCAGCGGCCTCCTGGTCGCCTTCAAGGGCGAGCGCAGCCCGAGGCGGTAGCGCTCAGCGTTCGAGCGGCGGGTGCCGCCGGCCCCACATCGGCGTCCGCCGCAGCGCGTGCCCGGTGCCGCGCCACGCCGCCGAAAGCGCCGCGTACCGCGCGAGTCGAAGACGAGCCTGGAGCCCCGGGCCGGTCGCCGCGGAGGGTGACACCTCGTACCCGTGACGAGCGAGCTCGTCGCCGGCTACCGCCTCGAATGCGGCGACCTCACCGGAGGCGAGCTCCTTGCGCCAGTCCCGAAGGCCCGGCGTCGGCGGTCGCGTGAGGCTCTGCTGGTGCGGCTTGCCCGAAACGTCGACCTCGCCCGCGTAGCTCACCATTGCCGGGTCGAACTCGAGGCCCGCGAAGCGGCAGACGGTCTCGAGCTCCACGTGGGGCTCGGCGACGAGCTCCTCGTAGCGAAGCTCCAGGTAGCGCCTCGGTCCGACGCGCTCGCCGAGACGCCGGGCCGCCTTGACCTCCGTGCGCCACTGCGCGGCAAAGTCAGCGACCGAGCGCGGGTGGGCCCAGCCCTCCGTCATGATGCCCGCCGGCACCTGGCGGAACGACACGGCGGCGTCGCGTCCGTCCCGGACGAGGTGGAGGAAGAGCGCGTCCGGGAAGAGCCGCTCGAGCAGGCCGAGATACTGCATGTACAGCGGAGTCTTGTCCCCCCAGCGTGACTTGCCGCGCTGGGCGGCATAGGCGTCATACACGGCCGCGATCGCCTCGCCGACGCCCATCCCGGGCCGGAGCCGCGCGCCCACCTCGTCCGTGGACACGCCCCACTCCCCGAGCGTCGGCAGGCGCCGGAGGTCGTCCAGGAAGCGCGCCACGTCGATCTCGCCCCGATGGCGATCCGCCAGTTGCGGGATGAAGTACGACTCGTCCGGAATCGCCACCTCGGGATGCCGGTCGAGCATGACGCGGAGGAGCGTCGTCCCCGAGCGACGCACGCCGAGGATGATCAGAGGTGGCCCGCCCACCGGGCGGAGGCTAGCGGGTGCCGGCCGCCTTCTCCCAGACCGCCGGGACGCCGAAGCGGAGATAGCGGACGCAGGACACGACGGTCGACCAGGTGACGAGGGTGTAGTAGAGCGCGACGCCCGCGCCCGGGACCGGGAGCCGCGCGCGGCCGGCGGCCGCGAGGGCGAGGCCCCCGGCCTGGCCGGCGAGGGCGACCGCGTAGATCCCGCCCGAGCCGACGAGCGCAACGCTCGAGCCGAGGAGGACCAGGTGGAGCCAGCCGCTCGCGTAGCGCAGGTGCCGGTGCGAGACGAGCTCGACGGCGTAGAGCGGGCCGACGCCCTGCAGCATCCGGCCGCGAAAGAGCATGAGCCACGCGTGCTCGAGCATCCGCACCTTGCGCCGGTACTCCTCCTCCGTGTCGTGCGCGGGCTTCTCGAAGGCGTGGGCCTCCGGGTCGTAGACGGCCCGTCGTCCGCGCTGCGTCAGGCTGTACGGGAAGGACATGTCGTGGCCGAAGCGCGGGTCGACGTCGATCCAGTCGGAACGGCGGACGGCATAGATCGAGCCGTTGCCGCCGGTGATCGACCCGAGTCGCGACTCCTGGTCGCGGAGCCACATCTCGTAGCGCCAGTAGAGGCCCTCGCGGTTCGACCCGTCCGGGCGCAGGAGCTGCAGCTGGCCGCACACGTAGGCGACGTCGGGATCGGCCAGGCTCCGGACGAGGAGGCGCAGCGCGTCGGGCGACCAGACCGAGTTCGCGTCGGAGCACGCGATCACCTCGGCGTCCGTGGTCGAGACGGCGAGGTTCTGGGCCGCGACCTTCCCCCCGCGAGGGCACGGGACGAGCCGAACGCGCGGCTCGCGCTCCGCGACCGCGCGGACGAGCTCGTCCGTCCGGTCGGCGGACGCGTCCGAGGCGACGACGACGTCGAAGAGCTCGGCGGGATAGTCCTGCTCGAGGAGGTTCTCGAGCCGGCGCTCGATCACGCCCTCCTCGTCGTGGGCGGCGACGACGACGCTGACGCGCGGCGTGACGTCGTCCTTGCGCACGGGCCGCGGTCGCACCCGGGCCAGCGCGGCCGCCGCGAGCGGATAGCCGACGTGGGTCCAGGCGAGGAGCCCGGCGCTGCCCCAGAAGAGCACCTTGAGCGGCGTCACGGCCGCACCGTATCCCGGTCGCCTTCCCGCGCCTCCCGCCGGGCGGCCTCGCGACCGAAGACGACCGGGGCCGCGACGACGAGGAGCGCGAAAAGGAAGAAGTAGTAGAACTGCATCGTCAGGTAGACCGTGTTGGCCGCCATCGTCCCCAGCAGTCCGGCGGTCATCCCCCACGCGAGCGGGCTGACGCGGGCCGCCAGCGCGTCGCCGCGCCGGGCGAGCCCGCGGCCGAGGCGCCGGAGCGCACCCAGGCGGCGGAAGAGGTAGACGAGCCACACCCCGTAGAGCGCGGTCCCCACGAGACCCGTCTCCGTGAGCAGGGCGACGTAGTACGAGTGGGGCCCGTAGTTCGACTCGCCCGTCAGGAACTCGTAGTACGACGCGAACGTGTTCAGCCCGAGGCCGAAGAAGAGGTGCTGCTCGAGCGCCGGGCGGATGAGCGAGTAGAACTCGAGGTGGGTCTGCGTCGAGCTGCCGCCAGGCTGGGTACGGGCCTCGAGCACGGTCTGGAAGAACCCGGCGCGCTGCGCGATCACCCCGGCGAGGACGAGCGCGAGCGCGCCGAGCGGCACGAGCACGCGCGGCTTCGCGAGCATGTGCCGGTACGGGAACGCGAGCACGAGCAGGCCGACGCCGAGCCCGAGGAGGGCGCTCCGCGAGAGCGTCGAGAGCTCCACGAGGACGAGGAACGCGAGCAGCACGGCGAGCGGCGTGCGCAGGTGGTGGCCCCGCTCGAGCCGGAGGTAGAGCGGGAAGAGCACGAGGAGCGGCAGCACGAGCATCACGCCGAGGTGGCTCGGGTCGAGCGTCAGCCCGGTCGTCCGGTAGACGTCCGCTCCCCCGACGGTGCCGAAGACGTTGATCCCGGTCGAGTCGTAGAGCCCGAGGCGCCCGAGGATCATCCGGTCGAGGTTCGCGCCGCTCGTCTCGGCGAGCAGGAGCTGGAAGAACCCGTAGACGGCGTTGACGGCGATCCCCGCCATGAAGCAGCCGAAGGTCTGCCAGTAGACGCGGGGCGAGCGACGCTCGACGTACGCGACCCCGCAGATCAGGACGGCGAAGTGGATCGACTGCTTCCCGAGGCCCTTGAGGAAGAGGTCGCGGTCGGCGGTGGTCTCGAGGTTGTAGAAGCCCACCAGGTAGACGACGAGGAAGGCCAGCAGGAAGGCGCTCGTCACGCCGACCGTCCGGGAGACCACCCAGTCGCGCCGGGCGATCCGGTGGGCGAGGAACGCGGCCACGAAGAGGGCCGCGGTGACGTCCGAGATGTAGAGCTCGTTGTCGTTTCCGAGGTCGATCCTCACCTTCGTGAACGTGATCAGGAAGGCGGTCGCGAAGAGCAGCACCTCGAGGACGCGGGAGCCGTCATAGGCCGCCACGGCCTCGGCCCGGCGCGGCAGGGCCGCCGTCGTCATGCGACCCTCTGGAGGAGGGCGGCGAGCCGCTCGGCGCGCTCGCGACGGGAGAGCCCGACCCGCTCGGCCTCGGTCAGGGACGGCGCCTGCAGCTTCCCGTTGCGCCAGCGCCGCTCGAGCTCGGCGAGCGCCGCGGCGATCCCGTCGACGTCGCCCGGGGCGACGACCGGTCCGGCCCCGAGCTTCCGCACGAGCGCGGCGGCTTCGCCGTCCGGGGGGACGACGGCGAGGATGGGCCGGTTCGCGGCCAGGTACTCGAAGAGCTTGGCCGACTGGATCTTGAGGCCCGCCTCGCCCCAGTCGGCGAGGAGGAGGAGCAGCGCCTCCGAGTCCCGCTGGAGCCGCACGACGTCCTCGTGCGGCTGGAAGGGGACGATCTCGAGCTTGTCGCGGATGCCGAGCTCCTCGACGAGCGGCTCGTCCGCAGCCCGGAACCCACCCACGAAGCGCGCGACGACGCTCCCGTTCACGCGCGCGAGGGCCTCGAAGAACGGCCTTGCGTCGCGACGGCTGGCGAAGCTGCCCGTGTGCGTCAGGCGGAAGCGCTCGCCCGGGTGGTACTCGAGCCCGGCGAAGTCCTCGAAGTCGCTGCCGTTCTCGATCACCTCGACCGGCCCCCGGGGCTGCAGGGCGCGCATCTCGGCGGCAAACCCGTCCGTCGCCGCGGTGACCGCGTCCGCCCGGCGCGCGACGAGCCGCTGTAGTCGCGCCTCGCCCCGCACGTGCCGCCGCCGGTCCGGCGAGAGGAACGAGTCGCGCAGGTCGGCCACCCAGCGGGCGCCGGCGCGCTGCCCGGCGAGCCCGGCCAGGTGCACCGAGATCGGCGGCGAGGTCGTGAGCACCACGTCGATTCCGAGCCGCGGCACGAGGCGGCGCGCCGCCGCGGCCGCGCTCAGGCTCCACAGGACGCTCGCGTCGGGCACGAGCACCCGGCGGAACTGGATCGCAGCCCGCCCGCCCAGCCCCGCAAGCAGGCCGGCGCCGTGCAGCGCGTCGCGGTAGCGCACCTTCGGCCCGACGTTGCGGACGCGGTGGACGCTCAGGCTCGCGGGGACGCGGAGCGACGGGTCGCGGTAGATCCACTTCGGGTCGTCGGGTGCGAGCACGTGCACGTCGAAGCCGAGGTCGGCGAGGTGCCCGGCGAGCTTCAGCGGCCGCTGCACGCCCGCGCCGCCCGCGGGCGGAAAGTACATCGCGACCAGGAGAACCCTCACCGCACCGCCTCCGCCGTCCCCGCGTGCTCGTCGTTCCAGTCCTCCGCGAGCTCGCGCAGACCGCGCTCGGCGGGGCCGCGCCAGGCCGAGCGGGCGTGCAGGCGCATCCGCGCGGGAAACGACGGCTCGAACGAGCCCGGGCGCACGCGGCGCGCGGCGGCGGCGATCCCGGCGCGGGCGGCGTACTGCGTCCCCGTCAGGACGGCGGCCGCGCGCGCCCCGGCCGCCGAGTGGTGCTTGCGCCAGTACCGGTGCCGCGAGCGCCACTCCTCGGCGATCCGCTCCCGCGGAACCTCGGCCCGCAGGGCGCTCTCGTGGTGGACGGCGGTCGCCGCGGGGACGAACCACGTCTCCCAGCCCGCGTCGGCGAGCCGGCGGCAGAGGTCGGTCTCCTCGGAGAACATGAAGAAGCCCTCGTCGAACGGCCCCACCTCGTCGAGCGCCCCGCGGCGCAGGAGGAGGGCGGCCCCCATCGCCCAGTCGACCCGGCGCGGCTCGTCGCCTGTCGACTGGACGACGCCCGCCCTGTGGAGCGTGAGCGTCCCGAGCGCCGCCGTCGCGGGCGACGGGAAGCGCCAGGCCGACGCCTGCGCGCGGCCGTCCGGGTAGCGAAGCCGCGGCGCGACCGCCCCGGCACGGGGCGTCGCCTCGAGGAACCGGAGCAGGACGGCGAGCGCGCCCGGCTCGAGCTCCGCGTCGTGCGAGAGGAGCAGGACGGCGGCCCCGTCCGTCTCCGCGAGGATCCGGTTGTGGTTCGCGCCGAACCCGGCGCGGAAGGGCTGCACGACCAGGCGGACGCCCGGGAAACGCTCCCGCACGGCGGCCGCCGAGCCGTCCTCCGAAGCGTTGTCGAGGACGACCGTCTCCGCGTCGACCCCGGCCGCCTCGACCTCGCGCTCCACGGAGGCGAGGAGGGCGAGCAGCGCCTCCCGCCCGTTGTGGTTCACGACGGAGACCGTGAGGTCGGTGGGCACCTACGCCCCGATGAAGCCGGCGTGCACGCGCCGGAGCGCGTCCACGGCGTCCTGAATGTCCTCGTCCGAATGGGCCGGCGAGAGCGGCAGCGAGAGCACCTCGGCGCCTGCGCGCTCGGCGACCGGCAGCGGCGGCTGGTCCGGGAGGAGCTCGCGGTAGAAGGTCAGCGTGTGGAGCGGGAGGAAGTGGATCGAGCTCGAGATGTTCTCGCGCTCGAGCGCGTCGCGGTAGGCGTTCCGGTCCGCGCCCGCGAGCGCTGGGTCGATCCGGACGACGTAGATGTGGAGCGCGTGGACGTCGCGCTCGTCGCGCGCGAGCGGCTCGATCCCCGGGAGGTCGGCGACGGCCGCGTCGTAGGCGGCGACGTGGCGGCGGCGGATCTCGGCGTGCTCCTCGAGCTTGTCCAGCTGGACGAGCGCGAGCGCCGCGAGCAGGTCCGGCAGGTTCGCCTTGAACCCGGCCACCCGGATGTCGTAGAGCGCGCCGGCCTTGCGGCGCATGAGGCGCAGCTCCTTCACGCCTTCCGCGATCTCGTCGTGGTCGGTCGTGAGGATCCCGCCCTCTGCGCCGGCGACGTTCTTCGTCGCGTTGAGCGAGAACGCGGCCGCGAGCGAACCCTCGATCGAGCCGATCTTGCGCCCGCGGTACACCGACTCGACCGCGTGCGTCGCGTCCTCGATCACGGGGACGCCGAGCGCGAGCAGCGGGTCGAGGTCGGCCGGCTGGCCCGCGAGGTGCACCGGCATGATCGCCTTCGTCCGCTCCGTGACCGCGGCCGCGGCGAGCTCGGGATCGATGTTCAGGTCGTCGTCGCGCACGTCGACGAAGACCGGGGTCGCGCCCGCGTGGACGATCACGTTCGCGGTCGCAGGCCAGGTGATCGGGCTCGTGATCACCTCGTCGCCCCGGCCGATTCCGGCGGCGAGGAGCGCGAGGTGAAGCGCGGCCGTCCCCGAGGCGAAGGTGACCGCGTGCCTGGCGCCGACGTACTCGGCAAAGCGCCGCTCGAGCTCGCCGGCGCGCGGGCCGGTCGCGATCCAGCCGGTCTGCAGCGTCTCGACGACGGCGTCGATCTCCTCCGGCCCGATCCTGGGCGGCTGGAAGCCGAGCAGCGTGTCGCGGCGGGTGCGCGGGGTCGCCATCGCCGGAAAGGGTATGCGGTCCGGCGGGCCGGCTCGCCGTCAGCGGTAGGCGGCGACGGTCTCCGCGATCGTCTCGTCGAGCGGGCGGTTCGCGTACCCGAGCTCGCGCTCGGCCTTCGCCTCGTCGTAGAACCACCAGTTGGCGGCGGAGCGGACCTCGCCCGGCTTGATCGGCCAGCGGACGAGCGTCGCGCCTGCGATCGCGAGGCGCGGCGGCAGCCCGATCATGCGCCGCCGCTCGCCGGTCACCTCGCCGATCCGCCGGAAGAAGTCCTCGTGGCTCAGGTTCCCGTCGCGGTTCGCGAGGGCGTAGCGCTCGCCCGCCCGCCCGCGGTCGGCCGCGGCGAGGATCCCGGCGGCGACGTCGTCGACGTGGACGTAGGAGAGCCCGCCGGGCGTGTGGATTCGCAGCGTGCCCTGCAGATAGCGCCAGACGGCGAAGGTCGAGCTCCGGTTCACGTCGCCCGCGCCGAGCACGAACGCGGGGCTCGCTACGACGACGTCCCTGCCCGCCGCCGCCGCGGCCAGCGCGACCTGCTCGCCGGCGCGCTTCGAGGCCGGGTAGGGGTACGCGTTCGCCCGCTCGGGCCAGGGCTGCTCCTCCGTGGCGGGCCGGTCGCGCGCCGTCGCCGGGCCGATCGCCGCGACGCTCGAGACGTGCACGAGGCGCGCGCCCTCGGGGAGCGCGGCGACGACGTTCCGCACCGAGTCCACGTTGAGCGCGCGGAGCCGCGGCGCGTCGCGCCGCTCGTACGCGACCAGGCCGGCGGCGTGGACGATCCGCTCGGCGTCCGCGGCCGCGCGACGCACGTCGTCGGCGGCCAGCACGTCCCCGCGGACGATCCGCGCCCCGAGCGCCTCGAGCGGCGCCGCGTCGGAGCCCTCGCGCACGAGCGCCGTCACGTCCTCGCCCCGCTCCCGGAGGAGCCGGACGAGCGAGCGGCCGAGGAACCCGGTTCCCCCGGTGACGAGCGTCCTCACCGCGGGCGGGTGAAGACGACGAGCAGCGAGAGCGACTCGTACGCGGTGAAGCGGTGGTCGGCGCCGGCCTCGACGAAGATCGACTGGCCGAGCCGCACGGGAACCTGCTCGCCCTCGACCTCGAGCACGCCCGTGCCCTCGAGCGGGATGTAGATCTCGTCGTCGGCGTGCGGCTGCTGGCGATCCGGCTCGGGCGCGACGAGCACGTAGACGCCGATCTCCAGGCCGGGCGAGGAGTGGACGATCTCGTAGCCGCCGCTGCCCTCCTGGAGGCGGCGCATGACGGCCTCGACCTCGAACGTGTGCACGGGCCGAGCCTACCGCGCCGCGGGCCGCATACGATCCGCGCCGTGCCGGACGAGAGCGCGGACGCGGTGGTCGTCGGTGGAGGCGCGATGGGCGCGAGCGCGGCCTTCCACCTGACGCGGCTGGGCATCACGGACGTGGTGCTGCTCGAACGCGACACGCTCGCGGCGGGCTCGACGAGCAAGTCCGCGGGCGGGATCCGCGCGCAGTTCGCGGACGAGCTGAACATCCGGATCGCGCAGCGGTCGATCGCCGAGTTCGCCACGTTCGAGGAGCTGACCGGCGCCGCGATCGACTTCGAGCAGTCCGGCTACCTCTTCCTGCTCGACCGCGAGGAGGACGCCGAACGCTTCCGCGCCGCGCTCGCGCTCCAGGCCTCGCTCGGCGTGCCGTCGAGGGAGCTGAGCGTGGACGAGGCGCTCGCGATCGTCCCCCAGCTCGACCCCGACGGGCTGGTCGCGGCGACGTGGTGCGCGGAGGACGGGCGCGCGACGCCGGAGGCGGTGGTCGCCGGCTACGCGGACGCCGCCCGGCGCGCGGGCGCGCGCGTGCGCCAGGGCGAGCCGGTCGAGCGGATCGAGGTCCGCGCTGGGCGGGTCCAGGCCGTCGTCACCCCGAAGGGCCGGATCGCCACCGGAGCGGTGGTCTGCACGGCGGGCGTCTGGTCGCGCGAGGTCGGGGCGCTCGCCGGGCTCGAGATACCCGTCGAGGGGGAGCGGCGGCACATGTGGTACACGCCCGAGCGCGGCGGACTACCCTCGCCGCTCCCGCTGACGGTCGACTTCACGACGAGCTTCTACGTCCACGGGGAGGGCCCGGGCCTCGCGTTCGGCGGCCGCGAGGAGTCGCTCGAGGCCGTGGCCGAGCACGCCGCCCGGCGCCTCCCCGTGCTGACCGAGCTGCCGATCCAGTCGACCTGGTCGGGCTTCTACGAGATGAGCCCCGACCACAACGCGATCGTCGGCGAGGCGGCCGAGCCGTCGCGGTTCCTCTACGCGACCGGCTTCTCGGGCCACGGCTTCCAGCAGGCCCCTGCGGTCGGAGAGCACCTCGCCGAGCTCGTCGCCGGCCGCGAGCCGGCGCTCGACCTCTCCCCCTTCGCCCTCGAGCGGTTCGAACGCGGCGAGATCCGGAGAGAAGCCTTCGTGATCTAGGTGTGATCGACCGCCTGTTCGTCATTGCGCGCCATGCCGAGTCGACGCTCAACCACGAGCGCCGGGTCAACGGCGACCCCACGGTGCACGTGCCGCTGACCGAGCTCGGCGCCCTGGAGGCGCGGGAGCTCGGCGTTCAGCTCGCGAACGTGCCGTTCGGCCTCTGCGTGCACTCGCGCTTTCCGCGCACGCGCGAGACGGCCGAGCTGGCCCTCGCGGGCCGCGGCATCCCGCTCGTCGAGGAGCCGCTCCTCGACGACATCGACGTGGGCGACCTCGAGGGCACGTCGATCGAGGACTACCGCACCTGGAAGCACGGGCACGCGCGCGACGTCCCCTTCCCCGGCGGCGAGAGCCTGGACGCGGCGGCCGCGCGCTTCGCGGACGGCTGGGAGGCGGTGCTCGCCCTCGACGCGACGGTCGTCTTCGTCGTCACGCACGAGATCCCGCTCCGCTACCTCCTGAACGGCGCCGGCGGGTCGGACGAGCTCGACGGCCCGGTGCACGAGCTGCGAAACGCGACGCCCTACCTCTTCGACGAGGCCGGCATGCGGCGCGGCATCGAGGGCATCCGGCGGGTGCTGGCCGCCCGCTAAGGTGCGCGGGCCGGGGAGCCGCCGCGCCGGCGGCTGAGAGGAGGCAGGGACGAGCCTCGACCCGTGAACCTGATCTGGGTAATGCCGGCGAAGGGAGCGTGAATGACGGGCGAAGGTGGAAGCTGGGGCGTCACGCCCGTGCCGGGGCGTCTGCGGACGCTTTCCGGCCTCGACCTGACGCTGCTCTGGGGGAACCTCGGCGTGTCGCTGCTCGTGATCGTGACGGCGTCGTTTCTCGTGCCGGCGATGTCGCTGCCGGACGCGCTCCTCGCCATCCTCGTCGGCAGCCTCGTCGGCAACGCGATGCTCGGCGCGGCCGGGCTGATCGGCGCGGACGCCCGCGTCCCGGCCATGGTGCTCCTGCGGGCGCCGCTCGGCCGGCGCGGCTCGTACGCGGCGACGGGGCTGAACGTCGCCCAGTGCCTCGGCTGGGCCACGTTCGAGATCGTCATCATCGCCGCGGCCGCGAGCGCGCTCTCGGAGGAGCTCCTCGGCTTCGGCGGGAACGCGTTCTGGACGGTCGTGACCGGCGCCGTCGCGCTCGGCCTCGCGCTCATGGGGCCCGTCGGCGTCGTCCGGCGCGTCATCCGCAAGTTCGCGCTCTGGTTCGTGCTGGCCTCGCTCGCCTACCTCACCTGGTGGGCGGTCGCCGACGCGCACGTCTCGGCGCTCTGGGACGCTCCGGCCGAGGGCGGCACGCCGTTCCTCGTCGGCGTCGACCTCGTGATCGCGATCACCGTCTCGTGGATCCCGCTCGCGCCCGACTACACCCGCTTCGCGCGGTCGCGGCGGGGCGCGTTCGTCGGCACCGGGCTCGGCTACTTCCTCGGCGGGGCGTGGATGCTCGCGCTCGGCGCCGTGCTCGTGCTCGCGCGCGGGATCGGGGACGCCGCGGAGCTGCCGGCGACCGTCGCCGCCGCCGGAGTCGCGAGCGCGCTGGCCCTCCTCGCGGTGACCGTGGACGAGGCGGACGAGGCCTTCGCGAACGTCTACTCGACCGCCGTGTCGCTGCAGAACCTCGCGCCGGCGGTCGCGCAGCGCCTGCTCGTGGGCGGCGTCGCGCTCCTCGCGACGGTCGGCGCCCTGACGGTCGAGCTGGCCAACTACGAGACCTTCCTGCTCTTGCTCGGGTCGTTCTTCGTCCCGCTCTTCGGCGTGCTCCTGGCCGACTGGCTGCTCGCGGGCCGCTCGTACGCGCGGAACGACTTCTTCCAGGCGCCCGCGCTGCGGCCCGGGATGGTGCTCGCGTGGCTCGCCGGGTTCGCGCTCTACCAGTGGCTCCACCCACTCGGCCCGGCGTGGTGGACGGATCTCCTCGAGCGGACGAACCCGCCCCAGACCCAGATCGGCTCCTCCCTGCCGAGCTTCGCGCTCGCCTTCGGCCTGGCGGCGCTCGCCGTGCTCCTCGAACGCCGCGGCCGCTCGGTGTCCGTGCCGGCGTGATCGTCGTCGCCGAGTGCGAGGACGGGCTCTGGCTCGTCGAGGTCGGCGAGACGGCCGAGGACGACGCCCTTGCCGGCCGGGACCCCGGCGGGGAGCTCGAGCCACGACCGCGGCCCGTCGCGCTCGTGCCGGAGGCCGTCTCGGCGCTCCTGCGCGACGTCGACGCATCCGGTCCGACCGTCGCGGTGCTCGTCGCGCGACGGCCGCCGCTTCTCGTCTCCCACGACGGCGGCCTCACCTGGGCGGAACGGGGTTCGGGCCTGCCGTCCGGCACGGCGATCGCGTTCGGCCCCACGCCGGACGACCTCCTCTACGCGGCGCGCAACCGTCTCTACGTCTCGCGCAACGGCGGCACGTTCTGGCGCTCCCTCGGCGTCGAGCTGCCCGAGATCCGCGGCGTCGCGTGGGGCTAGGCGAGGCCAAGTAACAGACTGGTACAAGCCGTGGGTCGCGGCGCGCTTTAGGCTGCGGGCCGTGGAACGCTCCGAGCTCGAGCCCACTCTCGCCCTCGTCGCGGAACGTGCCCGCGCCTACCTCGCGACGCTCGACGAGGCGCCGCTTCACGGGCCCGGGTTCGAGGAGGCCGCCTGGCGGCTCGACGCGCCGTTCCCCGACGAGGGAGACGGCAGCCTCGCCGTGCTGGAGCGCCTGCTCGGCGAAGGGCTCGACGCGTCGGTCGCATCCGCCGGGCCGAGGAACTTCCACTTCGTGACCGGCGGGGTGACGCCGGCCGCGCTCGGCGCGGACTGGGTCACGTCGCTCCTCGACCAGAACTCGTTCGCGTGGATCGAGTCCCCGCTCGGCGCCCAGCTCGAGCGGACGGCGATCGCCTGGCTCCTCGACCTCTTCGAGCTCCCGTCCGAGTGGGGCGGCGTGCTGACGACGGGCGCGACGATGGCCAACTTCACGGCCCTCGCCGCCGCGCGCCGCTGGTGGGCGGGCCGTCACGGGGTCGACGCGGACGCCGAGGGACTCACCGGACTTCCGCCCGTCCCCGTCTTCTCGAGCGGCTACGTGCACGCGACGGCGGTGAAGGCGGTCGGGATGCTCGGCATGGGCCGCGGGCGCGTGACCACATTCACCCGGGACGAGGTCGGCCGGCTCGACGCCGAGGCGCTCGAGCGGGCCCTCGAGGAGCTCGGCGGCGCGCCGGCGATCCTGATCGGCAACGCAGGCGAGGTGAACGCGGGCGACTTCGATCCGATCCCGACGCTCGCGGACCTCGCCTACGCGTACGGCGCGTGGCTCCACGTCGACGGCGCCTTCGGGCTCTTCGCGCGCGCGACGCCCGAGGCCGCGCACCTGGCCGAGGGGGTCGAGCGGGCCGACTCCGTGATCGCCGACGGGCACAAGTGGCTGAACGTCCCCTACGACTGCGGCTTCGCGTTCGTCCGCGACCCGTCGCAGCTCCCACCCATCTTCCACGCGACCGCCGCCTACCTTCCCGAGGCGGACGAGGAGCGGCCGAACGTCGGCCTCTCGGGCCCCGAGAGCTCCCGCCGCGCGCGAAGCATCGCCGTCTGGGCGACGCTCGCGGCCTACGGCCGGCGCGGCTACCGGGAGCTCGTCGAGCGCAACCTAGAGCACGCCCGGCACCTGGCGGCACGCCTCGACGAGGCGCCCGAGCTCGAGCGACTGGCCGACCCGCAGCTCAACATCGTCCCGTTTCGCCTCCGCCCGGACGGGATCCCGGACGGCGAGCTGGACGACCTGAACACGCGGCTCGGCGAGGCCGTCCTCGCCGACGGGCGCGTCTATTTCGGGACGACGCGCTACGCCGGGCAGGTCTGTTTCCGCCCCGCGTTCGTGAACTGGCGGACGCGCGAGGCGGACGTCGACCTCCTCGTGGACGTCGTCCGCGAGCTCGGCGCCGGGCTCGTGCGCTAGAGCCGGAACTCGCCGCGCGCCACGAGGACGGCGGACCCGCCGACCTCCACGCGCGTCACCCCGTCGTCCGAGCCCTCGGCGCGGGCGACGAGCCTCGAGGGGCGTCCGACCTCGGCTCCCTGCTCGATCTCGATCTCCTCGCCCCAGCCGATCCGGCCGTGCCGGGCGAGGTGCACCGCGAGCGGGCCGGCGGCGGAGCCCGTCGCAGGATCCTCGGGGACGCCGTCCGCCGGCGCGAACATCCTCGTCTTCCAGCGGGCGCCCTCGCCGGCGAAGCAGTTCGCGCCCACGAAGCCGGTGATCTTCCCGAGCGTCGTCATGTCGGGCTCGAGCCGCGCGACGTCCTCCGGCGTCGCGAGCGCGACGTACACGTGCTTGATCCCGAGGTCGTAGAGCTCGACCGGGAGCTCGGAGCGCTCCACGCCCAGCGCCGCGAGGAGGTCGGCCTCCCGCGCGAAGGGCTCCGGCGTCGGCAACGGCTGGCTCATGCGGCCGAAGATGATCCGCGGTCCGTCCCGCTCGAGGACGATCGGCACGACGCCCATCTTCGTCTCGAGCCGGATCTCCTCGCGCTGGAGCGGGCCGCCGAGGACGAACGCCGTCCCCAGGCAGGGGTGCCCGGCAAACGGCACCTCCGTCGCCGGCGTGAAGATGCGGATCCGCGCGTCGGCGTCCGCCCCGGCCGGGTAGACGAACACCGTCTCCGAGAAGTTCATCTCGCGCGCGAGGGGCTGGAGCTGCTCCTCCGCGAGCTCGCGGGCGTCGGTGAAGACGGCCAGCTGGTTCCCGGCGAGCGGCCGGTCGGTGAAGACGTCGCAGACCACGTAGCGAAAGGTCGAGGCCATCCCACGGAGTAAATCAGGCGCTCTGCGCGACGCCGCGTTCCTCGGCCTCGGCCAGCTCCGGGTCGAGCCGCTCGAGCTGGGCGCGGAGCGCGCGTACGGCAAGATCCTTCGCCTTGGCCTCGAGCATCACGTCGAGGGGGCCCGGCGCTGCGGCCAGGAGCGCGGCGAGCTCCCACGGCGGCACGACGTCCGAGTGACGGTCGAGGCGCGGCAAGCGGAGCCGGCCGTTTGCGCCCTGGTCCGGCAGGTCGGTTCGGGGGCTCGAGAGGTGCGCCTTCGGCCGCACTTCACCGGGCCAGGTGGCGTAGGCGGCCCCCAGCGCGTCCGCCGGGTCTTCGAGGCCGGGCGCAGGGTTGAGGCGATGGTGATGGAGATTGAAGACCACCCGGACACCGACGCGCGCGTGAAGGGTCAGGACGTCGGCGAGGTCGAAGAGGCGCTCATCGTGCTCGACGACGACGCGCCGGCGGGCCGGCTCCGAGAGCTGCTCCCACGCGCGTGCCCAGCGGTCGAGCGCGGCCGGCGCGTCGCCGTAGGCGCCGCCGACGTGGACGACCACGACCGCCTCCGGCCCGGCGCCGAGCGCGTCGAGGAGGGCCGAGTCCTGCTCGACGTCGAGGGCCGACCTCCGGACGAGGTCCGGGTCGAGCGCACTCAGGACCGTGTACTGGCCCGGATGGGTCGAGAGGCGAACGCCGAGCTCGAGCGCCCGGCGGCCCAGGGCGGCGAGCCCCTCGGCACACGCATCGAGCTGGCGCCGGTAGTCGAACTCGGGCCGATCGGGGTGTGTCCCGTAGGGGACGATGCCGCTCGAGAGCCGGTACATCCGGAGGTCGTGCGCGTCGAGGTAGTCGAAGACCGGCCCCAGTAGCTCGAGCGAATGGCGCAGGTGTGGTGCGCTCTGCGGGCGGCGCGAGTCAGCGGTCCGCAGTCCGCCCGCGCCGAGCACCTTCACCGCGAAGCCGAGGCGGTACGGGTGCGTCACGCGGCGGCGAGACGGTCTGCCTCGCTGAGCGGATCCGCCTCGAGCAGCTCGGCCCCGACCGACGCCGCGGCGCCCTCGCTCGCGCCGCGCCCGCCGAGCGCGACGCGAGTCCCCGCCGCCAGCCGCTGGAGATCGGGCAGGGCCTTGCGAAACGCGGCGGCCGTCGTCCCGGTCACGACCACGATCTCGGGGTCGAGCGTCGCGGCCGCCTCGGCGAGCGTCTCCGGCGGGGTGTCCGGTCCGAGGAACGTGATACGCCAGCCGCGCTGGCGGAGGGCGAGCCCGAAGACCACGAGGCCGAGATCGTGCTGCTCGCCGGGCGCGCAGGCCAGGATCGCGCGGGGCCCGGATCCCTGGCCCCAGCCGCGCGCCAGCCCGAGCAGCCGGCCGCGGAGGAGGTTGCTGGCGAAGTGCTCCTGGGCGACGCTCGCCTCGCCGCGCCGCCAGCGCTCGCCGAGCTCCTCGAGGTACGGAAGGACGACGCGGCCGAGCACCGTGTCGAGCGAGTACGCGGCCAGCAGGTCGTCGAGCGCGGCGTTCGCCCGCGCGTCGTCGTAGGCGTCGAGGCCGGCGCGGAGCTCCGCGGCGCGGCGCTCGAGCGGCTCGGAGGACGGGGCCGCGGCGGATGGCACGGGCCCCGCGAGCACGCGCCGCGCGGCCTCTGCCGCGGAGAGCCCGCCGGCCAGCTCGGCACGCATCGCCCGCACGCGCTCCTCGTCGTCGTCGGAGTAGAGGCGGAAGCCGCCCGCCGACCGCGACGGCGAGAGGAGGCCGTACCTCGTCTCCCACGCGCGCAGGAGCTCCGGCCGGACGCCGACGCGCCTGGCTAGCTCACCGATCCGGAGGTACCCGTCCTGCATGCGCCCAGTCTACAGCGGTTCTACACAACTGCAACAGACGCTTGACAACCCAGCGAGCCGGCTCTACCATACCTGGACAAACACTAGACAGGAGGATCGCATCATGAAGTACCTCGACATCCTCGCCGCCGTCCTCCTCGTGGTCGGCGGCCTCAACTGGGGCCTCGTCGCGGTCGCGGACTTCGATCTCGTCGCCTGGATCGGCGGGCTCGAGTTCGGCGAGACGAACGCCTTCACCAGGGTCATCTACGGCCTGGTCGGGCTCTCGGCCGTGTACCAGATCGTCCAGCAGGGAGCGATCCGGCGCCGCTGGAGCACCGCGAGCGCACGGCCCGCTGCCGTCTGAGCCGTCGCACGGAGGCCGGTCGGCCCGCGTGGCCGGCCGGCCCCACGGCGTCCGGACGCACGCGTGGCAAGCGGCCGACGGGGCGGTGACGACGGAGCAGCGCATCCGGATCCCGGCCCCCGTCGTCCCGGTCACCCGGCTCGGGGCGCTCGCGCTCGGCCGCATCTACTGGGACGAGGTCGAGCGCTCCGTCGGCGGACTCGTCCGCGTGCACCGGCGCCCCGGCGGGCCGGAGATCCGCCTGCGGACGGGCGGCCCGGCGCTTCTCCGCTTCGGACGCGCCCAGGTCGGCGTCGGGCCGGCGGACGTCGTCTGCCGCTTCGCGATCGAGGGCGGCCTGCTCGCCCGCAGGGCCGGAGGAACCCTGTCGCTCGCCCAGGCGACGCGCGAGGCGGTCGAGCTCCGCTCCACCGTCTCCGGCTTCTACCCGCGGCTGGGCGCGAGGCCGGGCTTCCCGGGCTGGACGGGGGCGCTCTACGCGCGGGGCCAGGCCCGGCTCCACGACGCGATCGGGCGGCGCTTCCTCGCCCGCCTCGCGGAGAATCCGATCCGATGAGAGTCGCGGTCCTCGGCGCAGGCGGAACGATCGGCCGCGCGTTGCTCCCGGTCCTCGCGGCCGAGCACGAGGTGATCGCCGTCTCGCGCCGCCCGCAGCCGCCCGACGCCGACGCGGAGTGGCGCGTCGGGGACGTGACCGACCCGGACTCCATCGGCCGCGCGCTCGCCGGCGCGAACGTCGTGTACCACCTCGTCCACTCGCTCGGACAGGCCGACTTCGCCGAGCGCGACCGCCGCGGGGCCGTGAACGTCGCGCGCGCCGCCGCCGAGGTCGGGGCGCGCCAGATCGTCTACCTCGGCGGGCTCGGGGACGACGCGCCGGACCTGTCCGAGCACCTCCGCAGCCGGGCCGAGACGGCGCGGCTGCTCGCGGAGGGCTCCGTCCCGGTGACGACGCTTCGGGCGGCGATGATCGTCGGCCGCGGCAGCGCCGCCTTCGAGACGATCCGGGCCCTCGTCGACCGCCTGCCGGGGATGATCTGTCCGCGGTGGGTGCGCACGGAGACGCAGCCGGTCGCGCTCGGCGACGTCGTGCGCTACCTCGCCGGCGTCGCGGGCCGTGAGGAGGCCTTGGGCGAGACGTACGACGTGGGCGGCCCCGAGGTGATGACCTACCGGACGATGATCGAGCGGATTGCCCGCTTGCGCGGTCGCCGGCCCCTGATCGTCGAGGTGCCCGTCCTCTCCCCGCGGCTCTCGTCGCTCTGGCTCCATCTGGTGACGCCCGTGCAGGCGAGCGTCGCACGACCGCTCGTCGAGGGCCTCCGCACGCCGACCGTCGCCCGTGACACGCGGATCCGCGAGCTCGTCCCCTTCGAGCCGACACCCTTCGACGAGGCGGCCCGCATCGCGCTCGGCGCGGAGTAGGGGCCGGCGCGGGGCGGCTATCCTCGCCCGGCTGTGACGAGCGCGATCGAGGTCAAGGGCCTGCGCAAGGCGTACGGCCACCACGAGGTGCTCCACGGCCTCGACCTCGACGTGCCGGTGGGCGAGGTGTTCGCACTCCTCGGGCCGAACGGCGCCGGCAAGACGACCACCGTCGAGATCCTCGAGGGCTATCGCCGGCGCGACGGCGGCGAGGTGCGCGTGCTCGGCACGGACCCGGGACGCGCCGACCGCGCGTTCCGCGCGCGGATCGGCATCGTGCTCCAGTCCGCGGCCGTCTACCCCACGCTGTCCGTCGACGAGATCCTGCGGCTCTTCGCCGGCTACTACGAGCGACGCCGCGACCCGGACGAGGTCGTTCGCCTCGTCGGGCTCGAGGCCAAGCGCGGAGCCCGCGTCCGGACGCTCTCGGGCGGCCAGCTCCGGCGGCTCGACCTCGGCCTCGCCCTCGTCGGCGACCCGGAGCTCGTGTTCCTCGACGAGCCCACGACGGGCTTCGACCCGGCCGCCCGGCGGCGCGCCTGGGAGACGATCCGCGGGCTACGCGCGCTCGGCAAGACGGTCGTCCTCACGACGCACTACCTGGAGGAGGCGCACGAGCTCGCGGACCGCCTGGCCATCCTCCGGGACGGGCGTATCGTCGCGACCGGCTCCCCGCAGGAGCTCCTCGACGGCCAGGGCTCCGTGGAGATCCGGTACCGGGACGACGGCCGCGAGGTATCGCTCACGACCGAGGAGCCGACCCGCGTCCTCCACGACCTGACCGCCGCCGCCCTCGCCGCGGGCCGCGAGCTCGAGGGGCTCGAGGTCCGCCGCCGGTCGCTCGAGGACGTCTACCTCGACCTGACCCGCGAGGACGAGGGCGACGCGTGATCCGTCTCTTCCTGCACGAGCTCCGCGCCCAGCAGCTCCTCTTCTGGCGGAGCCGCGAGGCGGCGTTCTTCACCTTCCTGTTGCCGATCGTCTTCCTCCTGCTGCTCGGCTCGGTCTACGGAGACGAGGAGATCGACGGGATCAACGGGTCGACGTACCTGCTCGCGGGCCTGCTCGGCTACGGCGTCGTCGCGACCGCGTTCGCAGGTCTCGCGATCAGCCTCGTCCTGCGTCGCGAGTCGGGCGTCCTCAAGCGCGTGCGCGGGACGCCGCTCCCGACCCCCGTCTACCTGGGCGCCGTGATCGCCTCGACGCTCGTCGTGATCGCGGCCAACGCCGTCGCGCAGCTGCTCGTGGCGCGGTTCGTGCTGGACTCGCGCTGGCCGGCCGCGCTGGGTGGGCTCGCGCTCGCCCTGCTCCTCGGCGCGCTCGTCTTCGCGGCGCTCGGCATCGCGCTGACCGGCGCGATCCGAAGCGCCGAGGGGTCATCGGCCCTCGTGAACGCGATCTATCTGCCTCTGACGTTCATCTCAGGCGTCTTCTTCTCGGTCGAGACGTTGCCGGGGTTCCTGCAGGCGATCGCCGACGTGTCGCCGCTCACGTACCTGCTCGACCTGATTCGCTCCCTCGTCCTCGAGGGCGGCGGCTCGACCGAGGACGTCCTCGTGCTCGCGGCCTGGGGCCTGGCCGGCCTCGTGATCGCGCTGCGCGTGTTCCGGTGGGAGCCTCGCGAGGCATAACGCGGGACATGACCGACTCCACGCTCGTCTTCACGACCGAGACCGACGGCCGGCCGGCGGTCGTCTGCAACTTCGGCGTCCACGCCGGCCGGGAGGCGACGCCTGCCGAGATCGCGCGGCTCGCCGCCCTCCTGCGCCACGAGGTCGAGCCGTTCGAGATCGTCGGCGAGCACCGCTACCGCTTCGACCGGGACCGGAGCGCGGCCGTCTACCAGGTGCGGATCGAGCTTCCGGCCGGGACTGAGCCCGTCCGGATCCCGGCGGTCGCGGGAACCGTCGAGGCGTGGGCGCACGACTGCCTCGCCGAGCGGCGGCACATCACCCCGTAGGCGGCCGGCCGTCGCGGGCGGCGCGGAACTGGCGCATGCGGACGCCGAGGTGCACCCGCGCGCCCTCGTAGCGGAAGCCGACCTTGTCGAGCACGCGCTCGGACGCCTCGTTCGCCGGGTGCGTGACGGCGACGATGCTCGGGAGGGCGAGCGCGTCCAGCCCGTGCTCGACCCAGGCCGCGGCCGCCTCGGTCGCGTACCCGAGACCCCAGTGCGCCTTGCCAAGCCTGTACGCGAGCTCCACCTCGGGGCCGCGGAAGCCGAAGAGGACAAGCCCCGCGTCACCGAGCACCGACCCGGACTCCCGCTCGACGACCGCCCAGACCCCGAAGCCGTGCTCCTCCTGGTGCGCGAGGAGCCGCTCGAGGCGTCGGCCGCTCTCGTCCACGTCCCGGGAGAAGGCGTCGCCGGCGCCGACCCAGCGCATGACGTCGCGGTCGCCCCAGACCTCGTGCAGCGGGCCGAGATCCGCCACCGAGGGCGGGCGCAGGACGAGGCGCTCGGTCTCGAGCCGGGTTGCTTCGATCATCGGACGGCGTCCCCCACGCGCCGGAAAAACGGACCCCGAAAAGCGTCAAGTCCTGTGAACCCGAGGGCCCGCAGGACTTGACGCAGGCAATCTTCCAGATCCGCGCCGGTCTGTCAAGCCGGGTCAGAAGACGTGCCGGTACAGGGAGCAGCCGGCGCACACGTCGGGCGGATCCTCGCCGAGGAGACGGGCCCGGAAGTCGCGGTAGGCCTCGCCGTTCCAGACCGTTTCGAACCCGTCGGCGCGCGCGTCGCCGAGCACGGCCCGGTCGGCGCCCATGACGGCGCAGCACGGCTGGACCTTGCCCTCGTGCGTCACGTAGGCGGAGTCGAACGGCCAGCCGCAGCCGGGCTCGCCGGGCGCTCGCGTCCGGTCGGGATCCTCGAGCCGCGGCAGGCGAAGCCGCACGCCGCGGGCGTTCGCCCGGCGGTCCGCCTCGGCGAAGAGCGCGGCCGCCTCGTCGTTCCGGTCGGCCCAGAGCGCCTCCTCGGCCGCGTAGGCCCGGATCCCGGCGTAGTCGCCCGACGGGTCGGTGTCGCTGAAGGAGTGGGAGAGGTTCTGGACCCAGACGGCCGGGACGCCCAGCTCGGCGGCCAGGTCGACGAGCGCGGGAAGCTCCGCCACGTTCCGGCGCATCGCGACGAACACGAGCTCGAGCTCCGGCTTCGTGACGCCGCGCTCGCGCATGACCTCCACGAGACCGGCGATGTTCGTGCGGACGAGCTCGAAGCTCGAGCGGTGCCGGATGTCCTCGTAGACGGCCGGGGTCGCGGCGTCGAGCGAAACGTGCAGCCAGTCGACGCCGAGCTCGACCAGCCGCTCGGCGCGCTCGCGCGTGAGGAGCGTCCCGTTCGTGTTGAAGCCCATCGAGATGCCGCGTGCGGCGAGGTGCTCGAGCATGGGGACGAAGTCCGGCGCGAGGAGCGGCTCGCCGAGGCCCTGCATGGTCACCTTCTCGAGGCCGGGCAGCGAGTCGACGAGCGCGCGGAAGCTCTCGAGATCCATGGCGCCGCTCGTCTTGCCGAGCGCCGGTCGGTACGAGACGAGGCACATCCGGCAGCGAAGGTTGCACGCGCCGGTGACCTCCACCTGCAGCTCGCGGGGAAGCGGCGGCACGACCCCTACGGCCACGAGCTCTCCGTGGACGGCGCGACGAGGAGCTCACGCACCTCGCACCCGGCCGGCTGACCGAGGGCGAAGAGCACGGCCGCGGCGACGTCCTCCGGCCGGTTCAGCTTCGCGTCGGCCGGCGGCTTGTACTGCTCGGGACGGCCGTCGAAGAACGGGGTCTGCATGCCGCCCGGCACGAGGAGCGTGACGCCGATCCGTCCCGCCGTCTCGGCCGCGAGCGCGCGGGTGAAGCCGACCACGCCGAACTTGCTCGCGCAGTAGGCGGTCGCGTCGCTCATCCCGCGCAGGCCGAGCGTCGAGGCGACGGTGACGATGCGCCCCTCGCGCTCCTCGAGGAACGGGAGGGCCGCGCGGACGACGGCCGCCGTGCCGACGAGGTTGACGGCCACGACGCGCTCCCAGTCCTCGGCCGGGACGTCCTCGAGCCGGCCGCAGCTGTCCGTTCCGGCCGCCGCCACGACCGCGTCGAGCCGGCGGTGGCGCTCGGCCACGGCCCGGACGACCGCCTCGGCCGACCGCCCGTCGGCGAGGTCGACGACCTCGTGCTCGGCCGCGAAGGGCGGCTCCGCCCGGTCGAGGACGACCGGCGTGCCGCCGGCGTCCGCGACGCCGCGGGCGACGGCCGCACCGAGCCCGGACGCGCCGCCGGTGACGATGATCACGCGCTCAGAGAACTCCAAGACGAATCGCCTCCCCCAGTCGGTCGGCCGCGGTCACGGCCGAGATCTCCACCTCCGCGTCCACCGCGGCGCAGAGCAGGTGGATCGCGGTCATATGTGCTTCCTGCACGGTCGCGGCCGACTCGGCCGGGACGACGACGGCGTCGTTCGCGAGATCGGCGGCCGGGTTCGGGCCGCGGCCGGTGAGGGCCCAGACGGTCAGACCCCCGTCGAGTCCGGCCTCCTCCGCGGCGAGGATGTTCCGGCTCGAGCCGGACGTCGAGAGCACGAGCAGCACGTCGCCCGGCCGGCCGTGCGCCCGCACCTGCCGCGCGAACGCCTCGTCGCCGCCGTAGTCGTTCGCGATCGCGGTCAGGCTGGACGTGTCCGCGTGGAGCGCAAGGGCGCTGAGCGGCGCCCGTTCCGAGCGGTAGCGGCCGACGAGCTCGGCGGTCAGGTGCTGCGCCTGCGCGGCGCTCCCGCCGTTCCCGGCCACGAGGAGCCGGCCGCCACCCACCAGGACGCGCGCGAGCCGGCGACCCCAGCCCTCGATCCGGTCGGCCTCGCGCCGCAGGCCGTCGAGAGCGCGCATCGTCTCGAGGACGTGGGCTTCGCCGGCGGGCTCCGCCCGCCCCGGCCTGCCGTTTCCGGCCGCGGCGGGGACGGCCCGCGGATAGCCGTTGGCGAGCGCGCTGGCCGTCGCGCGGCGGCGCCGGACGAGCCTGCCGTACGCGTCGAGCGTGGCATCCGCGACATCCCGCCAGCCGTAGCGGGCGCGGGCCCGCTCGGCACCGGCGCGGCCGAGCCGCGCACGCAGGTCGGGATCCGAGAGGAGCGCCCGCAGCGCCTCCGCAAGCCGCTCGGGGCTTCGCGGCGGCACGTGGATGCCGGTCAGCCCGTCGACCACGGTGTCGAGAAGCCCGCCGACCGCGGAGGCCACCACCGGCACGCCGCACGCCATCGCCTCGAGCGGCACGATGCCGAACGGCTCGTACCACGGCACGCAAACGACCGCGTCGGCCGAGCGGAGCAGCGCGGGCAGGTCGTCGCGCTCCACCCGGCCGCGGAGCTCGACCCGGTCCGCGAGCCCGACCTGCTCCGCCAGCGCGACCAGCCGTCGCGCCTCCGGATCCGCGTCGAGGCGGGCGCGCTCCGGCCCGCCTGCGATGACGAGCTGGGCGTCCGGCAGGTCGGCGATCGCGGAGATCACGTTGCCGACGCCCTTGCGCGGCACGAGCCGCGAGACGACCACGATGCGAGACCGTCCCGCGGGCCGCCGGTCGGTCGGTCCGTCGGGCCGGAAGAGGTCGAGGTCGACGCCGCACGGGACGACCGAGAGCCGGCGCAGGTCGGCGCCCATGCGCAGGAGCTCGAACACCTCGTCGCTCGAGGTGGCGATGATCTGGTCGGCGCGGCGCGCGAGCGACTCCTCCGCCTCGAAGCGCTCGGCGGGGCTCGTGTCGGCGGCGCCCTGGTGGCGCCGCTTCACGACGCCGAGGGCGTGGAACGTCTGCACGACCGGAAGCGACAGGGCCGACGCCGCCTCGAGCGAGGCGACCCCGGACATCCAGAAGTGCGCGTGGACGACGTCGGGCCGTTCCTCCTCCCAGGCGGCACGCAGCACGCGGGCGAAGCGGGACATGTGCGGGAGGAGCTCGTCCTTCGGGAGCTCCCGCCGCGGCCCAGCCTCAACGTGCACGACGGACGCGCCGGACGCGAGCTCGACCCGGTCGGGGAGCGTGGCGTCGTCGCGCCGGGTGTAGACGGCCACCTCGTGCCCCCGCCGCGCCAGCTCGTCGGCGAGCGCGGCGACGTGGACGTTCTGGCCGCCGGCGTCGACCCCGCCGAGGGCGGCGAGCGGGCTCGCGTGCTCGGAGACCATGGCGATCCTCATGCCGCGAGCTCCTGCCGAAGCGTGAGGCGCCCCACCGCGCTCAGCGCGTCGTTCACGGAGACGGAGCACAGGCACGGATGGCCCGCGACAGGACAGGAGGTCGCGCGGGAGCCGGCGCAGGGCGCGTCCTGGTCGCCGAGCAGCTCGACCGGCACGCCCCACGGGCGCCAGCGCACCGCCGGCACCGTCGGAGCGAAGAGCGAGACGACCGGCGTCGCGACCGCGGCGGCGAGGTGCGCCGCGCCGGTGTTCCCGGCCACGACCGCCTCGGCGCCCGCGAGAGCGTCGGCGAGCTCGGCGAAGCTCGTGCGCCCGCCGAGGTCGAAGCCGCGCTCGCCCGAAACGGCGCGCGTCAGGGCCCGCTCGTCGGCGGAGCCCGTGACGACGACCCCCCGCCCCCTGCGGACAAGCGCGTCCACGAGCGCCGCGTGGCGCTCGGCCGGCCAGGCGCGCGCGGGCACGGACGTCCCCGGGTGCACGACCACGTACTCGCCGCCGAGCGGTGGCGGGCCCCAGGGCCGGACGACCGAGAGCCGCCGCTGGTCGCCCTGCGGCAGCGTGTAGCCGGCCGCGCCCACGACGCGGAGGGCGCGCTCGACCTCGTGCTCGTCGGACGCCTCGTCCACCCGCACACGAACGTCGAGGAGCGAGCCGGGGTAGTCCTCGCTGATCCCGGTGATGCGCGGGATGCCGGCGAGACGCAGGAGCAGCGCGAGCGGGAGGGCGCTTTGGTGGAACGAGGTGAGGACGATCGCCTCGTCCGCTCCCAGCCCGGCGAGGGTGTCGACGAGGCCAAGCGTCTCCTCGCGGTCGAGCTGCCCCGGCTCGGGATCGATCCAGGGCGCCGTGTGCTCGACGATCGCGTCGACGCCGGGCAGCAGCTCGGCGGCCGGACGGCCACGCCGGCCGCAAAGCAGCGTGACGCGCTCGGCGCGCGCGGCGACCGCACGCACGGCCGGGCCCATGAGGAGGACGTCGCCGGCGCTGTCCAGCCGTGCCAGGAGGACATGCCGGCCCCTGCTCATCGGCCGCCCTCGAGCAGACGGTCGACCGCCGCGCCGAGGCTCGGTGCGACCTCGGGGGCCCAGCGGCGCTCCTCCGGCAGCGTGCGGCCGTTCGGCACGAGGATGGGCCTGGCGCCCGCCGCCAGAGCCGCCGCGACGTCCGCGCCGATGTCGCCGACGACCGCGCACGACCCCGGGTCGACCCCGAGCGCCGCGGCCGCCTCGACGACCAGGCCGGCGCGCGGCTTGCGGCACGAGCACGCGTCCTCGGGGCGGTGCAGGCAGACGGCCCAGTGGCCGACGGGGCCCGCCAGCTCCTCGACGCGGCTGTTGACCTCTGCCACCTGCTCCTCCGTCAGGAGGCCGCGGCCGACGCCGCTCTGATTCGAAACGACCCCGATCGGGATCCCCGCGGCCCGCAGGCGATCGAGCGCGTCCCGGACGCCCGGGAGCAGCCTGACCCTGGCCGGGTCGCCGTTGTACGGAACGTCCTCCACGAGCGTGCCGTCGCGGTCGAGGAGCACCGCCGCCGGCCGCCCCTGCGCACGTAGGAGGCGGCGGGCACGGAGGAGGCCGCGCAGCCAGTGGTACGACGCGGCGAAGGGAAGGGCGACGCTCGTGGCCGCCATCGTCCCGACCTCGCCGGCGGTCCTCGGGCCGGGGGCGATGCGGGCCCAGGCGAGCTCGGCGGTTCCGGCCAGCCACGCGAGGAGACCGAGCGCACCGGCGCGCCGGCGGCCGAGAGCGAGCGCGGCGACGCCGGCGACTCCCGCGCCGGCCACGGCCAGGTGCCGGCCGCGGCGACCCCGCGGCTCCCCCTGACCGCGCCGGTCTCCGTGCAGCGCGCGCAGGAGCGCGTCGTCGGCGTTGCCCGCCTGGAGCCGGACGCTCACCCAGCGGTCGGCCGGGGGCACCGGATGCGTGACCGAGCGCGATCCGCGGGCGAGCCGGAAGCCGGCCCGCTCGGCCCGCAGGGCGAGGTCGGTGTCCTCACGGTAGGCACGGCCGAAGCGCTCGTCGAACCCGCCGAGCCGAACGAGCGCGTCGCGGCGGTAGGCCATGTCGGCGGTCGCCCAGAGCGCGCGCTCGAGCCCGGCGACGTTGCGCTCCCAGTCGGTCGGCCGCCGGTCGCGCGGCCGCGGGACGTCGATGCGCCCCTGGCTTCCGACCACGTCGCTCGGGAGGTCGCGCAGGTCGAGCTCGAGGCGCTCGGGCCAGCGGGGCGAGGGCACGACGTCGTCGTCGAGGAAGGCGATCCAGTGGGCGTCCGAGGCGCGCCACCCGAGGTTCCGGGCGGCGGCGGGGCCCCGGCGGCGGCCCATCAGGCGCTCGTAGGAAAAGCCTGGGACGTCGGGGAGCTCGACCTCGGGCGGGCCGTCGTGCACGACGATCACCCGGCCGGGGTGCGGGCCCACCGCCCGGGCGAGCGCCTCGAGCAGCCGCCGAAGCGACGGGCGGCCGAGCGTCGGGACGACGACGTCGTAGGTCATCGGCGCGGCTCCCTCCGAACCAGGAACGGACCGATCGCGAGCGCGTCGACGGGCGCCGAGCCGAAGCACTCGAGCGCGTCGCGCGGATCGTCGACCATCGGCCGGCCGGCGGTGTTCAGGCTCGTGTTGACGACGGCCGGTAGGCCGGTGCGCCGCTCGAAGGCCTCGAGCATGCGGGCGACGAGCGGCTCGTCGCGCCGCGCCACCGTCTGGATCCGCGCCGTCCCGTCCACGTGGACGACCGCGGGGATCCGGTCGCGCCAGGGCGCCCGGACGTCGTGGACGAAGAGCATGTACGGGCTCGGAAGCGGCCCCGCGAAGATCTCCCCCGCGCGCTCCTCGAGCACCATCGGTGCGACCGGCCGGAACTGCTCGCGGCCCTTCACGTCGTTCAGCCGCTCGAGGTTCTCCGCCCGGCCGGGATGCGCGAGCAGGCTGCGGTGGCCGAGCGCGCGCGGACCGAACTCGCTGCGGCCCTGGAACCACGCCACGATCCCGTCGGCCGCGAGCACGTCGGCGACCGCCTCGGCGACGTCGGGCGGCCGCTCGTACGGGACCCGCGCGACGTCGAGCCGCCGGGCGAGCTCGTCGTCCGGCCACCCGCGCCCGATTGCAGCGCCCGGCATGGGCTCGGGTTCGTCCCCGAGGTCGCGCGCCACCTGGAGGGCCGCGCCGAGCGCCGTCCCGGCGTCGCCGGCGGCCGGCTGGACCCAGAGCTCGTCGAACGGCCCCGTGGCGGCCAGGCGCGAGTTGGCCACGCAGTTGAGCGCGACGCCGCCCGCCAGCGAGAGGTTCGCGTCGCCCGTCCGGCTGTGGAGCCACTGCGCCAGGTGGATCAGGACCTCCTCGAGCCGCGTCTGGACGCTCGCGGCGAGGTCGGCGTGCTCCGGGCGCCACTCCTCGTCCTCCCGCGCCGGGGTGAAGTCGCTCCAGCGGATCGGGTCGACCCGGAAGCCGCCGTCCCCCGTCGGCCGGATCGCCTCGCGGAGCTCGGGCAGCCAGCGCGGCTCGCCGTACGACGCGAGCGCCATCACCTTGTACTCGTCCGACGCACGCCGGAAGCCCAGGTGCTCCGTGACTTCCTCGTAGACCAGCCCGAGCGAGTGCGGGAGCTCCTGGGTCGCCAGCACCCGGTGCCCGCCGTTCTCGAAGCGGGCGGCGAGGAAGGAGGCACGCTCGCCCCTGCCGTCGAGGACGAGCACGGACGAGGTCTCGAACGGCGAGGCGTAGTGCGCGGAGGCTGCGTGCGCCAGATGGTGCGGCACGAACCGCACCGCGTCCGGATCGAGCCCGGGGAGCGCCGCTCGCAGGAAGCGCGGCGCCCGCTCGGCGTAGATCGTCCGGAGCCCCTCCCAGTCGCGCTCGGTGATGTCGCCGTTCGGGCTGAAGGCGAGCGAGGGATCGTAGGAGTAGGCGACCGCGTCGAGATCGCCCGGCTCGAGCCCCGCGTGGTCGAGGCACCAGCGGGCCGAGGCCTCGGGCAGCTCCCACGTCGAGAACGGGACGGCGGGCTTGCCGTGCTTGCGGCGGGAGAAGCGCTCCTCCTCGCCGGCGGCCACGGTGACCCCGTCGACGACGAGCGCCGCAGCCGGATCGTGGAACACCGCGTTGATCCCGAGCACCTTCACGTTCGGCGCGCCTTCCCGGTGTAAACCTCGGTAAACGCGGCTATGGGTTCGATCGTCGTGCGGTCACCCCGAGCCAGCCCACCCAGCCCGCTTCTCGCGGCGCGGCCCAGGCGCGTCGCGGTGCTGCGGGCGCTCATGCTGGGTGACCTCCTCTGCGCCGTGCCGGCGCTGCGGGCGTTCCGCGCGGCGCTTCCCCGGGCGGAGATCACGCTGGTCGGACTGCCGTGGGCGCGCGAGCTCGCCGCCCGCTTCCGGCACCTCGTCGACGACTTCCTCGCCGTGCCCGGCTTCCCCGGGCTGGCCGAGGCGGAGCCGGACGCCGGCGAGTTCCAACGGTTCGTCCGGGAGGCCCGCCGGCGCCGGTTCGACCTCGCGATCCAGCTGCACGGGAGCGGGCGGGTCTCGAACGCGCTCGCCTCGCGCCTGGGCGCCCGGCGCCTGGCCGGCTTCCACCCGGCACGCACGGCCGCACCCGACGCGGCGCTCTTCGTGACCTGGCCGGAGGAGGGCCACGAGATCCACCGCCTCCTCCGCCTCCCCGAGGGGCTCGGGCTGCCCACGCAGGGTGACCGGCTCGAGTTCCCGCTCGGGGAGGCGGACCTGGCCGAGCTCGGGCGGGCGGCGCCCGGGCTCGAGCGGGGCGGCTACGCGGTCGTCCACCCCGGCGCGCGGTCGGCGCGGCGCTGGCCGGCCGCCGGGTTCGCCGCCGTCGCGGACGCGCTCGCGGCGCGCGGGCTCGAGATCGTCCTGACGGGGTCCGAGGAGGAGCGGACCGTGACGGCCCCAGTCGCGCGCGCGATGCGTGCCCCGGCCCGAGACCTGGCCGGCCGGACGTCGCTCGGCGCGCTCGGTGCGCTCGCCTCGGGGGCGCGCATCGTGGTCGCGAACGACACGGGGATCTCGCACGTCGCCGCCGCCGTCGACACCGCGAGCGTCGTCGTGGCCACCACGTCCGACCCGGCCCGCTGGGCGCCCCTCGACCACGGCCTCCACCGCGTCCTCGTCCGCCCCGACCCGGAGCTGGTCGTCGCCGAGGCCTCCGCGCTCCTGGCCGCGTGATGGCTCCACGCCTCCGCATCCTCAGCTGGCACGTCCACGGCAGCTACCTCCATGCCCTCGCCCACGTGCCGCACGACCTGTACGTGCCCGTCCGCCCGGGCCGGCCGGAGGGCTACGTCGGCCTGCCCGCCGGAGGGTTCCTCTGGCCCGCGTCGCTCCACGAGGTGCCGGCCGACGACGTCCCCGGCCTCGACCTGGACGTCGTGGTCACGCAGACGCACGACCAGTGGCTCGCCGAGCGCGAGGCACTTCTGTCGCCCGCCCAGCGCCGGCTGCCGCGGATCCACATCGAGCACGACCCGCCGCGAGGCCATCCCGTCGACCAGCGCCATCCCGTCGACGACCCCGGCGCGCTGCTCGTCCACGTGACCCACTTCAACGCGCTCATGTGGGACTCCGGGCCGACGCCCACGCGCGTGATCGAGCACGGCGTCCCGGTGCCGGAGGAGATCCGCTGGACCGGCGAGCTCGAACGCGGCCTCGTCGTCGTGAACAACCTGGCCCTCCGCGGCCGCCGCGTCGGCGCGGACGTCTACGCGCGCGTGCGCGAGCGAGTGCCGCTCGACCTCGTCGGCATGGGCTCGGAGGAGGTTCCGGGGGGCCTCGGGGAGGTGCCGCCGGACGAGCTGGCCGCGTTCGCCGCCCGCTACCGGTTCCTCTTCAACCCGATCCGCTACACGAGCCTCGGACTGGCCGTGTGCGAGGCGATGGCCGTCGGCCTCCCGGTCGTCGCCGTGGGGACGACCGAGCACGCGGTCGCGATCGGGGACGGCGCGACCGGCTACGTGGACACGAACCTCGACCGGCTCGTCGAGCGGATGGGAGAGCTGCTCGAGCATCCCGACGAGGCCGCGCGACTCGGCGCGAACGCCCGCACGGTCGCGCGGGAGCGCTTCGGGATCGAGCGCTTCGTCCGCGACTGGGACCGGACGCTGCGCGAGGCGGCCGGCTACGCGGACGAGAGCGACTCGGACCCGCGGATCCGCTCGATGAGCCCGGTCGTCGAACGCTCCTCCACGTAGGGCAGGATCTCCACCCGTCCACCGAGCTCCTCGACGACACGCGCCTCCGGAAGCATCTCGCGCGTGTAGTCACCGCCCTTGACGAACACGTCGGGCCGCACGGCCCGGACGAGGTCGACCGGCGTGTCCTCGTCGAAGGGCACCACCAGGTCGACGCCCGAGAGGGCGGCCAGCACGTGGGCCCGGTCCTCGAGCGGCGTGAGCGGGCGCTCCGGCCCCTTGAGCCGGGCGACGCTCGCATCCGAGTTGAGGGCCACCACGAGGACGTCCCCCAGGGTCTTCGCGCGTGAGAGATACGTCACGTGTCCGCGGTGCAGGAGGTCGAAGCAGCCGTTCGTGAGGACGACGGTCCGACCGTCCTTCCGCAGGCGCGCCAGGAGGGCGCCGAGACGGCCGCGGTCGCGCACGACCTTCGTCCCGCCCGCGAGCTCCGTGCGGAGCTCCTCGACCGAGCAGAGCGACGTCCCCTCCTTCGCCACGACGACGCCCGCCGCCGCGGAGGCCAGCTCGGCGGCCGCGGGCGTCTCGGCCCCCGCCGCGAGGGCGAGCGCGAGCGTCGCAGCGAACGTGTCCCCTGCTCCGGCCGTGCGGCTGTCCGGGCTCCGGCGCGCGAACGTCCGGTAGGCGGGCCGGCCGCGCTCGAGGACGACCGCGCCCTCCGAGTCGAGGGTCACCGCCACGATCTCCGAGCCGGTGAGGTCGAGGATCCGCTTTCCCTCGGCCGCGACCATCTCGGCCCGTGCGCCCGCCTCCGCCGGGCCCAGGAGCGCCAGCGCCTGGTCGAAGTTCGGCTTCGCCGCCGTCGCGCCGACCTCGCGGTAGGCCCGGAGGTCCTTCGCGTCGACCACGAGCACGCGCGGGTCGCGGCGCTGTGCCTCGGCCAGCCGCTCCCGCAGCCGCGGCGTCAGGACGCCGTAGCCGTAGTCGGAGACGAGGACGGCGTCGGCGTCCGCGAGCGCGTCGTCGAGCCGTTCGACCAGGGCGTCCTCCGTCTCCCGGGCCACCGGCCCGGTCGAGCCGCTGTCGAAGCGCACGATCAGCTGACCTCCGGCGACGACCCGGCTCTTGGCCAGCGTCTCCCGGCCGGGCTCCGCGACGAGATCGCACGAAGGAACCCCGTGCCGCCCGAGCGCGTCGCGCAGCAGGTCGCCGTCCCGGTCGTCGCCGGTCACGGACACGAAGCGCGTGGCCGCACCGAGCGCGGCCGCGTTCGCCGCGGCGTTGGCGGCCCCGCCGGGCGCGGCGCGACGGGAGCCAACCGCGACGACCGGCACGGGCGCCTCGGCGGAGATCCGCGACGCGTCGCCCTCCAGGTAGGAGTCGAGCATCGCCTCGCCGACGACCAGGAGCCGGACGCCGGCGAGCCGCGACGCGAGCGCGGCGAGATCGGAGGCCATCGCGGAGGCTTCCTTGCCCAGGCCTCCGTTTGCAAACGCCGCCTACGGCTCGCTCGTGCGGAACCCGATCCGGCGGTGGCTGCCGTCGCAGAACGGCTTGTTCCCCGAGGCGCCGCAGCGGCAGAGCGCGACGCGCGTGTCCTCGCGCACCACCCGGCCGTCGGCGTCGACGATCCGAACGGCCCCACGCACGAAGAGCGGCCCGTCTGGCCGCGGCTCGACAACCGGCGGCCCGCCGGGCTCCTCCTGCGCCCCGCCGTCGAGACGCCGGAAGTGCAGCGCCCCCGTCGGACACGTGAGCACCGTCTCGGCGATCGCGTCGGTGTCGGCGGCGTCGACGTCGATCCAGGGTCGGCGCGCCGGATCGAAGACGCCGCCGAGCCGCCGGACGCAGCTCTTCACGTGGATGCAGAGCCGCGGCTCCCAGCGGACCTCGATGCGGTCGTTCGCGTAGACGCGCCCCGGACCGCGTTCCCGCTCGGGCGGGGGCTCAGGGCCGGGCGACGAGATCGTCGTACTCCGGATGGCGCTTCAGGTAGGCGCGCACGAAGGGGCAGATCGGCACGAGCCGGAGCCCGCGCTCGCGGATGTCGTCGAGCGCGCCTCGCACGAGGGTCGAGCCGAGCCCGCGGCCCTCGGCCATGGGATGGATCTCCGTGTGGAGGAGGATGACCTGCCCGTCCCGCTCGCCGTAGTCGATGAACCCCGCCTCGTGGTCGCCCGCGAGCAGCAGGTACTTCAGCTCGCCCGGGCTACGGGTCACGCGGAGCTCGGCCATGGTCGCGCGTCTACCGTAGCCGCAGGAAGCCGGCCGATGAGATCCGGCCCCGCTCCGGGTCTGCCCTGCGACGACCAAGGAGGCCGAGATGAGGAAGCTCGTGGAATCGACGTTCATGACCCTCGACGGCGTGGTCAACGACCCGCAGAACTGGAGCCAGCCGTACTGGGACGAGGAGCACGCGGCCTACTCGAGCGGCCTGCTCTTCGCCGCGGACGCGCTGCTGCTCGGGCGCAAGACCTACGAGAGCTTCGCCGAGGCCTGGTCGGCGCGCCCGAGCAACGAGTTCACGGACCGGATCAACGCGCTGCCGAAGTACGTCGCCTCGCGCACGCTCGAGGACCCGACGTGGAACGCGACCGTCCTCGCGGGCGACGTGCCCGAGGCCGTGGCGGCCCTGAAGGCAGAGGACGGCGGCACCCTGCTCAAGTACGGCACGGGCGAGCTCTCGAAGACGCTCCTCGAGCACCGGCTCGTGGACGAGTACCACCTCTGGATCTTCCCGGTGCTCGCGGGCGGCGGGGACCGGCTCTTCGAGGGCGTCGAGGCGACGTTCGAGCTCGAGGACACGACGCGGTTCGCGAGCGGCATCGTCGTCCTCCGGTACGGGCCGAAGTAGCGTCTACACTGCGAGGCGGGGCGAGGCAAGAAATGCCTGCAAACCGCCCCTTTCGCCCCCGTAGCTCAGTGGATAGAGCAGCGGTTTCCTAAACCGCGTGCGCTGGTTCGATTCCGGCCGGGGGCACTGACGGCCCGCGCGGGGCGGCGATACCGTGCCCTGTGCCCGTGGCGCGCGGTTTCGCCGAGCGCACTCCGCCCGCGGTGCGTGTCGTCTGGAGCCGATGCGACGACCTCGTGGTGCCGCGCCGCTCGGGGAGGGCTGCATGCGGGCCGGCGCGCCGAGCTCTTCGACACCACATGTTCGGCGCGTTCGCGCCGATGGTCGTGCGACGCCAGGGGCAGCGCCCGATGCCGTGGCTCGGCCTCTTCTCGTAGATTCGAGGACGTCGGCTCCCGAGGAGGATCAACGATGCCAACGACCGCCTTCGACCCCGCTGCGTACAAGCGGACGACGCGCGAGCAGTGGCAGGAGGCCGCGGACGCCTGGCACCGGTGGGGGCCGACGCTCGAGCAGTGGCTCGGCCCTGCGACGGAGCTCATGCTCGACCAGGCCCGCATCGCGCCCGGTGCGCGCGTCCTCGACCTCGCGGCCGGCGCCGGAGGCCAGACGATCGCCGCCGCGCGGCGAGTCGGGCCGACGGGGAGCGTCGTAGCGACGGACATCTCCCCGGCGATCCTCGAGTTCGCCGCGAGCGAAGCCCGTGCAGCCGGCCTTGCGAACGTCGAGGTGCGAGAGATGGACGGCGAGAACCTCGACCTCGAGGACGAGAGCTTCGACGCCGTCATCTCGCGCGTCGGGCTGATCTACTTCCCCGACCGGCAGCGGGCCCTGCACGAGATCCATCGGGTGCTGCGGCCCGGCGGCCGCATCTCCGCGATCGTCTATTCGACCGCCGACCGCAACGCGTTCTTCTCGATCCCGGTCTCGATCATCCGGCGGATCGCCGGTCTTCCGGCCCCGGCGCCCGGGCTTCCCGGCCCGTTCAGCCTCGGCGGTCAAGGCGTCCTGGACTCGGCTTACGCGGACGCCGGCTTCGACGACGTCGACGTCCGACCACTCGACGCGCCGCTCCGCTTCTCCAGCGCGGCCGAGTGCGTTCGCTTCGAGCGCGAGTCGTTCGGCGCGCTCCACGCGATGCTGGCCACCGTGGGCCCCGCGGAGCGCGACCAGGCCTGGCGCGAGATCGAGGCGGACCTCCGGCAGTTCGAGAGCCGCGACGGCTTCGAGGGTCCCTGCCAGCTCCTGATCGGAAGCGCCCGTCGCCCGTCGTGAGCGACCTGGCTCCCGCTGCGCTCAGGAGGGGCCGGCGATGGACCAGGCGTCGTACATCGCCGTCCAGTCGCCGTCCAGCCTGAACGCCTGGGCGAGGATGCCGAGGGCGTCATTCGTCCATTCGAAGGTCAGCACGCCCGCGTCGAAGCAGGCGAGGCGCCCGCCCACGCTTTCGTCCGACCAGGTTCCCTCGCCGGGTATCCCGTTCGTGCACCAGCCTTCGGGAGCGGAGTCCGGGGTGACGTAGCCCGTGTAGCGCGCCTCGTAGGTGGCGTTCATCGACTCGGCGGAGTCGAACTGGGTGTACGTGTACGACGTCCCCTCGCCCGGGTCGCAGCTCACCTGCTCGAGCGCTCCCTCGTCCGTCGGCACGTTCGAGATGCAGCTCCCCGCGATCTCCGGCGGGACGTGGGCGACGATCTCCGGCGCGGCCTCGCCCTCGGAGATCGTCTCGATTTCGCCCGTCTCGATCTCGATCGATCCGATCTCGACCTGGCTGAAGTCGATCGACCCGATCTCCGCCGATTCGTCCGTCCCGAACAGCCCGCCGCCAACACCGTCGCCGCCGCGGGTCGCTACCACCGCGGCGGAGGCGCCGGCCACGAGCAGGAGCGCTCCGAAGGCGACCGCCCCGAGCACGCGGCTGCGTCCGGCCGAAGCCAGCGGCATCAGGGCGACACGACCGGTCGAGTCCGCCGAGCCGCGCTCGGTCGCGAGCCGGTAGAGCGCGCTCGCGGCCGGGAGCTTGCCCCGATCGCAGAAGAGGTGGGTCGGCGGGCTCTCGCGCACCACGAGCAGAACGCCGCTCTTCACGCGACCGTAGTAGGCGCGGACGACGAACGGGAGGGAGAGGAGCGTGACCGGGAGGACGACGAGGGAGATCGGACCGGCGCCGACCGCGAACCAGAAGGGCCAGAGCACCCAGAATGCGACCAGGAGGTAGAGCCAGATCCGCGACGGCTGGTGGATCCGGCCGCCGTTGACGTTGGCCGCGAGCGACTCCTGGAAGACGACCTCGCCGAACGTGGAGACGCGGAGCGACCCGACACGGCGTTGCGTGACACAGCCGAAGCTGTGCGTCCCGATCCCTCCGAACCCCTGCGTCCCGAGGAACGCCGAGGCGACGATCGCGTCGGTCGCCGGGATGAACTGGCGGAACATCGTCTCGATCGCCTCGCGCTCGCCCGCGCGCGCCCGCGCGACCAGGGTGCCCTCCCCCGGGGGGGTCGAATCCGCCTCGGCGGGTGCGGGCGGCGGTCGGACGTCCCCCGGCACGAACCGGTCGCGCTGCTCCGCGTAGGCCCGGAAGAGCGTATTCGCGCGCCCGAGGCGGCCCCGGTCGCAGTATGCGTAGACGGGCAGGCCTTCCCGCACCCAGAAGAGGAGGCCGCTCTTGACGAAGGCGCGATACAGCCGGATCGCAAGCGGCAGGAGCAGGAGGCCGACCGCCACGAGGACGAGCGAGCCGGGCCCGACGAACGGGGCGGCTGCGATCCCACCGCCGACCGTCGGGACGAGCACGAGGGCAAGGAGAAGGTAGAAGAGGAGCCGCGAGGGCTGGCGGACCGAGCTCGTGCTCACGTGCTCGTGGAGTGCGTCCTCGTACGTGATGCGCCCGAGCTTGCGGACGCGGAGCGCGGCCACCCGCCGGTTGGTCACGGCGGCGAACGTGTGCGTCCCGAACCACCAGATCCCGTACGTCCCGAGGTACTCGGCGTCGACGATCGCTTCCTCCGGCGGAAGGAACTGCCCGAACATCCCCTCGAGCGCCGCGCGGTCGCCCTCGCGCGCGCGTTCTGCGACCGGCCGGCCGGAGGCTGGCTGTGGCTGCGGCTGCGGCTCGGTCACAGCGGTCCTCTCGTCAGCGATCCTCGAGGAACCGCCGCAGCCAGCCGCTCGACCGCCGACGGTCCCAGTCGTCTGGTGGAAGGTCGGGCGCAGGCGCCGCAGGGGCCGGTGTCCGCGGTGCATTCGCGGCGAGGCCGGAGCTCGACAGCCCCTCGACGAGGTCCTCGATCCGCGCGGCGAACGGCGGCCGGAAGGCGTCGATCCACTGCCGCCCGCTCAGGAAGTACTCGAGGCGGCCCGTGGGCTCGAGGTCCGCGAGCCGGAACGGCAGCAGCGGAAGCCCCCTGTCGTCGGCCCGCTCGATCTCGCGCGCGACCTGTCGCGACGCGTTCGACGTGGCCGAGACGAGAACGACGAGCGCGCCCGCGCCGTCGATGCCGGCGAGGATCTCCTCGCTCCAGTCCCCGCCGGGCCTGATGTCACGGGGCGCGATCCAGCAGCGAAGCCCGGCCTGCTCCAGCTCGGCGCAGACGCGGCGCGCCATCTCGGCGTCGGCGGAGGCGTGCGAGAGAAAGACGCGAACGCCCGACCCGGCGCTCTCGCCGGCGACCGCGCCTGCCGCTGCGGGGTCGTGCTCGGTCACGCGAACCGCCTCTGTCGTCAAGGCGAATAAACCACTGCGAGGGCACGGGCACAAGCCTGAAGTCGGGAGCTGCTAGGCACCGACCCTCCGCGTACGCGGCATGTGCGCGTAGATCCGGCGCGCGGTCTCCGAGCGCCTCAGGCGGCGGCGTGCGCGGACGCCGGCCACGAGCAGCTCGGCGGCGACGCGGCCGCGCGGCGTCGACGCCACCCCGATCGCCTGGTGGAGTGGCTCGAGCCGGTCGGTGAGCGCCTGCTTGTACGGATCGGCGGCGCCGAGGAACTCGACCCGCTCGGCGCCCTCCTCGGCGGCGAGCTGGAGCGCGCAGAGCAGGGCCTCGGTCCCCGGTGAGAGCCGGGCGAGCTCGGGGTCGAACCCCATCGACACGCCGTAGACCGTGCGCTCGAGGAGCAGGTGGAGCGAGAACGCCACGGGCCGCCCGCCGACCGTGAGCGTCACGAGCCGCGGAACATCGTCCTCCGCGAGACGGCGCAGCGCGGCCCGGTGGAACGCCCGGCCGGCCGCCGTCGAGAACTCCGGCCCGGGATGACGGCCCTGCCAGCGGAGGGCGTGGAGCCGGAACGCGTCCTCCACTGTCGCGGCCAGCTCGTCGGGGGTCCGCGCGACCGAGAGCCGCACGCGCCCGAGGCCTTCGAGGCGCCGGCGGCGGCGAGCTCGCTCGCGGCGCGTACGAGACGAGAGGCGTTGCTCCCACCCGCTCCGGAGGTCGAGGACCGGCGCCTCGATCCGCTCGAGCACGGTCAGCGAGTCCGCAGGGAGCGCCCGCGCGAGGCGGCAGCCACCCGGGAGGCCGAAGAGATCCGCGAAGTCGCCCCCGGTCCGGCCGATCCGCTCCGCGAGCCCGGCCGCGACGGCGGGATCCTCCCCCGGGGCGACCATGAGATCGGCGAGCGGCGCGGCGGTTCCGCCGACGAACTCGGTCACGCGGAGGCCGTACCTCGACCTCACGCAGAGGGGCACGGCGCCCACGAGACGCCCCTCGCGACGGGCCACGTGGACGGCCAGCGTCCGGCTCCCGCCGTGCTGGCGCCACCACTCGAGAAGCCACCCGTGCAGGAGGAACGGGCTCGGCCGCGGCATCCCTCGCACGAGCGCGTTCCACCCGGCGGCGAGGCCGGCGAGCTCGTCCTCCGTGGAGACGGTCTCGAACCCGATCACGGTCCTCGGTGCACGAAACCTTCAGCGCCCCGGCCGAATGAGCAGGGAGACGAAGGTCTTCGCGCAGATCGCGAGATCGACGGCGAGGGTCCGGTGGCGCAGGTACCAGAGGTCGTACGAGAGCTTCTCGGCGGCGCCCTCGCAGTCCGAGGCGTAGTCGCGGCGCAGCTGCGCCCAGCCCGTGATCCCCGGCTTGACCAGCAGCCGGCGCGTGAAGAACGGAACGCTCTCCTCGAGCATCGGGATGAACTCCGGCCGCTCGGGCCTCGGGCCGACCACGGACATGTCTCCGCGGAGGACGTCCAGGAGCTGGGGCAGCTCGTCGGCGTGCGTCCTGCGAAGCACCCGGCCGACCGCCGTCACCCGCTGATCGCGGACCTGCGCGAACGCCGGTCGCCCGGCCTCCTCCGCGCCCACGCGCATCGTCCGGAACTTGTGCATCGTGAAGTGGCGCCCGCCTTCCCCGACCCGGATCTGGCGGTAGACGACGGGTCCGGGGGTGAGCCAGAGGAAGCCGGCAATCGCGAGCATGAGCGGGAGGGCCACGACGAGGACGAGGGATGCGGACACGACGTCGAACGTCCGCTTGGCGAAGCGCGTGTAGGGCCGCTGCCAGACGTGGAGGATGCTCATGAACCACGTCGGCCTCAGGTCGTCGAGCGGAATCCGGCCGAACGCATGGTCGAAGAAGTGCGCAAGCCCGACCACCTTGACGCTCGACGACGGGGCGGCGAGGAGCCGGTCGAGCGCCTTCATGGCGCTCTCGCCGTCCGTCAGGAGGATCAGGTCGGGGTGCTGCTCCTCGACGACCCGGGGGAGCTCGGCGACCGAGCCGAGGCGCGCCGTGTCACCCGGCTCGTCGTCGACCGCGCCCACGACGGTGAAGGGCACATGCCCGTCGAGCTCGACGGCTGCCGCGACCTCCTCCGCCCGGCTCGACGGACCCACGACGAGCACCCGCCGCCTGCCGACCACGCGGCGGGCGACGACCTCCCAGGTCGTCGTGAGGACGAAGACGGCGGTTCCCAGCGCCAGGATCGTCGAGAGCTCCATGCCCATCCCCGGGATCCAGAGTGCGACGGCCGACACGCCGACGAGCCCCATGGCCGTTCCGGCCGCGCAGCGAACCGGCTCCCCGAGGGTGAGGTGCACGGCGTCGAACGCACTCCGCAGCGAGACGAGCCACACCGCGGACAGGAGCGACGCGGCGCCGACCGCCAGGGCGGGTGAGGGAAACCGGGGCCCCACGAGGGCGAAGCAGGGAACCCAGACGAGTACCGCGCGGCCGATCGTCGCCCGGTGCTTCGGGTCGGCCGCCTTGATCGTGCCGGCGAGGTCCGAGGCCCACCACCGACGAGCGGGGACCAGGCCGTCGTCCGCCCGCGTGCCCACATGACAGAGATTCCCCGCCCAGGACTCGGCGAGTCCGGAAGTGGAGATCTACCCGTTGGAGAGTGAAGCGCATCGCCGTCACCGGGCCGGCCGGGGCCGGGAAGTCCCGGCTCGCGCGTGAGATCGGCGCTGCGTACGGGATCGACGTGCTTCATCTCGACGCCCTCTTCTGGAGGCCCGGCTGGGTCGAGACGCCGGCGGCGGACTGGGAGGCGCTGCAGCGGCGCGAGCTCGCCCGCGACTCCTGGATCGTCGACGCGCAGTTCGACGACATGATCCCCGACTGGTTCGACGCCGCGGACCTCGTGGTCCTCGTGGACGCATCGCCGCTTCGCTGCCTCTGGCGGGTCAGCCGGCGCAGACTCGACGGCCGGGGTGGGCCCGACGTCCCGCCCGGCTCCGAGCCGGCACCGGTCCACCGCGCGCTCGCGAACTTCACCCGGGGGCAGTGGCACTACCGAAGGACGGTGCGGCCGAAGCTCCTGGCCGAGCTCGCGCCCCGCCGGGGCCGGCAGGGGATCGTCGTGCTGCGCGCCGGCGAGGAAGCGCGCCGCTTCCTGGCTCACCTCCGCCGCCGAGGGGGATCTTTCTGACGTGGGTCCGATCGCCCTCGCAGGCGACCTGCGGCTCGAGACGATCTCGAGCGCCGACGGCTTCGCCCGGCTGGCCCCGGACTGGGACCGCCTCGTCCGCGCGATGCCCCGTCCGAGCCCGATGCTCCTCCACGGGTGGCTCCGCGAATGGTGGCGGCACTACGGCGAGGACGGGGGCCTGGCCGTGCACGTGGCCTACCGGGACGGCCGGCTCGTCGGCGCCCTTCCGCTGTGTGTGCGGGCGCGGCGCGGACTGCGCGTGCTGACGTTCGTCGGCGGCGAGCACTCGGCGCTCGCCGACCTCCTGCTCGCGCCGGGGGAAGGGCCGCCGACCGCGGCTGCGCTGGCGGCGCGCGTGGCCGACTCGGACCACGACTTCGCCGACCTCTACGGCCTGCCCGGCGCGAGCCTGCTCGCGCGGACGCTCGGCGACGCCCGGCTTCGCCTCGTCGAGCGGAACGAGGCCCCTGTCCTCGACCTCGACGGCGGCTGGGAGGACGTCTACCGGACAAGGCTCTCGTCGAAGAAGCGCGCGCAGAATCGACGGAGGAGGCGAAACCTGGCCAAGCTGGGGAAGCTCGATGTGGCCCTCGCGCGGACGAAGGACGAGCTCACGACCGCCCTCGAGGACGCCTTCGCGCTGCACTCGATCCGCTGGAACGGACGCCCCGACGGCTCCGACTTCGCCACGCCGACCGGTCGGCGCTTCCACCACGCCGCGATCCGCGCGCTCGCCGACGCCGACGTGCCGCGCATCGTCACCTTGAAGGTGGACGGGCGCCCGGCGGCCTTCCACTACTTCTTCGCACTCGAAGGGCGGATGTACGTCCACCGGATGGCCTTCGACCCGACGCTCGCGCACTACTCCCCGGGCTGGCTCAACACGCTCGACGCGATCGAGGCCGCGGCCGGCGAGGGCATGAAGAGAGTCGAGTTCCTCGGCGGGGCGGAGCGCTACAAGGTCGAGCTCTCGGACCGGTTCGAGCCGCTCTACGAGGGCCTCGGTCTGACGCGCAGCCTGCGGGGGGCGGCCGCGGCCGGCGGCCGGGTGAGGGCGATCGAGCTCCGAAAACGGCTGAAGCGCTCGGAGGCGCTGCGCCGCTTCTACTTCGACGGGCTCGCTCCGGCCCGGCGGCTGGCCGGGAGGCTCACGTGAGGCGCTACGCGCTCAAGGCGGCGGCGACACGGGCCCGGTCTGCGGCCTGGTCGCTGCGCGCCGACGGACGGCCGGACACGGAAGGCGTACGCATCCTCTTCTACCACCGGGTCGCCGACGACCGGGACGAGCTGGCGGTCAGCCCGCGCGATTTCCGCCGGCAGATGGACCACCTGGCGACCGAGGGCTACCGCGTCGTCGACGTGGTGCAGGCGGCCGAGCTGCTCGAGGGAGGCCGCCCTCCGGCACGGACGGTCGGGCTCAGCTTCGACGACGGATTCCTGGACGTGGCCGAGCAGGCCCTGCCTCTGCTGGCCGAGCGCGGGTTCCGGGCGACGGTCTTCGTCGCGCCGGCCGTGGTGGACGGGTGGGTGCAGTTCGGCTGGTACCGGACGCCGCAGCCGCCGCTCCTCGGCTGGGACGAGATCGCCGAGCTCGAGCAGGAGGGGACGCTTCGCTTCGAGGCCCACTCGCTGACGCACCCGAATCTGCTCGCGTTGCGCGACGCAGCCGCGTGGGAGGAGATCATGGGCTCCAAGGTCGCGCTCGAGGCCCGGCTCGCGCGTCCCGTCGTCGCGTTTTCCTACCCGTCCGGGCTGTTCGGGCTTCGCGAACGCCGGCTCGTCGCCGCGGCCGGGTTCCGCCTGGCGGTCTCGTGCGAGCCGGGTGTCAACACGAGCGGCACCGATCGCCTCGCCCTTCGGCGGCAGCAGGTCGACCGGCGGGACCGCCTGCTCGACTTCCGGGCGAAGCTGGGGGGCGGCCACGATACCCCGCTTCCGCTGCGGGGGGTGTACCGGCGGCGGCGCTACGGCATGGGCGCCGGGAGCCTGCATCTCGCGAGCTCGCGGGAGTAGACCTCGAGGTGCGCACGCCGGAAGGCAGCGAG
>Ga0210115_1000002_pt1 | contig 51460 bp, 49 predicted proteins | sample MayberryNW_TuleB_2_FD_185526 | JGI IMG/M metagenome (GOLD analysis project Ga0210115, IMG submission 185526) | Wetland microbial communities from San Francisco Bay, California, USA, that impact long-term carbon sequestration - MayberryNW_TuleB_D2... | ecosystem: Environmental > Aquatic > Marine... | reverse complement strand
ATCACATATTATTAAACTATTAAAATGGAGATTAAATATGGAACTAAAATTTGAAGTCCAGGCTAAGATCAAAAGGCCAATTAGCGATGTGTTTGATGCTGTTTACAATCCTATAAACTAGCAGTTTACTACGCTTTATATCTCTGAACACTAATAGTATACATAAGTGGCTACTACGAGGCAGAAGTTAGTTAGTAATAATAACAATACTCAAGTCATAACCGAATACCTACAAGCATTGCAGACTGAAACCAATTCAGCCAAGACTTATACTAGGCTCAACAAATCAGTTTTGACTAAACTATCTGACTTTCATGAGGGTAAGCCATTTGTAAATATGAAAAGGGAGAATATTATCGCCTTTTTCAATTCTCTGAGAAAGTCAGAAGATATGGATCCTATGCACAAATGGATAGGCACCTATAATACATATCTCATTACTATAACTCGCTTTTTTAAATGGTTAGAAAACCCTAACTTGGAACCGAATCAACGACCTAAACCCCAAAGACTTCAGAACATACCTAGACTTAGAAGGAAAGAAATATCATTGTACAAACCTTCAGACCTATGGACGTTAGAGGACGATTTATTATTTCTAAAGCATTGTCCCAAAGAGCGGGATAGGTGTTATCATGCTATATCAAGGGATTTATCAGCAAGACCACACGAAATACTAAACCTCAAGATAAAGGATATTGTAATCAAGAATGCAAACAATAAGCAGTATGCTGAGGTCCTAGTTAATGGGAAAACGGGAAGTAGACATTTACCACTGATTGATTCATTACCCTACATAAAGGATTGGTTAGACCGTCATCCATTTCGCAATAATCGGGAATCATATTTCATTTGCAGTCTAAATCACAAAACATATGGAAAACAATTAAGACTCAGAGGTTTACAATTTATGTATCAACATTACAAGGAAGTATATTTTCCTAAACTCCTAAAGGATTTAACGCTTTCCAAGGAAGACAAACAACACATTCAAGAACTGCTATTGAAACCTTGGAATCCATATATCAGAAGACATAGTAGTCTAACTCAGAAAAGCAAATACCTCAAGGAACATATACTTAGGCAGCATGCAGGTTGGTCGCCAAGGTCAAACATGCATCAAAAATATGTGCATTACTTCGGAAACGAGTCGTCGGAGTCCATATTACAGGAATATGGCATACTGCCAAAGGGTAATGAAGAAACGGACGTTTTGAGACCTAAACAATGTCCTAACTGTAATGAGCCAAATAGACCAGATCAAAAGTTCTGTTCCAAATGCAGAATGGTATTGACATACGACGCATATAATACGACTTTGGCAGAACAGAAGGAGAAGGAAAATGAATTAAAGATAATGAAGGAACAAATGAATTCGATGCAATCCATGATGGAAAAGTTGATTGCTGGTCTTTCTAATACTCCCGATCAGCAGCAGATAAACTTAATGACAAAAACACTTTTTTCAGCTGGGGTACTGCAGATGGACAAGATGAAATAGGTTTGTTCTTCTCACTATCTATTTCCAATTAGTTTGATTTCTGTGCACATAGGGAATCAACAATGGATCATTGCTTTGTAATTCTGATAATGATGTTCCATGGCTTAGAAATTGATATTCTACAAGAAAATCAATGATTTCAAGTACTTGTTTCACAATCTTGGGAGAAGTGACTTTTTGCTTTCCGAGCTCTCCTCTTCTATTGAACATCCCAATCTCAGAATCATTCTTAATCCTCTCTAGTAAATCGTTGATTGAGTGTTCTTCATTGCTGGACTTGTAAAAGAATTCTTGGACTATTCTGCAGAGACGTATGTCATTTTCAGTCTTAAATCTTACAGGAATGAACTTTCTAATTTTTTCGAGCTTATCTTTACTGTCGGCAGGTAACTTGTACCACTTGGCACAACGCAAACATTCAAACATGTTCTCAGACATATCATGGTGTGCAGCATCATTTCTTACCCAAATATGGCTTTTTGAAGCACATTTGCTCTTAGCTCTCTTTGGAGAGCCCCCTGGATACTTCGAGTGTTTATGAAGTTTTGTAGCTAAATCCTGATTCGTTACCATCTGTGAACATCGAATATTAGGCTTAGTATGACAATTAGAACATTCAAAGTGCTCGTATCCGTTACTGATTGTTCTAATGGATAAATTGTGTGGTCTGCAGTGCAGAATGCTTGACTGCTCACTAGTCCATTCAATTTTCTTGGCAATCTTGTCAGGAAGCTCCTTATTCCTTATATCCTCTATCAAGTCAAAGAGTTTTGGATAGCTTCTCGCGTACGCGCTAATAAACCCATTATAATCTTCGGGGGTTATCTCATAGAGTGATCTCTGCCCAGGATCGGAGTCGTTCCTAGCTCTTCGAAATGTATTTTCACCATATATAGCTGCCCTTGCACCATTCATAAATCTGACAAACTCATTTAGCATTATAGAGGGTTGGATCGCACTGTGTACCCAATCCCTAATGAGCTTATCTACAAGTCTACCTTCAAGTTGTTCGGGATACCGGTTTTGTTCAGGACTTAGACCAGGATTGGTTTCCTCATTTTCCGGCTTCCCTCTAACAGTAGTAAGCGAATGTAAAGGCGAGTTTCTGTTGAACTGAAAGGCTAGCACGATCAAATAAGTAATAATTGGGCCTATCCTACTTGCAAACTCATGCATGAGAATAGAATCCATTTCAGATCTGTTTTTAGCAACTTTGAAGAAGTCGGTATCTTGGCTAAATAAAAAATCTAGTCTTTTGGATAACATTTCATTGCTGAATAGGTTGTCTATACATACGTACTGTGTCCTAAATGCAGGCTTATGTAATATTTCGTCCATTAAATCTTGTGCAATAAAAGAAGGATTTTTGTAAACCTGTTTTGTAATGTGGTATTTGCCAAACTTTCCATTTTTGGGGATTACCTTTTGTTCTCTTATCAGTTCTTTGCCTATTCTAAGTACTGTGTCAGGATGACACTTCATCCCCTTTGACAATTCAGGAGTAGACATTCCACCCGGTTCGCTATCTAGCACGAGTTTGACCATCCTTTCCTTGTGCTCTTCTCGTACCCTCTCGTTTCGTTCTTCTACGTTGTATTTTCTGTTTTCCTTCTCAATTTCGTCTCTTTCAAACTCGATTGACATTAATTCAGAAACCATGCTGAAATACTTAAATCTTTGTAACTTAATTATGGTTTTTATGACTTACAAAAGTCTAAAAATGATAGCCGTTTCCGAAGAGAACTACTTGGCCTTGAGAAGTAGAGGACATTTCGGCGATAGTTTTGACGATGTAATTACCGGGTTGCTAAAAGAAAATAACATGCAAAAAGCAGAACTTTCAAGATTGTGTTCATCATCGGTCACTTCTGTTGCATTCTAGAGGTTAGAGGGAGTATTTCGATCCATGAAATTCAATTGTAGCCAGAATCCCAAGCCAATTACTGTAGCAAGCGTTACCATCTGTCCTTGCGTTCCAGATCACAATAAATGTACTCGGATGTACGTCGACGTTACTGGAAAATATCAAGTTAAGTGTTCTTGTTCGTGCCATCAAAAGAGATCCGGGGATGAACAGCAGAAATAAACCGTGTGGTAATCTAAGCGATTGTGGATTAGTAGCCCCGTATCGCTCGATTACCGACTTGTTAACCACAAGACCTGGAGGTCTATCTTATGTGTGTTATAGATAATTCTGCCGCTCAAGATAAATGTTTTGAGGATATATTAAGAGACTTCCAGAAATTTCATAGCAGCTATACTTCTGCTGGTCAGATCTCTGATACGTATAAGATCGTAAGAGAATCGGAATGGACTGACCTACTAATGACGATACTCTCATATGGAAACTCACATATTTTATCAAACTTTAATTACCGACTCGAAATGGAGGACCGCCCAATGAACGGTGCTAGTAGGACTCAGACGAATGGTTCTCTTGACTTAAGTTTCCATATACCTCAACAACTAGATACTCCAGCGGAGGACCTTTGATATGACCTGTGGCTCTAAGAAACACATTGAAGAAGCATTAGCGAAGATTAAGGTCAAAAATCTTGAGGAACCTCAAGACCAATCAAAGCCCAAACCTGAACCTAAACGTGTCAAAATGTTACAGGAGAATGGATAGTTTCTACTGCTGAGGGGTTGAAACATAACGCGCTATGACTAATGAGAATAATAAGGAGATAAAAAAGGCCCTTATTGAACAGGTCAAAAGACTTAGGACATTGGGTTTGGATAGGACAGGATTGGTCCCCATTACTACGGATTCAGCAAAGAAACCCCCATCATGGTTTCCTTGGACTGAATACAGAGATGAGAAGCGTCCACCCTTAAACGATAACGAAATTGAGGAAATCTGGTCTAAACCTGATGTCGCTAGAGGTGCTATAATGCTCAATGGCACATGCTTTCTCATAGACGTTGATTGCGAGGGCCTTGCCGTGCAGCGTATACTCGAGAGAAGGATGTCCGAGAAGCTGCAGGAGCATCTTAGAAGAACACGCGTCAGTCATACACCGCACGGAATTCACATACTGGTATATCTAGACCCGAGGGCTTTCCCTGAAGGAGTAGCAGAGATGTTATGCTGGCAGATAATAGGTCGGAATAAAGACGGTACCAACACTAACAAGAGACGCCAGGATCGGGGCCATGCTGACGGCAGTGGCGAGATACGAATTCTGAGTCAGGTCAAATATGCCATCGAGGCAGGAGAAGGTTATGGCCCTATAGATGCCGAACACGAGAAACCAGCAGTACTGGATGAAGAGTTAAGCAGAGAATTGGTCGAATTATACACGTCATTCAAGGACCAATCGAATGCAATACGCATGATGATGGATGGTAACAAAAAGGAAAGTATCCTAGAGTATTGGACCGCAGAATCAGGACGGAGACAAGATATCGCTATGGGTCTAGCCGGAACATGTTGGCATACAAAAGTTCCAGAGGCACTTGCATACGACCTGGTCTACTATATAGCTAAAGTTTCCAATGATGAGGAGCTGGACCTGAGGTTAAGCGCAGTTAGAGACACGTATAGGAATGGAAGGGCAGGTAAGGACATCGCTGGCAGAAGTAAATTACTGCCAGCACTTGATGGTAACACCGAGATAATAGCCAGAATTCACCAGGGGTTAGAAGGTCTAGGATACAAAATTACGAGAAGCAATGTCATATTCAAGGGTTCTGATGCCAGCAAGAAGTTCTTTGGTTCAGTTGATGATATCAAAGGGAAGGAGGGAGATCCTAATACCCGAGAGGGTTTCGGCGGAGCGCTGGGCTCTAAAGCGGATATTGCGGTTGAATTATGCAGTGAATTTATCATTGATTTATTCGTCGATAAATTCGATGTAGCATTTGCCATAATCGAGATAAACAATCGTCAAGAGACCATAGGGATAAAGCGAAATAAATTCAAACTCTTTATGCGCAAGGTCTTTTATGACTCGGAAGGAGAGGCACTGAGTCAGCAGGCATTGGATTCAGCGGTCGGTGTCTTTGAATCTAAGGCGGTGTACAGCGACAAGAAGAGACTGCTTGCTTTAAGGATTAGTGATGGACTTACCGATATCTCCGAAACGGCAGAAGATGTTACTTCGCAACAGATAGTTAGTAACGAACCCTTGCGTATATACTACGACCTAACAAACAGCAAATATCAAATTGTGGAGGTCACTCCAGATAATGGTTGGAGTATCAAGGATTCTAACCAAGTCCCCCAGATGTTTTACAGATTACAAGGCCAGCTGCCGCAAGCCACTCCCACCAAAAGTTACCCGGAAGATATAATGGACCAATTCATGGACCTAGTAAACACAGTGGTAAGGGATGCCAATGGGAATGAACTGGTCGAAGAGACTAGAAAGATGCGCCTTCTCCTAAAATGCTATATTGTTGCGCTCTTAGTTCCCAATATTGGCAGAGTAATCTTGCTGCTCTACGGAGAGCAGGGAAGTGCCAAGACTGCATTTTTGGAACTCGTCAAGATGCTAGTCGACCCAAGCGGTGCACCAACATTATCATTTCCGAGGAGCATTGCAGAGGTTGTACAACAGCTATCGCACAACTTTATTGCCTACTACGATAACGTTTCCATAGTCAAAGACTGGTTATCAGATGCTCTATGCAGAGCGGCTACGGGCACAGGATTTACCAAGCGTCAATTATACACAGACGATGAGGATATCATTTATGAATTTATTCGAAGCGCAGGCATTAGCGCCATCCATCTGCCAGGGAGCAAGCCAGACATGCTAGACCGCAGTTTAATCGCAAAGTTCTCGTTCATTCAGAAGGATTTCAGACGCAAATACAAGGAGGATATACTACCTGTATTCTACCAGTTAAGGCCGCAATTGTTGGGATATATCTTTGACATTCTAGCCCAAACACTTAAAATCAAGTCCCAAGGCGGGATTCAATTAGATACCCGTTCTCGAATGGCCGACTGGGAAGAATGGTGTGAGATCATTGCCAGATGCATGGGGTATAAACCGATGGAATTTATTAATGCCTACACAGCTAACACAAAGTTACAGTCTGACTTAGTACTTGAAGATAGACCGGTCGCCAGGGCCATAGTCAGACTGGTTCAATCGTTAGAAGAGGGTGATGAATGGACCGGTTACACTTCCACACTGTTGAAGGAACTTGAAGTCATTGCGACGCGGGACCTGGATATAAATATCAAGCAGGAGAGACTGTGGCCCAAGGCTGCCAACGCCCTAGGCTATAGAATAGGCGAGGTCAAACCTAACCTAAGGGAATTAGATATCGAGATTTATGACCACAAGGACAGCAGCGGCTTAAAAGTGCTCCATATAGGCAGAAAAAAGGACGTATGTAAAAGATCGCAAGGATCGCAAGGATCGCCAGGTGATTCAAAATTGGAAGATTTTGAGCATGTAAATTCACCTTCGAAAACTGGGAGTGATCAGATAACTGGCGATACTGGTGATGCTGGCGATTTTGGCGATGCTATACAAACCTCTACTAACGAGGGGGGTAGCGGCTAAGTGCAGCCGAACCGGAACTGGAGTTTTATCTCTAACTCGTCCTTATTTTTGAATACTTCTCGTCCTATTCAGAATATGTATATTGTGGTAGCGATGAATTTGGGAAGAGGACGATATTTCAGGCTTGGCAAGTTATACAGAAAAATTCTGGAATTAATAAGGAAAAGAGTAAGGGGTTAAGATAACCATGACAGATTTAGATAACATATGTGAATATTTCATATGGTGGCCCGATAAGGATAAAGACCCAAACAGACAAGTCTGTCCTAACTGGGCCCCGAATAGTAGATGGATGTTTGATGACGAGGATGATGAGAATAATAAAATCTTCATAAGACTTTGTCCAGAGCATTTGATAGAAATATTTCGTAGGAGTAAGCCAAGGCCAAGGCCTGAACCAGATAGGCTCAAGTATTATCGAGTAACGAAATATACGGTTGACCAGGATATGGACGGTAGCGGAGAGATAGTAAAGGAAGGGTATGATTATCGTGGAGATGGATACGTGAATGAATCTATGTCGGTACATCGTAATGAAAAAGAGCCTCACAAATATCGTTACCTCATTGAGGAAGTACAGCCGCCAGAGAAGAAATAATCAAAATGGACCAGAACATGCTTGTTAGTGCAATAGCTAGAATGAGAGTATCAAAAAATCTTGATGGTAGTGGAACGTATGGATATTAATATTGAGGATAGTGATATCCTAGCCAGAATTTGCGAGGATGTAGATCTAACCCCCAAAAAGTTGATCGAAGCTTACATAGCTTCCTTGACATTTTTGCACTCCACGTACGAACAAGCTAGAAATGAAGGCTCTGAAAGAAGATCCTTTGGTGAGATTCTTACTAAGCTACATAAGCAGATACTAAGTTGTACACCTAGCAATCTGGATGCAGCACCGTCGCTGATCGAGCAAACGAATAAACTTGTTGGAATAAAGCTATCCATTGGAACCAGCATAAACAATCTTTTAATCGATTACGATAATCGCACTCTTTCCTATTTTATACACTATACACTCTGTTCTGACTCAGCAGAAGTTTCTGCGTACCGTAACCTTGTTCTGGGTATTCGTATCACACCAAAATACGTCCAGATTTCGCATCTTGACTACATTCCCTTGCTTGATGACACTAAAATATACAATACAGATTTAGAAATTCTAAATGACTTTGTGAATCAGAAGATGCTGAGAAGGTATAACGATACTGGAAAAGAAGACAAGAATGTAGAATCTGATGCTACCGAACCTTTTGTTCAAGTCTTTTGCACCTTGAGCTTGGTAGGGTCAAATCCTTATCAAGTATGGGACAAGACCAGGTCGCAATCTCATGAATTTTTCCTAATAAAGGTCGATGTGAAAGCGGATAAAGGCACAAATCTTCTTCCTATAGAAGAAATAGCATCAATTAACAGAAATATTCGAGGACTGGCAGATAGCGAATTTGGCCTGAATATTTGACTACTTCGTTCTCGCGTGATGAAATTGATGCAAAGCCAATCATTATTATAAGACATTATTATAAGATCAGAACCAAAAAGGAAGCAACAAGAGCTAAGGAAAGGCAACTATGAACCCGGATCCGTTAATTTCGAAGTTTCAGTTCTTTATGTGTTTTTCAAAGTAATAGATAACGTTATCCATTAGCGCATTGAATTTATGAAATGTAGTACGTATCTGATATCGTGAGATCTTATCGAGTTCTACTTCTTTTGTATTGATTGTTTTATCAGCAGACAATCCGCCTGATTTGTTACTTAAATCAGGTGTTTTTTCCTCTTTGCTATTGGACTCCACTATTCCAATTGTTGCGGAGGCATATGGTACTGACTCCTTTACTTTCTCGTGGACATGTTCTTTTATTTTTTCAATCTCTTTTACCATATATTTACGATTCAGATATCTATTGGAAAAAAGTTGTACATGTCCCTCTTCTACAGTTGCAAATACTTTTTCAAGATCATGGAGTCATAGACCTAGACTAAATGCTATAGGATTATTCTCCAGATCAATATCTAGGTTACCTATTACAACGTCAGTATCCCGACCAGTAAGGGGGCTAATGCTTTCGGCAATCTGCGGTAGGAGATGCAGGTGTTGGATCATGAAGTCGAATGAGAAGGATAGATGTTTCTTTATACCATTATTTCCATTAATCCTGTTCCATGAAAAAAGTCTATCTATTGAACGTACAAATCCCTCGATTACTTTTGAAGGCATTCTGTCCAAAAAGTTGGATACTGTTTGCAGTTTTGAAGTAATTTCTGGATCAAGGTTTAGGACTTGTGATATTGCTGAATTTGTTATTTGGCTTTTGGTACTATAACTCTTTTTCATATTAGTAGGTAATCAATCACTGTAACGTCCCATAGTGCATATAATATTAGCTGATAATGGAGTGCAGAGTTAAGGTAGCCTGTATGCAGCCAAGACATCAGAGTATAAATAAACCCGGTCGCCGATAAAAGTAACACAGGTGCTTCATTTTTCAATATTCAGCTAAGAATACCGACGATCTAAAGCAAGATGCAGCACGGCATGCTTTGGAGGTTTCAGCGGACACAAACCTGAGAGTCAAGCTAGTGATGATCGGTTGCTAAGAAATCGTCAGCCAGCCTTCATTTGCTGTTAGCATACTGTCCTTCGGCGTAATAAGAGACTTTAGTCAAAACTCGATCTTGGTTATCTTATTTGGCATTAATGATTCTTTATAGCGGATCTCGTCTTTAGTCTGTTGTTGCATTACTTTGAGAAGCATCATATCGGTATATTTGAAAACAAGCTCGCTTGCAAGCTTTTTCATGGAGATTTCTGAGAAGTAGCTCAACAAAAGATACTTGACAGCTCGGTCGATTTGGTCTTTACTGACCCACCATATGACAAAGAACCACTATCCGTTTATGCTGATTTGGCTAAAATGGGCCAACAGAGTGCTGAAGGATGGAGGCAGCCTAGTTACCTACATAAGCCAGTATGCGTTGCCCAATATTCTAGACCATGTTCTCTCAAATAGTAATGAACTACACTATTGGTGGGAAGTATGCATAGCATTAGAAGGCCCTTTTGCCAGACATTGGCAGAGACAGATTGTGGTAAAATGGAAGGGCCTATTATGGTTTGTTAAGGGAAGCAAGCCTCAGCTTCCGAATTACCTAAGTGACCTAGTTTTTTCCCAAAGAGCAGATAAAATACTGCATGACTGGCAGCAGGGAACTGCTGAGGCCGACCATGTCATAAAGATCCTAACTGTCGAAAATCAGATCGTCTTGGACACTTTCCTAGGTGCGGGTACTACTGCGGTAAGCTCTGTTAAGCTTCAACGTAGATTTATAGGCATAGACGCAGACCCTGGCTCTCTAGATACTGTAAGATCTAATCTCAAGCTAAATTTTGCTTCTGCGAGGAGATAAGTATAATCTGTCATATGGCCCGTATTGATTGAGGAAACCTCTGCTATATGAACTGGGCAGCGGGAAGAAGTGGTGCAGATGATTTGAAGGTTTAAATGTAAATACGTTACCGAATTCTTAAAATGATAAACTATTGTCTAGCGTTACCCTATCTTCCTGGTGGCATAGAAATTGCAAAGAGATTTGCACAAGAAGAAGAAAAAGAAAAGGAATTGCATGATGGATTCTATAAAATTGCAGGTATATCTCGGGAGACTGTGTGGATTCAGCGCAGTCCACCCGGAAGCGGGGCTCCTGATCTCGAAGTATTGTGTATAGAAACTAAAGACCCTTTCAAGACATTTAGAGAATTTGCAACTTCAACTCATCCGTGGGCTGTAAAGTTCCGTGAATACGCAAAGAAAGCGTATGGAATAGATTTTTCAGGTCCGCTACCACCGCTAAATGAAAAGATAGTTGATTGGAGAGAACAGGAATAATTTGGACGATTAGCATAAACAAAAATTCTAGTACATAACGCAATGCAGGTAGTACTTCGGTCGTATATTATCCATATCCATGATGAAGCGAAGGATATTTGTCATAATTGTACCTATCACAGTTACTGTAGTTCTTGCCATATCTTTGAGTGTTGGAGACGCGATGTTTTCTCGACAAATAGAAGCTGATATTGAAAGACTTTTTGCATTTTCAAGGAATATCTCTGATACCGAATTCACATTCGAACAAATAAGCGGGCTTCCTGAACCGGTCCAGAGATATTTCAGATATTCAATAGGAGAAGAAGGAAAACACTATCTTAGCTATGCAAAGCTGAAACATAACGGGACATTTAGGCAAAATGAAGAACAAGGTTGGATGAACATAGAAGGACAAGAATATTTCACAACAGCAAGACCAGGATTTGTGTGGACAGGAAGGATTAGTCCGTTTCCACTGTTATGGTTAACAGGAATAGATACGTACATTGTAGGTAAGGCAAATTTTCAGATTAGGCTATTATCGCTGATCAGTATTGCGGATGAAAGAAACAGCAAGGAATTGGATGAATCTGAACTTCAGAGATGGTTGGCTGAAGCCCCTTGGTTTCCTACAGCTCTATTACCCAGCAGAAATCTGCATTGGGAAGAGATCAACGCGAGTTCTGCAAGAGCGATAGTTAGAGATGAAATTGATAGACTAACAATAACAGCTAATGCGGTATTTCACTTTAATGAAAAAGGTGAGATCGTTGAGGTAGTTGCTGATAGATACCGATCAGTAGATAACATATATGCAAAACAAAAATGGATTGGTTATTACAGAGACTATAAAAAAATAAACCACATGATGATACCAAATGAGATTGAAGTTGCCTGGCACTCCAACTCCAGCGATTTTAGTTATGCTAAATTCAGGATAACAGAAATCAGTTATGATGATCCATCAATGTACTAATGTATGTTGATTTAAATGGAATTATCGAAGGGAATTATTATTCGAGATTCCCTTCAATTAGTTCAAAGCGGTCATGTTCTGGGAATCAAGGGAAATAGAATACGATCGAATTTCAGTATATAAATTTGATTACTTCGAATACTTCCGCTCATACTGCGACCTTCGAATACTCCCGTTTATATCACAACAGCAAATGAGGTCGGCAAGTGAATAACTCAAACCCCTATTAGAGGTGCCATAAATCATGCACGTTATATCACAAACTACGACACAACACTTTTTTTAGACTCTTGCACTGTATATGATTGCAACAATGTCTCTATCTGAACCCGAATTTCAGGCTTGGAATATGTCTGAACGCCAATTTCCCAAAGATGGAACTAAAACTGAAAAGTTGAAATTTCTACTAAATTACGCTATTCTAGCCCCTTCTAGCCACAATACGCAGCCTTGGCTGTTCAAGATTGTAGGCCATAATATAATTGAATTATATGCTGATAGAACTAGATGCTTGCCCTTAGTTGATCCGATGGATAGAGCATTAACTATCAGCTGTGGTGCAGCACTTTCTAATTTACTAATAACAATTAGACATTTCGGGTACGCCTATGAATTAAAACTATTCCCTGACTCTAATGACAAAGACCTTATATCACGAATCATTGTAGCTCATAACGGAAAGGGACCTAATACCGAAGAAAGTGCACTCTTTGAAGCAATTACTAAACGCAGAACAAATAGACTCGGATTTGAGGATAGAGAACTTGAAGACTCGCTTATTTCTAGACTTAAGACCGTTGTGATAACTGACGAAGATGAAGCAGGAGAAGGAGGAAAAGGAATAACAGTCTGGCTCCATATTGCAAAAGAAGAAGACGAAAAGAATTCTCTGGCCGATCTAATAGCAGAAGGCGACCGCATTCAGTTATCAGATAAGAGATTTAGACGGGAGATAGCCTCCTGGATTCATTCAAATCGGAGTCACAGTAAAGATGGCATGCCTGGCTACGCATTTGGGTATAGCGATATCATGTCACATATGGGCCCATTTGTTCTACGAACTTTTGACATCGGTAAAGGACAGGCAGCAAAAGACCGTCAACTCGCTGCTGGCTCTCCAATTCTTGCTATTCTTGGAACTAGATCTGATGAACCAATGGATTGGCTTAAAACAGGTATGGCCTTAAGCAGAATGTTATTGGCTGCAAAAAGTGAAAATGTTTGGTCCTCATTTCTAAATCAGCCCATTGAAGTTTCAGAACTACGCCCTAAGGTCCAAGAGTTAGTGAAAGAAGAAGGGACAGGATTTCCTCAAATTATGCTGCGCATGGGTTATGGAAAGGAGATAAAACCCACACCGAGAAGATCAGTAGAAGATGTTCTACGATAAATGCAAGCGTCATCTTTTTCTCGATTGTACAAGACTGCCTCCAGAACCCATCATCGTTATGCCCAAAGTATTTACTCTAGTTCTCTACCCCAGTTACACTGAATTTCTGATAACTCTATTTATTTATTAATTGTTGTACTTGCTGACATAGATGACAATTTAGCTTACCAAGACGGGTTATACTTCTGTGAGGGAGTGTATCCCCTTCGACGTAGTTCTAGGCTGGATATTCACAAACGATAAACGGGAGAGAATATTCAATCGAGCAAGTAATACCATAGTTATTAAAATCAAAACTGAATCTATCTCTGCGAACAAGAACATTAAATACATAAAAGACTAACACTCTTCAGGCAGTATAATTTTGCTCAGAGACTGATATCCATGATCGACATCCTTGGTGATATAATTAGGGGTATTGATCAGCTTATTGAATTAGTGGAGGGCATGTCCCATTTGGACCGGTAATAAAAGCACTGGCACATCCTAACAACATTGCAACAGGGAACTGAACAAGTTGTGATCAGAACTCACTCTGATATAGAATGTCGCAATTATCACAATTACCTCTTGGCAGGATGACGGAATTGCGGCTGAGTACCTGTTTGTGCCATGATGCCAACTGCAAGATAGCTCGGCTAAGCAACTAATGGTTTAGTTTACAACTATTTCTGTAAGGGTCTTTCTTTGAGCCAAGCATGAAGATCAGCTAATACATAATCCTGTATCGGTCCTAGGAGTTCATTTGGTCCCTCTGCAGGGTAGAATGTATGACCAAGTCTAGGATAAGTTATTAGGGTGTGATCAGGATGTTTTAATTCTGTAAGTTTTTGTTCCAATAAGAGAGCTTGTTCAATATTTGTTTGAATATCTTTTTCCCCTTGCAAGATGAGGATATTTTGTCTTTGAAGGTTTTCAATGGTCTCAATAGTTGGTTGTATCTGTTTATGGGATTGATACCAAGGATCAGACTCTATCTGTGAAAAAAGTGTTAACGCGAAAGGTGTTAGTTCATTATTAATACTTATCATATTGTCATTATCGGTATCGATACCTGGGTACCATTGTTGTCCTGATGAATTATCGCCGCTCGGAGAAGAGGCATTAGGTATAGTTAGCCCAGCTTCTGGGTGAACTATTACTTCATCTAACGATAGTCGGCCATCTTTATCATAATCCCAGTAATTACGAGCTAGGAAAAGATTTTGATTTGCCTTTTCAATAACAAGATCATATAATGTCTGGGAACTCGCACCCATCAGGACAACATTCTTTACGTCTTGAGGCTGCTTTGAGGCAATTCTCGGCGCCATTACGGCACCTTCGCTATGTCCTATGAGCGTGATATCATTTCCGCCTACTTCTGGCTGATCCAGTAATACCTTCAACGCATCCTCAGCATCATTCTGAAGTTTGTGAACTGTTGCATTCCCAAGCAGATTAGCATCAATGATCGTCGAGTTCTCTCCCACTCCTCTTTTGTCATATCTCAAGACCGCAAAGCCTCTTTCAGAGAGATAATTTGCAATCTGCCAGAATGGTCTTGAGCCATTTTCTACTCCTGCTAACTCAGGTGGCAGATATTCATCCATATCAGCAGCTCCTGAGCCAGGAATAAGGAGAATACCTGGAAATGATCCATTGCTGATTGCTGGCAAAGTTAGCTGCGCCCTTGAATGTATCGTATTATTTTCGAATCCTACAACTAGGTCTCTAGATTTTGTAGCCCGAGGTTGTGCATCAGTATCATAAATTTTCAATATAGACAATGACATGCTCAGGATAATAATGGCTATAATAATAAGAAATGAGATTGCAATACAATCTATGACATTTGACATTTTCGGGTCAAAAGCATTGAGACTCATGGGCTCCACCATAGATTTACTACTGAATGTTAATAAATAAGAGTTCAGTTCTATAAGTCTATAATTAGTCGAATGTCTTGTATTACATTTTAGCACAACAGATAAAGTAAGAGAAAGAACTGAATTGTATATTGAAGAGCGTAGCTAAATTAATTCTACTATCTATATCTATTTACATTATCTGGACATTTGCAACATACATTCTAGAAGGTAGAGTCAATCTCCTTCAAAGAATAGATCCGATCGGCCGATTTGAATATGCTGTTATTGTGAATATTCTAATAGGAACAGTCTTGGCATTTGTGATGCTTAGAACATCACTCCGTGCCAGGTTTGTAACCAGTGGACAATTGGGATTTCAGTCTCTCAGACGTATACTTACTCTTGTAGTAATTGCAATTGTTATTGGATTTGTCTTATTTTTAACTAGCGATCCTGCTCCTGGAGCCATAAATACAATTGTGATTGCGAATATATTTGCTCAAACGTTACCTACGTCTATTGCAGAAGTAGTTGTTTGCTGGGCTGTAGTAGGAACAGTTTTTGAATCGCTTGTACGTTCAAAAATGCATAGAAAAGGTGATGATTCAAATTGGGAGAATGGAACGATACTTCATTTAGACTGGACATCTATAAGAGGAGGAAAAGTAACAACCGTCTCTGTGCTATCCCTTATAGTGGGAGGTATAGTATCAATTGTTTTATTTGGAATATATCACTTTGCTCATAGTCCCCCGTTCAATCAGCCTAATATGGTGTTATTTTTGATGATCCCAGCTATACTAACAAGTGTGTTCTACTTTATAGGGCGAGAAATATATTCTACAATAACTATCCATAATTTTCTAGCACTTATTGGCGTATCAGGTAGTATCGACGTTCCAGCATTAACACAACCTCTTTACCCTGTCATTATAATAGCATTCATATCTGTACTTGTTCTAATTGCATCTTATGTGTTCTTAATTCGAAGGATTATAACGAAATATTCCTAGTAACTTAATCGAAGAATAAAGGTAGAATTCAATACTTGTTACTGATGTTATTAATCTATTACTTCCAGAAAAGTCTCAACAACTTCTGCAAACTTCTCAGGATACTGAAACATAACTCCATGGCCTCCCCCTTCTATCTGCACAAGCCATGCCCCCGGAATCTTTTCCGCTAATCTTATGGAATTTGCTGGTGGTGAAGTTATATCTTGAGATCCTGTTATGACAAGTGTTTCTTTAGACATATCTGAAAGTCTTTCACAGGAATTCCATTTACCTGCCGCCGCAGACTGCAGTTGAAGATTCTCACTTGAGACCTTACCCATAGGGAAAATAAATTCATTTTCTATGTATTGCGTATTATTCTGTATCCATTCTTGTGGAAATAGGGTATGTAGAAAGACCTCTTCAGTGGCGTTTCCAAATACCATACTTTTGAAGACTTGAGGACTTACTTGTGGAGGTACTGTCTGGTTGCCACCACAACTTGAAGCGACGAGAATAAGCCTGTTGACCTTATCCGGATGTAAGAGAGCCAGCTCCTGAGCTATGAATCCCCCTAAGGACAAGCCAAGTACATCAACTGGCTGTTTTATCCCTAGTGCATCTATTAGACCTGCAGTATCATTTGCAAATTGTTCTATTGTAAAGTCAGTAGCTGTAGCAGAATCATTTCCTGCTGTCGTCTGTCCAATTCCACGATTGTCAAAGAGGATTATGGTACGATTATCAGGTAGGCCATTTAACATCGGCTCCCACATATCCATTGTCATCGAAAATCCTGGAATAAATAAAAGAGGATTGCCCCTTCCAAAAATCTGATATGCAATATCTATATCGCCCACTCTGATCTTCTCTGCTTTTATGTTATCTAAAGAGAACGACGATGCTGAAGCATTTGTTGTTATGGTAGTACTATTCATTGAACCTTTTATTGGTAAAGTCATAAAAGTTAACGTTTTGTTGGCAATTGATTCAGAAGTGAAAACCAATAATGTTAATATCACTATTATTGTTACCGACCGAGACAAATATAATGAAGTAGCAGATATCGGTCTTGTCATTATCAAGGCCTTATAAACAACATCCCTTATATTTCCAGCGGGCAAGACTGAATGTTTTTTAGGTTCCTAACTGGCTCCAGTCACAAATCCTAGCTATTCAACAAGACTCCCTTTAGATAGGTGGTCATTGCCTCAAGATATTCTTGTATTTGTGGCGTCACAGGAATTAGACTTAACGCTCCGTGTGCAACCCCAGGCCATATGGAAAGATAGTATTCATTTCCATGTTCTTCCAGTTTATCTGCTAACGCTAGGCTATCATCCTTTAGAGGGTCCAAAGCCATAGCAGCAATATAGACAGGGGGTAAGCCTGTTAGATTATCAGCGAGTAATGGAAATGCCAATGGATTACTATAGTCGGATTGATTTTGAAAAGTACGATTCATTGCCCATTTCATTTGTGCATAAGTTAGACCGAAATCACCTTGCCCAAACAACTTCATTGATTCTCTACTGAGAAGCTCCGGTGAATAAGGCCCATAAAGAAGATATAGCGCATCTATTAAATTGGATTCTTCTCTACCTCCACCTTCTTCCCTTTCCTCTTCGATAGGTTTTGTTGAATCTTTTAGAACTAATGCAGCAGCAAAAGCAAGATTAGCACCTGCAGAGTCTCCTCCTAGAGCAATTTTGCCGGCATTGATTCCTAAATTATCGCCATTTTCTGCAATCCATTTAACAGTAGAGACTACATCATTTAATCCTGCTGGAAATGGATGTTCAGGTGCCAATCTGTAATTCATTGCAGCAACAACCATACCCGATGAGTTTGCTAGCCTTCTAATTGAATCATCAAATATGTCTACATTTCCTACAGTCCATCCGCCACCATGAACAAAGATTAGAACTGGAGATGGTCTTTGACTAACACCGGGATCATAAAGTCTGACCAGAATCTCATTTCCGTTATTCCCAGTGATATTCCACTCATTTACTGATGCCATCTTTGGTTTGTCTTCCTCCTTTACCAGAGATGCCAATCCACTAGCTATAATACGCGATTGTTCCACGGGCCATTCCCCACTTAACATTGCGGCATCAGATTTCTTCGCTATAATGACATTCTGATTGAACATAGCTTCTTGACTTGGAAATATGAAATATTTGGCTTTTAAATCATGCTCTGAAGTCACATTGCTTTTATTATTAGTATAAGTCATGACGTGATTTGATTCGCTTGAATCGAGGTAATCATTCTTGTTACTACCATTAATACCTTGTTCAATGGAAATAGCTTGAAGTGGCCAAACTAGTAGGTTAGCACATATTAGAGATAATATGCAGACATGAAATAACAAAGTACGTGTAGAGATGTATTTTGTTGAATTGTTATTGCCACTGGGTCTAACTTGCATACTGTTTATCACTGCACTAGTTCTAGTTGGCTGACTATCATATTTAGAGCTTCTAGCGCACCCACTTATCAGTTCAATTTATTGTTTAATTTTGATGCAATTTATCACATTCTCTGATTATAAAATGATCATAATGGTTGATTGCATACTATTAATTAACGCTAATGCTTTTCTTCATTTACAAGCGTGCGCACTTCGTGTCTAAGAAGTAGAATTAGTGAGATGATTGGTGGAATCAACCATGGCCAAGTTGTGTTTATTATTACAACTGACAATCTCCACACGTAGAGCTCAAATGATACCCACACAATCCAAGTTAATGAAATAAAGAAAGCTAACAGCCATCCCCATCTTTTGAGATTCCAAAGACCGTAGGCCGCAATGCCGCACCCACAGCCATAGACCACCAAAAGCCATATGCCAGGTAAAACGAAGTTCTTGATGGGTAGGCTTGCTATCAGATCAGTTTCAAGTCCAAGAATTCTACCACTTGGATCTATTAAAAGCGGTATCCCTCCCCAAAAACCGAACATAGCACTGATAATTTCAACTATTATTACTGCCTTTAATGCCCTGGAATGCAACTTGCTACATATCTTCTGTAATGATCATAAAAACAATACTTTTTCTCACCTATCAGATTCCCACTACAATATTCTTGACAAGAGGGCTAGACTAGACTCGAAAGCATCAGACATGGGTAGGAGTATCTATGACTTTGACATATACCTTATCATAAACTATTCCAACCCAATCTATCAAAATCTTCATGTGTCGACGCTGTCAATCTTTGATGCGCTGAATACTACGGAACAAACGAGATGCTAATGTGAATTTTAAGACCGCTCCTAGCAGGCAATCTATGATTAGCAACGACTCTTATTTTTCTTCTCTAAAATAATAATTCTGCAAGGATAGCCTGAATGCATCAAACATATCCGAATATGATGTAAGTTGTTTGTCCAGGCTACCCTCGTTATCAACGGCTGTGCTTAGCGAAGTTACTAATTTGTGAAATTTAGGATTTATCGCAACACGTCCTCTCTCCAACAGCAACTTTGCATGCCCTAACATCTCTCTATGTTTGGTAGAGAAATTGACAGGATACACTTTCATGAAAGGGTTTTTTGCATGTCTTTCCATCTGCTCTTTTGTGTACTTCTCATAATGTTCATCCTCTCCAATCATCCTCTTTAATGACTTTATGAAGGAAGGATTTGCACCATCAATATACACTCTAACGTATCCATATTGTTGCATAAGTTTGGCTACAAGCCAAAGCATTTCATTGAAATCAGGCCTTTCAAATTCCTCTGCAAATATCACCTGTATCTGCTGATCAACGCCTTGAGTTCCCACTATACCAAAGTTGCTTGACCCATAAGCAGGATCTATGCCAATAGATTTTCCACTCATCTTTACAGGAGAATCAGGATCGTATCCCTTGCCCCTCTGAATTGCTGCATCAATATCTTTTGTATGAAATACATTTCCTATTAATCCAAGGTACTTTAGATTGTACTCTCTTTCAAATGAAGGTGACTGTTTGGCAGCATTTATCTCATCTTCGGTGTAAATCCTGTTTAGCCCATAAGTATAATCAAAGTATAGACGTTTGTACAAGCAAGTATCTTCAGGCTCTCTTTCTATCCTCTCAAACAGACCTTCAGGAGCGTTAGGAGTAGAGACCATTACTATCCAGGGATTGCTTTTGGCAATGTACCTTTCAGAAACATCTCTAGCATTCTGCTGTTCTCCTACTCGAAAGAAATCTGCTTCATCCAAGAAAATGAAGGAGACATCCTTCAGCCCTCTGGCTGCATCCAAATGGTTCGAAGGATAGGCTTCGATACGACATCCGCCAAGTTCTATGACTGTATCCTTCGTATCAAAGGTCTGCATCATCATCTTGTTCTGAAACAAACCCTTCATCCTATCTATCAAAGTGATAGCCAGGTCTTCTCTTGGGCCTGTGATGACGCACATCTGTGATCCTTTCTGTTTATCATCCTTCAGGCACAACCATGCCATATACCTGAGCACAAACTCAGTAATACCTAATCCAGTAGCCTTTTTGCACCACATGTGTTTATGCTGTTGAAGTTCGTTAAACAGCATTTCTTCATAATCAAATAATGAGTATGATTTACCGTTTTTCTGTGGTAATCCGATTACATGATTAAATGTTCTGCTATCTTGTAAATCTTGCCAGTTATAGAAAGGCAAGCCCTTTAAAACGTCAAGTTGCCTGGTCCTGGTGTTACTAATATTTAGTTGTGATTCGTATAACTCTACTGTTTTACGTAAACTCTGCAGCATCTTCTATTCGTACTTCCTTATTTTGATGTGTCTGCGGCGGTAGGGTTAGGGGTAGTGGTAGGGTTTTATCACAATAACTATCTACAACATGAATAGCCCTTTCCATTACTGACGCAGAACCTATCATTTCTAACTTCATTGCAAGACAATCCTTAATCAAGGATAACGCTGCTGTTTTCTCCCTGTTGTCTGTAGTGTTTTCTGCTACTTGCCATTGCATCTTAATGATGTTACGCAATCCTATGAGCGTTTCCTGGTATTCTGCAGGCAAGTATTCATCGATAAATCTATTGATATCCTTCTTCGCTCTCTGCCTTAATAGTTGCAAACCTCTAGTAATCGTTGAGTGTGATATTTGTAACTCCCTACCAATCTCCCTTATCCCATAGCCTTTACTATGCATTTCCTGGACGCGATCTCTTCTCCACTCGATTTGTTCTTGGTGTAACTCACTACGCGATTTACTCATTATCTGAATGTGCTTATTATAGGTGGTTCATTGTATATTTACGTGTCTAGAAGTATCAAGATATAAGATAAGATATTTTACACCTTTAGTTCAACCAGTTGCTTGGAGTTAATAATCGCGTCTGGACTCATTGAAAAGCGATTCAAAATATCTTGATGTATGTTTTCATAAAGATCTCATAGATACTCACATTGTTCTCAAAGAAGAAGTGATAGCGTACATAGGAAAAGGTAATACGAAAGACAAGCAATTCATGTTCTATTATGATGTCTAAACAATAATGTGCTAGGACAGTTGATTCTAATTTTTAGAAATTGTTTTAGAAAATTTGGTAAGGTCTAAAGAGAAAATGAATGAAAGACAATAAGATCCATATATAATTACGAAGTGAACGTTACGTACTGTCTTTTGGAAGCGCCAAGCACAGAAGCTGTAGACATGAATCATGCAATACTAAACTGTAGATGTAATTGGATTACATCAATAATACGAGCAATATCATTCTTAATCTGAATCATTTTTGAACAACAATCGATCCTTTAACTAATGGATTTGTGCTAGAATAGATAGGATAAGTTCCAGGATTAAGATTTGCCGTTACAAACTCTGAGTATTCTTTTGATTTCATTACGCCTGTATTGAATAGTTTTCCTGAGAGGGGGTCATCTGGTCCCGTGCCGCTTGTAATACTCTGAGGAGAGCTACTATTATTGCCGACAAATATCTCCGCGCCTCGAGTTATGTTTGTAGTTTCTGGATTGAATACAGTATTTCCTTCATCATTCTCTGTAATGGTAATTACTGCGGCAACGATAGAAGAATCACTACTAGAAGGAGAAGGCGCATTAGTGGCAACGGCCTTAGGGAAAATGGATCCAATTGCATTCTCACCAATAGCAATTGTCGCCATTGTTAAAATAACCGCTATAGAAAGTGACAATGACACCTGTCTTCCTTTATTCCTTGAATGTCGGTTAAGCATGTCTAAATGCTAATTCCTATAGAATATGAAGTCTATTTATAATTTTATACCGTCAATTACTAGAATGAGCTGAGCGTGGCCCAAATGCCCATTGCGGAGCTCCGAGCGGACGCCGCGTAAATGCATACAAAGCAGTACAATGAGGATACCGCTGAGAGACTCCTCCTGAGGCCTTTCCATAAACCTGGCTGTTAGCCTGGTTTTTAGGCGTGGATGTGCAATTCCAGGCGGCCGTCAAAAATGATGGATGCGCTACGATTATTAATCTAAACTGGTACTTCACTTCAGATCTGAATAGATTATATTTAACTTATCTACATTGTTTTTTCGATAAGGATAAAATAATCTATTCCCTTTATCCTCAACCTAGATAGATTATCCGCTTCGTCGTCTATACCTTCCCCTATTATCAATGCCAAAGCGACCTTGTTCCTAGTCGAAGATATATACTTTCGGAGTGCCTCTTGAAATGACTTAACGGTTTCCTTATTTATTCTACCACTAATTACCTTCGCTGTGATTGCGCCGTACCTTCTTGTAGATTCAATCAGATCGGAAATCTCTTTACTGGTTTGTTCATTATCTGGGATCGATGATGATGTAGTCTTCGACGAAAGCGTAATACTCGAAACTTGATTTGAAGGAGTTCTGTTTATTAAATGATCCTTATCTATTAGAATATCAAATACTGTATCTTTATCAATCTGGACATCTATTAGATTCTTGTAGCTGTTAGGGCTAGATGTAAGATATTCTCTTAGCGGTTCTCCTATCCCCTCTATTGTTTCAGATAATGCTCCCAGTACATGCTCCTTGCTTGTGGTCGACATTGAGATAGTTAGACCTGCTTTAATGGAATTCCTTTCAAAAATATCAGCCCAATGATGCAGCTTTTTGCGGGATTTTACTAGACTATAAAGTAGATATACAACCACGGCAAGCAAGATAGCTGCAACAAAAGTAATGATTATGTCATACGTTCTGTCGGGCAGAATGTTGTACTTTGATATGACATCGGTGATATCAAGAATTGCAAAAAGAAATAATGCTGCTATAAGCCCAATAATAGGGTAGAAAGTCTTTTCAATCGATCGTATCAACTTAGAAGACCCATGAGCATACCTTGTTGGCATTATCGGTGAGTCAGTGCTATCTAACATGTCAATGTCGCTTTCTCTACTTCCTGATCCTTTCTTCATTTACACCATTTATCACATTATCTGCATGATGTAGATATATAAGGTATATCGGATAAGGAATCGGAATTTTTGTTCCTCCGATCCCTTATTCCATTTCTCTTCTTCTATTACTGCCTTCGGGGATAACCCGCTCCTTTATGTACATACTTCGTATCGCAAATATCAGATACCCCGCTATGCCGATTATTGCTGCCTGCAGAATTTTGCTAACAATATCTATTCTACCCACATAGTACTCCACGCCGACTACAGGCACTCCGATTGTTCTAGAGGCTATGTATATGCCAATCATTATGACCGAGAAGACTGCAGAGACCATGTACGGATTCTTATTCTTTAATCTCGACTTGAGAACCCATACGACTAACCCCAAGTATATCAGAGATGCTCCAACAAAAACAGAAATCTCTAGGTGCTTTTCCTGTGTTTCACCGTCTATACCTATTTGTTGAAATTCAACTAGATCACCATATTCCTGAAAGGCCACTATCAAATATACTATTGCATTTGAGAAAAGCAATACGGCTAACAGGTACACTACAATATTTTGAATTCGCATTCCAGATAGACGTTAACAGCGTAGATTATAAAAAGACTATAAGAACTAAGTTCCTACATTCCTTTTATACTAAGACTATTTCATGATTTGCATGAAGAAAACAATTTCAAACAAAATGAGCACAAAACTTGCAGTTTTAATATCTGTTGCAATAATCTCGTCAATGGTAACGCAGCTTTTCCCCTCATATGTGTTGGCAACTCCTGCCTCGTCTTCAAACCAATCGATAGGACAGCAGATAAATTCTGCAATAGCTGCGATACAAGGAGGGAATGCTGATGAGGGAAGGAAGCAATTATTGCAATCAGAGAAACTTCTTGAAGATATGCCATCTGCAAGTTCTGCGGAAAAGCATATTGAAGCGGCCCTTCAGGCGTTGAAACAAGGAGATAATACAGGATCTGTTACTCACGCAGAAGAAGCACAGAAAATGCTCAACGAAAGTTGACAGGCATATGGTGTACAAATTGAAATAATACTGTTAATCGCAATCTTCGTACCTAATTTTTTGAGTTCTTCTAACTTGCTTGCCAATACACTCCTTTTTTGAAGTTACATAGATCTCACGAAGGTTAGAAAATCCTTAACCCATTTATGATATGCCCTATTTCCCTTATCAGTAATTTCATAAAAAGTTGAGTCGGAAATCTTAATTGACCCTATAAATCCGTTCTCCTCTAAGATGTTCAATATCTCAGATATCCTGTCATGTCTTTGTTGTTTAATTACATAAACCTTGGTTAGAATATGATATTTGCTCAATGGCCCGCTTAGAGAATTAATACATAGATATTCGAGAATCGAAAGCATAGTATATTCGGCAGACAGCCTCTTCTTCTCGTTCAAATCTACCTTCCTGGTACCTTTCTATAACTCTTCAAATTATATCATATAAAAAGATAAATTTTCAACAAGTAAGATTATGCTTGATCAAGAACCATAAAATGTTTCGATTTAAAGTAGACTATGACAATGAAAAGACGGTCTAAAGTTAGAAGGGTAGATGGTGCTTATGATATGCGGAGAATACCAAGTCAACTACGAAAATACTTTCAGAAAAACTTTCGTTTCTATGTCAGTTACTCTAAACTGATCCATTAATAGGAAAAACATGCATTAGAGGCGTTACTACTGCCCGGTAATTTAATCAACTGTGGTGCCTCGTCTTCAGCCTTACATCTGATTGGAAAATCATCAGCGATCAACTGACTCAAGTTGCGGAGGTAACCAAACTATTCCTCCACAAGTAAGTCCACAAGCACAATAATGCCCAGTAAATAGAAGCACCTACTGCAATAAATAGCACTATCGGTATAAAATACATAGCAGCCGTATCTGCAATCCTTTGAATAAAGGTTTGGAGCCTCCTGCCTGTTCTGCCATCTCCACTATATTTGCAAATACAGTATGACTTCCAATGTTTCCAGCCTTAATTCTGAGATAACCAATCACTCTATCACTAACCTTCTTATCTACTGGAATTGATTTTCCTGTAATCATAGATTCATCCATTGAAGATTCACCATATACTACAACACTAACAGATGCAACAGTTTCTCCGGGTTTGACGACTATGGTGTCTCCTACCACTATTTCATTAATGCTTACTTCTTGCTCTTCCTGTTTACCATTAGTTGTGATCCAGGCTAATACCGCTCCTAACATGACAAGCCGCCATCAGACTTGCTCCCAAGTCGGTAGGCACATGAACTTTTTAACTTAGCCAAAATTTCCGCCATTATTTCTCGCTACATTAGATTACTTGAGGAAATGCATGAAACAATAAAGGATCAATGGATAAAGAAACAGTATCGAAATTCAGGGAATTATCAGAAAGTGAATACTTCAAAATTATACAGCAGCGACGTGGACGTGCAATCCTGGAAGTCATGCGAATAGAGCAGCGTGAGGACACTCATTTCATTTCCTATTTGATGATGCTGACTTCTTCTTTGATACTATAAAACATCTTACTACGGAAGGTGAACAGGATGCTGAAGAGAAACTTCGGAAGCATCAATACCGCGGTATTCACTCTTTGGAAAGACCATGGAATAACTAATTATTTGCGTATTATCTTTCCAACCCTTCTAGCGATGTCTTTTCTATAGTTATTCATTGCCGCCGTCATTTTCATCCTCATTCTGCTGGTCCTCCTCCTCTTCGTTATCATCGGTACCTAAATTGGCATCCTCGGAGCTTTGTTCTTCGGAAGCAACTTCATTCAGATCATCAACAGGTGGGGGAGTAGCAGTAGTAGTAGGAACAGATACTGATGGGGCTACCGTGCCATCATCCCCTGTTCTACTAGGCAGTATTCTGTAGAGACTTCCCAGCCCCTCTGCTTCTCTATCATATGTGAGAACATACAGATTACCATCAAGTCCAGTCTCTATATCACTGATTCCTGTAAAACCTGTACCAAATAATACAGCAGAGATTTCATCATCACTATCTGCAATTAGATCACTTAACAAGGGGTCATTTACCAGGTTTAAGCCAGTTCTATCAGCATTTGGTTCAAAGTTAAAAAGTGTGCCTCTGGTTATGTCCCCCACAAATATTCCGTTTTCATAGCTAGGTCCGAATGCTGTTGAATTGAAAAATTCAATATCAGTGACTCCCCTTGACTCTGCCCAACTAAAAACAGGGTCGGAATATTGTGAGCCAGGCATATTTACTAGATTTGATTCGGATACGCCTGTGTTAGCAGATATCGGACCCATTAGCTGCTTCCATCCACTATTGAATCCTGGTTCTACCAGATTAATTTCATCAAAAACATCTTCACCGTTTTCTGCATCCCAAAGTTTTCCTGGCTAATGCGTGACATATGGCAGACCACAAATATAGATTATGGGGCCAAACTGGGATTGGCTACTCTCCCAAAGCAACTCAAGCATTTGGGTAATAAACGAATCATAGAAAGGGCTCTGTGGGAACAGGGGATCCGTCAACCTCTTCCAGAGGGCAGGAAAAGACATGAATAAAAGGCTGCTCACGGATTCCGCAAATTCTACAAGACCCATGCTGAACAGGTTATGCGGCCAATCAATGTCGAGATTACCATGGGCCACAATATCGGAGTCTCATCAAGTTACTATAAACCGCAAGAGAAAGAGGTACTCGCTGACTACCTTAACGCAGTCGATCTCCTCCATATCAACAATAGTGCAAAGAAACTGCAAGCCAGGATTTCGGAAATAGCACTCAAAAGTAAGGAAGAGATCTATAGCGTACAGGGAAGGCTGTATGAAAAAGACAAGGAGATTGAACTCCTTAGGCAAAGGGACGCTATGAACTCCGACGCAATTTCAGCGCTTACAGACAAAATAACAGACGTTGCAAAAGAAATCAATGCCCTTAAGAAAATAAGTTCTTAGAGGGACCTTTACCTGCAGTCTGCCGGAAACCGGAGGTGCGGCATTGGATAGTCGACTCTCACGGGAACTTCATGCCATATCCTACCGTTTGGCCTCGATTTTCTTTTTCCCTTCCTAAAATCCTTCATTTCCTTCTCATATTTTTCTGGACTGTAATGACCCACATAATAATAGTAATAACCCATCTTGGGATAATGGGAACTTTGCACCCACCTTTGTGTCCAAAATCCTCTTTTCCCGCATCTTGGGCATATTACAGCCTTCTTACTGGCTACCATGTAGGTATCTAAACATAGTTCTCATGTACTGACTATAAGGATTCTACATAGCATATGGAATATACTAGGAATCCAACCAAAGTACGAAAGGTACAGCCAATTCATGGAAACACCAGTTTCGTTCTCGTCATACCAAAGGAGTTTGTTGCAGAACTAAAGATTTCAAAGGAAGACTACGTCACATGTACTCTCGTCGATGATTCCTTTGTGGTGAAGAAAGCCCAATTCTGAGGCTAGACCGAGGGTAGTGATTTAGGATGACAAAGAAATATGGCGTCATCGATACAGACGACTTTGATGAACAATCTTATGAAGCAGGCAAAATGCTCGTTGAAGAGCAGGAGTTAAACGAGCCTGTCACCGCTGAAAAAGTAGGATTTGTTCTCTCTACTATCAAGAAGGAAGCACCGTACGATGAGCAATCGATAAAGCAGTTATATCTGGGTATGCTTAGCGCCTTCACAAAGGTCTTTATCCATCATGCCGTCAGTTCCAAGAGCGCTGGTGCTGGTGATGGCATCGGTGCCAGCGCTATTAATCCTAAAGCTAAGATGATAGGTAAGCATCCGATATCAGAATTAGAAAATTCGAAAGGGAGGTTTCTGTCTAAACTGGCAACCCGCCGCCGTTATCTGTGGTGGAATATAGGCTTTTTTCGGAGGTTTCCAGTGCAGTGATAGACCCGAAGTATTTCTTGTCAAGAGACCAGATCAAGGCCTTATCTAAAGAAGAGGCTGTTGAGTTCTATAACACATGGGCTAACTACTGGAGATATAATATTGGTATCAATGTCATACCCGCAGCTTGGCGACTCGTGGACAAGGAGAAGGAGTTCATTCCTATCATCCCATGGAAAGAATATCAGGACAAACCTATTCCTGAAAAGATGCATCAAGAGTGGATTGATAATGGATCATTTGTCACTGGTATTGCTGGAATATTCGGACCGGTGTGGCACAGGCCTGATAAGAAGGGATATTATTTTGGCCAAGCAGACCCTGACGCTCTAGATTCTGTAAGATCTAATCTTAAGCTAAATTTTGCTTCAGTGCACAAATAAGGATTTGTGTAATATAGTCTACGTTGACTTTATAAATCAGATCACAAGATGAAAGGATATCGGATTAACAATCTAGATTTAGAATAATCCAATGCTACATCAATATGGTAAGGATATCATTACTTTTTAAATGAAAGAATGAAATTAAGATATCGATAACATAATGAACAATATCAAGATTGGTAGATCTGTCATAAGAAAAATTTTTCCAACAATTGTGGCTGTTCCGTTGCTATTGGCATTAGCAAGTAATACTGCTGGTACATCAATCCCACTTCAATCCGCATTTGCTATCGAGGAGTTCGATATAGATGTGGATGTAGAAGACAATGAGATTGAGCGTGGCGACACTCAACACATAACAGTTACGGTACGTGACGAAGATACAAACAAAAGAGTTTCAGATGCTGACGTTAGATTAACAGTTGATCCACCAGATAGTGATTCAAGTACTGCAAAGGATGAGACAGATAATGATGGAGAAGCAAGATTTAACGTGAAAATAGATGACGACGCTGATACAGGAGAATACGATGTGGAAATAAGAGTATCTAAGAACGGATATGATACAGAAACTGTTAGCCCATCATTTGATGTAGTAAGAGGAAACGATGACAGTAACGATAGGGGTGACAGTGATGGTAAGGATATAACTGTCTCAGCAGCTGCGGCTGCGTCTTCATCCTCTTCCGGTAGTAGTGCGTCAGGTGCTGCACCAGGAGCTAGTAGTTCCTCGAAATAACAAGGGTAATCAAGATGTTAACAATGGTAATAGTAGCGACTCATCATCAACACCTGCAGCAGATGCCGCAGCAGCCGCTGGTGTCGGTAGAGCCGATTGACTTGGAACGAAGTCTTTAGAATCCTTCCGTTCTGTTATAGAACGGGACGACAAAGCCATACAAACACCTATTTGGCAATAGAAGTACATACAGTCATCTTCTATAGCAAAGTGAATTCATGTCCCGAATATTTGCATGACCATTTTCATCTATAGTTACAAGGTATTAATTCAAGATATTGGTTGTCAAGAAGTCATTCAAGTTTTGTTCACCGAGAAGTTTTCCTTCTCCTCCACTTCCATCTAGAATCCTACTCATATAGGAACGGCCATATTCGCGAATTAAAGTTATTTCAGCGCATCAGACACGCTCGCAAACCGAATAATGGATAAATAATGAACCATCTTACAGTTTTGTATGTCTTCGACGAAAGGGTATTCATCAGAGGAAGAAAATAAAAATTTTATAAGATCGTACATAGATGAAATCTTCAATAAACGCGACCTATCATCAATTCAAAGATATTTTGGCGGAGGCTCTATTGAAAACAGTCTTCAGGCAGGAAAACATGGCGTGGGATCAGGTCAGTTCATAAGTGAATTCTTTAAGGCATTTCCGGATTGAAGAGTAACCGTAGAACATATCATTGCAGAAAACGATCTTGTAGTGGTGTTTCTCAATGGGTCTGGAACTCATAAAGGAGAGTTTCGTGGAACACTACCAACTAACAAACCAGTGAACCTACGATCGGCAGAACTCTACAAGATAGTAAACGGTAGAATTTCAGGACATTGGTATGTGTTTGACCAACTTAATTTGTTAAAACAGACAGGCGTATCACTCCCTGGATAAAAAGTGGAATGAAATCTCGAATGTGAATGATGTTAATATTACATATTAGTGAAAACCCTATTGACTTAAACGTCACTTCTTATTATTCTTCTCTCTCCTCGCCTCCAGACCCATGCTCACTTTGAGCCTTGAACACGTATTGAATAATATTTGCAGTGGAACACGTTCTATACAATCATAAAGGGTATTCAGTCTTATTGTTGTCTTAGAAGACAGAATTGATAATGAAGAGTCGGATGCTTTTGCCTTCAATATTGACGCTGTTATTTTTGATTGTGCCGCAATTCAGTAACGGTTTAGTTTCATTTGAACCTGAACCTTTATACAGCCAAGGACAGAATATCAGTGACACTTCTTTTTCCTCTCCATTTTCTTCCTTTCAATCCAAAGCCGCTATTTTGGATAAGATGCCATCACACAACGTTACCGTAGATGATATTAATATCTCCTATAAACAGATTGGTAAGCCAGATGCGAAACCAATTATTCTGATCACTGGATCTAGTGCAACTATGGATATGTGGAACCCTCTGTTGTTAGAGCAGCTAGCCTCAGCAAACTATAGAGTAATTATTTTTGAAAATAGAGGAGTTGGAGAATCAACTGTAGGGACAAAAGAGTTCTCAATACCTCAGTTCGCAAATGATACATTGGGGTTGCTTGACGCTCTAGGAATAAGCAAAGCCGACGTCTTGGGCTGGTCTATGGGCGGAATGATTGCTCAGCAATTAGCGGTAACAAATCCAGATAGGGTAGGCAATCTTATTCTATACACCACAAGTTGTGGCGGCCCAAATGACAGGTCAACACCCCCTGAAGTAATACAGATCGGCACCAATGCATCGATGTCTCAGGAAGAGAGGATACAGAAACTTGCACCTTTATTTTTCGCGCCAGCTAGCTGGTTTGAAGCGCATCCAGATTACTTAAACTACTTTCCATTTCATGCATACATTCAATCTAAAGAGGCAATCTCACAAGAAATACATCGACAACAATTAGACGCCGCTGCAAATTGGACTGGCACTTGTAACACTCTTTCAAGTATTACTCAACCCACTTTGGTCATAGTTGGAACAGATGATGATCCTGCGCCAGACTCTTTGACCTTGGCAGAAGGAATTCCAGGATCATGGCTCATACGAATAAGGGACGCCGGACATGGTCTCATGTATCAGCATCCTGATGAGTTTAATAGAGTGTTATTGACCTTCCTGGAAAATAATCGTTGAGTAGCTTAAGAAGAGCAATGATAGAACCTGACCAGTATTTCGCCATAATTTAAGAGTCAGGGGAATGTAGTTATCAATCCTAAGTTCACCAAACTAATCACCGCATTAGGGACTGCAGTAGAGAAAGGAGAGGGGACATTGGATAAGGAAGCTACCAGTCATGACGACTTGTTTGACGCGTTCAGGCTGTCGTTGCAGTTCTAGCATTAGCTTAGTGTTGAAGCTAACGATCATAACTATTGCACTAAACTATATACAATTTATATGAAATATGTCCTGCATGGGGATATAGGCGAGTTCCTCCCTAAAAATGGTAACCGTGGGCGTATTCGTTTCGATTGCTGGAAATATTCATTGCTCGTTGCAGGTACTAATTCTTTAATTGTCACGTCTAAGCTTGTTAGTAGTTGTTATTGAACAAGCTATGATTTATATAATTCTCTGACCTCTGCGAACCGACGCGCCCAATCTGGTGGTACTTGATTGTTTAGAATGGCTTCAAGCCGATCTACGTACGCGTGCCAACCAGGGGCTAAAAGTAAAGCTGTCGACTTGGTGAGACGGGTGTGAGTCACAGTAATGAGTGTATCTGAATCGCCGTCCTGCTTGAGCTCCCACCTGATAACTGATTCAGGTTCTCCATGAGAGAACATTTGATTAGGAGCAATATGGAACTCATGCTCAAAAACACGTTGAGGATCCGAGACTAGAACGCGTCCAGTTACGCGGGATCCTGATACAGTATTAACAAGATCAATTGCACCACCACTGTACCCGTCGAACGTTCCTTTGTAATCGGGTAGCCATCTGAATATCTCTTTTTGAGATGTAATCGCCTTCCATACTATCTCTCTTGAATGAGAAAGCCGTCGTTCAAACTTTATTGTTCCGTACTCTCTCTCAATGATTACTTCTCCTTTAGAATCCATCACGATATTCTTTGCATTTATTGCAGATTCTTTTTCTCTTCCTATATTGATTTGAGTCATCAGATATAATAGATTATTATGGAAGGTTTTATGTTGGACGTATACCAATACTGGCAGAAGTGTTAAAGTATAGTACAATGTAATACCACAAGTGGCCTATACAAGGAAAAGCACTACATTAAGAACAATTCGGCTTACACGCGATTTAGATAATCTTCTTCAAAATGATGCCAAATCTAAAAACATTAGCACCAACTCACTTCTTACATCCATATTAGTCAAATATGCTGAATGGGATAGATATGCCGAAAAGTTTGGTTTGGTATCCCTGACTCGAGCTGACTCAAAATCAATCCTTGAAGCTATAGAAGATAACAAACTTTCTCAAATCGGGCAAGACCTTGGCAAAAGAGCATTCAAGGAGTTCATAATTCTTTGGTTCAAGAAAATAGATGTCGAGAAGGTGCTTGAAGGAATTTCATTATGGTGCAAATATACTGGTAATGCCAAATATGAACTTGAAACAGATGGAAGAAATTACACTATTACTCTTAACCATGAAATCGGAGAAAAATGGTCTAACTTGACGGGACATCTTGTCTCCCAAGGCATAAAAACCGTGCTTGGTTTACCAAACGCAAAGCTTGATTTTACAAATAGTCTAATAATAATCAAATTCTTTGTACCTTGACAATAAAATTTTTGGAATCCAGTGAACGTTAATCTTACGATTGGTCAGCGAATTCCCAAATAAAAAAATAAGTATGGTGCCATATCTTGTATTACCATCCTTAATCATTCTAATTATCACCTTGTGGCAGAGTATCTAGACTAAATTTTGATTCGGGTTTAAGGATAGACCTGTTTTTCCCTTATCTAATTCCTTACAGCTTACCTTAATAGTTACCCTACCTTCAAACAAAGTAAAGAAATCTCGGATTTGCACTGATACCGCCGAAAACCGTGAAAGCTATTATATCAAATGAGGAAGACTGTAACTCTGTCTTTCGACTTGAACTTGGTATCATGATGCTCTTTCATTTTCCGGCGCTACTACCTTAAGATCTAACAATACCCAGAATTCTAACTCAAAACAATAAGTCACATCTCTCATACCTCAGTTACATGATCTATGAGGTCCTTTAACTAGTGCTTGTGATTAGCTTTTTCTGACAATGGTCTTGGGTCAATTTTCCAAACCACTTTGCACAACGAAACAGGTATCCCGTGACTTTTAGAGCGTAGGACAACTCCACTACAGCAAGACCTTGTGATTTGCGATAATAAGGTGCAATACAAGTGTATTTCGAATTAGAGGATGCAGTCAATCATCCTTGTATATGACCAACCATAACGTGTGCGTGTATTTATCATTTATTTTCATCTTCTATAATATCAAGATTGCAGTTTAAGGTCCCCGAGATCCCTTGTATGAGATGAGTTAAAAAAATGAGTGTCTGCCATTTTTTCAAATTATCTATTGTAAATGATACACGGGATAAACTGCACGTATTTAAGCTATGGATCAGAGGTAAATATTGGATAATATATGTAAGTTCACGAATTATACTACTATGAGAGCACTAAAAATTGTTAGCAAGAAAATTTTCGTTCCCGCAATCTTAGGGATCGGAATATCATTATCAGCCATCTTCATAGTTTGGCCAATAGCATATGCATGGACGCAAGATCAACATCAGATGATAAACAAAAACGGCAACAACACGACGTCAATGATGGAAAGAGGGAATGTTGCGATGGGTTTTAATCAGAATAAAATAGCACATAATTTCATGACTTCCCCTACTGGAGGTGAGATTATAATAACTACTCTAGATAGTAATGATACAGAAACCATAAAACAAATCAGATATCACACTTTGGACATTCAAAGAGATTTCTCTGAAGGTAACTTTACTAAACCATTCTTTATCCATGCAGAACAGGTTCCAGGAACCAAGATTATGTCAGAGAAAAAGGATTTGATAAAATATAATATATTAGACATGAAAAATGGGTCCACTCTAATGCTTACTACAAGTGACAAACAATTAATTGATGCAATCGGACAGTTTATGGATTTTCAGGCAACGGCACATCGTGGACACTAATTATAGCATTATTCAGCTGCAGGTTCGGCTCAGGATGTAGCACCGCCTACATTAGTGATGAACCAACAAAAGCAGCATAAACTGTAACTAGTGGTGTGTAAAGCATATCAAAATAGAAAGTTTAAGTCATCCGCCGCAGTCATTCCTTTTTTGCGGTATGCATGATACAAAAGAATATGCAAGAATAATATTAAAGAAGTCGACTAACTGACTAACCAATAACAAAACTAAATACAATATTTAGAAGGAAGTAGATGGTAAGCGGTAATAATGGAATCTTATATAAAGAAGAGATTGTTGCACTTTCATCCTTTATTTTTGTTCGAGAAGGCATGTATTCATTGGTGAGGTAATGGCAGCATAACGTACACAGAAATACGTAAGGGCTTAAGTTAGGAATCATGCAGAAGCAAATTAAATATATATTACTAACATTGTAAATCAGAAATAATTTCTGGAGTAATGTTCTTGTTATGGAGCTAGAATCACGATACGTAATTAAGTCAGTCAAGGCTCGAGAAATACTGGATTCTCGTGGAGACCCCACTATCGAGGTTGAAGTTTGTACTAATTCTGGTGTTAGTGCCATTGCCTCATGCCCATCTGGAGCATCTACAGGTAAGAATGAAGCATTAGAGCTTAGAGATGGTGATTCTAAGAGATTCTTAGGAAAAGGGGTGTTACAGGCCAAAGCCAACATAAATGACAAAATAGCATCAATCTTAATTGGAAGATCTTGTAACAATCAAAAAGAAATTGATTCCACTTTAATTGAGACTGACGGTACTGAAAATATGCGTGTGCTTGGTGCTAACGCGACAACGGCTGTATCGGTCGCTTGTTCAAAAGCAGCAGCAAAGGCAAAAGGTGTTCAACTTTATCAACACATTTCAGATATATTTACTGGATTAACCAAAGGAAGTAACTCTGTAAGTACAAGTACAACTGTGTTCCCTACGGCCGAGCCTGGTGCTACTATTCCAGTACCTCTTATGAACATTATTAATGGAGGTAAGCATGCAGGAAGTGGGCTTGCAATACAAGAATTTATGATAGCTCCTATTGGAGCGAAAGACTTTTGCGAATCAATTCGGATGGGATCTGAAATATACCACAAGCTTGCAGCCATTTTATCCGATAAGCTCGACAAATCAGCTGTAAATGTAGGGGACGAAGGAGGTTTTGCTCCCACTATCAAGGATACCGAATCTGTTTTATCATTCATTTCGGATGCTGTGAGTAAATGTGGGTATAATGTGGGAACTGACGTCACATTAGGAATTGATTGTGCTGCAAACAATTTTTGGAATCAAGCTACATCAGAATATATAATAGATGGAAAGTCGATGTGCTCAGATGAACTTTTAGATTACTATATTTCTTTTTGTGACCGTTACCCTATAAAGATAATAGAAGACCCATTTATAGAGGATGACCTTGACTCATTTGCCAAAATCACTGAGGAAATAGGGAAGAAGACGTATATCGTAGGCGATGATATCTTTGTAACTAACAGGTCTAGAGTCCAAAAAGGCATAGATGAGCGAGCAGCAAACTCGATGATAGTTAAGGTAAACCAAGTTGGTACACTTACAGCAGCAATGGAAGCAGTTGTTACTGCCAAATCAGAATCCTGGTTAATAATAGCAAGCCACAGATCTGGCGAAACGAATGACAATTGGTTATCTGATTTTTCTGTCGGAATTAATGCCGGTGCAATTAAGGCAGGAGCCCCTGCACGTGGCGAACGAGTGGCAAAATACAATAGACTGATGTATACAGAGCAAATGAATCCTAAATTTTTATTTTGTAAACTAGCACTATAATCTAAATAGATGTTAATGATTAAGCGATTCTTATTACAGATCGAAAAATGTTTACATAGGTTTGCAAGGCACAGAGAAAACGCCATAGTTCGGTTCAAAAGTCACGTTATAGACGTGTTATCGGCCAACGCTCTAGTAACATTTATTTGGCCGGGCTCCCAAATTTCTTTTGGATACATAATCGCCTACTGTTCTCATGATAGAAAAAATACTAAATCAGATACTAGTAATATTTTTACCAACGTTAGCAATAATGCGGGAGAATCCCTTTGTCAACAGATCCGTCTTCTATCTAGCTACATTATACCGTCATGTGTGTAATTAAATAAGGCATATAATTTATTTCGTAGTGTTATGGCGGATCCGATCCAGGCAATAATTCTGGGAATTATTCAAGGATTAACCGAATGGCTTCCGGTCTCTAGTTCTGGTCATTTGGCCTTGGTTCAGTTAACTATGGGTTTACAAGTTCCCATTTTTTTCGATGTGGTTCTGCACTTAGGTACTCTCGCAGCTGTTATTGGAGTTTATCGAAATGAGGTGATTACTATTTTATACTCATTTAAATCGATTCCCTTACGAAACAAGAATAATGGTAAGAAAATTATGCCTGATAATAGATTGGGTCAAAGACTTCTTTTTCTCATTATCCTAGGAATGATCCCTACAGCATTAATTGGTCTAGGATTCAAATCACTGTTTGAAGAGTCTTTTTATAATATGTGGGCAATAGGATTAGGTTTCATGATAAGTGGATCTATGATACTGGCTACAAAGTTTGCCAGACAAGGTACAAATTCAATAGGAAAAGTTGACGCCATTCTGATAGGTGTAGGACAAGGCCTTTCAATTTTTTCTAGCATTTCAAGAAGTGGAGCAACAATTTCTTTTGGAATGTTTAGGCATATCGAAAGATCCGAGTTGGTCACATTCTCTTTCTTACTTTCTATACCAGCAATCTTAGGCGCAGGACTATATGATCTTGTTTTCATGGATACTTCGTCTTTTGCCGAAATAGTAAAAATGCCAATAGAGTCGTATATTTTAGGCGCCTTATCAGCTGCAGCAGTAGGGTACGTATCCATAAAATTCCTAATAAAAATCATAAATAGAGGCGAGTTTTACCTCTTCTCGTTTTATTGTTTCCTTATAGGATCTCTAATCTTTGTAAGTTTGATCTAGTAAGGCGAACAAAGAAGTTGTAGCTGAGAGACACGATTAATCCAGAAAGATATAGATGATATCTTGTGATGGTAAAGTACTCTGGTATACTCTGGTACATAAGTTTAGGTGATTCAATAATATATCTAAATGGAACATCTGATCACCATCTAGTTTCCACTTCGCCTTGTAACAGCGGTTAAGAACTTGAAATACATCTATGATTGATATGACTCTGGACTGGAAGCTTTGCTACTTTTCTTGAATAGTCATCTAACTGCTATAAATAATAGATAGTGTCACCGTCCCATTCTATCTCGTGTATTGGATTAAACCTTGTTCTGAATTTTATATGGGTTACTTTCTGACAGCGTTATTGCAACCAATCTGTGCAAGCTACCTTGTCATTCAGTATATGTTAGGACTTGTATCACTTAATCATACAATAAACCGTATTTCATTATCTTTTCGAGAATCAGCTTAGATTGACCGAAAGTTAACAATTTCTTAGCCTGCTCATAATGCACCCAGATATAATCAACATGCTCATTAGAGAGTACAACTTGGTTGTCATCAGTAGTGACGTAATAGAACTGTACTTCCTTTTGTACTTGAAATTCTGCCTTCATAATCTTGTATTTTATCTTGCCTAAGTAGTTGAGTATGTTAAAGCTGGTAATACCTGTCTCCTCAAAGATTTCCCTTCTAAGTGTGTCATAATCTGTCTCTTGATTTTCCTTATGTCCTTTCACGAAATTCCAGTCACCTCTAGGACTCTTCAGGAGTACAAATTGTTTATGAAATGATTGTATAGCTCTATATGAAATTACAGCACCAATTGATTGTTCACAGAGTTTTACTTCATTCAAATTTCTCTCGTACCTTTCCAAACTTTCTAAAAAAAATGATTGCCAAAAATTAACATGTCTTTTTCCTCATTATATCTAAACATCGTAATATGACATGAACTGTTTAGCTTTCGTGTTACCTTTTCCTATTTGCACAATCTCCTTTTCCTTGAGCATAATGTATGTATCTATGAGATCGTTACTGAAACATAATTCAAGATATTTTGAATCGCTTCTCAGCGAATTCAGTGATTCTCCTAGGTTACTTGGGAGGGATTTTATTCCAAAGCTGCCTCTCTCGAAATCAGACATTTTGTATACATTTTTATCGATCGGATTCCCCGGCTCTGTCTTATTTTTGATACCATCGAGTCCTGCTGCCACTATGGCAGAAAATGCAAGGTATGGATTTGCAGATGGATCTGGCGCTCTAAATTCAATTCGTTTTGTCTTGTAATTATTCCTCTCATCTACTGGCACTCTTATAACGGTAGATCTATTGCCTCTTGCCCACGCAACGTAGATAGGAGCTTCAAACCCAGGAATCAATCTATAATAAGAATTGACAGTTGGAGTCACAAATGCGGCCAATGAGGATGCATGGTCTAGAATTCCGCCAATGAAGTATCTAGCAATTTGACTTAGCTCCGCGTAATCGTCATTTTCATCGTAGAAGGTGTTTAAACTGTTGTTGCTACCATCACTGTTATTCTTATTGTTTGACTTCTCCCATAAACTGATACTTGTATGCATACCTGAGCCGTTATCATTACCGTCTGAGGATCCTAGGTCCTCTTCATTGAAAATTGGTTTTGGCATAAAGTTTGACACTTTATTGTGTTGTTTTGCGACATTTCTTACAACATCTTTGTATATTTGTACATTATCTGCAGTTCTTGTTAAGGTGCTATGCTTAAAGTTAATTTCTATTTGTCCGTTGCTTGCAACTTCATGCATTAGATTTGTGACATCAATATCATATTGTCCTATCAGAATTTCTGACACTTCAAATCTAAACGCCGATAAAGAATCTTGAAATGGCGGTGCGTCGTATCCTTCCTTTGTACGTATCGGATATTTGCCGGTTCCATATTGTTCTATAGATACGACATTAGGCTCTCCACTGTCACGGTCATTACTATCTTTTATATCCTTTACACCAATATCATTAAAGATGAAGCATTCGACTTCTGCACCAATCTGACATAACATACCTTTTTCTTTTAGATATTTTTCCATACAATGAGAAACATATCTAGGATCCTTGGACAATCTGCCCTGTTCGAACCCTTTATGAACATTAGCAATTACGGTTATAACTGCATAACCTGGAATCATTAGTGCATTTTCTGTTATAATTCTGCTAGTCGGTTTGTCTGGAAACAACATGAGATCAGATTCATTAATATCTGCAAAACCTCTTACTGATGAGCCGTCGAAGCCTATTCCATGTTTGTAAAGATTTTCTACATCATATTCTTTGCTTTTGGCAACATATTTTGCTAAGAATCTACCAGGAACGTCGGTATATCTTAACTGAATGAATTTGGGGTCTTCATTATTTGACATTATTACCACTATTTTTTCTATTGATTAGTAGTAGGCATTATCATCATCATAACAATTTCTTTGATATTAAGATGAGGTTTTGGTCGCTAATGATGTGTGGTTATCACACATTATTCGCCACGGCTAATGTCATAGCCAAATGTTCTCCTTGTGGCTCAAACTTAAAGGTATCGTCAGATTATTATGTTATATTATCTTCTAAAATACTCAATGAATATGATAAAAAGCCTTAGTTGCATTTTTAAGAGAAGTAGTCAGTAACGCGCACAATAAATTAGATAATTAGAGTGCGAAACCCTCTGATATTTTTGAAGCATTTCTATTGGCTACTGCGAATATATTATCGAAACTTAACCGACCTTAATTCATGGAAGAACAGAGAAATCTTTAGTTACGAAGGATATACATATGTAGAAGAAGAAAGTATGCAGAAGACAGATTCATATTTTCAGAAGATCTTTTAGACCTGTAGCTGATAGAATTTAATATAATATCCACAGTCAACTCTAACCAGTGTTTGTAATAAAGTCCATTTGGTTGTATAGCACCTAAACGATGACTTCATATTTTTTGAAGTTTATCATACGTCTTGGAGCACAATAAAATGCTTTGTCATCCGTCAGGAGAATCATAGATACTTTCGAGGCGAAACTCATGCGTGAACTGTTGCTAATCTAGACAAAAGTCAAAAAGTGATTCACAAACCGCTCGGCCCATTATTTAAGTCAAATATGACTCACATACGACCAGGCAAATATATGCGAGATTTGAGTCCATTCATAGTAACAATGCTAACCCTAGAACGAGTTCCAATATGTGGGTACTGAGCGAGGAGCGTACTGGATGCAAATCAAAAGTTCGAGATCCTAATTCGACAGATATAAGTTATCGCCTCATTGCAATCAAAAATGTTAGATTTGGTTTGGGTGTGGCCTTTCCACACAAAAATGACAATTCGGATACCATTGGAAGAACAAATTTTTGTAATTCTGAAGTCGAGGGCAGGTCATTTGGGTCATTTAGGTCATTTTCATCACCGAATGAAAATCCGATAAAAGACAAACCGGAGTACGAGTATTTGGAAAAGGTAAGGTGCAGATTTGCACACCCTTAAAACGAGTTGATGCAGTGATAGCAAATGACGCGGGAGTATCGGCTCGACAGGTTAGCAAAGTTGAGACTATCCTGAAAGAAGCTACGTCCGAGCTAAAACAAAGAGTATTAACCGGCAAGACTGCTATTGACAAGGCCTATAACAGCATCAAGGCGGAGGAGAAGAGAGAACAGCTCATTCAACAGGCTAAAGAAGCTGCGCGCAGCTTATCTTCAAATCACCATCCTCCATATGAGCTTTTTGAAGGTGATTTTCGAGAAGTAGGCAAAGAGATAAAACCGAACTCCGTCGATCTGGTTTTTGTCGACTCGTTATATTATGAATGGTCGCTGCCCTTGCACGAGCATCTTGCTGAACTAGCTGAGCAGGTACTAAAGCCAGGTGGAAGCTATGCGGTCTATATAGTTCCTCAATGGAAGGAAAGTACAATACGCGGTTATGTTACTCAAAATAGTAATCTAAAGGAATGCGGTAGATGGATTGTAGAATTGCAGGGGCCATATGGAAGCGACCATAACATGCACATGATGTATCAATCAAAGATCATTGGCTGGTTTTGCAAGGGGGATAAACCGATTAATCCTCTTTTTGAGAGCGGCAAGAAAATGTTTGATATTATAAGGTCAAGAACACCCGATAAACAACGTAGTAAATATACTCAGAGTGAGATTGAAGCTGACTATATTATTCGAAATCTGACAGCACCCCATGATTTAGTTCTCGATCCTATGATGGGAGAAGGGACTACGGGAGTAGCTACATTAAAGCTTAGAAGGCGATTCATAGGCATCGAAATAGATGCACAAACTTTTGAATTAGCGAAAGCTAACCTTACATTGTCATTATCGCCACCATAACACATTATTTAAAAGATTGAACCACATAGTAATGTACTTAGAAAATAGACACACAGTAATCTAGTTTCCCTAGGCAGTTCATTTCTATAGCCAGTTGCTACAGCAGCCAGACCGACTTAATGTCCAGCTGCAGCGTTACCAATTGAATCTTCTATTTTCTTTGTTACTGTCTGACGATGATTTGGCAAAGTCATCATAAATCTGAATAATGGCTTATACGCTCTTCACACTGTACATCCCATAATCTAACGTCGACAGTTTTCGACCAAGAACAATAACCGCTATCGGGGATATGGCTTACACATTCTCGTGAGTAAATCCTTGTGAAATTTGGGTAATAGAGCGCCGACTTGTATGATCTGGAACTCTGATGGTATAATCATTGTGAAGGAACTTGTCAGTAATTCTTAGTATTGCATGAAGTCCTTCGAATATTCGCAGAAGGTTATCTTCATAAATCCCTTTAATATCGGTGGGAAATTTATTTTTCCACTCTGTAGCTAAGGAGTTATTTAGAACCCACTGGTTGTTCTTCTTTTCAAAAGATGATTCATTAGCGCTTTCCTAATGTCTATCATAGTAGACTCATTATATCCTTCCTTTAAACTCGCCGAAGCATGATTCAATAAGTCTATCGTAGCCTTTAATTTTAGATTTATGGCTGAATCATCCCGATAAAGTGGACATTCAATCCTCATGATCTCGCTATATCCGATTTGACTGAGAATTTGTTGAAATTGTTCTCTAGCAATCAAGACTGGAGTTACATGTTCAGCAGCAGGAATATTCTGGAAAACAATCATTTGGGACTGCCATATGTCTTTTATTGCACATATATCCCCCGTTTTAACATAATTAATTCCGGTTACAGTAGCATTTATGCTGCTGTAGATCTTCCCGTAACTCTTGTTCCACGAGACGTTTGCTTAACCTTTTATTTGTAGTTATTTTGGGATTAACACACTCTATATGCTATCGCGGTTATATCATGCTTCAAGCCGAGTTCAAACTTTAAGCCAGGCCAAGGAGAAGTGAGGAGCGATCTTGAAATCGATCGTGAGCGGACTTGCAGGAGGCGATAGACGATCTATAGGACGAAGCAATGAGGTTGTGGCAGATATTCTAGAATCCTGCTCTATTTGGCGAAGTATTCAACGGCATGCTCTCAGATGATCCCCTGATAAGAATTCGATCGGCAGATGCAGTAGAAAAGATTACTGCCAAACGCCCAGAATGCCTTCAAGGTTATAAATGCACTCTTATCTACAAGGTGGCAGGGATAAATCAGCAAGAGGTTCGCTGGCATGTTACTCAGATGCTTCCTCGTCTTGCTTTAACTAAAAGAGAATCTGAGGTTGTTATGGAGATACTTATGAATTACTTGTTAGACAGAAGGGGAATAGTTAGAACCTTTTCGATGCAGGCTCTCGCAGATATGGCAATTAAACAGAAAAGTCTGAGGCCTCAGGTGACAAGACTATTTAAAAGTTTGACTAAGACAGGTACTCCTGCAATGCAGAGCAGAGGGAGAAAGCTGCTAAAAAAGATTGCATCCCTTGGAGACAGGGTTTAGACAGTTACTATCAACAAGACTTGATGCCAAAACTAAAAGTCATAGTATGACGGCCACGAAGAGAGCTATCACGCACTTCTTTAGAGACAATCTGACTGAAGAACATTCTTTAACCTTGGCTTATTATCGTCTAAAGATATTGAACTGAGGCAGTAACCTTACCGGGACAATGTGCTAAGTTAGATCATCACTTATTGGTCGCATCCAAATGACTGCCCATGTGTTTTGGAGAGCTTCTACTGGATAGTAAGAAACAACCATTGGTGTGCCACTAACAGTTTCTTCTATAGAACCAGACATTCCATCTATTGCGTCCTGAAAGCTTTCTAACTTACTAAATGATTCTGAAGTATTTAGAGCCATTATCTCGTCAGAATCAGCAACTTTGGTTCCATTACTATCAACATAGACTACTCGTTCATTACTGTCAGTTAGATCCAGTGATTGAAGTTCTTGATTTAATAAACCAAAATCAATGCCACCTGCCCAAATACCTACAAGAGAACGGTCACTTGGAGAATATAGTGGAACAGCTATAAGGGCTTCTGATCGATTGGAGGATGCCGATTTGATTACATTACCAAGGTACGTGTTATTCGTATCGACGGCGCCTTTGAAATAGTCACGAAAGCTGAGGTTGTTACTTGTAAGATTTTGTTGACGAGAATACGGCTGTTCTATATATACATCACCATTAGGCATGAGAAATATAATTACCTGAACGTCGTCATAGTTTGATATTATATTTTGTGCAATTCCCCTTTTTTCCAAGTCTGCATCCTCTGGTATACCGTGAAGAGTTTCAAGAGTAGAGCTTAACAAATTAGCGTCAGAAGTATTTCTAACTTGCGACAGATTACCTGTAATCTCTAAAGCTGATGCAATATCTTTGAGTCTTTTTTCCAGACTGTTTGCCAAAATCTGTACCTTTAAAATGTCATCATTGTCTGCATTGATACGAGTTTGAGATATTCCACTTTGGTTAAAACTGCCGCCGCCCGAAACAGAAAAACTAGTATTTTCTTGAATTGCACTATAAAGTAGAAATGTCATAACCACGAGCGGCACCACAACAAGAAACTGATTTTTAACCATATTATTTCAGATTCAGTACAATTTATAAGAATTTCTGTCACTGTCGAGGTGTGGTCCAGTCGCCTTAACCCAAGGTATGGCTACCATAGATCCGTGTGCAATATTAATCTGATTTAAATCATATCGGTCATTTATGAGGTTAATTTCTCAATTACTGCTTGAGCTTCTTGCGTAGGAATCGCCTTGAGGATATCATCACATACATTAGTTAGGCTGCCAGTAGCTCCAGTCTGAGTATAAAACCATTCCTAGCTAACATGACAGACATCATTGTCTCATCACTTTGTAATTCCAGAATAGTGACGATATGGTATCTTCCGAATGTGAAACACTCAGTAATAAATTTGCCACCAGCTTTCTCTACTACACTTTTGAACACTTCTGCTCGGTTCATAGTATCCTTCGCGTTCATCAGCTTTCTGCTCCGGAGTCGGAATATTTGTAAGATGAATTTTTTTGTCTTCTTCATCTGCCTTTGTGATGTCAAGTGTTGTTGCAAAATATATAACTACTATTAATCCTGATATAATAGTCAAACCAATCACACACGGATCTCATTAATCCAGGTTACCATAGATTTTAACCTATCTATCTTCATTCTATTCAAACAATAGCTAAGAAAAATTGTGGTGTTAGAAACGGTACAATTTTCTACAGACGTGGTCTTGCCTGCTCGCAACCAGCGAAACGCTACCACAACTATATTATGACCGAATCTGTTCGTCTTTCATTCACCCTTTCTCATGGAACACGAGAATATGTTAGTGCACTGCAAGGTGATGCTTGAACCTTGAATGCAGGTAAGATTGAATAAGCAAATAGATCCGACGAGGGGTGTAGGAGAGATTAGTTACTCTCTTTGCCGTTGGAAGAAGAAGCCGCAGACGAAGACGAACCACCTTCATTATTATCGCTGCCAGATGAAGCTGATGCTGCGGCCGCAGCTGCCGCATTAGCCGCTGCAGCAGCAGCTGAAGATCCACCATTCTCTAATACAGCAGCTGAAGCGGCTGCTGCTGCATCCTCACCTGCCGCCGCCGCCGCCGCAGCCGCCGCATCACCTGCTGCTGCAGCAGCAGCTGATGAAGCTCCTGCCGCCGCCGCCGCAGCCGCAGCCGCATCTCCCACAGCCGCTGCTGCAGCTGATGATGAGCTGCCACCATCACTGTTATTGTCATTATCGTTGCTATTTGACGAACTGGTGCCTGATGCAGCGCCTGATGCACTGCTACTGCCCGAAGCCGCAGCGGCTGCAGCTGAGACAGTTACACTCTTGCCATCACCGTCTCTATCGTTGTCATCGTCACCATCCCCACCCACTACGTCAAAGGATGTACTAACTGTTTCAGTATCGTATCCACTCTTTGATACTCTCACATCAACATCATATTCTCCTGTCTCAGCATCATCATCTATGTCTACATCAAATCTTGCTTCTCCATCGTTATCTGTTTCATCTGTTGCAGTACTCGAATCACTATCTGGCGGATCAATAGTTAATCTAACATTAGTACCTGAAACCCTGTTATTGGAATCGTCATTGCGTACAGTGACTGTAATGTGTTGAGTATCACCACGCTCAATTTCATTGTCCTCTACATCTACATCTATATCGAACTCTTCTACAGCATGTGCTAGCTGAAAAATGAGTGGTGCACTCATAGCATTACCTGCTAGTAGTAATAGTAACGGAATAGTTACAAATGTTGGAAAGATTTTTCTTGTTATATAATTATTGTCTTTCATATCTATTTATCATGCCTTAGACATCCCAATGTCATTATTCTATTTAAAAAGTAACTACATCAATAGCACAATCATATACTAAAAAATAGTTCTGGCACAAAACTCTAATCTAGATATTGGATCGAAAAGTGCCTTCTAATTTAAGTTTTTATAAAGACTTGTTCTTTCAAGAATTAAGCGCCTCTCGCCCATTATTTACTTCTTCTAGTACGACCTGGTATACAATACTTCCTCATTATATCCCTGGCTCGGAATTATGATCTATCTCTAGACTCTTTGTTTCTCAGTTCATTAGTCCACAATACGTTACTCAAGACTCGATTTGAACCACCTAAATCACAGTTGAAAGGGTTGGAGGCTTTTATAGATCAAGTCAAGGGTCTACGAGGTGGTTTTCCTGATCTTCGACAAGAACTACAGAGAATCATTACACAAGATAATATAGTTGTTTATGTAATAAAAGCTACACATAGACGACTTCTTTACCACTAACAGGAAATAAAACCTCTTGGGAATCAGTTCACATATACCGTGTTGATGAAGATGGAAAGATAGTAGAACATAAAGGGATTTGTGACGGCCTTACAATGTTTGCTCAACTTGGAGTAGTCTAACCTACATCATCTGAATATCAACCTTTCATCCAAGCAATGATTGGTGGTGTAACTAATAGCTCTAGATAATCCTCTACTAGGCTGGTCTGCACTTATTTTCTTGCTCTATGAAAACGGCTTTTTTAAGTTTTGATGATTAATCCTTTCTCAACTTATGAGCATATGACTAGGCCCGAAGGCCCGAAGACTATGAGGAGGTCATTTTTCAATAGATTAGATTTAGAAATATTCGAAGTTGCAAACAAGTATAAACTAGTGACATCCTTTTTTATTGGCAGAAAAATGAACTCGAGTTACAAAACCACAATCGCAATCTTCGCCATACTCTCTGTGTTGATTGTGACAATAATAAGCGCGTACAGTGCCATATTAACTCAAGCAATCCAACAGACACAAGCTCAGATGCTAAATGTTACTGAACAAAGGTCATACATCACGGATGTCAATGTACATTTTAAAACTGCGTGTGTCTCTGTTATAGTATTTACTTACTGCTGGTAACTCAATTGTTCATCTCTATGTGCCTTCATAGAAAACCGCCTTTATCCTTCTTCTTACCTATCATGGCTTGATATTTGCCGTCTTGTAGTGAATGTTGTGACGACCTCTAAAGAGACTTAATAGTAAATCTGTCTCAGTCCGCTTGTATCTCATATCTCTTCTTGATGATAAATACGATGCCACTAGTCTACTTCCTTTCATGCATATGATTACGCCTTCTTACAGTTTCCGTTACATAGTGGAGATATGTTCTGGTAGCAAAAGTGTAATCCCTGTCTGCACTCTAAACTATCATTCATGCTAACATGTACCACGGCGATGATCCAGTGGACATTTGGCAGCAAGTCTTATCTAGTATCCAAGACGTCATGGATCTCTATCAAGGAGGTTGAAGTAAATGTAATGTAATGACTTCAATACATTCTTTATCCATGTCTAATTATCGTGAATGCTACTTTTATCAAAAGAATCATATTCTAGCAATATAAGATTTATTTATGATGAATATGAAAGCATCTAATTCGTTAGTCCTAATATCATCAGTAGTTTTTTCATTTTACTTGTTTTATGGAAGTAATTTGATGTTATTTGGATATGCATCCCCTTCATTACCAACAATATTAAATGCGTCAATTCCTGATGCTGAATCTATCTACATATCAGAATCTATGAAGGTTCCTTCTTCAGTAGGAACATTTGTGATTCTCATTCCTAACGAAGCACATGAGAACTGGTCTGATGAGAAACATAAGCTCATAACAGATAGGAACTCATACTATATACCGACCAATTTGATAGTTCCAAATGGAACATCCCTTATCTTTCTACATGCTGACGCTCCCTGGGATACACCAAATCCTCATACCATTGAAATACAAGATAGTAATGGTAATGCTGTTTATAGTACTGGCCAGCTGGACTATACACAAAGTTCCGAACCAGTGGTACTCCCTTCTCCGGGTACCTACAACGTAATTGACAAGTCCTATGACACAAAGGAATCAAGAATAACAGTATTGGATAATGAAATGTCTAATGGTAACATTATAGCTGGAGGATTTTACACACCAACTAATCAGGTCGAAAATACTGAAGATAATGATGGTGTATCTCATCCCGGTTCGCTTCAGTATTATAGAGATGCTCTTAGTAGGGATGGATTTGATATACTGAGTGAATATAATTTTACATATGCTACTTGTGATTACTGTCCTGGAGAATATTGGCCTGACAATAAATCTGGGGAACACACATTGTTCATCTATAGTACACAACAGCCTCTCACAGCAGCTTTAGAAAAGTTAGGGAATCTCGTTAAAGATAATGTGTACATTTAGAAGAGATCATACCGAATAGGGGAACGGCCACAGTGGCAACGACCCGTTTCTGTAATGAAAAAAAGTATTGTGGAGCCAAATTAGTCTTCTAAGACCAGATTAAATTGACAGAAGGATATAGAGCCCAAGATACCATTCTATACCGACCGTTAGCTTAAGTTCAATCAAGTGCCCGGCAGTATGCAACAGAGTGATGAGTCTTGTGCTCTCAATCAGATGCCTAGTGTCCAATGCAACAGAGTGATGAGTCTTGTGCTCTCAACCAGCTGCTTAGTGTCCAATCCAGTCCATTCCAATCCTACGCAACAAATTCTTGATTGATAGTGCTGATCTTTCTGAACAACAAGCTGTAAATCATTAACAGATATAATATGATAGTAGATTATATTATTAATGATGAGTGAATCATCGTCGTCATCAGGAGTACGCCCCAGTGAAATTAAATTAGCCAGATGGACTGAAAGGTTCATTGCATGGCTTATTGACTTTGTAATTGTTTCAATTGGGGTGGCTGTATTGTTTGCTGTCTTGTCTATTCCTTTTTGGATCAATTATTCAACAGAAGAAGAGGTGGAAGAGAGGTTCAATGGGTTGCAGCCCTTCCATTATCTCATTTCAAGTTTAGTATTCTTTCTATATTGGACTTATTTTGAATCTACAACAGGTCAATCGATAGGAAAAAGAGTGATGAACCTAAAAACAACCAATCTGAACGGAACTGTTGCAGAAAGAAAAAGGGTCGCATTAGCGGCTTTTGGAAAGGCCTTCCTTCTTCCGTTCGATGTGATTCTAGGATGGATATTCACAAACGATAAACGACAGAGAATTTTCAATAGAGCGAGCAACACCATAGTCATTAAAATAAAAACAGAATCTACATTAATAGATAGAGATACCAAATACGTCAAGGATTGATGCTGCTGCAGAACAGCACGGGATGATTTGATTTTGATTACGCATAAGTGTCTAGTGTAATTATAGATATTCCTCTCCATGTCTAATGCTTTCTATATAGTCTGAAGCTTTCTTGTCAAGAATATTATAATGAGAATCTGATAAGGAACCTTTCTTGAATAGATAAAGCAGTTCCTTTCTTATGCTTCGTAGTTGCCTGATGCATTGTTCATCTTCTGTTTCGTGTAGTGTGTCATAGGTAGTTTCGATTCTTGTCATATACCTGTTAATGTATCTTCTCTGACCAAATTTGTAGTACCAGCCAAGAAAGATTGATGATGCTCCAGCTATACCACCAAACATGAAAACATATGCCTCAGGAGACAACGCTGGCTTGAAATTTGCAGTCAATGTACCAAATTCAGAGGCTTCCAATGTAAGAGGATTACTGCTAAGGTCATTTACGAGTCCAGACCACGAACCCAGTACATATCCACGCTCTGGAATTGCAGCACACTGAAGCACTTCACCCTTATTGTACAATGTGGAATTTCCAGATAATCTTTTAATTCCATTGCACTCAACATTCCCCGCATCCGGAGGAGTAGCATCAAAGGTTATTTTAACAGCTACTGAATCAGTTTGTCCGTTGATAACTGAGATGGTATTTGAAGCGGTGTTTGTTAGATAAGCCAGATTATCTGTAGGATCAAAGGCTATAAAACTCGTAATTAGTGGAAAATCAAGATCTGCAGGAATTTCTGTCAGGGAATTCTCTTCACTGTATACTGGTGTGGTACTTGGATTCACTGAAATATTTTTAAGTACCCTAGTACCATCTATGTTTGAAATATTTAAGACTGATACTGTCTCTGAGCCAATATTTGAGACATAAACCTTATCGGAGATTGGATTAAATGTTATACCCGCTGGTTTGTCGCCACCTGCAGGAATATTCTTCACTAACTGATTGGTTGAACCGTCAATAACCGAGACATCATTGGAATCTAGGTTTGAAACATATAATATATTGCTCCGAACATTCACAGCTATATTAACGGGTTTTAATCCTACCTGAATAGTAGAGATTAGATCGTTAGTGGCTCCGTCGATAACATGAACTGAATTAGATCCTATATCTGTCACATATACCCTGTTTGTTAAAGGATTGACGGCTATTCCATACGGTATTGATTCTGGTCCGAATCTTATTGTATTATCCACCGTATTGCTTATGCCATCTATCACAGAGATGCTCCTTGAATCGAGGTTGGTTACATAAATCCAACTTGCGCTTGGATTGACGGCTATGCCTACCGGCGACCTTTCTACACTTATATTGTACAGAATGATATTGGTAGAGCCATCTATTACTGATACAGAATTAGATCCTCTATTCGTTACATAGACCCTATTATTTAGAATATTTGAATCTATAGCATAAGGAAAATTTTCCACGCTGATTGTCTTTACTACTTTTAGAGTGGGTATGTCGACCACAGATACAGTGTTAGAGAATTCATTTGCAACATAGATCTTTTTAGTGCTTGGATTTACCGATATTCCAATAGGATAGGTATCTACACCAATTCCTGAACTAGGTGATGCTATAGTGGTTGATGGTGAA
>Ga0210115_1000001_pt1 | contig 63368 bp, 61 predicted proteins | sample MayberryNW_TuleB_2_FD_185526 | JGI IMG/M metagenome (GOLD analysis project Ga0210115, IMG submission 185526) | Wetland microbial communities from San Francisco Bay, California, USA, that impact long-term carbon sequestration - MayberryNW_TuleB_D2... | ecosystem: Environmental > Aquatic > Marine... | reverse complement strand
GCGCGAGCGCACGACGTCTTCCGTACCGCTTCTCGAGCCCCCGGGCGCGGATCACGCGACGACGTCCAGCGCGACGAAGACGAAGAACACGACGCTGATGATCCCGTTCACCGTGAAGAACGCCGCATCCAGGCGTCGCAGGTCGTCGGGGCGGACGATCGCGTGCTCGTAGGCGAGCAGCACCGCGACGGCCAGCACCCCGACCCAGTACCAGGCTCCGACCCCCAGGCCGGCGCCCGCCACGGAGAGCAGCACCAGCGTCCCCACGTGGAAGGCGCGCGCACCGCGGAACACGCCGTGGACGCCGAAGCGCACCGCCCAGGAGTGGAGCCCCGCCGCCCGGTCGTGCTCGAGATCGAAGAGGGAGTAGAAGAAGTCGAAGCCCGCCACCCACAGGAGCACCGCCCCGCCGATCGCCCAGGCCTCCCAGGGCGCGGTGCCCGAGACCGCGAGCCAGGCGCCCACCGGCGCGAGCCCGAGGCACGCCCCCAGCCAGACGTGCGACAGCCAGGTGAACCGCTTCAGGTACGGGTAGACGAAGAACATGGTGACGGGGATCGGCCAGAGCCAGCGCACGATCGGGTCGAGCTGGAAGACGGCGACGAGAAAGACGAGGAGAGCGATGGACGTGAGCAGGAGGACCTGACCGCGCGACAGCGCTCCGCTCGGCAGCTCGCGCGACGCCGTGCGCGGGTTCTTCGCGTCGAGCTCGGCGTCGACGAGTCGGTTCAGCGCCATCGCGACCGTGCGTGCGCCGATCATGGCGACCGTGATCCACAGGATCTCGGCGAGCCCCGGCCAGTCCCCTGCAGCCAGGAAGGTGCCGACGTATGCGAACGGGAGCGCGAAGACCGTGTGCTCGATCCGGACGAGCGAGGCGAGCCGGCGCGGGAGCGGGACGGTTGCGGTGCTCGTCGCGCTCACGTCTGCCGGTGTGGCGTGGAGCGATCGCCGGCCACGAGCTCGAGCCCGTGCCGCAGCGCCGGCTGCAGCACCGCGAACCCGTCGCGGCAGCCGCCCGGGGAGCCCGGGAAATTCACGACGAGCGTCGCGCCCCGAAGGCCCGCGAGGCCGCGGGAGAGCAGCGCGTGCGGGGTGCGCTCGAGCGCGTCCGAGCGAATCGCCTCGGCGATGCCCGGCGCCTCCCGCTCGATCACGGAGGCAGTCGCCTCGGGCGTGACGTCTCGCGGCGCGAACCCGGTCCCTCCCGTTGTCAACACGAGCAACGCGTCGGCTGCGAGTTCCACGATTGCGGCTGCGATCGTCTCCCGCTCGTCGGGGACCACCCGGCGCACCACGTCGAACCCGTCCCCCTGGAGCAGGCCCTCGAGCAGGTCGCCGCTCGCATCCTCCCGCTCGCCTGCGTGCACGCCGTCGGACACGGTGAGCACCGCGGCCCTCACTCCACGGCCTCCTTCGTCTTCTCCACGAGCCGGACCTCGCCGATCTCCATGCCCTTGTCCACGGCCTTCGCCATGTCGTAGACGGTGAGCGCCGCGATCGTGGCCGCGACGAGGGCCTCCATCTCGACCCCCGTCTGCGCGGTCGTCTCCGCCGACGCCTCGATCTCGACCGACCGCTCCGCGACTTGGAGGCGGACCTCCACGTGCGTGAGCGGAAGCGGATGGCAGAGCGGCACGAGCTCGCCCGTGCGCTTCGCCGCCATGATCCCGGCCAGCTGCGCGGTCACCAGCGCGTCGCCCTTGGGCAGGTTGCGCAGCCGGCCGGCGGTCTCCGTCGCCATGTGCACGCGCGCCTGCGCGACTGCGCGCCGGCGCGAGAGCGGCTTTCCGCCGACGTCGACCATCCGCACCTCGCCCGTGTCGCCCACGTGGGAGAGCCCGCTCATCGGCGAGATCGTAGACCGCGCCGGGACACCGTCCCCGGTCAGCCTTCGGCGCGGCCGCCGCCCGCCGCGTTTTCACGTGAAAACGACCCGGCGTGTGCCCGCGAGCGGCTCGTCCCGGCAGGAAGGTCGAGCGTGAGGAGGGTCCGCCCGGGCGCGGACTCGAGGCGGACGGACCCGCCCATCAGCCGCGCGAGCTCGCGGGCGATCGCCAACCCGAGCCCGCTCCCCGAGGCCTTCCCCCCCTCCACCCGGTAGAAGCGCTCGAACACCGCCTCGCGCTGCGCCGCCGGGATCCCGGGGCCGTCGTCCGCCACTGTGAGCTCCGCGCGGTCGCCGCGCCTGCACGCGGCCAGGCGCACGCGCGTGCCGGGCGGCGTATGCACGAGCGCGTTGACGAGCAGGGCCCGCCCGATCTGCGCGACCCGCTCCTCGTCCGCGAGCACCCAGGCGTCGCCGTCGCCATGCGTCTCGAGGACGTGGCCGGAGCCGGCGGCCAGGTGCTCGAGCTCCGCAGCGAGGCTCCGTGCGACCTCGGCGAGATCGACGTCCTCCACGGCGACGCGGAGCTGGCCCGCGTCGACGCGAGAGAGGTCGAGCAGGTCGGTCGAGAGCTTCGCGAGCCGCTCGACCTGCTCCTGCATCGTCGCCAGGAACCGCGTCCGGGTCTCGTCGTCCAGCTCCTCGTCCGCGAGCAGCTCGAGGAAGCCGCCGAGCGAGAAGATCGGCGTCCGCAGCTCGTGGGACGCGTTGGCGACGAACTCCTTGCGAGCGTCGTCGAGCTGCGCGAGCTGCACGCGCATTCGGTCGAAGGCGTGCGCGAGCTGCCCGATCTCGTCGTCGCCGTGGTCGACGATCGGCACGTCGAAATCGCCGCCCGCGATGCGCTCCGCGGCTGTCTCGAGCCGGCGGAGCCGGCTGGCGAGCATTCCGGCGGCCGTGAGCCCGAGGACGAGCGCGAGAACGAGCGCGAAGCCGGTGGCGAGCAGCAGGCGCCGCTTCACGAGCTGGACGGTCGCCAGCGAGTCCGCGAGCGGTGCGCGGAAGAGCAGGATCACGTCCTGGCCCTTCGGCACGGCGACGTCCGCGTAGTCCTGCATGTCGGAGACCACCCTGCCGCGCTCCACCTCGCCCGTCGTCACGGCCCGGCGCGCCACCTCGTCGTCGGCGAGCGTGCGCGTCCTTCCGCGGCCGGAGGGGCGGGAGTCGGCGAGCGCGAGGAGCGCCGGGGGCGTGCGCGAGACGACGTCGAACGCCACGACGCGCGTGTTCGTCGCCACGTCGAAGCGCTCCACCGTCTCCGGCCACTCGAAGCGGCTACCGGGCAGGCTCGCCGCGAGCGGCACGGCGAGGTCCTCGAGCTCCGACAGCCTTGCGTCCACAAGCCGTCGCTCGAGGGACGGGACGACGATCAGGTAGGCGGTACCGAGCGCCCCGGCCACGATCGCCACGAGCACGAGCGCGATCCGGACCCGGATGCCGCCCGGGAGCCTCACTCGGATCTGAAGCGGTAGCCGGCTCCCCGGATCGTGAGGATGAGCTCCGGGTTGCTCGGGTCCTGCTCGATCTTCTCGCGCAGGTGGCGCACGTGGACGTCGATCGTGCGGGGCTCCCGGTAGTCGGCGCCGCCGCGCAGGCGCTCGAGGAGCTCGCGCCGCGAGAACACCACACCTGGGCTCGCGGCGAGCAGCGCGAGCATCTCGAACTCGATGAACGTGAGCTGCGCCGGCTCCCCGCGGACATCCACCGCCCGCCGGGGGAGATCGATGCGCACGTCGCCCTGCTCGATGACCTCCTGCCGCTCCCGCGTGGCCGCGGGGCTCGCGGCGCGCCGCAGCAGCGCGCGGACGCGGCTCCGGAACTCGCGGATCGAGAACGGCTTCGTGATGTAGTCGTCCGCGCCGAGCTCGAGGCCGAGCACCTTGTCGAGCTCCTCGCCACGGGCGGTCAGCATGATGATCGGCACGTTGCTCTCGGCCCGTAGCCGCTTGCACACCTCGAGCCCGTCGAGCCGCGGCAGCATGACGTCGAGGACGACGAGGTCGACGTCGTCGTCCGCGAAGCGGCGGAGGGCCTCCTCGCCGTCCCGCGCCTGCACGACCCGGTAGCCGTCTCGCTCGAGCGGGAACGTCAGGAGCGTCTGGATCGAGTCCTCGTCGTCGACGAGGAGAATGGTCGAGGCGTCTGGCATGGGTGCGATCGCGCGGGCCCGCGGCTGCCTGCCCGCCTACTATAGCCCCGCGATGGAAGCGGCTCGGCCCCGTGGGCGGAGGCGGCGGCCGCGCCGCGGCACGGTCTCACGCCCCGTCAACACACGCCTCGTACGGGTCGCGTCGCTCGTGATCGCGCCCGCTCTGCTCGCCGTTCTGTTCTCGATCTCGACAACAGGCGTCCTCCCCCGCTCGGAGCTCGATCCACTGTTCGACGGCGCCGCTGCGGTCGAGCTCGCGACACGGTTCTCCACCGAGAACCCCGACCGGGTTCCCGGCACGACCGGCGCGGAGAACGCGACGCGCTGGTACCGGGAAACGATCTCCGGCCTCGGCCTGCTGACGGACGAAGACGTGTGGACGGAGGACCTGGCGAACCTCGGGAGCGTCGAGCTCCGCAACGTGGTCACCGTGATTCCCGGCCGCTCCGCGGAGGCGGTCGTTCTCGTCGCCCATCGAGACAACGCCGGCGTCGACAACCCGCTCGGGGACAACGCCGCCGCGACCGCTGCCCTGATCGAGCTCGCGCGCGGCTTCGCGCCGCAGGAGTCCGCCCCGACAGCGCTCCCCGAGCGCACCCTCGTCCTCGTGTCGACCGACGCCGGCGCGTACGGCGGAGCCGGAGCTCGACGTTTTGCCCGGACCTCGCCGTATGCGGAGAGCGCCATCGCCGCGGTCGTCCTCGACGGCTTCGACCGGACGGGACGACCGCGCGTCGCCATCGCCGGAGACCGCCCGGTCTCGCCGGCGCGCACGCTCGTCCGTACCGCAGCGGCCCGCGTCGAGGAGCAGACCGGGAGGCGTCCCCAGCTGGCCTCGGTCCTCACGCAGCTCGTCGACCTCGGGATCCCGTACGCCGCCGAGGAGCAAGGACCGCTCCTCGACGTCGGCCTCTCGGCCGTCACCATCGCGGCTGTCGGCCCGCAGAGCACCGAGGATCCGGCCCGGGCAGCCGCGGCGGTCGGCGGGCTCGGGCGCGCGACCGAGGCACTCGTCAGCTCGATCGACACCAGCGTGGGCGCTGCCTTCCGCACCCCGGACAGCCTCTTCTTGGACGAGCGGGCCGCCAGCGGCTGGGCCGTGCGTCTCACGCTGGTCGTCGCGATCGTGCCCTTCGTCCTCGGCGTCGTCGATCTCGTCGCCCGCAGCCGGCGCCGGAGGCTCGCCTTTCGCTCGGCGCTCCGGGGCTTGCGCGCACGCCTTCTCTTCTGGATCTACTGCGGGCTGCTGCTCGGCCTCGGCGCGCTGATGGGCGTGTTCCCGACCGGCGCGCCGCTCGCGCTCTCCCCACATTCGCCACCCGTCTCCGACTGGCCGCTCGCGGGCCTGGTGCTCCTCTCCGCCGCAGCGGTGCTCGGCTGGCTGACCGCCCGGCGACGCCTCGTTTCCACCCCCATCCCTGCTCCGGAAGAGCAGCTCGCCGGCTACGTCGTCGCCCTCTCCTGGCTGGCGCTCGTCGCCGTGGGCCTCGCGCTCCTGAAGCCGTACGCGCTCGTGTTCGTGCTCCCCTCGCTCTATGCCTGGCTCTGGCTGCCTGCAAGCGACCGCGCCTGGTCGCGGGCGCTCCTGTACGTCGTCGGGCTGCTCGGACCGCTCGTGGGCGTGGCCGTCCTTGCGAGCGAGCTCGCTCTCGGGCCCGTCGACGCCGTGCTGTACGTCCTCTCCCTCGCGACCGTCGGCTACGTCTCGCTCGGATCGGTGCTCTTCGCCGTCGCCTGGCTCGCGGGGGCGTCACAGCTCGCCGCCCTCGCGGCAGGCCGGTACCGACCCTACGCCGGTGGCGTCGCCCACCCGCCTCCGGGGCTTGTGCGCTCCTCGCTCGCGCGCGCCTCGCGCTACGCGAGGGCGAGGTAGCGCACCGAGGCGCCGGGCGCGATCTCGCCCGACCCGCGCGGGACGTGGAGGAGCGCGTCGGCGAGCGCCGCGCGGACGATCATGTGCGACTCCTGGCCGGAGACCGGCTCGAGAACGACGCCGTCGTCCTCGAAGCGCCGACGTGCCCGCAGGAACTCGTCGCGGGCGGCGTTCCGACGCAAGGCCACCGGCGTCCGCCCCAACTCGAGCGACGGTCGGGGGTCGGCGAGCCCCTGGAGCGCGAGCACGGCCGGCCGCACGAAGAGGAGCGCGCCGACGAGCGAGGAGACCGGGTTCCCGGGCAAGCCGAAGACGAGCGTGTCCCCGCGGACGCCGAACGAGACCGGCTTGCCGGGCTTCACGGCCACGCCCCAGAAGACCTCTTCGACGCCGAGCTCCTCTGCGGTCTGGCGGACGAGATCGTGCGGGCCGACGGAGACGCCGCCCGAGCTGACGAGCACGTCGGCGGCGAGCCCGTGTTCGAGCGCCCGCGCGTGTGCGTCCGGTTCGTCCGCGACGACGGGCAGCTGCTCGACGACGGCGCCCGCGGCCGCGAGGACCGTCGCGATCAGCACGCGGTTCGACTCGTAGATCTGACCGGGGCCGAGGTGCTCGCCCGGCGAGCGCAGCTCGCTGCCGGTCGCGAGCACGGCGACGGTGGGTCGACGGGCGCAGTCGACGTGCGGGACACCGGCTGCCGCGAGCGCGCCGATCTGCGCCGCGCCGAGCCGACGGCCGGCGTCGACCACGGTCTGACCAGCGCTCACGTCACCACCGCGTGGGCGGATGTGCGCGCCGGGAGCCGCCGCGTCGGGGATCTCGACGCGCCCATTCGTCTCGCCCGCGTTCTCGATCGGCACGACGGTGTCGGCACCCTCCGGGACGACTCCGCCCGTGGCGATCGCGGCCGCCGCGTGCGCGGGCAAGGCTTCCGCCGCCGGGATGCCCGCGGCGACCCGGAACACGACCGGGAGCGCTCCCGGCGTGTCGCTCGCCCGCAGGGCGTAGCCGTCCATCGCCGAGCTCGCGAACGGAGGAAGGTCGGCGACTGCCCGCGCGTCGGCGGCGACGACCCGTCCCGCGGCGTGCTCGAGCGGGACCGTCTCGGGAGCCAGAGGACGGACCCGGCCGAGGACGCGCTCGAGCGCTTCCTCGAGGGCGAGGAGCTCCGCCACGGGCCTTCTAGCCGATCCCGCGGGGCGGAGGACCTTCGGGCTTCTCGGGCTCGGTCGTCTCCTCGGCCGTGTCCGTCGCCGGAGCGGCGCTCGGGTCGTAGGTGAGCGCGTACTCGCCTCGCGTGAACGGCTGCCACGTCGGCCAGTGCGTGGGCTCCGGGAAGGCGCTCGGCTCCGCCCCCTCGAGCGCCGGCTGCATGAACAGCCGCCAGATCTCGGCGGGGAAGCTGCCGCCGCTCACCGCGATCCCGTGCACGTTCTCCATCGGGATCTCGCCCTTCGTGAACCCGATCCAGACCGTGGTGGCGAGGTCCGGCGTGTACCCGGCGAACCAGGCGTCCTTGTGCTCCTCGTTCGTGCCCGTCTTGCCCGCCGCAGGACGGCCGAAGGCCGCGCGCGTCCCGGTCCCGGACTGGACGTTCTGCTCGAGGATGCGCGTGACCACCGCGGCAGTGCCCTCCGAGATGGCCCGGCGCCGCTTCGGCGTGCCCCAGCCCTCCTCGGTGTCCTCCCGTCCGTCGGGCAGGACCACCCGCCGGATCGCGGTCGGCTCGGCGTAGACCCCGCCGGCGGCGAGCGTCGCGTACGCGGAGGCGAGGTCGAGCGGAGAGACGGCGACGGAGCCGAGCCCGATCGCCGGCACGTACGCGCCTCGCACGTCGAGTGGCGAGCGCACGCCCATGCGACGCGCGACCTCGGCCACGCGCTCGGGCCCGACGTCGAGAGTCAGCTGTGCGTAGACGGAGTTGTCCGACCGGATCGTCGCGCTGCGGATCGAGCTCCAGCCGTAGTAGTCGTTCGCATAGGTGTGGACGCACCACCAGCTGCCGTCGTCGCAGTTGCCGGCGGGGTGGATCTTGTACGTGAACGGCGCGGACACGTAGTAGGTCGAGTCGGGGTTGACCCCCATCTCCACCGCCGCTGCGAGGACGAACGTCTTGAACGTCGAGCCGGGCTGGCGCCGCGCCTGCGAGAGCAGGTTGAACTGGTTCTTCGGCCGGTTCGGGATCACAGCGGCCATGGCACGGATCGCCCCCGTGCGCGGCGTGATGGAGATGAGCGCGCCGGCCGGGTCGGTCGGGCGGTTCATCGTGTCGCGGATGGCCTTCTCGGCGAGGCGCTGGTAGCGGGGGACGATCGTCGTGTAGACGCTGAGCCCTCCGGAGCGCACCTGCTCGGCCCCGTAGGCCTGGATGAGGCGGTCGCGCACGTACCCGAAGAAGTACGGCTCGCGGATCCGGCTGTACAGCTTGCCGGGCCGCAATGCGAGGTCGGAGCGGTTCGCTTTCCGGAAGCGGGCGCGGGTGACGGCCCCCGTGTCCAGCATCGCCCGCAGGACGACGGCACGGCGCGCCTGCGCCCGGCCGGGCGAGATGAACGGGTCGTAGACGGACGGCGCCCGCGTCAGCCCAGCGAGCAGCGCCGACTCGGAGAGCGAGAGCTTGCGGGCGGGCTTCGAGAAGTAGGTCTGCGCCGCCGCTTCGATCCCGTAGGCCTGGTTGCCGTAGAAGACCTGGTTCAGGTAGGTCGTCAGGATCCGGTCCTTCGACCAGGCGCCGTCGAGCTTCGCAGCGAGGCAGGCCTCCTTGAGCTTGCGCTGCACGGTCCGCTCGCGCGAGATGTAGAGGTTGCGGACGAGCTGCTGCGTGATCGTCGAGCCGCCCTCGACGACACTCCCGGCCTTGATGTCGGTGACTGCGGCGCGGGCGATCCCCTCCACGTCGACGCCGCCGTGCGTGTAGAAGCGGCGGTCCTCGACCGCGACCATCGCCTTCCGCACCCACGGCGACATGTCCTTGGCGGCCACGGGCTGGCGGTTCCGCTCGGCGGGGATCGACCCCAGGAGCGAGCCGTCGGCGGCGTAGACGAACGTGTTCCTCCCGATCGAGACGGGCGTCAGCGAGTCCAGGTCGCAGGATGAGCCGTACGCGAATACCGCCGCCGAGCCGCCGATCGCCCCGGCGACGACGATCGCGCCGATCACCACGAACACGGCGATCGCTCCGTGCCTGCGGCGTCGGCGGCGCACGGCTCGCAGGTGCCGCCCGCGCGGGAAAAGCGTGTCCGGATCGAGCGGGCCTTTGCCGCGAGCCGGGCTCATGAGGTGATGCTAGCCATGATCTCGTCGCCTTTCGGCGGGGCGAGCAGGACTCCTCAGCCGCCGCGACCTCAGCCGCACCTGCTGGAATCCCGCCCATGACCGCCGGCCCGACGACCTGGACGCCTGGCCGGATGCCCGGCAGGCTGGCAGGCTGGCTCACCTTCGTGCTCGCGCTGACCGCGCTCGCGTACGCGGCGCGGCTCGCCGACACCGAGACCCCCGACGACCTCGCCTACCGCTGGTCCTCCTCGGTGGCGGCGCTCGTGCAGTACGGCCTCATGCTCGGAGTGCTGCTCCTCATCGCCCGAGGCCTCTCCAAGCGCGAGATGTTCGCCCTGCGCCGTCCGGCGTCCTGGCCGCGAGCGCTCGGGCTCGCGTTCCTCTCGCTGCTCGCGATCTGGGCCGCGAGCGCCGCCCTCGCCCCGTTCCTCGACGCGAGCGACGAGCAGGGCCTCGTGCCGGACGACTGGGACTCGAGCCGTGCGGGCGCCTTCGTCGCCTTCTTCCTCGTCGTCGCCGTCCTCGCGCCGGTCGTCGAGGAGCTGACCTACCGCGGGCTCGGCTTCACCCTGCTCGCGCCGTACGGCACGTGGGTCGCGATCCTCGTCACCGGCGTCCTCTTCGGCGCCGCGCACGGCCTCGTCGCAGGGCTCCCCGTTCTCACGATCTTCGGGATCGTCGTCGCCTGGCTCCGCTCGCGAACCGGGAGCGTCTACCCGTCGATGCTCCTCCACGGAGTCTTCAACGGAACGGCGCTGCTGCTCTCGGTGACCGTCGCCTGACGACGCGTCAGGCGGATTCCTCGTCTTCCTCGTCCGCCTCGTTCAGCTCGTCGCCCTCGAGCTCGACGTCCTCCTCGGCCGCGAGGTGCTCGCTGAGGCTCGAGGCGAACTCCTCCACGGTCACGGTCTCGAGGAACTTGCGGAACTCGCCGGGGTCGAGGTCGGCGAGGCTCGATGCCGTCACGAACCCGGGCTGGTCCTCGTCGTCGGCCTGAAAGTCGATCGCCGACTCGTCGATGACGTCGTCCGTCGCGAAGATCTGCGCGTCGCAGCGCACCGCCAAGGCGATCGCGTCGGAGGGCCGCGAGTCGACTTCGAGCTCCCGGCCGTCCTGGACGATCGTGATCTGCGCGTAGAACGTGTTCTCCTTGAGCTCGGTGACCGTCACGCGCACGATCTCGCCCTGGAGCTCGGAGATCACGTCGGTGAAGAGGTCGTGCGTCATCGGGCGGGGGGCGCTCGCGCCTTGCAGCTTCATCAGGATGGCCGCGGCCTCGGCGTGCCCGATCCAGATCGGCAGGAACTTGTCGTCGTCGGCGGTCTTCAGGAGCACGATCGGCTGCTTGCCGATGGGCTCGAAGCTCACACCGTAGAGGGTCATCTCTCGCATCGCCGGGCCCACGCCCATCTTAGACGCGAGCCCTCCGCTACAGTTGCGGCCCTCGGGCGATTAGCTCAGTCGGTTAGAGCGCCGCTCTGATAAGGCGGAGGCCCCTGGTTCGAGTCCAGGATCGCCCATTTGTCGTGGGTGGAAACGATGTTTCCCCCACGTGCCCCCCTTCCTCGCGCATTGGCACAGATCACTCGTCGTTGGCCTCCCGGCCGGCGAAGCCGGCCTCCGGCCACTAGCGCTCTTGCACAGGTCAGCGGTTTGGCGCTGCGGCGGCTTCTAGGGCCTCGACGAGCTCCGCCAGGCCGGTGTCGTCGCCGAAGGTGATCTGCAGCGTGCCGTTCGCGACCTTCGTCGGGAACCCGGTGAGGCCCGTCGCGGCGGTACGGGCCCGGTCGACGAGCGACGGGTCGAGAGCGCTCTCCTTGCGGGGGCGACGGCGGGCGCCCCCGTTCTGCGCCGCGCGCTCGGCAGCGCGGACCGTGAGGCCGTCCTGCACGATGCGGCGGGCGAGGCGGCGGCGCGACTCGTCGTCGGTGAGTGACAGCACGGCGCGGGCGTGACCTTCGCTGAGGTCGCCGCGCGCGAGCATCCACAGGACCTCTTCGGGGAGGTCGAGCAAGCGGAGACGATTCGAGACGCTCGACTTCGAGCGGCCCACCCGCTCGGCGAGCTCGCCGAGCGAGAGCTCGAACTCGTCCACGAGCGATGCGTAGGCACGCGCCTCCTCGACGGGGGACAGCTGCTCGCGGGCAACGTTCTCGACGAGGCCGAGGAGCAGCGAGTCGCGGTCGCCCACGTCGCGCACGAGCGCGGGCAGAGTCGGGATGCCCGCGGAGCGGGCCGCCCGCCAGCGCCGCTCGCCGGCGACCAGCTCGTAGCCGCCCTCGGCTCGCCGGCGCACGACCACCGGCTGCAGGATCCCCTCGTGGCGCACGGAGGCCGCGAGCCCCGCCGCGGCTTCGGGCTCGAAGCGACGCCGAGGCTGGCGCGGGTTGGGGTGGATCGACTCGACGGGGAGATGCAGCAGCTCCGGCTGACCGCCCTCGCCCAACAGGACCTCGAGGCCGCGGCCGAGGCCGCGCCGCTCCTTAGGAACGCTCGACAAGCTCCATCGCCACCCTCCAGTAGGCCTGCGCGCCGGCCGACCGGCGGTCGTAGGCGATCGCGGGAAGCCCGTGGCTCGGTGCCTCTGCGAGTCGCACCGAGCGGGGCACGGTCGTCGTGAAAACCAGCTCGTTGAAGTGCCGGCGCAGCTCCGCCTCGACCTCGGCCGCGAGCCGCGTTCGCCCGTCGGCCATCGTCAGCAGGATCCCGGCGACCGCAAGCTCGGGGTTCAGGCGAGCCTTGACGAGGTTGATCGTCCCCAGGAGCTGCGAGAGACCCTCGAGCGCGTAGTACTCCGCCTGCACCGGCACCAGCGCGCGGGTGGCCGCAGCAAGGGCGTTCACGGTCAGGGGCCCGAAGGAGGGCGGACAGTCGAGGAAGACGAACGAGTACGGCTCGAGCTCGCCGGCCAGTGCCTCCGCGAGGTACCGCTCCCCTCCGTCGCGTGCCGACAGCTCGACCGCGGCCGACGCCAGATCGCTCTTCGCCATGACGACGTCGAGGTTCGCAAGGCCCGAGGGCCGCACGATGTCCCGCAGCGGGGCGCCGTCGAGCAGGTCGTGGGTCGACACGCCGTTGGCGCGGAGGCCGAGCCCGGACGTCGCGTTGGCCTGGGGATCGAGGTCGACGAGCAGCACGCGCTCGCCGGCCTCGGCGAGGCAGGCGCCGACGTTGACGGCAGTGGTCGTCTTCCCGACGCCGCCCTTCTGGTTGGCGACCGCGTAGACCCGGGCGGGCACGCGCTCAGGCTAGTGCCGCGGCCGGACGCCTCCCGGTGTCTGACACCGGGGCTCGCAACGGTGCGGGCTTGCGCGCGATCGGTGTCAGACACCAGCTCAGGCGAGCGGCCGCTTCTTCGCCATCCCCGGGCGCCGGGGGAAGCCCGGAGGGGTCGCGCCGAGCTTGCGGAGAACGAGCAATCCGTCCCGCGCGTCCTCGAGCGTCGCGGCGAGACGGTCGGCGACGCGCGAGACGTGCTCCGGAGCGGCCGTCTCGCCGACCCAGAGGATGACGATCCCTCCTGTGCGCACGAGCGGCAGGCAGAGCTCCGCGGCAACCGGCGGCTTGGCAAGCGCCTTCGCCAGCGCGACGGCGAAGGCATCCGTCGGCTGCTCCTCGGCCCGGCCCCACACCACGTCGACGTTGTCGAGCCCGGCGGTCGCCTCGCGCAGGAACTCGCACTTGCGGCGCTCCGCCTCGAGCAGCGTGAAGCGGAGCTCCCGCAGGATCACCGCGAGCGGGATCCCCGGCGAGCCGCCCCCGGAACCGACGTCGACCACGGGGCCGCCGGCATCGCGGACGAGGCCCGTCGCCCGGAGCGCGTCGTCGACCAGGACGCGGCGCGCTTCCCCCGGATCGGCGATCGCAGTCAGCCTCGGTGTGGCGACCACGGCCTCGAGCCAGCGCTCGAGGAACGGCGCGGCGGGATCAGACAGGCGCGTGCCGAGGCACGACGACGACGTACCGGTTGGGCTCGGTGCCTTCGCTCGCCGTCTCCACCTCGGGGTCGTCCTTGAGTGCCTCGTGGACGATCTTCCGCTCCACCGCGGTCATCGGATCGAGGTCCACGCGGCGGCCCGTCGAGGCCGCCCGTCGTGCCGAGCGCTGGGCGACCGCCTCCAGGGACGCCGTCCGCCGCGCCCGGTAGCCGGCGGCGTCGACGACGACGTCGTGCGACTCGCCGGCCGTTCGCGCCATCGCGTTCGCGAGGTACTGGATCGCGTCGATCGTCTGGCCGTGCTTCCCGATCAGGAGCCCGAGGTCCGGTCCCGAGCAGGTCACGGTGACGACCCCTTCGTGCTCGCCGACCGACGTCGTCACGCTCGCGCCGATCGCCGACGCGACCCGCTCGACGAACTCGCGCGCACCAGCGGTCGCTGCGCTCTCGGGAGGTCGCCCTGCGCCCGCCGCGGCGGTGGCGACGACGTGGGCAGGCGTGTACCCGACACCGAGGAGCCCGCGCTCGCCCTCGGTGACGACCTGGAACTCGACGCTCTCCCGGTCGAGGTCCGGCACGAGCTGCTCGAGCTGCCGGAGGGCCGCCCACTTCGCCTCGCCCACCGTCTCGCCGGTGGCCTCGACCCGGACCGTGCCGTTGTCGCTCATCGGCGCGGTCGCCCACCCTTCTTCTTCTTGCGCACCCGTCGCGGAGGACCCGAGGCCGTTGCCGCGGTGGTCGCCGGCTCGTCGCCGGCGGAGGGAACGTCCTCCTCCTTCGGTGGCGTTCTGCTCGAGCGCTTCGGGGGAGCCGTGGGGCGAGGCATCAGCCGCCGGGTCACGATGCCCTGGCCCGTCGTCCAGAGGTTCGTGGTCAGCCAGTAGATCATCAGCCCGGACGGGAAGTTGAGGATGAAGGGGATGAAGACGACCGGGAGCACCATGATCATCACGCGCTGGGCGGTCGACTGCATCTGCGTCGACATCAGCCAGGTCGACGTGAGCTGGCTGATCACGTAGACGACGAGCAGCACGGGCCCCCAGCCGTCCTTCGTCGGCTCGGTGATGTCGACGAGGTTCAGCCACTGCAGCGACGACGACTGGAACTGCGGGAAGATCTCCTTCTCGAAGTCCTTGAGCACGTAGAAGAGGGCGATGAAGATCGGGATCTGGAAGACGATCGGGAGGCACGAGGCGTACGGGTTGATCTTGTTCTCCCGGTAGAACTTCATCAGCTCTTCGCTCTGCTTCTGGCGGTCCGACTTGTAGCGCTGCTGGATCGCCTTCATCTCCGGCGCGTGCATCTGCAGGCTCTGCATCGAGTGGATCTGCCGGATCGCGAGCGGCACGAGCAGGATCCGCACCATCACCGTGAGGGCGACGATCGCCCACGCCCAGGGCAGCCCGACCGTCCCGTGGAGCCACGTGAGGACGTCCGTGAGGACGTTCTCGATCGGGGAGAGGATCCCCCCGAGGATCACGTGCGCGCCTTCCGGGAGCGGAAGAGGGGGAAGAGCGTCTGGTCGCGGGCGTAGTCCACCCCTCCGTGGCTCCACGGGTTGCAGCGGAGGAGCCGCCAGGCCGAGAGCACGGACCCGCGGACGAGCCCGAACTCACGAAGCGCGTCGAGCGCGTACTGCGAGCACGACGGGTGGTACTTGCAGGTGCCGCTCGGGGTGAGCAGGCCGAACGTCCAGCGCCAGACGTGGACGAGGCCGATCCCGAGGTACTTCACGACCGCACCTTGGCCAGGACGTCCCCGAGCTCGGTCGCGAGCCACTCCGCGTCCCGCGTGGAGGCGGTCTCCGCGAGCCCGGGCCGGGCGACGAGAACGTAGTCGTGACCGGCCGGGACGTCGTCGAGGAGCACGCGCCAGGCCTCCCGCAGGAGCCGCTTCACCCGGTTCCGCACCACGGCCGAGCCCACCGAGCGCGGCACCGCGAGCCCGAGGCGCGAAGGGCCGCCCTCGTCCTCCTCCCGAGGGAACCAGTGGAGCACGAGGTACCTCGTCGAGACGGACGTCCCGCGCCGGTAGACGGCGTCGAAGTCCCGCGAGCGGGAGAGCCGGTGACGGCGCTGCACGCGCGTAGCGCCCTCAGGCGGAGAGGCGCTTGCGCCCTCTGGCACGGCGCCGCTTGAGGATCGCGCGGCCCCCGCGGGTGGCCATGCGGGCCCGGAACCCATGCCTGCGCTTGCGGCGGCGGACGTTCGGCTGGTAGGTGCGTTTCACGGTTCGAGGTGTCGGAGAAGAGGAGGGCCGGGAAGGCCGAGCAGCGGAGTATAGACGACGCCTCCGGTGCCCAACTTTTCCACAGAAGCCGCGGTGGGGCGCGGGGTCGAAATCGCTGCTCAGGGCGGCTCCGCGTTGTCTTACTCGCGAACGATCCGACGGCTTTCCACACCTGTGGAAAAGTGTGTGGAACGCGGTAAATGCCTGCAAATAGGCCGGCTATTTCATCCACAGGCGTGTTCGTCCGACCCTTTGAGAGCAAGCGCGAACGTTGCTATGCTCGCCCTTCTGCGGGACCCGCGACGAGCTCGAGGACGGGTGGAGCACGCAACACAGACGAGCGCCGACAGCCTCTGGGACGCCATCGCCGGCAGGCTCCGGGAGACGCTGAGCGAGACGACCTACGACACGTGGTTCGCGCACGCGGAGCCGCGGTCCCTCGGTGACGACGGGCTCGTGGTGTCTGTCCCCAACGACTTCACGCGCGACTGGATCGAGAGCCACTTCCAGGGGTTCGTGGCGGGCGCAGCGCGCGAGTCGCTCGGCCGGGACGTCCCCGTCTCGTTCGCGGTCGAGCGAGCCCGCGCACGGCCGCCCGTGAGCTCCTCCCCGGGGGCCGAGACGGCGCCGGCCGAGCGCGTCCCGGACCTGGGGGACCGACCGCCCGCCGACGCCGAGCTCAACAAGAAGTACACCTTCGACCTCTTCGTCATCGGATCGTCGAACCGCTTCGCCCACGCCGCTGCGCTGGCCGTCGCGGAGGCGCCGGCGCAGGCGTACAACCCGCTCTTCATCTACGGCGGCACCGGCCTCGGCAAGACCCACCTGCTGCAGGCGATCGGGCACTACGTCCGCCAGCACTCGCGGCGGCTGACGATGCGCTACGTCACGAGCGAGATCTTCATGAACGACTTCATCGACTCGCTCCGCGACAAGCGCATCGAGGGGTTCAAGCGCCGCTACCGCAACTACGACCTGCTGCTCATCGACGACATCCAGTTCTTCGAGGGCAAGGAGCGGATCCAGGAGGAGTTCTTCCACACCTTCAACTCGCTCTACGAGGGCGGCGCGCAGATCATCATCTCCTCCGACCGGCCGCCGCGCGAGATCGCCACGCTCGAGGAGCGGCTGCGGTCGCGGTTCGAGTGGGGGCTCCTCACGGACATCCAGCCGCCCGACCTCGAGACGCGGATCGCGATCCTCCGCAAGAAGGTGAACACCGAGCACATCGCGGTCACCGACCCCGAGGTGCTCACGTTCATCGCCGGCCGCGTCTCCTCCAACATCCGCGAGCTCGAGGGCGCCCTCACGCGGGTGGTCGCGTTCTCGTCCCTGACCGACCGACCGATGACGGTCGAGCTCGCCGAGCACGTACTCAAGGACCTCTTCCCGCAGGGCAGCGCGGCGCCCGAGGTGACCATCCCCCGAATCCAAGAGGCCGTCTCCGAGCGGTTCGGCGTCACCCTCGAGGAGCTCGTGAGCCCGCGGCGCTCGCAGGCCGTCGCCTACCCGCGTCAGGTGGCGATGTACCTGTCGCGCGAGCTCACCGACTCGTCCCTGCCGAAGATCGGCAAGGAGTTCGGGGGCCGCGACCACACGACCGTCATCCACGCGACCTCGAAGATCACCCGTCTCATCCGCGAGGACCGCTCTGTGTACAACCTCGTGCAAGAACTGACCGCGCGGATCAAGCAGGCGCGGTAGAACTGTGGGTCCCGCTGGACGCGTCCGTCTGCACTGGGGAACCCGTGCACGGCCGGCCACAGATTTGCCCACAGGTGTTTTCCCCGCTCCCGCCCCACAAACCGCACATCTTCCCCGTCGTTCACACTCCTACTAGCACTACGACCTTCTTTTCTCTTCAGTAATGAACACAGACATGGCGATCTCCACCGAGCTGCGAGCCACCTGCGCGAGGAGCGACCTCGCGGAGGCGCTCGGTGTCGTGTCCCGCGGCGTCTCGACGCGCGGCGCGGTCCAGGTCCTGAGCGGCATCCACCTCCAGGCCGAGGACGGGAAGCTCACGCTCGCCTCGACCGACATGGAGATCTCCCTGCGCGCGACCGTTCGGGGTGACGTGTCGGGAGACGGCGCGGTGGTCGTTCCGGGGCGGCTGCTGAGCGACCTCGCGCGGTTGCTGCCGGACGAGAGCGTCTCGCTCGTGCACGAGGAGGGGGAAGGAGTCCTCTCGGTGACCTCGGGGAGCCACGCGTCGAAGCTCAACGTCTTCAGTGCCGAGGACTTCCCGCGCCTGCCACCGATCGACGTCCCGCTCCACGCCAGCGCGGCACCGTCGCTGCTCGCCACGATCGAGAAGGTCGCGCGCGCAGCGTCACGCGACGAGTCGCGCCCCGTCCTGACCGGCATCCTCGTCAAGTTCGAGGGCGAGAAGCTCGTCATGGCGGCGACGGACTCGTACCGGCTGGCGGTGAAGGAGACCGCACTCGAGGCCTCGGGGCCGGACCTCGAGGCGATCATCCCCGCCCGCGCGCTTCAGGAGCTCGCGCGGCTCGCCGCCGGCGCCGAGGAGGTGCGCCTCGGCGGGCACGAGAACCACGTGATCTTCTCGGCGGGCGACGTGTGGCTGACGAGCCGCCGCATCGACGGGCAGTTCCCGAACTACGATCAGCTGCTCCCGGACGCCTTCGAGGCGGAGGTCACGACGGAGCGGGCCCCGCTCCTCGACGTGATCCGCCGTGCGGGCGTCATGGCGCAACGCAACGCGCCGCTCCGCCTGCGCTTCGCCGAGGGCGAGCTCGCGGTGTCGGCGCAGACGCAGGACGTGGGCGAGGCGCACGAGTCGCTTCCGATCGACTACGCCGGCGACCCGCTGGAGATCGGCTTCAACCCCGACTTCCTCCGCGACGGGCTCGAGGCGGTCTCGACCGACTCGGTGCAGCTCAAGCTCATCAACCCGCTGCGGCCCGGCCTCATCGTGTCCCCGGACGAGAGCTTCTGGTACCTGATCATGCCGATCCGGCTCGCGGGCTGAGCGAGCCCGGCCTGATCGTCCGCACGGTCACGCTCAGGAACTTCCGCTCGTATCCGCGGCTCGAGCTCGCGCTCGAGCCCGGGGTCGTCCTCGTCACCGGCCCGAACGGCGCCGGCAAGACCAACCTGCTCGAGGCACTCCACGTCGGGACACAGGGCTTCTCTCCGCGAGCGAGGAGCGACGCACAGCTGATCCGCTTCGGCGCCGACGTGGGCCGCGTCGCGCTCGTGGGGACGAACGGCACGGGGCCCTTCGAGTCCGACGTCGTCCTGCACGCGCGCGAGGCGCGCCGCGCACGGCTGAACGGCGCCGCGCTCCGCTCCTCCGAGCAGCTTCGGCACGAGCTGCAGGCCCTCGTCTTCACGCCCGACCGGCTCGCCGTCGTCAAAGGAGGGCCGGCGGCTCGGCGCGCCTATCTCGACCGTTCACTCGGCAGGCTCTTCCCGGCGAGGGCGACCCTCTCCGTCGAGTACGCCGCCGCCGTCGGCCAGCGGAACGCAGCGCTCCGGCGCCTCGCGTCAGGCGTCTCCTCACGCGAGGCCCTCGATCCCTGGAACGAGACCGTCGCGGCGCTCGGCGCGCAGCTCGTGGAGGGACGGAGGGCCACGCTGGAAGCCCTGGCCGGGCCGTATGCCGCACTCGCCGATCGCCTCGGCCTGCCCGCGGCAACGGCGACCTACGAGGGCGAGCCCCCGACCGTGGCGGAGCTCGAGGCACGCCTCGAGAAGGACCTCGAGCGCGGCGTCACGGGAGCCGGTCCGCACCTGCACGACGTCGGCCTGCGCTCGGAGCAGCGGGACCTCCGCGGCTTCGGCTCGCAGGGGGAGCAGCGGATCGCGGTGCTCGCACTCGTCCTCGCCGAGGCGGAGGCGCTGTCGCTCCGCTCGGACGCCCATCCGCTGGTGCTGCTCGACGACGTCCTCTCGGAGCTCGACGAGGACAGAAGGCGCACGCTCGGCGAGATCGTCGCGGGCGGCGGCCAGACGGTCGTGACGACGACGTCCGCCGCCTCGCTGCCGACGGAGCCCGCGCAGCACCTCGCGGTCGTGCCGGGCGAGGTGAGGGCGGTGTGATGGAGCGGATCGGCCGGGGCGTCGAGCGGGAGCTCTCGCGAACCGGGTCCGGCGAGGCCCTCGCCCTCTCGCACGTCACCGCCGCCTGGCCGCGGGTCGTCGGGGACGCGGTGGCACGGCAGGCCTGGCCGTTGCGCCTTGGCCGCGACGGCACCCTGCACGTCGCGACGACCTCCGCGACCTGGGCCTTCGAGCTCGACCGGCTCGCCCCGGAGATCCACTCGCGCCTCGCCACCGCGCTCGGCGACGAGACGCCCTCGGCCCTCCGCTTCCGCGTCGGCCCGGTGCCCGAGCCGCCCGCGCCCGAGCCGGCCGCGCCCGCCCTCGAGCCAGCGGCGGAGGCAGCCGAGGAGGCCTCGGTAGAGGCGGACTCCGCCGCCGCGGCGATCGACGATCCCGACCTGCGCGAGCTCGTCTCGCGGGCGGCGCGCGCGAGCCTCTCGCGCTTGCCGCGCACAGACTTCTGAGGGCACCCGCGACGCAGCCGCTGCACCGTCTCGAAGCCCGTCGCGAGCCCCGGGTCCGACCGCGGTTTCTGATAGACTTCCACTGCCCCGCAATATGGCAATTTGCAGGGCTTTTTTGATGGCTGAAGCAGCCTACACCGCAAAAGACATCACCGTCCTCGAGGGGCTCGAGCCGGTCCGTCTCCGGCCTGGGATGTACATCGGGTCGACAGGCCCCCGGGGCCTCCACCACCTCGTCTACGAGGTGGTCGACAACGCCGTCGACGAGGCCCTCGCAGGCCGCAACGACCTCGTGGACGTGACCATCCACCCGGACAACTCGGTCACCGTCCGCGACGCGGGAGCGGGCATCCCCGTCGATCTGATCCCGGAGCAGGGCCTTCCCGCCTTGACCGTCGTGCTGACGAAGCTGCACGCCGGCGGAAAGTTCGGCGGCGAGGGGTACAAGGTCTCGGGCGGCCTCCACGGAGTCGGGGTCTCGGTGGTGAATGCGCTCTCGGAGTGGCTCGTCGCCGAGGTCCGGCGCGACGGGAAGGTGTACCGGCAGGAGTTCTCGCGCGGCGAGCCCACGACCGAGCTCGTCGCCACCGGGGTCGCCGGCAAGGGCGAGTCGGGGACGACGATCTCGTTCCTGCCCGACCCCGAGGTGTTCGAGGAGACCGAGCTCTCCGCCGCGACGCTCTCGCAGCGTCTGCGCGAGACCGCGTTCCTCACCAGGGGCCTGCGCATCGTCCTCCGCGACGAGCGTGCGGGCGGCAAGACGGAGGAGTTCCACTACGAGGGCGGGATCCGCGACTTCGTCGCGCACGTGAACGACGCCAAGGACACGGTCCACAAGCACGTCGTGTACTTCGAGGGCGAGGGCGAGGACGCCCAGGTCGAGGTTGCGATGCAGTGGAACAGCTCGTACGTCGAGTCCGTCTTCTCGTTCGCGAACAACATCAACACGACCGAGGGCGGCGCCCACCTCTCGGGCTTCAAGTCGGCGCTCACGGGCACGCTCAACCGCTACGCGCGAGAGAAGGGCTTCGTCAAGGAGAAGGAGGACAACCTCGAGGGAGAGGACGTCCGCGAGGGCCTGGCGGCGGTCATCTCGGTGAAGCTGCGGAACCCCCAGTTCGAGGGGCAGACGAAGACGAAGCTCGGGAACCCCCACGTCGAGACGCTCGTGAAGACGACCGTCAACCAGAAGCTCGCCGAGTTCCTCGAGGAGAACCCGACGGACGCGAAGCAGATCATCACGAAGGCGGTGTCCGCTGCCCGCGCGCGCCAGGCTGCGCGCAAGGCGCGCGAGCTCACGCGACGCAAGAGCGCGCTCGAGTCGAACTCGCTACCGGGGAAGCTCGCGGATTGCCAGATCTCGGACCCGGAGGTGGCCGAGCTGTTCCTCGTCGAGGGGAACTCGGCCGGCGGCTCGGCGGTCGACGCGCGCGACCGGAGCTTCCAGGCGATCCTGCCGCTGCGCGGGAAGGTGATCAACGCCGAGAAGAACCGGATCAACAAGGTGCTCTCGAACGAGGAGATCCAGGCGATCATCACCGCGATCGGGACGGGCATCGCGGAGGAGTTCGACATCTCGAAGCTGCGCTACCACCGCATCATCGTCATGACGGACGCCGACGTGGACGGGGCGCACATCCGCACGCTGATCCTCACGTTCCTCTACCGCCAGATGCAGGAGCTCGTCGAGCAGGGGCATGTCTACATCGCGGTCGCACCCCTCTACCGCGTGAAGATCGGCAGCCAGCAGCGCTACGTCGAGAAGGAGTCCCAGCTCGAGGACATCCTCGTCCGCGAGCGCATCAAGGACATGGATGTCACCGACCGCTCGGGTGACACCCACAAGCTCACCGAGGCCCGCTACGGGCGCTTCACGCGCGTGCTGCACGAGTTCGACGGGTGGGTGTCACGTCTGCGCGAGGACTTCGGGCCCGCCGCGGCCAACTTCGTCGTCGACCACCGGCTCGTCGAGTCCGACGCGGCCGACGTCGAGGGGGCACTCGCCGTGCGCGACGCCAACGGATACGAGCTCGCGATCATGGAGGCCGACGAGGACGGCACCCGGGTGAAGGTGGTCGAGCGTGAGACGGGCGCCGCGGCAAGCGTCGTCGTCCCGAGCGCGCTGCTCACGTCGCCGATCTACGCCAATGCCCGGAAGACGTACGCACGCCTCGTCGAGATCGTGGGGAGCCCGCCCTTCGAGATCGTTTTTGGCAAGAAGACACGGCACGCAGACACGTTCGGGCAGCTCCGCTCCGAGGCGCTCGAGCTCGCCAAGGAGGGCATCCAGGTGAGCAGGTTCAAGGGCCTCGGCGAGATGGACGCCGAGGAGCTCGCCGACACGACGATGGACCCCGCGAACCGGATGCTCATCCGCGTCGAGGTCGAGGACGCGGCCGCAGCCGACCGCATGTTCTCGACGCTGATGGGTGACCAGGTCGAGCCCCGCCGCCAGTTCATCGAGCAGAACGCGAGAGAGGTCCGCTTTCTTGACGTCTAGTCATCGCGGGGGAACCCATGGTTCCCCCACGCACCCCTTCCTTCACGCTTGCGCACTGGCCGCTCGCGCCAGGCCTCCGGCCGCGACCGTGAGTGCAGTGCAGCCTGATCACGTAGAAGGAGCGCCTTGTCTGACGTAGTCGAACCTCTGGGGTCGGGGCGGATCGAGCCGCGCGAGCTCGAGCAGGAGATGCGCTCGAGCTTCCTCGACTACGCGATGAGCGTCATCGTCGCGCGGGCGCTGCCCGACGTGCGCGACGGGTTCAAGCCCGTGCACCGCCGCGTGCTCTACGCGATGCACGAGGCGGGCCTCCAGCCCAACCGGCCCCGTCTCAAGTCCGCGCGCGTCGTCGGCGACGTCATGGGCTACTACCACCCGCACGGCGACCAGTCGATCTACGACACGCTCGTCCGCATGGCGCAGCCGTTCTCGCTGCGGTACCCGCTCGTCGACGGCCAGGGCAACTGGGGGAACATCGACGACTATCCCGCGGCGGCGATGCGCTACACCGAGTGCCGGCTGACGCGACTCGCGACCGAGATGCTGCGGGACATCGACATGGACACGGTCGACTTCGTCCCGAACTACGACGAGTCGCGCCGCGAGCCCTCCGTGCTGCCGTCGCGGTTCCCGAACCTGCTCGTCAACGGCTCCGCCGGCATCGCGGTCGGAATGGCGACGAACATGCCGCCGCACCGGCTCGGAGAGGTCACCGACGCGATCCTGGCACTCATCGAGAAGCCCGACGCGAACGTCGACGATCTGATGAAGCACGTGAAGGGGCCGGACTTCCCCACGGGCGCGATGATCGCCGGGCGGTCGGGGATCCGCGACGCGTATCGGACCGGTCGCGGCCGCATCGTCATGCGCGCGCGCGCGCACGTCGAGGAACTGCGCGGCGGGCGAAACGCGATCATCGTCACCGAGCTCCCCTACGGCGTGAAGAAGGGCGGCGACTCCGGTGTCATCAAGAAGATCGCCGACCTCGTCAACGACAAGGTGCTGACCGAGATCTCCGACGTGAAGGATCACTCCGACCGCTCCGGGATGCGGATCCAGGTCGACCTCAAGCGCGAGGCGATCCCGCAGGTCGTCCTCAACAAGCTCTTCAAGCACACGCAGCTGCAGACGACGTTCGGCTACAACGCGGTCGCCCTCGTCGACGGCGTGCCGCGCACGCTCTCCCTCCTCGAGCTCGTCCGGCACTACCTCGACTACCAGCGGGAGGTCGTCACCCGGCGCTCGAAGTACGAGCTGCGGCGAGCGCTCGACCGTGCGCACATCCTCGAGGGCTACCTGATCGCTCTCGACAACCTCGACGAGGTGATCGCGCTGATCCGCGCCGCCGACGACACGGACTCGGCGCGCACGGCGCTGATGGAGCGCTTCGAGCTCTCGGAGATCCAGGCGCAGGCGATCCTCGACCTCCGCCTGCGCGCGCTCACCGGGCTCGAGCGCAAGCGCGTCGAGGACGAGCACGCCGATCTCCAGGAGCGGATCGCGGAGCTGCGGGCGCTGCTCGGCGACCCGGCGCTCGTCGACGGCCTCGTCCGCGAGGAGCTCCTCGAGCTGAAGGAGATCTACGGCAAAACGGACGAGCGTCGGACGGAGATCGTCGCCGGCGAGGGCGAGCTCGAGCTCGAGGACATGATCGCCGAGGAGGACATGGTCATCGCGATCACCAAGTCCGGCTACATCAAGCGATTGCCCGTGACGAGCTACCGCGAGCAGCGTCGCGGCGGCATCGGCGTCATGGGCATGGACCTGAAGGAGGACGACTACATCGAGCACCTCTTCGTCGCCTCCACGCACGACTACATCCTCTTCTTCACGACCGTAGGCAAGGTCTATCGGCTGAAGGTCCACGAGCTCCCCCTCGGCTCGCGGCAGTCGAAGGGCCGCGCGATCGTGAACTTGCTCCCGTTCCGCCAGGACGAGTACGTGCGCGCCGTCATTGCGACGCGGGACTTCGAGGAGGCGAAGTACCTCCTCTTCGCGACGAAGAAGGGCATGGTCAAGAAGACCGAGTTCGCGGCGTACAACACGCCGCTGAAGGCGGACGGGATCATCGCCATCGGTATGCGCGACGACGACGAGCTCGTGGGCGTGCGTCTGTCCCACGGGTTGGACGACGTGCTCATGGTCTCGCGCGGCGGCCAGGCGATTCGCTTTCGCCAGCAGGACGTCCGGGCGATGGGCCGCCCGGCCTCCGGCGTCCAGGGCATGCGCCTGCGCGGTGACGACGAGGTCATCGAGGTCGACATCGCGAAGGACGACGCCGACCTACTGGTCGTGACCGAGAACGGCTGGGGGAAGCGCACGCGGGTCTCCGAGTACCCGGTGAAGGGCCGCGGCGGCCTCGGCGTGCAGACGGCCAAGCTCGTCGAGGCGAAGGGCAAGCTCGCAGGCGCACGGATCGTCCGCGACGGCTACGCGGTGATGCTCATCTCGGACGGCGGCACGGTGATCCGCATGTCCGTCGACGACGTCAAGCGCTCCGGCCGCGCGACGCAGGGGGTCATCGTCATGCGGCTCCGCGAGGGCGAGCGGGTGTCGACGCTCGCGCCCGTCGTCGGCTCGGACGAGGAAGGCCCGATCGGTGAGAGCCCTGTTGCGGAGGGCGCCCCCGAGCTCGAGCAGCCCGTGGGCGAGAACCGGGCGTCCGAGCCCGAGCCCGAGCCCGAGACCTAGGCCGAGCCCTCCCCTCCCGCCGCGTTGGAGAGCGCGGTGAGGAGGTCGATCGGGATCGGGAAGACGACGGTCGAGTTGTTCGAGGCGCCGATCTCGAGCAGCGTCTGCAGGTAGCGGAGCTGGACCGTGATCGGCTGCTGCGCCATGACCGCCGCCGCGTCCTTGAGCCGTTCCGAGGCCTGGAACTCGCCCTCGGCGGAGATCACCTTCGCCCGCCGCTCGCGCTCCGCCTCGGCCTGACGGGCCATCGCCCGCTGCATCGTCGACGGGATCTCGACGTCCTTGACCTCGACCACGGAGACCTTGATCCCCCAGGGCGAGGTCGCCTCGTCGATGATGTTCTGGAGGATCGAGTTGATCTTGTCGCGCTCCGAGAGGAGCTCGTCGAGGACGTGCTGGCCGAGCACCGACCGCAGGGTCGTCTGCGCGATCTGCGAGGTCGCGACCATGTAGTTCTCGACCTGCGTGATCGCGTTGTTCGGCTCGACGATGCGGAAGTAGGCGACGGCGTTCACCCGTACGGGCACGTTGTCCTTGGTGATGACCTCCTGCGGCGGGACGTTGAGCGTCACCGTGCGCAGGTCGACCTTGACCATGCGATCGACGATCGGGATGAGCAGGAACAGGCCGGGGCCCTTCGGCTCCGGGAGCAGGCGCCCGAGGCGGAAGATCACGCCCCGCTCGTACTCGCGGGCGATCTTGACCGCCGCGAACAGGAACAGCACGAGGATGACGACGACGGCTGCAAGGACGATCAGGCCGACTTCCATCAGGACGACTCCTCCCGGCTCGGTGACGACACGGATCCTACGAGCAGTCGCAGGTCGTCCTCGACCTGTTCGACTCGCACGCGCTCGCCCGGGACGAGCGGCGAGCCGTCTGCGGCGTGCGCGCGCCAGAGCTCGCCGTTCAGGGAGACGAGGCCATCCTGGCGCACGATCGCGTCTCCGCCGACGAGCCCCTGGGCGCCGACGGCCGCGGGCCGACGCGCGACGCGCACGACCCGCGTGAGCGCGAAGCCGAGGAGTGCGGCGAGGGTCAGGGCGATGCCCAGCGCGACCGGCAGCGACACCTGGTACGCGTCGCCTGCGGGGTCGAAGAGCATGAGCGCGCCCAGGACGAACGTCACGCCGCCGGCAACCGTGAGCGCGCCGTGCGTGGGCACGAACGCCTCGGCGACGAAGAAGGCCGCGGCGAGGATCATGAGCAGCAGCCCGGCGATCGAGACCGGAAGGACCTGGAGCCCGTAGAGCCCGAGGATCAGGGAGATCACCCCGACCGTCCCTGGGAGGATCAGGCCCGGGTTCCAGAGCTCGACGACGATGCCGATCAGCCCGATCGAGAGCATGAGCGCGATCAGGTTGGGGTCGACGAGGAGGTCGCGCGCGCGCTGCCAGAAGCTCATCTCGACGTCCTCGATCTCCGCCCCCGCCGTCTGCAGGACGAGGCCCTTCGGCACGGTCTTCATCCCGTCGACCTCGTCGAGGAGAGCGGGAAGCGTCGGCGAGACGACCTCGACGAGCCCGATCGCCTTCGCCTGGCGCGCGCCGTAGTTCGCGGCCTCGGTGACCATCCGGCGCGCTGCCGGCACGTTCCGGTCGTGCTCGCGCGCGAGCTCGCCGACGTACGCCGCGGCGTCGTTGATCACCTTCCGCCTGAGGTCGTCCGAGATGTCCTCGCCTCCGAGCGAGATCGGCGTCGAGGAGCCCATGTTCGTCTGGGGCGCCATCGCCACGACGTCGGCGGCCATCGCGATCACCGCTCCGGCGGAGTCCGCGCTCGAGCCCGGCGGCGAGACGTAGACGATCACCGGCACCTTTGCGGCGAGGAAGCGCTTCACGATCCCGCGCATCGAGGACGCGAGCCCACCGGGTGTGTCGAGGACGAGGACGACCGCGGCGAACCCCTCCTCCTCCGCCCGGTCGACGGCACCGTCGACGTACTCCTGGGTGACCGGGTTGATGTCGTTGTCCAGGTGAACGGCGAGCACCCGCGGCCGCCCGTCCTGCCCCGCGGCCGTCGCCGGCACGAGAAGCACGAGCGCGGCGATCACGAGAAGTCCCCGCAAAGAGCGGATCCGCACCGGTGTAAGGATTCTATCAGCGGAGGGTTTTCCACCCTTGCCCGCGAAGGCCGCCCCGGCCACCCTGACACGGCCTCCCTCATGCATCGAGCCCTCGTCCTCCTCGCCACCGCAGCTCTCGCCGCCGCGTTCGCCCCGGCGGCGTTCCCGGCTCCCGCGGTCAGCGAGGTCGAAGTCGCTGCCGGGCCCGAGCCTCGCACGGTGACGCCCGACGCGGCGCCGAAGTGGTTCACGCTCGTCGGGATCCACTGGCGCGGGACCGGGAGCGTCCAGCTCCGAACGCGCTCGCTCGCGGGCCGGTGGAGCCTCTGGCACGCCGCGGCGCCCGAGGCCGGCGACGGGCCGGATGCCGGCTCGAGCGAGGCAGGCCGGCGTCGCGGCTGGCGACTCGGGAGCCCCTGGTGGGTCGGGCCGTCCGACCGACTCGAGACCCGCACCAGGGGCAGCGTCACTCGCGTCCGCGCCTACCTCGTGTGGAGCTCCCAGCGCGGCGTGCCGTACCGCGCGCCGGCGGCGACCACGGCGCCCCCGATCGTGCCGAGGCTCGCCTGGGGCGCAAGCGAGTCGATCCGGCGCGGTCCGCCGACCTATGCGCCGGCTGTCCGGTTCGCGGTCGTGCACCACACGGCCGGGCGGAACGACTACACGCGAGCCCAGGCGGCCGCCGTCGTCAGGGCGATCCAGCTCTACCACGTGCAGGGGAACGGCTGGAACGACATCGGCTACAACTTCCTCGTCGACCGCTTCGGGACGATCTACGAGGGTCGCTACGGCGGGGACGAGCGGAACGTGGTCGGGGCCCACGCGCTCGGCTTCAACACCGGCTCGGTCGGGATCGCGCTGCTCGGAACGTACGGCAGCGCCGCCCCGCCGAAGGCTGCCCAGGACGCGCTCGCGCGACTGCTCGCCTGGAGGCTCGACCTCGCGCACGTCGATCCGACGTCGATCTCGACCGTGATCTCCGGAGGCAGCGAGCGCTACGCGAGAGGCATCCCCGTGCTCCTGCGCTCGGTCTCGGGCCACCGGGACACGGGCTTCACAGAATGCCCCGGCGAGCAGCTCTACGCGCGGCTCGGCGCGCTCGCGGCCTCGGCGAACGCGATCGGCCTGCCGAAGCTGTACGAGCCGCGGGTGGAGACGAGCGGACGCGTGACCCGTTTCCGGGGGAGGCTCTCGTCCTCGCTGCCGTGGGTGGTCGCGGTCACGGACGCGGACGGCGCCGAGGTGGCGCGCGGCACCGGGACGTCGTCCGCGATCGACTGGAGCTGGAACGCGGCCTCGGTGACGCCGGGGCGGTACGCGTGGACGATGAGCGCCGGCGCGGCTCGTCCCGCGACCGGCTCGCTCCGGGTCGGCGGCGCCGAGGCGCCCGCGATCGCCGACGTCGCGGCCGAGCCCGAGGCGATCACGCCGAACGGCGACGGCCAGGCGGACACGTCCACCGTGTCCTACCGGCTGACCGTTCCGATGAACCTGACCGTGACGGTGACGGACTCGATCGGAGGCGCCCTCGCGACCCTGGTCGACCGCGTGTGGACGCAGCCCGGGACGCACTCGGTCGTCGTCGACGGCACCGCGCTCCCCGACGGGAGCTACAGCGTCGTTCTCGCCGGGAGGACGGCGGCAGGCGCGGAGCTCCGGCAGTCGGTCCCGCTCACCGTGAGCCGCACGCTCGGCCTCGTGGCCGTGTCGCCGTCCGTCTTCTCGCCGAACGGGGACGGTCGTCGCGACGTGCTGCGGGTCACGTTCTCCCTGACCGCCGCGGCCGATGTCCGCGTCCGCATCCTGCGCGACGGCCGCTGGGTCGCCACGCCGCTCTCCTCGAGCCTGCTTCCGGGCCTCCAGCGGCTGACCTGGGACGGCATGCGCGCGAACGGGGCTGTCCGCGACGGCACCTACTCCGCGGTCGTCGAGGCGGAGGACGAGAGCTCGCGGTCGTCGTTCGCGGTTGCCTTCACGTCCGATACGACACCGCCCGCGGTGCGCTTCCTGAAAGGTCTGCCGCTCCGTCTGCGCATCAGCGAGCCCGCCGCGTTGACGGTGCGCGTGAACGGGACGACGGTACGGCAGAAGGTCTCGAGAGCCGGCGTCGTGCGCGTCCGCTGGCGCGGCAGCGTCAGGCGTGCTCAGGCCGTCGCCTGGGACGAGGCGGGCAACCGTGACGTCGCCGCTTTCCGGGCTCCGCCGCCCAGGAGGGCCGGGGCGCGCGAGTAGACTCGCGCCGTGCAGCAGACGCTTCCCGCGGTCCCGTTCGGGCAGGACGTGATCGAGACGATCCTGCCGCACCGCGCGCCGTTCCTGCTGATCGACGAGGTCACGGAGCTCGAGCCCGGGCGCCGCGTCGCCGCGCGGCGCGAGGTGCGCGCAGACGACTGGTGGGTTCCCGGCCACTTCCCGGAGCGCGCCGTGATGCCGGGGGTGCTCATCGTCGAGGCGATGGCGCAGACCGGGGCCGTGGCGGTGCTCGTCGAGGAGGAGAACCGGGGCAGGATCGCCTTCTTCGCCGGCATCGACGACTGCCGCTTCAAGCGCGTCGTCGAGCCCGGCGACACGCTCTCGCTCGTGTGTGAGATCGACGCGGTACGGGGGCCGATCGGCCGGGGCCGGGCGACCGCCCACGTGGGCGACGAGCTTGCTGCCCGCGGCACGCTGACCTTCGCGGTGGAGCGATGATCGGGGCGGTCGCCGGCACGCGGATCGGCATCACGGGCCTCGGCACGCACGTCCCGGAGCGGATCCTGACCAACCAGGAGCTGGCGCAGATCGTCGACACCTCGGACGAGTGGATCGTCGAGCGGACCGGGATCCGCGAGCGCCGCATCGCCGCCCAGGACGAGGCGCTGACCGACATCGCGCTGCCGGCCGCTCGCACCGCTCTCGAGGAGGCGGGCGTGGAGGCGGCCGACGTCGACCTCCTCGTGTGCGCGACCGTGACGCCGGACATGATGTTCCCGACGTCCTCGGCGCTGCTCGCCGACGAGCTCGGGATGCCGAGAGCGGCGGCCTACGATCTGCTCGCAGGCTGCACGGGGTTCGTCTACGCACTCGCGCAGGCGTACGCGATGCTCTCGGCCGGGCTGGCCGAGCGTGCCCTCGTCGTGGGCGGCGACGTGCTCTCCAAGATCCTCGACTGGCAGGACCGCTCGACGCTCGTCCTCTTCGGCGACGGCGCGGGCGCCGTGGTGCTCGAGGCGGTCGACCACGGCGGGTTCCTCGGCTTCGAGCTCGGCGCCGACGGCGGCGGCGGCGAGAACCTCTGGCTTCCCGGCTCGGGCTCGCGGCACTTCGAGGACCCCGACGCGTTCGTGAAGATGAACGGCCGCGAGGTCTTCAAGTTCGCGACGCGGATCATGGTCTACTCGGCGGAGCAGATCCTGGCGGAGTGCGGCAAGACCGTCGAGGATGTCGACGTGTACATCCCGCACCAGGCGAACAAGCGGATCATCGACTACGCGGCCGGTAAGCTCGGCATCCCCCCGGAGAAGACCGTCGTGAACGTCGACCGCTACGGCAACACATCGTCCGGCTCCATCCCGCTCGCGCTCGTCGACGCGCGGGTCGAGGGGCGCCTGCGCGACGGCGCGCTGATCCTCATGACCGGGATGGGCGCGGGCCTCACCTGGGGCTCCGCGCTCATGGAATGGACGAACGGGAGTCCCTCGTGAGCAAAGGAGCGAGCCGATGAGCAAGGTCGCGTTCTGCTTCCCCGGCCAGGGGTCCCTCGAGATGGGGATGGGACGGGACATCGCAGAGGCGTTCCCGGCCGCGCGCGAGGTCTACCGTCTGGGCTCGGAGGCCTCGGGCCTCGACCTCGAGCGGCTCTGCTTCGAGACCCCGCTCGAGGAGCTCGTCGAGACCGAGGTCCAGCAGCCGGCGCTCGTCGCCACGAGCCTGGCCATCCTCGCCGCGATGCGCGAGCGCGGCCTCGAGGCGGACGTCGTGGTCGGACACTCCGTCGGGGAGTTCGCCGCGCTCTCGGCCGCGGGGGTGCTCGCGCCGGCCGAGGCGATCGGCCTCGTGCGCGAGCGCGGCCTGGCGATGGCTGAGGCGGCGCGTCAGCGTCCGGGCGCCATGGCGGCGATCCTCGGCCTGGCCGACGAGGAAGTCGAGAAGCTCTGCCGGAGGATCGTCGGCGTGTGGCCAGCGAACTACAACTGCCCGGGACAGATCGTCGTCTCGGGCGAGCTCGACGCCGTTGAGGAGTGCTGCGCCGAGGCGGAGAGCCTCGGCGCTCGACGAGCCGTTCGCCTCAAGGTCTCCGGCGCTTTCCACAGCCCGCTCGTCGCCCGCGCCGCCGACCGGCTACGTCCTGCGCTCGACCGCGTCCGCTTCGCGGAGCCGCTGGCGCCGTTCATGTCCACCGTGACGGCGAAGGTGGAGCCCGCACAGAAGCTCGCCGCGCTGCTCGTCGATCAGCTCACCGCCCCCGTGCGCTTCACGCAGGCGGCGACCGAGCTGATCAGGAGCGGGGCGACGACGTTCGTCGAGGTCGGCCCGGGGAACGTGCTTTCCGGGCTCGTGAAGCGAATCGACCGCGGCGTCAAGACGATCTCCGTGAACGGGATCGAGAGCCTCGAGCGCGCTCAGGAAGCGCTCGCCAGGTGACGACGGCCCAGTTCGCCTCCCTCGAGGGCAAGACCGCGCTCGTCACAGGCGCCTCGCGTGGGATCGGCAAGGCGATCGCGGAGGAGCTCGCGCGCGCGGGCGCCTCGGTCGTCGTCTCCTACCGCGCGGGCGCCGACGAGGCCGCGGCGCTCGCGGATGGGATCGGCGCGCGTGCAGTCCAGGCCGACGTCTCCGACGCGGAGTCGGCAAGGGCGCTCGTCGAGGAGGCGGGAGACCTCGACGTGCTCGTCAACAACGCGGGGGTGACCCGAGACGGCCTGCTCGTGCGCATGTCCGACGAGGATTGGCGGACCGTCATCGACACGAATCTCGCCTCCTGCTTCTACACGTGCCGGGCCGCCGTCCGGGGGATGATGAAGAAGCGCTCGGGCTCGATCGTGAACATCTCCTCGATCGTCGGGTTGCACGGGAACTGGGGCCAGACGAACTACGCGGCCTCGAAGGCGGGGATCATCGGCTTCACGAAAGCGCTGGCCCGCGAGCTGGGCAGCCGCAACGTGCGCGCGAACGTCGTCGTGCCCGGCTACGTGAAGTCTCGTCTCACGGACGTGCTGCCCGACGACGCGACCGCCGCCATGCTCGAGAACACCCCGCTCGGCCGGCTCGGAGACCCCGAGGACGTGGCCGGAGCGGTACGGTTCCTGTCCTCCGAGGACGCGGCGTTCGTGACCGGCGCCGTGCTTCTCGTCGACGGCGGGCTGGGGATGTGAGCGACATGAGCGACGTGACACGGAACGGCAGGCGGCGGGTGGTCGTCAGCGGCATCGGGATGGTGACGCCGCTCGGCAACGACCCGGACACGACCTGGGACAACCTCCTGGCCGGCGAGTCCGGTGCCGGCCCGATCACGCAGTTCGACGCGAGCGACTATCCCGTGACGTTCGCCTGCGAGCTGAAGGACTTCGACCCGACGAGATGGATCGAGCGGAAGCAGGCGCGGCGCATGGACCGCTTCTCGCAGATGGCCCTGTCCGCGGCGCGCATGGCCGAGGCCGACAGCGGCCTCTCGATCGAGGCCGAGCCGGACCGGGTCGGCGCCGCGGTCGCGACCGGGATCGGCGGCCTCGGCGCGTTCGAGGACTGCTTCGAGGTCTTGCTCGACCGCGGGCCGGATCGAGTGGGGCCGTTCGCGATCGTCCAGATCATCCCGAACATGGCCGCGGCCTGGGTGTCGATGGAGCTCGGCACGCAGGGCCCGCTCGCGGCCGAGTCCACCGCCTGTGCCGCTTCGAACATGGCGATCGGGGACGGGCTCGACGCGATCCGGCTCGGCCGTGCGGACGCGATGCTGTGCGGCGGGACCGAGGCTCCGGTCACGCGGGTCGGCGTCGCCGGTTTCAGCGCGATGCGCGCGCTCTCGCAGCGGAACGACGACCCACAGGGCGGGTCGCGCCCCTTCGACGCCGACCGCGACGGGTTCGTGATGGGCGAGGCCGGCGCGATGCTCGTGCTCGAGGAGCTCGAGCACGCTCGCGCCCGCGGGGCGAAGATCTACGCCGAGGTACTCGGCTACGGCGTCTCGTCGGACGCCAAACACGTGACCGAGCCGGACCCGTCCGGAGCGAACCCGGCCCGCGCGATGAGGATGGCGTTCGCGGACGCGGGGATCTCGCCCGACCAGGTGGGATACGTCAACGCGCACGGCACGTCGACGCCGCTCGGCGATCCTGCGGAGACGCGTGTCCTGAAGCTCGCGCTCGGCGAGGAGAAGGCGCACGCGACGCCGGTCTCCTCGACCAAGGGGGCCACCGGCCACTGCCTCGGGGCCGCGGGCGCCGTGGAGGCGATCTTCACCATCCTCGCCCTCCAGCGTGGCGTCCTCCCGCCGACGATCAACTACGAGAAGCCAGATCCGGAGTGCGACCTCGACTACGTCCCGAACGAACCCCGCCCGCAGCAGGTCGAGATCGGGGTCTCGAACTCGTTCGGGTTCGGTGGCCACAACGCCTGCGTCGTGTTCCGCCGCTGGAACGGCGACTCGGCGTAGATGCCTAGCTGACAGTCGGCGAACGGCGCTCCAGCAGGATCGTGTCCCGCCACACGCCGTCGCGGCGGGCGATCCTCTCCCGGCGCCCGACGACGCGGAACCCGAGCCGCTCGTGGAGGGCCAGGCTGGCGGCGTTCTCGGGAAAGACGCTCGTCTGGATCGTCCACAGCCCCGCAGCGTCCGCGTCCGCGACGAGAGCCTTCATGAGCCTGCGCCCGATCCCCCTGCCGCGATGCTCCCGGTCGACGTAGACCGAGTGCTCGACGACCCCGGCGTAGCACTCCCGCCCCGAGGTGGGTGAGAGCGCCGCCCAGCCGACGACGCGGCCGTGCTCGACGGCCACGAGACGGTGCCCGGCGAGCCTGCCGGCGTCGAACTCGGCCCACGAAGGCGTCTCCGTCTCGAACGTCGCGTCGCCGGTCGCGATGCCGTCGGCGTAGATCGGCTCGACCGCCGGCCAGTCCTCTGCCCTGAGCTCCCGGATCTCCACCCTGGCGAGACAGACTAGGCTTGACGCGTGGCCGAGCGCTGGGCGACCTTCGACTGCTACGGCACCCTCGTGGACTGGAACGGCGGCATCCACGGCGAGCTCGAGAGCCTCTTCGGCGTCGAGCACGCCGACCGGCTGCTCGCCCGCTACCACGAGCTCGAGCCCGAGATCCAGGCGGCCTGCCCCGGCTCGTCGTACCGCGAGGTGCTGACCATCGCCCTGGAGCGGCTGGCGGACGAGGCCGGGCTGACCCTGCCCGAGGGCGAGACGAGCGCCCTCGCACGCTCACTGCCCTCGTGGCCGGTGTTCGACGACGTGCGCCCGGCGCTCGGCGAGGCGCGGGAGCGCGGCTGGCGGCTCGCGATCCTGTCCAACACGGACCGGGACCTGATCGACGCCTCGATCGGCGCCATCGGCGTCCCCTTCGGCGCTGCCATCGTCGCGGGCGACATCGGCTCCTACAAGCCCGCTCCGCGTCATTGGGAGGTCTTCCGGGAGCACACGCGCTCCGACCCCGCGAGCCACGTGCACGTCGCGCAGAGCCTCTACCACGACATCGGGCCGGCAACCGAGCTCGGCCTCTCGACGATCTGGGTCAACCGGCTCGGCGAGGCGGACGATCCGCGGCCCTCGCGGACACTCCCGTCGCTGACGGGGCTCGCGGACGCGCTCGACGAGCTCGTTCCCGGGGCGCGCTGACGTCCACGCTCCGGGCACGCTGCCCCGACTGCCGCACCTTCACTGCGGTCGCGCTCGACTCCGGCTACGAGTGCCATCGCTGCGGCCGATCCTTCGCGGCCGGGCTCGTGCGCGTGCCCCGGGCGTGGGGCCACGGCGGCGAGGCGATGGCCGAGGCCGCGCACCTGCAGCTCCCCTACCCGGACACGGGCGCGGTCGAGCGGGGCACGCTGGACGACCAGAGCGCTGCGCTCGCAACCGCGCTTCCCGAGAGGCCGCTCGTTCTCGGAGGCTGCTGCTGCGCGCACGTCGGGGCCGTGCGCGGGCTCGCGGCGAGAGGCCATCGGCTCGGCGTGATCTGGCTCGACGCGCACGGCGATCTCAACACCCCGGAGACGTCCCCGAGCGGGGACCTCTGGGGGATGCCGCTGCGCATGCTCCTCGACGAGGGCGCCGTCGCCCCCGAGGACGTCGCTCTGGTGGGCGCGCGCAACCTCGACCCCGGAGAGGTGGAGTACCTGAAGCGGACCGGGATCGATGACTCGCTCGAGCGGGCGCTCGCGGACGTGGACGCGGCCTACGTGGCGCTCGACCTCGACGTCCTCGACCCGGGCGAGGCCGCAATGTTCATGCCCGAGCCGAATGGTCACACCGTCGCCGACCTGGAGATCCTCCTCGGGGAGACCGCGAGGGCGACGAGAGTCGCCGGCGTGGGCGTGACGGGGCTCCTGCCGGACGCCCGCAACGTCGCCGTCGTCACGCGACTCCTCGCGGCGGCAGGGCTGCGACCGTGAGCCTCTAGGATCCAGCCCATGTCAGCGGGGCAGGGTCGCGTCGACGTCGAGATCGAGAGCAAGCGCGCCGAGGACGCCGCGGCCGGCAAGAGCCATCCGAACACGTGTCCCGGGTGCGGCTCGCACTACCGCGACGACGAGCTCGCGGCGAGCCTCCGGGTGTGCCCGCAGTGCGGCCACCACTTCCCCGTCGGCGCCCGCGACCGCATTTCCCAGCTCGCCGACTCCGGCTCCTTCGCAGAGGAGGACGCCGAGCTCCGCTCGGCCGACCCGCTCGCGTTCTTCGATCTGCGTCCGTACCCCGAGCGGCTGGTGGAGGCCGAGATGGAGACCGGGCTCGGCGACGCGATCGTGTGCGGAGGCGCGGCGATCGAGGGCGAGGAGTGCCGGGTCGCCGTCATGGACTTCGCGTTCATGGGTGGCTCGATGGGGAGCGTGGTGGGCGAGAAGTTCGCCCGGGCCTGCGAGAGCGCGACTGCGGGCGCCGTCCCGCTCGTCTCCGTTTCCGCCTCCGGTGGAGCGCGCATGCAGGAGGGGATCCTCGCGCTGATGCAGCTGCCGAAGACCATCTGCGCGATCGAGGAGCTGCACGAGTCCGGCGGCGCCCTCTTCTCCGTGCTGACGCATCCCACCACCGGCGGCGTCCTCGCCAGCTACGCGAGCCTCGGCGACGTTGTCGTCGCCGAGCCCGGCGCGCTGATGTCGTTCGCCGGGCCGCGCGTCGTCGCGCAGACGACGCGGGAGAAGCTCCCCGACGACTTCGGGCTCGCCGAGTCGAACTACCGCTTCGGCCATCTGGACGCGATCGTCCCGCGAAGCGAGCTCCGGCCGACGCTCTCCCGTCTGCTCCGCCTGTTCCGGAAGGCGGCGTAGTGCCGAGCGAGGCGGAGATCCGCCTGCGCGAGCGGTTGAGCAAGCTCGGCGGCATGAAGCTCCTGCGCGGGGCGAAGCTGAGCGGGGAGCTCGACCGCCTGCAGGATCAGCTCGATCGGCTCCGCCAGGAGCCGAGCGCCGAGGACATCTGGCGCTCGGTCGAGCTCGCGCGCCACCAGGACCGCCCGTACACGCTCGACTACGTGCAGCGGATCCTCGACGACTGGTTCGAGCTGCACGGCGACCGCGGACGCGCCGACGACCCGGCGCTCGTGACCGGGATCGCGAAGCTCGACGGACGGACGGTCGTCCTCGTCGGCCACCAGAAGGGACGCGACCTGAAGGAGCGCACGAAGCGCAACTTCGGGATGGCGTACCCGGAGGGCTACCGAAAGGCGATGCGGGCGATGGCGCTGGCCGACCGGCACGGGTTCCCGCTCGTCACGATGGTCGACACGCCCGGCGCGTACCCGGGGGTGGCGGCGGAGCAGCACGGGCAGGGGGGCGCGATCGCACGCTCGCAGGCGGCGATGGCCCGGCTCTCGGTGCCGACCGTCGCCTGCGTGATCGGCGAAGGAGGCTCGGGCGGTGCGGTCGCGATCGCGGTCGCGGATCGCGTGCTGATGCAGGAGAACGCGATCTACTCCGTGATCTCGCCCGAAGGCTGCGCTGCGATCCTCTGGCGAGACGCGGGAGAGGCCCGCAAGGCGGCGGCCGCGTTCAAGCCGGATGCGGCGCACTGCCTCGAGCTCGGCGTCGTCGACGCGGTGGTGCCGGAGCCCGAGGGCGGGGCCCAGACGGACCCGGACGGCGCTGCGCTGATGCTCCGCGAGGGCATCCTCGCCGCGCTGGAGGGTATCGAGTCGCTCGATCCGGAACGGCGCAGGCGCGAGCGCCGCGCGAAGTACCGGGTCATGGGCATCCTGGCCACGACCTAGGTCTAGGTCCGTCTTTCCACAGGTTCCACAGGCTTATCCCCTGGCCGGAAACGCGGGCTGAGCAGGGGAAACATCGAATCTGCGTGCAGTTGGTGAAGAAACCGTTGCGCTTCAGGCGACAATCCACAGGGACGTGGCTCTCGACGAGTATCGCCGCAAGCGACGGCCAGGGAAGACGCCCGAGCCTTTCGGCCAGGGTGCCGCGTCCGACGGCACGCTGCGCTTCGTCGTGCAGCGGCACGACGCGCGTCGCCTCCATTACGACTTCCGCCTCGAGCGGGACGGCGCGCTCGCGAGCTGGGCGGTCCCCAAGGGGATCCCGCTGCGTCGCGGCGAGCGGCATCTCGCCGTGCACGTCGAGGACCATCCGCTCGAGTACGGCGACTTCGAGGGGACGATCCCCGCGGGCCAGTACGGCGCGGGGACGGTCGAGATCTGGGACCGCGGCACCTACGAGCTGCTCGAGGAGAAGCGCAACGGAGGGCTGACCGTCCGCCTCCACGGCGAGCGCCTGGACGGGACGTGGACGCTCGTGCCCGCGCGCCTCGACGGGGACGAGAAGAACTGGCTGCTGCTCCGGAAGGACGGCGCGGAGGCCACGGCCGCCGGCTACGCGCCGATGCTCTCGACGTCCACGGACTCGCTTCCCCGCGGCGACGACTGGGTCTACGAGCCGAAGTGGGACGGGTTCCGGGCGATCGTCACGGTCACGGGCGGCGAGGCGGTCCTCACGAGCCGGAACGGGAAGGACCTCACCGACCGCTTCCGGGAGGCCGCGCGCGCAGTCGAGCGCGGGCTGCGCGCGCCCGACGCCGTCCTCGACGGCGAGATCTGCGCCCTGGACGAGCAGGGGCGGTCGCGCTTCTCGAACCTGCAGGAGGGGAGTGGGACGCTCGTCCTCGTCCTCTTCGACCTGCTCGAGCTCGAGTCCGAGCCGCTCCTCGGCCTTCCCCTGGAGGAGCGACGGTCGCGCCTCGAGCAGCTCGTCCAGCCCGACGCGACCGGGATCGTCGTCTCGCCGCGCTTCGAGGACGGCGAGGCGCTGCTCCAGGCCGCCCGGGACCAGGGGCTCGAGGGCGTCGTCGCCAAGCACGTCGGCTCTCCGTACCAGCCGGGCCGTCGCAGCGCGGACTGGCGCAAGGTGAAGGTGCGGCAGGGCCAGGAGGTCGTGATCGCCGGGTACACGAAGGGTCAGGGCCGGCGCTCGGGGAGCTTCGGTGCGCTCGTCGTCGGCGTGCGCGAGGCCGGCGGCCTGCGCTGGGCGGGGAACGTCGGGACCGGGTTCACCGAGCCGGAGATCGAGCGGCTGCTGGGGCTCCTCCGGCCGCTCCGGCGCGAGACGTCGCCGTTCGACGACGTTCCGAAGATGCCGCGCGTCCGGCGCGGCGACGTCGTCTGGGTCGAGCCGCAGCTCGTGGCGCAGGTGGAGTTCGTCGAGTGGACGCACGAGGGTCGCCTGCGGGCGCCGGTGTACATGGGGCTTCGCGACGACAAGCCCGCGTCCGAGGTGCGCAAGGAGCGCGCGCCGCTTCCGCCGGTGCTCCGGAAGGGACGCCGCGAGCTGCGCCTGAGCAACCTCGACAAGCCCTTCTGGCCCGAGGAAGGGATCACCAAGGGCGATCTCGTCTCCTACTACCGGGACGTCGCCGAGGTGCTCGTGCCGCACCTGAAGGGACGGCCGTTCACGATGAAGCGCTACCCGGACGGCTGGCGGGGCAAGCACTTCTTCCAGAAGCAGTCCCCGTCGCACATGCCCGCGTGGATCAAGCGGGCGCCGCTTCCGGCCTCCACCCGCGAGGGTGAGACGAAGGTGATCGACTACGCGCTCGTCGACGACGAGCTCGCGCTCCTGTGGATGGCGAACATGGGATGCATCGACATGCACGTGTGGTCGTCCCGTGTCGACCGTCCGGAGCGGCCGGACTGGGTCATGTTCGACCTCGACCCGTCCGAGGACGCGAGCTTCGCCGACGTCGTGACCGTCGCGCGGCTCGTCCGCGACACGCTCGAGCTGCTCGAGCTCGAGGGCTTCCCGAAGACGTCGGGGTCGCGTGGGATCCACGTCCTCGTCCCCGTCGCGCGTCGCCACACGTTCGGCGAGGCACGCGAGTTCGCTGCGATCGTCGCGGGCGCGCTGGCCCGCGCGCACCCGGGGCTCGTCACCACGGAGTGGGCGAAGGCGAAGCGGCGGGGCGTGCTCGTCGACGCGAACCAGAACCGTCCCGGGGCGACGAACGCCTCGGTGTACTCGGTCCGGCCGCGCGAGGGAGCGCACGTCTCCACGCCGCTGCGCTGGGAGGAGGTCGACCAGAGCCTCGACCCGGCTGCGTTCACGATGGAGGCCGTGCTCGACCGCGTCGCCCGCGACGGAGACCTGTTCGCCGGCGTGCTCGGCGGCAAGCAGTCGCTGACCCAGGCGCTGAAGCGGCTCCGCTAGCTCTCGCCAGGCCGCCGCGGATGGCCGAGCACGGACAGCTCGACGACGTCGCGGCGGAAGAAGAGCGCGACCGTCCAGTCGAGGACGACGCGCAGCTTCCGGGAGAGAAGCGGGAGCTGGTACAGGTGGTACGTCCGCGCGACGAACCAGCCGAGAAAGCCGCGGAGGCGCAGCCCCGGGATCTCGGCGATCCCCTTGTGTCGGCCGAGGGTGGCGACCTGGCCCAGCATGCGGTACCCGTACGGCTTCGGCGTGCCGGTCAGGTTCTTCGCGAGGCGCCGCGCCTGCCGCAGGGCGTGCTGGCAGGTCGGGGGGTCGAACTCGCCCGGCGTCCTCGTGTTCGGGACGGCAGCGCAGTCGCCGAGCGACCACACGTCCTCCCGGTCCCGTACGCGCAGGGTCTCGTCGACGACGACTCGGCCCCGCTCGTCCAGGGGCAGGCCGAGCTCGGCGAGCAGCGGGCTCGCGCGCACGCCGGCGCTCCAGACGAGCGTCCGCGCGGGGACGCGCGTGCCGTCGGACAGCACAGCCACCCGGCCGTCGTAGGAGTCGAGCGTCGTCGACACGTGGATCTCGACGCCGCGTCGCGCGAGGTGGCGCGCGGCGTACTCCCCGAGCCTGCGCGGGATCTCCGGGAGGATCTTCGGCGCCGCGTCCACGAGGACCCACCGCTGGGGGACGCCACGCAGGGACGGATAGAAGCGGAGCGCGTCGTGTGCGAGGTCGTTCAGCTCACCGAGCGCCTCCACGCCCGCGTACCCCGCCCCGACGAACACGAAGCCGAGCTCGCCCTCGGCCGCCGGGTCGATCGCGGCCCGCTCGAGCTGCTGGAGCAGGCGGTTCCGGAGCGCGATGGCGTCCGCCAGGTCCTTGAACCCGACCCCGTGCTCGGCGAGTCCCGGGATCGGGAGCGACCGGGTCACGGCGCCGAGGGCGACGACAAGGCGCTCGTACGTCAGCTCGAGCGTCCCGGCGAGCGTGTCGGCGACGACCACCCGGCGCTGCTCGTCGATCGCCGTCGCGCGCCCGAGCACCAGCTCCGCGTGCGGGCACATCTGGCGGATCGGGACGACGACGTGCCGCGGCTCGAGCGACCCCGCGCCGGCTTCGGGGAGCAGCGGCGTGTACGTCATGTAGTTGTCCGGCGACACGACGGTCGCCCCGCGCTTCCCGAGGAAGCGGGCCACGTAGCTGCCCGCGAACCCTCCGCCCAGGACGAGCGTGCCCCCGCGTGCCTCTCGTCGCTCCACTCCGTCATGCTTACCGACCGTGGCCGTGCAGGTGTCGGTGATCGGGAGCGGCGCGGCGTGGGGCGGCGCCGCCGAGGAGATCGGCAGGCTGCTCGCCGAGCGCGGCTGCACCGTGGTCACGGGTGGGCTCGGCGAGGTCATGTCCGCCGCGCACCGCGGAGCCAAGTCCGGCGGCGGAACGACGATCGCGATCCTCCCGGGCGAGCGTCGCGACGATGCGAACCGCTGGGCCGATCACGTCGTCGTCACGGGGATCGGCCACGCCCGCAACCTCGCCGTCGCAGCATCCGGGGACGCCGTCATCGCGGTCGGGGGGAGCTACGGGACGCTCGCCGAGATCGCGTTCGCGCTCCGCCTCGGGCGCCGGGTGGTCGCGCTCGAGGGCGCGCCCACGACCGAGGGCGTCGAGCTCGCGACGAGCCCGGCCCAGGCGGTCGAGCTCGCCCTACGAGACCTCGCGTAGGCGGCCCTCGAGGTAGCGACGCTCGGAGTCGTTCGCCGTCAGCTCGAGTGCGCGCCGGTAGGAGATCGCCGCCTCTGCGCGACGGTCGAGGCGGCGGAGGAGATCCGCCCGGGCGGCGTGGAGCAGGTGGTACTCGCCGAGGCCGTCGAGCTCGTCGACGAGCGCGAGACCTTCGTCGACCCGGCCCGAGAGCGCGATCGCGACCGCACGGTTGAGCTGCACGACCGGGGAGGGGTCGATCTCCACCAGTCGGTCGTAGAGGGTCGCGATCTCGGACCACGGGCGGTCCTCGACGTGTGCCGCCGCGATCGCGGCCTGGAGCTGGTACGGGCCCCGCCGCCGCAGCGAGACCGCCCGCTCGAGGACACGCAGACCCTCGCCGATCCTCCCCTCGTCCCAGAGCGATCGATCCTGATCCTCGAGCAGCACGAGCTCGCCGGACGAGTCGATGCGGGCGAGGCGCCGCGAGTCCTGGAGGAGCATGAGCGCGAGCAATCCCAGGGCCTCCGGCTCGTCGGGCATGAGGACGGCGAGCAGCTTGCCGAGCCGGATGGCCTCGTCGCACAGGTCGGCTCGGACGTGCTCGCTGCCCGAGCTCGCCGCGTAGCCCTCGTTGAAGACGAGGTAGAGGACCGCGAGCACGGGAGGGAGCCGCTCCGGCAGGAGGTGGTCCGGCGGGACGCGGAACGGGATCCCGGCTCCGCGGATCCTGCGCTTCGCGCGCACCAGCCGTTGCGCCATCGTCGGCTCGGAGACGAGGAAGGCGTGCGCGATCTCCGCCGTCGAGAGCCCTCCCACCTCGCGCAGGGTGAGCGCGATCCGGCTCTCGGCCGCGAGCGCGGGGTGGCAGCACGTGAACACGAGCGCGAGGCGCTCGTCCGGGATCGCGGTCACGTCGTCCTCGTCCGCCGGGAGCTCCTCGAGCCTGGCGAGCAGCTCGGCCTTCTCGCGGAACACGCGCTCGCGCCGGATCCGATCGATCGCCCGGTTGCGCGCGGTGGTGACGATCCAGGCGCCCGGGTTGCGGGGGGTCCCGTCGCGGGGCCAGCGCTCGAGTGCGGTCGCGAACGCGTCCTGCACGGCGTCCTCGGCGAGCTCGAGGTCGCGCAGGACGCGGGTAAGGATCGCGACCGCATGCCCCCACTCCTCGCGGAAGGCCTCCTCGACCGTCACTCCTGGAGCGGGCGGATCTCGATCGAGCCGTGCTTCGCGGTCGGGATGAGCGCAGCGAGGCGGATGGCCTCGTCGAGGTCCGGAAGGTCGACCAGGAACACCCCTCCGACGATCTCCTTGGTCTCCGCGAAGGGGCCGTCGGTCACGATGCGCTCGCCGTCGCGCACCTGCACGACCCTCGCGGTGCTGCGCCCGTCGAGCTCGTAGCCCGAGACGCCCGGGTCCGCCTTCGACAGCTCCTCGAAGAGCGAGATCCACTGCGGCATCTCCTCTGCGCGAAGCGCGGCCTTCTCCTCGTCCGGGAGGTCGACCCAGGCCGAGTCGTCGCCGTGGATGAGCAGCGCGTACTTCACGGCTGCACCTCCGCCGGGTCGACGTAGATCGGGCGGACCTCGACGGAGCCGTGCTCGGCGCCGGGGATCTTCGCCGCGAGCTGCACGGCCTCGTCGAGCGACCCGCACTCGAGCACGAAGAAGCCGCCGAGGGCCTCCTTCACCTCGGCGTACGGGCCGTCCGTCACGAGCGTCTCCCCCTCCCGGACGCGCACGGTCGTCGCGTCGCGCGTCGGGGCGAGCTCGTCGCCGCCCGCCAGCATGCCCGCCGCACCTGCCTCGTCCGCGAAGGCGCGGTACTGCGCGTACGCAGCCTGGCGCTCGGCATCGGGGAACGTCTCCCAGACGCTCTCGTCCGCGTAGATCAGGGCCATGAACTTCACACCGCCCTCCTTTCGTGGGTGACATGGTGACGACGAGCAGGATGACGCGAGATCGACACGAGCGTCAGGAATCGAGCATCCGCTCGAGCAACGTGCGCGCGGCCGCCTTGTCGAGCAGCTCGTTGAGGTTGCCGCACTTGGGGCTCTGGACGCAGGACGGGCAGCCGCTCGCGCACGGGCAGCGCCGGAGCAGGCTCGTCGTGTCCTCGACCCAGCCCTCGAAGCGGTCGAAGCCGCGCGCGGTGATGCCGACGCCGCCCGCGTGGCCGTCGTAGACGAAGATCGTGGGGCGGCCCGTCTGGTAGTGGACGTTCGTCGAGAGGCCACCGATGTCCCAGCGGTCACACATCGCCCACAGTGGGAGGAGGGCGATCAGCGTGTGCTCGGCGGCGTGGAGCGCCTCGAGCAGCGTCGGCATCCCCTCCAGCCCCTCGAGCTGCGCCGGCTCCGGCGAGAACCAGACGGCCTCCGTCTCGAAGGTCGTCTCCGGCATGAGCAGCGGCACGACGTCGATCGTCGAGCCGTCCCGCACGGCTTTCTTCGCGTACCCGACCACCTGTTCGGACACGGAGACGCGACCGAAGTGGAGTGCGACGCCGAGCCGGCCCTCGACCCGCTCGGCCTGCTCGATCGACGTCTCCGTCTCCTTCTTCACCTGCGTGTACCAGTCGACGCTCGCGGGCGAGACGAGCGCAACGCGTGCGGTGAGGTCGAGCTCCTCGACGAGGTACTGCTCCCCCAGGTGGAGGTACACGGCGCCCTGGTGGACGGTCGAGTACGCGCGCTCCCGCTCCACGAGCCCGAGGAGCGAGCCCGTCTCGCGCTCGACGACGGTGAACGAGTCGACGTCTCCCGACCGCAGCGAGACGCGCGCTGCCGGATAGTCGCGGCCCTTCCACACGAAGCCCGCGGACGTGCGCTCGAGCTCCGCCAGCTCCGCCGCCCGCCGCAACGCCTCCGGACCGAGCGTCTCGGCGTCCTTCTCGTCGAGCGGCGCCTCGAACGCCGCCGCCAGCACGTGCGGATCGAGGATCCGCGGGTTCGCGTGGTCGAGGATCGCCGCCTCGACCCGACGCGAGAGCAATGCCTCGGGCTCGCGTGCGAAGAACTGGTCGAGCGCGTCCTCGCTGGCGACGAGCACCGCCAGCCCGCGTCCGCGCCGGCCCGCTCGCCCCCACTGCTGGCGGAGCGAGGCGACGGTGCCGGGAAAGCCGACGGAGATCGCGCAGTCGAGGAGGCCGATGTCGATCCCGAGCTCGAGCGCGTCGGTCGCCGTGACGCCGAGGAGCTCTCCCTCGACGAGCCGTCGCTCGATCTCGCGGCGCTGCGTGGGCGTGTAGCCGGCGCGGTAGGGGGCGAGGCGCGCGGCCGTGGCGGTGTCCACCCGCTCGACGGTGAAGCGGTGGATCAGCTCGGCGGCCTTCCTGCTCTTGGCGAAGCAGATCGTCCGCAGCCCCCGCGTCGTGAGCTGCGAGAGGAGCCGCGATGCCTCTCCGAGCGCGCTGGCGCGCAGGCCGAGCTCCGGGTCGAGCAGCGGCGGGTTCCAGACGACCACCTCGCGCTCGGCCTGCGGGGACGCGTCCCGCTCGACGACCGTCGCCGTCTCTCCGGTGAGCGCGAGCGCCAGCTCGCCGGCGTTCGCGATCGTGGCGGAGGTGAGGACGAACCGGGGGTCGGCGTCGTAAACCCGCGCGAGGCGCTTCAGCCGCCGCAGCACGTTCGCCACGTGGGAGCCGAAGACCCCGCGGTAGACGTGCGCCTCGTCGACGACGACGTAGCGCAGGTTGTGCAGGACGTCTCCCCAGCGGTCGTGATGGGGGAGGACGCCGATGTGCAGCATGTCCGGGTTCGTCAGGACGAGGTTCGACCACTTGCGGATCTGCCAGCGCGTCTCCGGGGGCGTGTCGCCGTCGTAGATCGCCGGCTTCAGGCCCTTCAGCCGCAATCCGGAGAGCGCGCGCGCCTGGTCCTGCGCGAGCGCCTTCGTCGGATACAGGTAGAGGGCGCGCGTCTTCGGCTCGCGCGCGATCGCGTCGAGGACCGGGAGGTTGAAGGCGAGTGACTTCCCGGACGCGGTGCCGGTGGTGACGACGACGTTCTCTCCCCTGCGAGCCGCCTCCCAGGCCTCGGCCTGGTGGCGGTAGAGCGAGGTGATCCCCGCACCGACGAGAGCGGAGGCGACCCGGGGGTCGAGGTCGTCCGGCAGCGACTCGCTCCGCGCCTCGCGGGCGGGCTCGAGCCCGCGATGTGCCACCTCCTCCTCGTCGAGGAGGTCGGCCCAGCTGGCCGCGACGTCGGTCGCCACGCGACCCAGTGTCGCAGCGGCCGCGAGTCAGACGTCCTCGAGCGGGAGCCCGCGCCTCCGCGCGAACTCCTCGGCCTCCTCCCAGGTCAGCCAGAGACCCGGGTCCTCGAGCGTCTCGTTCGGGTCGTTCACGTTCGCGATCCAGACGGGCCCGTAATCGACCTCGTCCACCTGCTCCTTCGTCTTCCAGAGGACGATCCGGTCGCCGCCGACCTCGGGATCGATCTCGGTGTCCACCTCGCGCGGTTGGGCGTTCGCGTCGCGACGGCGGAACCAGCGCACGAGCCGACCCTAGCGGAGGTGGTCGAGCAGCCGCTCGTAGCGTGCACGGGAGTGCGCTCCGTGGACCGTCCCCCGCGGCTCGCCGTCGGAGAAGAGGATCACGGTCGGCAGCGCGAGGACGCCGTAGCGGCCGGGTACGCCGAGATTCGCATCGACGTCGAGCCGCACGAGCCGCACGCGATCCTCGTTCTCCTGTGCGATTGCGCGCAGGTGCGGCTCGATGGCGTCGCACGGCCTGCACCACGGGGCCCAGAAGTCGACGAGGACCGGCACGGGCGAGGCGAGCACCTCGCGGTCGAACGACTCGTCGGTGACCTCGTCCACGTCTAGAGCTTGCCCATGAGAGCCCGCAGCCGCAGCAGTGGCACCTTCAGCATCGCCTCGGCCACGATCGAGCCCGTCATCTTCGAGTCTCCGACGCGCCGGTCGACGAAGCGGATCGGGATCTCGCGCACTTTCAGCCCCGCGCGCAGCACGCGATAGGTCGTCTCGATCTGGAACCCGTAGCCGCGCGCCGAGACCGCGTCCAGGTCGATCGCCTCGAGCGTCGCCCGCCGGAAGCACTTGAACCCTCCCGTGAGATCGCGCACGCGCACGCCGAGGAGCACCTGCGCGTACAGGGAGCCTCCGCGGGAGACGATCCTCCGGAGCAGGCCCCAGTTCTCGGTGCCGCCGCCGGCCGTGTAGCGCGAGCCGAGAACGAGGTCGGCTTCGTCGGCCGACGCGATCAGCCTCGGGACGTCGCTCGGGTCGTGCGAGAAGTCGCAGTCCATCTCCAGCACGAGCTCCGCCCCGCCCGCGAGCGCGCGCCGGAAGCCCGCGACGTAGGCAGGTCCGATCCCCTCCTTCGTCTCGCGGTGGAGGACGGAGACCCACTCGAGCTCGTCCGCGAGCTTGTCGGCGATCTCGCCGGTGCCGTCCGGCGAGGAGTCGTCCACGACGAGCACGCGGTCGCGCGACGTGTCGAGCACCTCGCCGAGCGCCCGCACCATCGGCTCCAGGTTCTCGCGCTCGTTGTAGGTGGGCAGGCAGACGACCGCGCGAGGCATCGCCGTATCATCGCCGGATGGCCAGGACGCTGCCCCGGAACGCGGAGCTCGCGGACCAGCTCGATCTGCTCGCGGACATCTCCGAGATCCTCGGCGAGGAGTCGTTCCGGGTCATCGCCTATCGACGCGCCGCGACGCGGATCCGGGAGACGCCGAGCCCGGTGGCCGAGCTCGCCCTCGCGGGTCGCGCGACCGACCTCCCGGGGGTCGGGAAGACCATCGAGCAGAAGGTGGTCGAGGTCGTCGAGGACGGCGAGATGCACGCGCTCACCAAGCGGCGCCAGCAGGTTCCCGTCGGGGTCGTGGAGTTCCTGCGGCTTCCCGGCGTCGGTCCGAAGACGGCCGCGAGGATCTGGACCGAGCTCGGCGTGACGACGCTCGACGGGCTCGAGGCGGCGGCGGAGGACGGGCGGCTCCGCGAGCTCTCGGGGCTCGGAGCACGGAGCGAGGAGAAGATCCTCGCAGCGCTCGCCGCCGGCGCCGGCAAGAAGAAACCGGCCGAGGACCGCGGTCTTCTCGGCGTCGCGCTCCCGGCGGTGCACCGCGTCGTCGAGGAGCTTCGCGCGCATCCGGCTGCGATCGCGGTCTCGGAGGCGGGAAGCGTCCGCCGGCGCAGAGCGACCGTGCGCGACCTCGACTTCATCGCGACCTCGGCCGACCCGTCGGCCCTGATCGGCGCCTTCTGTGAGGCGGACTGGGTCTCCGAGGTCGTCGCGCGCGGCGACACGAAGGCGACGGTCGTCGGGCACCAGGGGCTCCGCTTCGACCTCCGCGTCGTGCCGCCGGAGTGCTTCGGCAACGTGCTCCAGCACTTCACGGGGTCGAAGGACCACAACGTCGCGCTGCGCGAGGACGCGCAGCGGCGAGGCCTCTCGATCTCGGAGTACGGGGTGACGACGGTGGAGACGGACGAGGTGGTGACGCACGCGACGGAGGAGGAGCTCTACCGGTACCTCGGCTACGCGTACGTCCCGCCGGAGCTGCGCGAGGCGGACGGAGAGCTCGCGGCGGCGCGCGACGGCGGCCTGCCCGAGCTCGTCGAGCTGTCCGACCTCCGCGGCGAGCTCCACTGCCACTCGACCTGGTCCTCGGACGGGAAGGGCTCGATCGAGGAGATGGCGACGACCGCGAAGGCGCGGGGCTACCGCTACCTCTGCGTCACCGACCACTCCCACTACCTGCGGGGCGGCCGCCTCGAGGCGCAGCGGAAGGAGATCGAGGAGGTCGGCGCGCGCCTGAAGGGGCTCCGGCTCCTGCAGGGCGTCGAGGTCAACATCCGCGCCGACGGGACGCTCGACCTCGAGGACGACGTGCTCGCGGGGCTCGACTGGGTCGTCGCGTCGCTGCACACGGCCTTCGATCGCGACCCGACCGAGCGGATCCTGGCGGCGATCGACAATCCGCACGTCGACTGCATCGGCCACCTCACCGGCCGCCGGCTGCTGAAGCGCGACGGCGCGAGCGTCGACGTCGAGCGCGTCGTGGCGCGGGCGGTCGAGACCGGGACGGCGCTCGAGCTCAACTCGCAGCCCGATCGGCTGGACTTGCGCGACACGCATGCGCGGCTCGCCGGCGAGGCGGGGGTGCTCGTGCCGGTCACGACCGACGCGCACTCGAAGGGCGCGCTCGCGTACGCCGAGCTCGGGATCGCGCAGGCCCGGCGGGCCTGGCTGACGAAGGAGCAGGTTTTGAACACCCGTCCCTGGCGCGAGATCGAGCGCTGGACGAAGCGCACGTGAACACCCTGCCGAAGGCTGGCCCGTGAGCACCTTCCGCGAGGACGGCGCGCTCGCGCTCGAGTGGGTCGCCTCGTATCTCGAGGGTGTCCGCGAGGCGCGTCCGGTCCTCGCCGACGTCGAGCCCGGCGCGATCGCCGAGGCGCTGCCCGCCGAGCCCCCTGAGGACCCCGAGCCCTTCTCCTCCGTCCTGGCCGATCTGGACGCGGTCCTCCTGCCGGGAGTGACGCACTGGCAGAGCCCGCGCTTCTTCGCCTACTTCGCGACCACCGGCTCCGAGCCCGGAGTCCTGGCCGAGCTGCTCGCCGCCGGACTCAACCAGGTCGGCATCCTCTGGCGCACCTCACCGGCGCTCCAGGAGCTCGAGGAGGTGACGCTCGACTGGCTCCGGCAGCTGCTCGGGCTTCCGGACGACTTCCGCGGCCACCTCGAGGACACGGCCTCCACGGGCGTGCTCGCGGCCCTCGCCGTCGCCCGGGCGCAGCAGCCCGACCGCCGCGTCGTCGCCTGCTCGGAGCACGCACACTCGGTCGTCGACAAGGCGGCGAGGCTGCTCGAGCTCGAGCTGCGCAAGATCCCCGTCGACGACGAGTACCGGCTGCGGCCCGAGCTTCTCGATCTCGAGGACGTCTGCGCGGTCGTCGCCACCGTCGGCACCACCGGCGCGGCCGCGGTCGACCCGGTGCCCGCCATCGCGGATGCCTGCGCCGAATCCGGCGCGTGGCTGCACGTCGACGCGGCGTACGCGGGGTCGGCGGCCGTCTGCCCCGAGCTGCGCCCGCTCTTCGCGGGGTGGGAGCGCGCGGACTCGGCCGGCGTCAACCCGCACAAGTGGCTCGGCGTGCCCATGGACTGCTCCGCACTCTGGACGCGGCGCCCGGACGACTTCCGAGAGGCTTTCAGCCTCGTCCCGGAGTACCTGCGCTCGCCCGACGACGCGGTCAACCTGAGCGAGCTGTCGATCCCGCTCGGCCGCCGCTTCCGCGCGCTGAAGCTGTGGGCCGTGCTCCGCTGCTTCGGGCGGACCGGGCTGCAGGAGCGGATCCGTGAGCACCTCCGGCTGGCTGCGCTCTTCGAGGGCTGGTTGCGCGAGGAGCCGGGCTGGGAGGTCGTCGCGCCGCGACACTTCTCGCTCGTCTGCTTCCGCCGCCACGGCTCGGACGACGAGAACGAGCGCTTGCTCGAGCGCGTGAACGCCTCGGGCGAGGTCTTCCTCTCCCACGCCCGCCTCGGCGACCGGCTCGCGTTGCGCCTCGCGGTCGGGAGCTTCCGCACGACCGAGGAGGATGTCGCGCTTGCCTGGGACGTGCTCCGCCGCGAGGCTGCGGCCTGATGCCCGAGCGCGTCGACACCGCGGTCGTCGGAGGCGGCCAGGCAGGGCTCGCGACGAGCTTCTTCCTCGGCGAGCTCGGCCGCGAGCACGTCGTGCTCGAGCGCGGCCGCGTGGGCGAGACGTGGCGGAGCGAGCGCTGGGACGGGTTCTTCCTGAACACGCCCAGGTGGACCCAGCAGCTGCCGGGCTTCGAGTACGAGGACGACGACCCCGACGGGTTCGCGCCGTTGGCGGAGGCGATCGAGTACATCGAGGACTACGCGCGCTCGTTCGCTGCGCCCGTGCGCGAAGGCGTGACCGTGACGGCGCTTCGCGCGCGGGACGGCGGGTACGCGCTCGAGACCTCTGCCGGAGACGTGCTGGCCTCGAACGTCGTCCTCGCCACCGGTGCGTTCCAGCGACCGACGGCGTCGGCGCCGGGCGCCGAGTCGGCGGCCGTGGAGCTCCAGCTGCACACGAGCGCCTACCGCAGCCCGGCGCAGCTCCCCGACGGCGGCGTCCTGATCGTCGGGAGCGGCCAGTCGGGATGCCAGATCGCCGACGAGCTGCTCGACGCCGGGCGCGACGTCCAGCTCGCGGTCGGCCGCTGCCCGTGGCTTCCCCGCCGCTACCGGGGCAGGGACATCCTGCGCTGGCTCGAGCTCACGGGCGTCCTCGATCAGACGGTGGCCGACCTGCCCTCTCCGAGCGCCCGTCTCGCCTGCAACCCGCCGGTCTCGGGGAACGACGGCGGACACGACTGCCATCCGCGCTGGCTCGCCGAGCGCGGAGCTCGCCTCACCGGGCGCGTCGCCCGGATCGAGGGCTCGAACGTCACCTTCGCGCCCGGGCTGGAGGAGAGCCTCGCGTTCGGCGACGCCTTCGTGGCCGAGATCGAGCGCACGATCGACGAGCACATCGCGCGCGAGGGCCTCGACGCGCCCGAGGCGGGCCCCGCGCGTGGGCCGTGGCCTCCCGTCGTGGAGACCGGAGAGCTCGACCTCGCCGCAGCCGGGATCACGACGATCCTGTGGGCGACGGGGTTCGGGCCCGACTACTCCTGGGTCGACCTCCCGCTCGTCGACGGGGACGGCTGGGCGGTGCAGGAGCGCGGCGTCACCGAGTACCCGGGTCTCTACGTCGTCGGCCTGAACTGGCTCCACAAGCGCAAGTCCGCGCTCTTCTGCGGCGTCGGGGAGGATGCGGAGCACGTCGCCCGGCACCTGGCGGCACGCGTGTGACGCTGCCTGCCGGAGCGCCGCGCCTGGCCGCCATCGGCGTGACCGCCGGGATCTTCTCGGCGCTCTTCGGAGTGGGCGGGGGGATCATCGTGGTCCCCCTTCTCGTCCTGGTCGCGCACCTCGGCGAGCGGGAGGCGACGGCGACCTCGCTGGGCGCGATCGGGATCACGGCGCTCGCGGGGGTCGTCGTCTTCGCGCTCCGGGGAGAGGTCGACGTCGGCTACGGGGCGCTCGTCGGCCTGCCCGCCGCGGTCGGGGCTCTCGCCGGCACCTCCCTGCAGCAGCGGGTGCGAACGAGCACGCTCACATACGGGTTCGCCGGGCTGCTCGCCGTCGTCGGCGTCCTGCTGCTGGCGACGTGAGCGCGACGACGATCGCTCTCGGGATCGTGCTCGGCCTGACCGCGGGGATCCTGGCCGGCATGTTCGGCGTCGGTGGCGGCATCCTCTTCGTCCCCACCCTCGTCCTGCTCGGGCTCGGGCAGCTCGAGGCCCAGGCCACGTCGCTCCTGGCCATCCTCCCGACGGTCGCGGCGGGAGCCTGGAACCAGCGCCGGTACGGGCATCTGCGGGCACGCACCGCCGCAGTCGTCGGGGTCGCGTCGATCGTCGGCGTCGAGATCGGCGCACGCGTGGCGACGTCGCTGCCGGAGACGGGGCTCCGGCGGCTGTTCGCCGTGCTGCTGTTCGCGGTCGCCCTCCAGCTGGTCTGGCGGGCTCGACGCAACCAGCGCCCGCGCTACCCTGAGTCACCGTGATCCGCGTCGTCGCGCTCGCCGGGGCGGCTCTCGCGCTCTCCACAGCGCTCGCAGCCGCTGCGCCGCCGTCCCGGAGCGCGTCCACCGGCGCGAGCGCCGTCCTCGTCCGGGTGACGATCCCCGGGCAGCCGACCGTATCGCTCGGGGAGCTCACGTGGCCGACGAACGTGACCTCGGACGTGCAGTCGTTCCAGTACCCGAACGACGGCTCCATCGTCAGCGTCGGCCGCTCGCGCGCGAAGGTCTCGGCACAGCCGGGCGAGGCCGCGGCAGCGCAGGCGTCGGCGGAGGTCATCGTGGTCTCGCTCTTCGCCGGGGAGGTCGTCGCGGGCCGTGTCCGGGCGACGACGACCGCCGGTGCGAGCGCGCGAACGGCAGGCGGAAGTGCCTCCGGCTCGACGGTCGACGGGCTGCGCGCGCTCGGCCAGGACGTCTCGAGCGCGCCCGGGTCGACGACTGCGCTCGGGGACTGGGGCTCGCTCGTCGTCCTCTCCGACACCAGCGGTGCCCGCAAGAAGCCCGCGGCCGCACAGGGCGCCGTCGTCGCGCTGCGGGTCCGTCTCGCGGCCGACCACGGCGGCCTCCCGGCCGGGAGCGAGATCATGGTCGCGAGCGCGCAGGCGACCGCGGTCGCGCTCGCGCCGGCCGGCCCGCCTCCGCACGGCGCTGGCGGCGGCCCACGCCCGTCCACGCCCAGACCGTCCGTCCCCTCCGCGCCCGAGCCGAGCGACACCGGAGACTCGGTGCCGGGCGGTCCGGTACTCGTCGCACCGGAGGTCAGCGCGAGGCTCTCTGCGGGCGGCTACGTCTTCCCGATCTACGGCACCGCCTCGTTCGGGGACAGTTTCGGAGGTCCCCGGCCCGACGTGCAGGGTGGCTGGCACCACGGCGAGGACCTCTTCGCCCGCGAGGGCGCTCCCGTCCTCGCAGTTGCCGACGGGACGCTGCACACGATCGGCTTCAACCGTCTCGGCGGCTACCGGTTGTGGCTCCGCGACGGGCTCGGGAACGAGTTCTACTACGCCCACCTGTCCGCCTACACGCCGCTCGCGGTCGAGGGACGGCGGGTGGAGGCCGGGGACGTCATCGGCTTCGTGGGTGACACCGGCGACGCCGACGGAGGGTCCCCGCACCTCCACTTCGAGATCCATCCGTCCTCGATGATCGGGCTCGGCTACGACGGGGTCGTCGCTCCGTACCCGATCCTTCTCGCCTGGCGACGCGCCGACGACATCTCCTTCGCCGCCGGCCGCGTCTACGTCCCGACGCGGTCGGGAGCGACGACGCTGCCGCCGCCGGGAGCCGTGCTGCTCCAGGCTGACGACATCGCGTCGACGAGCGGGCTCGTGCCGGGCGCGCTCGAACGCGCCCTCCGTCGCTAGAGGCCGTCCCGGGGCGCTACGACTCGCTGCCGTTGCCGGCCATGGCGGCGACTTCCTCGGTCTCCTCGGAGATCGCCTCCGCGAAGTCCTCGAACCCGTCGCCGTTGCCGCCGGCGATGCGATCCATGATCCACTCGCGCGTCGCCGGGCCCGTCCACGGGTTGTAGAGGACTCCGAGCGTCACGCCGGTGAGCATGATCACGCGGTTGCGCGTCTTGTGGCTCTTGTCCTTCTCGCCCTTGAGCCGGTCGCTCGCCTCCGTCACGTCCGACACGAGCGACTGGAGCTGCTTCTGGAAGTCCTTGTCGGAGACCTTCTCGGCCTTCCCGCGGACGCCCTCTCCCTTCGAGATCTGCCCGTACAGGCTGCGTGCCGCGACGAACGCCGCGACGAGGTCGTCACGGAGCTCCGGATCCTCCATCGCGCGCTTCACGTACGGCTTGAGCGCGTCGACTGCGACGGTGCTCTTGTCCTTCGTCTTCGCCATTTCATGCCACCTTTCTTCGACTGCAGCGGAAGTATGTCGGTTACGATCGCCGGGGTGCGGGGAGTCTTGTATGTGCTTCTCCACCCGAGGCGAGTCCTAACCCTCTTGGCGGCGCTCGTCGGCGGCGTGCTGTACGTCTGGATCGCCGGGGTGCGTGCGGTCCCGGGCGTCGAGAGGCGAAAGGAGGCGGCCCGCCGCAGGTGGCGGGAGCGCGAGCGTCGCCGGCCCTGATGGAGCGGCTGACCCGCCTCGTCCTCCGCCACCGCTGGCCCGTCCTCGGAGCCTGGGTGGTGATCTTCACCATCTCGGCGGCCGCCTCGTCGGGGCTCTCGGACCTCCTCACCAACCGCTTCACGCTGCCGGGCACGGACACGCACCGCGCGGAGCTGATCCTCGAGGACCACTTCGGCCAGCGCTCGACCGGGTCCTTCACGGTCGTCGCCGCCGGCGACGGCGACGCCGAGGAGCTCGTGCCCGAGGTGCGGCTCGCCGCCCGTCGCGCCGCCGCGCTCCTCCCGACCGGGCGTCTCGTCTCGGTCTCAGCGGCGTCCGACGACGTCGTCGTCGCACGGATCGTCTCCAGGCTCGAGCCGGCCGACTCGAAGGGCTACACGGCCGACATGCGGGAGGTGGTCGGCGCCATCCCCGGCGCAACGACCTACGTCACCGGCCAGGCGGCGATCGAGCACGACCTCGACCCGGTCTTCGCCCGGGATCTGCTCAAGGGCGAGCTGATCGCGGTCCCGATCGCGCTGCTCATCCTCGTCTTCACCTTCGGGACACTGGCGTTCCTGATCCCGTTCGCGTTCGCGATCGTGACGATCCCGACTGCGCTCGCGCTCGTGTGGGTCGCCGCCAACTTCCTGGAGCTGTCCACGTACCTCCAGAACATGGTCACGCTCATCGGGCTGGGGATCGCGATCGACTACTCGCTGCTCCTCGTGCACCGCTTCCGCGAGGAGTCGCGGGCCGACGGGGGGCGGGACGAGGCGATCGTGCGCACGATGACGACCGCCGGCCGGGCCGTGCTCTTCAGCGGGACCGCCGTTGGGATCGGTCTCGCGCTCCTCCTGTTCATGCCGCTGCCCTTCATGCGCGGCTTCGGCCTGGGCGGGCTGATCATCCCGACGGTCTCGGTCGCCGCCGCCGTGACGTTCCTGCCCGTCGTGCTCTCCCTTGCAGGCGCCCGGCTGGACGGCATCGGGCTCCTGCCCAGGAGCTGGCTCGAGCGGCGGAGCGACCACGAGCGAGGCTTCTGGCCCTGGCTCGCGCGCGGGATCATGCGGCGGGCGAGGATCGTCGCGCCGCTGACCGCCGGTTTCCTGCTCCTCCTGGCGGCGCCGGTTCTCGCCTTGCAGGTCGGGCCCGGGTCGAACGAGGGCATCCCGAGGGGCCTGGAGGCGGTGCGGGGCTACGAGGTCCTCGCGGCGACGGTCGGAGCGGGCGCGACGGCTCCGGCGGAGATCGTGGTCGACACGGGCCGTGCCGGAGGCGCCGCCGATCCGGAGGTCACGCGATCGGTCGACGCGCTGCTTCGCGGGCTCCAGGCCGACCCCGAGGTGGCGGCGGTCCGCTTCGGCCGCAGCGCTCAGCACGTCGATCCGACCGTCCGCTACCTGAGCATCGAGGTGGTCGGGCGCGACGACTACGGGAAGCCGGCGAGCCTCGAGTTCGTCGAGCGACTCCGCTCCAGGATCGTCCCAGCAGCCGGCTTCCCCGACGACGTCGCCGTGTACGCGGGCGGCGGCCCACCGGGCGGCAAGGACTTCCTCGACCTCATCTACTCCGCCTTTCCGTGGCTCGTGCTCGGCGTCCTCGCGGCGACCTTCGTCCTGCTCGTGCGCGCATTCCGCTCGCTCCTGCTGCCGCTGAAGGCGATCGTCCTGAACCTGCTCTCGATCGGTGCCGCCTACGGGCTCATGGTGATCGTGTTCAAGTGGGGAGCGGGGGAGCGCTTCGGCCTGATCGCCTACGACCAGATCGAGGGCTGGATCCCGGTGATGCTCTTCGCCGTGCTGTTCGGCCTCTCGATGGACTACGAGGTCTTCCTCGTCGCGCGGATGCGCGAGGCCTGGGACGACGGAGCGACGAACGAGGAGGCGGTCGTCCTCGGCCTCACCAGGACAGGCCGCCTCGTGACCGCTGCCGGGTTGATCATGTTCGCGGCGTTCATGGGCTTCGTCGCGGGGTCGGTCGTCGGGCTGCAGCAGTTGGGGCTGGGGCTCGCGGCCGCGATCCTCATCGACGTCACGATCGTTCGCGCGCTGCTCGTCCCGAGCGCGATGAAGCTCTTCGGCAGGTGGAACTGGTGGCTGCCGGAGGGCGTCGCCCGACTCGTGCGCGTGGAGCCGTCCCCGCTCGACCACCGCTCCGCGGCCGGGGACGGCACCCGCGAGCCCTCACTGCGGCGCGGCTAGAACTAGCATCCCCGCGATGCAGCCGAAGGGCCTGATCTGCGCCGGGGGAGAGGCGACGCGACTGGGGGAGCTGACCCGCGTCGCGAACAAGCACCTGCTGCCTGTGGGGAGCTGGCCGATGATCTACTACCCGCTCCAGCTGCTCCAGCTCGCCGGGATCCGGGACGTCCTTCTCGTCACCGGCAAGGGCCATGCCGGCCAGATGATCGACCTGCTCGGGGACGGGCGCCTGGCGCCGCGCGGGGGCGGGGACCCGATCCTCGAGCTCGATCTCACCTACAAGGTCCAGACCGAGCCCGGGGGGATCGCGCAGGTGGTCGGCATGGCGCGCGACTTCGCAGCCGGTGCTCCGCTCGTCGTCGTGCTCGGCGACAACATCTTCGAGTACTCGCAGTCGGCGCCGGTTCGGGAGTGGGCCGTGGACGCGAGCGAGGCGTGCATCTTCGTGAAGACGGTCGAGGACCCGGAGAACTTCGGCGTCGTCGTGTACGAGAACGGCCGCGTGGCGGACATCGTCGAGAAGGCCGGTGTCGTCGATCGCCGCTACGACGGCCCGCCTTCCGCGGACGCCGTCGTCGGTCTCTACTGCTACCCGCCGGACGTCTTCGACGTCATCGCGCGGCTCGAGCCGTCGAGCCGGGGCGAGCTCGAGATCACCGATGTCAACCGGCACTACGCTCTCGAAGGCCGGCTCCAGGCGCGGGAGGTCGAGGGCTGGTGGGAGGACGCGGGCAAGCACTGGCAGCACCTCGCCGACATCGGACGGCGGATCGACGCGACCGGCGCGAACAAGCGGGAGGGCTCGTGATCGAGGGCATCCGTCGCTTCCCCCTGCAGATGTACGAGGACGAGCGCGGCTGGTTCTGCGAGCTGCGCCGGGACAGCCTGCTGCCGAGGCCGATGGTGCAGACGAACGTGTCCGTGTCGCGCGCGGGCGTCGTCCGCGGCCTCCACTTCCACGAGCGCGGGCAGGACGACCTGTTCGCGTGCCTCAGCGGGACGGCCAGGGTCGTCGTCCTCGACCGGACGACCGGAGACACGTTCACCGAGGACATCGGCGACGAGAACAGGGTTGCGATCTACGTCCCCGGGTACCACGCGCATGGCTTCGAGGCGCTGACGGACGTCCTCTTCTCCTACCACGTCACGCACGAGTACGACCCGGCCGACCCGGACGAGCACACGATCCCCTGGAACGACCCGCGCGTGGCGCACCTGTGGAGTACGAGCACACCGATTCTGTCCGCGCGAGACGCCGTCGCGTCCTGATCACGGGCGCCGGCGGCCAGCTCGGTCGCGCGCTCGTCGAGGCGTTCGCGGACGACGAGCTCGTCGCGCTCGCGCGGGACGACTGGGACGTGACCCACCCGGCCCCGTCCGGTCTCGGTCCTCTCGACCTCATCCTGCACGCTGCGGCGTGGACGGACGTGGACGGCGCCGAGGAGGATCCGCAAGCCGCCGCCGCTGCCAACGTCGGCGGGACCGCGAACGTCGCGGCGCTGGGCGCTCCCGTGGTCGCGTACTCGAGCGACTACGTCTTCGACGGCCGGAAGCGGGAGCCGTACGTCGAGTCGGACGGGCCCAACCCGCTCTCCGCGTACGGGCGGACGAAGCTGCACGGGGAGGCCGCGGCGGGCCCGGACGCCTGGATCGTTCGCACGTCCTGGCTCTTCGGCCCGACCGGCCACAACTTCGTGCGGACGATGCTTCGCCTGGGCTCCGAGCTGGACGAGGTCGCGGTCGTCGACGACCAGCGCGGCTGCCCGACCTACGTCGGCCACCTCGCACGGGCGACCCGCGAGCTGGTCGAAGCCGATCTGCCGCGAGGGGTCTGGCACCTGGCCGCCTCCGGGGACTGCACGTGGGCGGATCTCGCCGAGGCCGTCTTCGAGGAGAGCGGCCTCTCGTGTCGCGTGCGCAGGATCACGACCGAGGAGCTCGGACGTCCTGCTCCGCGCCCCGCGTATGCAGTCCTCCGGAGCGAGCGCGCAGGCGCTCCGCTTCTCCCACACTGGCGCCAAGGGCTTCGAGACTGCCTCGCGGGCCTCGTCTAGCCTTCCCACCCATGAGGCTTCTCGTCACGGGCGGCGCCGGGTTCATCGGCTCGAACTTCGTCCACTACTGGCTCGAGCGCTACCCCGACGACCACGTCGTCGTCTACGACCTGCTCACGTACGCCGGCAACCGGCCGAATCTCGCGGCGGTCGAGGACCGGATCGTGTTCGTGCAGGGCGACATCTGCGACCGCGAGCTGGCGGAGTCCACGCTCCGCGACGAGCGGGTCGAGGTCGTCGTCAACTTCGCGGCCGAGTCGCACAACAGCCTCGCGGTCGTCGACCCGACCCGCTTCTTCCGCACGAACGTGCTCGGCACGCAGACGCTCCTCGACGCCTCGCGGTCGGCAGGGGTCGACCGCTTCCACCACGTCTCGACGTGCGAGGTCTACGGCGACCTGGCGCTCGACACGGACGAGGTGTTCACCGAGGACTCCCCGTACCGGCCGCGGACGCCGTACAACGCCTCCAAGGCCGGCGCGGACCATGCCGTGCGGGCGTACTCGGAGACGTTCCAGCTCCCGGTCACGATCACGAACTGCTCCAACAACTACGGCCCGTACCAGTTCCCCGAGAAGGTCATCCCGCTGTTCACGACGCACGCGCTCGACGACGAGCCGCTGCCGCTGTACGCCTCGGTCGGGCACAAGCGCGAGTGGCTGCACGTGCTCGACCACTGTGCCGCGATCGACCTCGTGCTGCGGCAGGGACGCGAGGGTGAGACCTACAACGTGGGCTCCGGGGTCGAGGCCACGATCGAGGAGGTCGCCGACCTCGTGCTGGAGCTCACGGGCAAGCCCTCCTCGCTGAAGACGATCGTCCCGGACCGGCCCGGCCACGATCGCCGGTACCTCCTCGACGCGTCGAAGATCCGCCGCGAGCTCGGCTGGGAGGCGGAGCACGACTGGCGTGAGGGGCTCGCCCGGACCGTCGCCTGGTACACGGCGAACCGGACCTGGTGGGAGCCGCTCCGTGGACGCGCGCCCGTCGCCGAGACCGCCTGGCGCTGACTTGTCCGCAGGTCCGGAACCCGCGATCGCGGGTTCCGGCCGCGCACCCTGAAGCTCGGGCGCTTCGCGCCCGAGGTGTGTCTCCACCACCACAGGTCTGTGCTCGAGCCCGGTTCCATCGCGGGCCGCGTTGCCCTACCATGGGTCGGCGTCAGGCCCTCATCGGCCTGCGGCTGGTTGCCGACAACACAGTTGGTTAACCGTTCGGAGCTAGCCTGACCCGCGGCCATGCGCGTTCTCATCGCTCTCTCACTGTTGCTCGTCCCCTTCGTCTCGGCGGCGTCCGCGCAGTCCGACGACCCGGAGCCGACGCCCGGCGAGGCGCTCTTCGTCGTCTCCGGGCGCGGGTGGGGCCACGGCGTCGGCATGAGCCAGTGGGGCGCCTACGGCATGGCCCGCGAGGGATACGACCACGAGGAGATCCTCGCCCACTACTACTACGGGACGAAGGTCGGCCGGGCGGGCACGAAGCAAGTCCGTGTCCTGCTCGCCGAGGGCCGACGTGCCGTCACGCTGTCGTCGTCCATCCCCTTCAGCGTCGTCGACGGCGACGGCGAGACCTACCGGATCGCGGCGGGCGCGCTGGCGCTCAAGCCGGGCCTCGTCGTCCGCACCGAGACGGGCCGTGTCCGCGCGACGCCCCCGCTGCTGGTGCGGCCGGGGAAGTCGGCGCCGCTCTCGTTCGACGGCCGCCTCTACCGCGGGCAGGTCGAGGTTGCGCTCGAGAAGCGGTTCCTGCGCGTCGTGAACGCGCTGCCGCTCGAGACGTACCTGCAAGGCGTGGTCGCGGGAGAGGTCCCGCACACGTGGCCGACCGAGGCGCTGCGCGCCCAGGCCGTAGCCGCCCGCTCGTACGCGCTCGCCACGAAGGTGGAGGGCAAGCCCTTCGACCTGTACTCGGACGTGCGCAGCCAGGTGTACCTCGGGGTCGCGGGCGAGAAGGCGAGGACGACGGACGCCGTGCGCGCGACGGCCGGCGAGGTCGTCCTCTACGGCGGGCGGATCGCGACCACGTACTACTTCTCGTCCTCGGGCGGGAGGACGGCGAGCGCCGCCGACGTCTTCGGCTTCTCCGTTCCGTACCTCGTCTCGCGGCCGGACCCCTGGGACGCGGCCTCGCCCAACCACCGCTGGGGCCCCGTCCTGCTCGGCGCCAGGACGCTCCAGTCCAAGCTCGACCTCGACTCCCGCGTGCTCGACGCCGTCACCGTCCCGACGCCGTCCGGCCACGTCCGCTCGCTGCGGCTCGTGACCGCGGATGGTGCGACGGCCGTCCCGGGAACGGTCCTCCGCACGGCCCTCGGCCTCCGCTCGACGTGGATCACGGTCGGTGTCCTGCGGCTCGACCAGCCACGCTCGACCGTCGTCTTCGGCTCGACGCTGCGGCTGTCCGGGATCGCGCGCGGGCTCCCCTCGCCCACGGTCGCGGCCTCCGCTGACGGTGGAAGCTGGACGTCGGTCGGCCGCGCTGCCCGCGCTTCCGACGGCGCGGCCTCGCTTCAGGTGTCCCCGACGCGGACGACGCGCTACCGCATCGAGGTCGAAGGAGCGGGATCGCCTGCGGTCCTCGTCCCGGTCGCCCCGAAAGTGCTGCTCCGCGACGCGGGCGAGCCGAAGTCCCTCGCCGGGACGGTGCGGCCTCGCCTGCGGGGAGCGCGGGTGATGGTCGAGCGCCGCGTCGGCTCCGTCTGGGACGGCGTCGGGACGACGACCGTCAGCGCCGACGGCACGTTTCGGGCGGCGCTGAACGTCGTCCCCGGCAGCTACCGCGCCCGCGTCGCGAAGAACGGCACGTGGGCCGAGGGCGTGACGCCGGTACTGGTGGTCACACGATGAGGCGCGCGCTCGTCCTCGCCGCTGTTGTCGCCGGCGCGCTCGCGGCCTCCGGTCCGGCGCAGGCCGTCCGCTATGCGGTCGGGCTCGACCGTGGCGCGAACGTCGAGGCGGTCGCGGCGGCAGTCGAGCGTCAGGTCGGCTCGCGGCCCGAGCGTCTGGCGCCGATCCCGGCCCTCGTCGTCGAGGCCCCGTCCCGCGCCGCCCTCGTCCGGATCCCGGGCGTCCGCTACGTCGAGCCCCTCGCGGAGCGCCGTCTGGCGCTGACTCCGACCGATCCCCTCGTCTCCAAGCAGTGGTACCTGACCCAGAGCCGCTTCTACGAGTCGTGGCTGACACTGCCCGCGCTCGAGCCGGTGCCCGTCGCGGTCATCGACTCCGGGGTCGACGTCTCGCATCCCGAGCTCGCGGGGCGGATCCTGGCGGCGAAGAGCTTCGTCGGCGGGCAGCCGGGCACGGACACGCTGGGGCACGGGACGTTCGTCGCCGGCCTCATCGCCGCGGGCGTCGGGAACGGGATCGGCATCGCCGGGCTCGCTCCCTCGGCGGAGCTCCTCGTCGCGAAGGTCGTGACGAAGGAGCGCACGATCTCGATCGAGGCGGAGGCCAAGGCCATCCGCTGGGCCGTCGAGAACGGCGCCCGCGTCATCAACATGAGCCTCGGCGGCATCCGCGACCCGCTCGACCCGAACGGCGACAGCTTCTCCCGCCTCGAAGCCGACGCCGTCGCGTACGCGGTCTCGAACGGCGCCGTCGTCGTGGCTGCGGTCGGGAACGGCGACGGGGCACCGGAGACGCCCTGGCGCTACGCGAGCTACCCCGCGGCGCTGCCGCACGTGCTGGGCGTGAGCGCGGTCGGCCAGGACGGTGCCGTCCCGAAGTTCTCGAACCGCGATCCGGTCTACAACGACCTCGCGGCGCCCGGCCTGCAGATCCTCTCGATCCTCCCGCGGCCGCTCACGCAGCGCTTCCCCGCCTGCTCGGAGCAGGGCTACTCGAGCTGCGGCCCGGAGGAGTATCGCGAGGCGCAGGGCACGTCCTTCGCGACGCCGCAGGTCAGTGCCGCGGCGGCGGTCCTCCTCAGCCTTCGTCCCTCGCTGCGGCCGGAGCAGGTGGCGGCGATCCTGCGCTCCGCGGCCGTCGACTCGACTCCGGCGAACGGGTGCGCCGGCTGCGCGACCGGCCGCGACTCGCTGTCCGGCTGGGGCCGCCTCGACGTCGCGGCCGCGATCGCTGCGCTCGGCGGGCCGCTCCCGCTCCGCGACCGGTACGAGGCGAACGACGACGCCGGCCCGCGCTCGTACGAGCTCTACGGCGTGACGCGCCGGATCGACGCCACCGTCGACTTCTGGGACGACCAGGACGACGTCTACGCGATCGGCCTCAAGAGGGGTCAGCCCGTCTACGTCGGGCTCAAGGGGCCCGAGAAGGGCTATGACCTCAGCATGGCGCTCTGGCTCCCGAACACGCGGTCGATCGAGGACGTCGGGAGCGTGCGCCTGCGCGTGCGCGTATCAGCCCGCCCCGGAGCGAGGCAGTACTTCGCCTTCCGCGCTCCCGAGGCGGGCAAGTACTTCGTGCAGGTGCGCATGTCGAGCGCCGGCCACGCGCGTTACCGCCTCACCGTCGTCAAGGCCTGAACCCGCCCGGCGTTGAGCGGCTCTCGAGCGCCGGCTCGCAGGCTCCGATGCATGAGCCCGGCCCGCTGCAGCCACCGCGCTCGCGGGCGGGATGCTGATCGGGGTCGCACAGGAGTGGTCGACGCTCGTGATCGACCCGTCGATGAAGGTCGCGGTCGGCTTCGCGGTGCTGATCCTCGTGCTCCTGGTGCGCCCGCAGGGCCTGTTCGGGCGGGCGAGGAGCGTCGAGCGGTGATCGGAGCGGGGCCGCTCGGCGTCACGTTCGAGTTCCTCACCAACCA